>Ga0196977_1000706_pt1 | contig 15794 bp, 14 predicted proteins | sample S3v_1013CmetaG_FD_148634 | JGI IMG/M metagenome (GOLD analysis project Ga0196977, IMG submission 148634) | Soil microbial communities from Anza Borrego desert, Southern California, United States - S3+v_10-13C | ecosystem: Environmental > Terrestrial > Soil > Desert | place: USA: California...
CCAGAAAGTCGAGCTAACAGCAACCCCGAGAAGAATTCTCGAATACATGTTGGAGAACACCAGCGACGAAGGAGGCACGCTTTTCAGGAAACAGGAGACGGTCGATGCTGTTTGGGGGAATGTTGCGGTTGAGAACGCAACGCTCGACAAGCACATCGGGGCGCTTCGAAGAGCATTTGCACGTGGTGAGGGTGACCAGTCGGTAATCGAAACCAAACACCGCGAAGGCTATCGTTTCAAGCTTCCGGTGACGCGGATCTACGGCGAATCACCTCAGAATGAAAGCCCTCACGTCGACGTAGAAACGACGGCCGATACTTTTGGACTCTGGTTATTTAGTCGCCGTGGTGGAACGCTTCTGCTTCCGATCGCGGTGCTCGTACTGATTACCGTTGCGGCCTCAATCTTCAACCAGAAATGTCCCACGTTCGCACAAACGATCGCCAGCGCCGGTCAGTGCGTGATCATCTTTGGTCTTTTTGTACATTCCCTTCGCAACAGGCCGAAAGGCTTGTCCTTGAATAAAAGTGCAGCAGAACTCACTGACGCCGGCTACAACGGTCGAGAGGAGTATACGGCTGAAGAACCGATTCTTCAGAAGCGATTACGGCTGTTCACGAAATGGTGGTCTGCAATGCTCGCGTCGTGGGTGGCTCTTTATGTCGTCTACGCGTGGGAAACCTGGGGAACGGATTGCCTGGCGGCTTCAAGTAACAACGTCGCTTCGGTTCTTGCGGCGGTTTTCAACATCGTCAACACTTCCATGGTCATTCTTTGTTACAACGTCCTGAACCAGGAACCGGGTCGTCAACGAAGAAGTAACAGCGTATTTACCGCGCCAGCCGCGATTGGAATCGCATTGATTGTCTTGATTCCGTTGCTCTCCGACTCGAGATCTTTAACGCCGCCCCAAGGAAGCCTTGCCGCATTGACGTTGCTGACCGGACTTTACGCTGGCATTTACATGGCGTTGTTTGTTGCACGTCTGCAAAGCAAGTTTCTCGATCCCGCGCCACTGCTGGTCGTTCTGCTCTTCTCTTACACGGCCATCCAGCCGTTGGCTCTCTACATCCAGAACTCGAAAGAGTGGGCGTGGGCGGTTCTTGATTACGCACTTGTACTCAAATGCCTGCTATATCTCTACGTTTTCTGGTTAATAGAGTCAGGCGATCTCCTGTTTTACTTTCGCGAGGTCAAGCGAAATTACGACGATCGAGTCGATCAAAGACGGCGTGCTCACCGCCGGCTGCTGCAGTAAGTACCATCTAAATTCACCGCTTTTTCAGCCTCATTTGCGTAGCCAACGCTAAATCGGCACGCGGCTGTGTGCATTTTTTGATTGTTTTTGCCTACCGTGACGCCAAAGCAAGGGGGCTTGTATACATGCCGACTTCCGCAGAGCGTCGCACCACTTACCGCCGTACAGAGGACATTTATCGTAAGGCAATCGAAGACATACGCGATTACGCCATTTTTGTGACGGACCCGAACGGTATCGTGACGAACTGGAACGTCGGGGCACAACACATCCTCGGTTACACGGAAGAAGAGATCGTTGGCGAAGATGGGCGCAAGTTCTTCACTCCGGAAGACCGGGCGAAACTAGTCCCGGAAAAAGAGCTGGCAACCGCTGCCGCAGAGGGGCGTGCGGAGGACGAACGGTGGCACGTGCGCCGCGACGGCTCGTCGTTCTGGGCTAGCGGCGTGGCCACACCTGTGCGCGATGAGTCGGGGAAGCTGATTGGATTTTCCAAGGTCATGCGCGACATGACCGAGCGCAACAAGTTGACGGAGGAACGTGATCGCTTCTTCACGCTCTCGATGGACATGTTGAGTATCGTTCACTTGGATGGCCGATTTCAGCGAGTTAATCCGGCATTCCAGGAAGTGCTGGGTTTCTCGGAAGAGGAATTACTGACTATGTCGGTATTTGATTTGGTCCATCCGGAGGATTTTGAGGGGTCCGTGAATGGCTATCAAAAACTCACTTCTGGAGAGCCGATCAGGTTTATGGAAAACCGGCTACGGTGCAAGGACGCTACCTACAAGTGGGTTGCGTGGAGCTATTTCCCGTTACCGGAGGACGGCGTCGCGTTCGGAGTTGGCCGCGACACCACTGACGCGCATCGGATGCACGAGGTTCTACGGCTTCGCGCAGCGGAACTGGAAGACGCGAATCGTGTCAAAGACGAGTTTCTCGCAACCATGTCGCACGAGCTGCGAACACCTTTGACATCGATACTCGGATGGGCGCGCCTTTTAGATTCAAATCAACTGAGTGACAGGGATAAGGAACATGCTATTCACGTCATTCAACGGAACGCTCAAGCGCAGTCGAAGTTGATCGAAGACCTGCTGGACGTTTCCCGCATCATTACCGGCAAACTCAGAATTGACTGCCAACCGGCGTCGTTTGCTGCGATTACCGAGAGCGCTATTAATTCCGTGCGTCCGGCGATTAACACTAAGCAGTTGCAATTGGAGACAGCGATCGATCCGTCTGCTGGTCCGATCCTGGGAGATCCGGCGCGCCTGCAACAGGTAGTAACAAACTTGCTCTTAAACGCTATCAAATTCACGCCCGCCGGCGGTCGCATAGAGGTTCGTGTGGATCGGTCCGACTCAATCGTTCGACTTGACGTGACGGATACTGGCGTTGGAATCGCACCCGAACACTTGCCTCACATTTTTGAGCGCTTCAGACAGGTTGATTCGTCAAACGTTCGCGCGCATGGTGGCCTCGGACTGGGATTAGCTATCGTGGATTACCTCGTGCGCCAGCAGGGTGGGATTGTCACGGCCGCGAGTGAAGGAGTCGGCAAGGGCGCGACTTTTCGGGTCGAGTTTCCGCTGACATCCTCCGCAATGATCGTTGCTGAGCTCGCGCCCGGCCCGTTCTCAAATACGGCGAAGTCTGCGTCGCACGCCTCACTCACCTCAGTAGATGGGAAGTTGAGAGATTTGCGGATCCTGGTGGTCGAAGATGATGTCGATACGCGGGACCTAATCGGAGCGGTGCTGGAGCAACATGGTGCAGAAGTAATCGCCGCGGATTCGAGTGCCAGCGGGTTACGGGAGGTGCAGCGCGCTAAACCCGACCTCATCCTTAGCGACATCGGAATGACGGGCGAGAATGGATACGAGTTCATCGGTAAGGTCAGGTCACTGGATCCCGAAGCTGGTGGCCACATCCCTGCGATCGCGTTAACGGCGTACGCGGGGACGAGGGATCGCCGGCGCGCGTTATTGGCTGGATTTCAGATGCATCTGCCCAAGCCCGTCGAACCAGACGACCTGCTGGCGATGGTTCTGAGTCTCACATTCAAACCAGCGGGGCGTGACTGAGTGCTCGAGCAGCTTGCGTGAGGCAATTCACCTGATTGACACGTATCGTAGGCGGCTATAGAGTTCCGACGCGGTGTTAGTCCACGACCAGAGGAGATTGCCCTAACCACCAGGGTTCACTCTGCGTTTGGAGCAATTAACAACCGCAGCTAGCGCTGCCAGTAACTTTTTATTTTTTCAGCCAATAGAGGAAACGGGACGTAATCCGCACTGCGTCCGGCGCGGCGGAGTTCGCCTACCATGCGCATTGCGCCGTCTGCATTGCGTGTGTGCACGAGAATCGTAGAGGCGCGTTGGAGTTCCGGGTTAGCGCAGAGCCAGGCTGCGATTGCGTAACCCGTGCGTTCGTCGTCGGTTGAGTCCGCGTTGTAGTGTTCGGGATGGAGATCGTGGTCCAGGAAGATCGCGTCGTAAGAGCTCGCGCTCAAGAGCCGCTGGGCTTCGACAACGTTTTCCGCGATGTCGATGAAGTCTCCCTTGAAGCGAGCCGTAAACCAGTGGTGGCGTCGTTTGTCATCATCCAGTAAAAAAACGCGAATGGGATGACGCTCGGCCCGGACGCTGGTCAATCCGAGCTTTCTGAGTAACGACTGCAACAAATTCATATAAGTTCTGAGTAGCTCCTCGTAAAACTTAGACGGTGTTGCTGTCTGCAAGGCATTATAAGGTATTATCCAAACCGTCCACGTTTTCAGCAGATGATCGACGAAAGCCAACTCCCTAAAAAAGAGAGTACCGAAGTTTGCGAAGAGTGCTTCGGCACCGGAACTAAACTAGACCCGGTGAAGGGAGCGGGTCCTTGTCCCTGCCGGCGAAGTGAACGTTCCCGCAAGCTGATGGCTGCAGCACGTATCCCCCGGCGCTACGAAAAGTGTTCGTTTCACAACTTCAGTTGCGATCCGGGCACTTCGCAGGACAACGCTCTCTATCACGCACACAAATTCGCCAACGAGTACCCGGCGGTCGATCGTGGCTTGCTGTTTATCGGGCCCGCTGGAGTCGGCAAAACGCATCTGGCCGTCTCGATCATCAGAGATTTAATCGAGAAGGGTTTCGCCGGTCTGTTTTACGAGTTCGGTTCACTGCTCAAACAGATCCAGGACTCGTACAACCCGGTCTCGAAATCGTCCGAAATGAAGGTGCTCGCGCCGGTTTATGAAGCCGACGTACTCATTCTCGATGAACTGGGCGCCAGCGTGCCTACGGACTGGGTGCGCGACACGATGTACCAGATCATCAACAAGCGTTACAACGACAACAAACTCACGATTTTCACTACCAACTATCACGACAAAAGCAACGAACTCGAGGAACGAATCACCTATCGCTTGCGCAGCCGCCTTTACGAAATGTGTACAAACGTGGTGATTGACGGAGAAGATTACCGGCGACGACGCAGACCGGACATTAGCTAGATGCCCAGACGCACTGACATTCACAAAATCTTAATCATCGGCTCGGGCCCGATCGTGATCGGGCAGGCGTGTGAGTTTGATTATTCGGGGACGCAGGCCTGTAAGGCGTTGCGGCAGGAGGGTTACCAGATCGTGCTGGTGAACTCCAATCCGGCCACGATCATGACCGATCCGGAAACCGCCGACATCACCTATATCGAACCTCTCAACGTCGCTTCACTTACTGAAATCATTCGCCGCGAGCGGCCTGACGCGCTGCTGCCGACTGTTGGCGGACAAACAGCGCTTAATCTCGCGATTGCTTTGTCAGACGCGGGCGTGCTCGAGGAATACGGCGTCGAAATGATCGGCGCGAATCGCGATGCGATCAAGGTTGCCGAGAATCGGTTGCTCTTCAAGCAGGCGATGGATGAAGCGGGCCTGGAGATGCCGCGCGGCGGGTTTGCAAAGTCGTGGGAAGAGGCGCGCGAGATCGTCGCGACGACGAATTATCCGGCGATCATCCGGCCGTCGTTCACCCTCGGCGGTACCGGTGGCGGCATTGCTTACAACCCGGAAGAGTTTGAAGAGATCGTGCGCGGCGGCCTCGCGGCTTCGCCGATTCACGAAGTGTTGATTGAAGAATCGATTCTGGGGTGGAAAGAGTTTGAGTTGGAAGTGATGCGCGACCTCGCCGACAACGTCGTCATCATCTGCTCGATCGAAAACTTCGATCCGATGGGCGTGCACACGGGCGATTCGATCACGGTCGCCCCTGCGCAAACGTTGACGGATCGGGAGTACCAGATCCTGCGCGACATGGCGATCCGAGTGATCAGAAAAGTAGGCGTTGAAACTGGCGGATCGAACATTCAATTTGGCGTCGATCCGGAGAACGGCGACATTCGCATCATCGAGATGAATCCGCGTGTGTCGCGTTCGTCGGCCCTGGCTTCAAAGGCGACTGGTTTTCCAATTGCGAAAATCGCTGCGAAGCTCGCGGTCGGCTACACGCTCGACGAGATTCCCAACGACATCACGCGCAAGACACCCGCTTCGTTTGAACCCACGATCGACTATGTGGTGGCGAAGATTCCCAAGTGGGACTTTGAGAAGTTTCGCGAGGCCGAAGACGTGCTCGGCACGCAGATGAAGTCGGTCGGCGAAGTGATGGCCATCGGCCGCACGTTCAAGGAAGCGCTCTTCAAAGGATTGCGTTCGTTGGAAGCCGTGAAGCCCTTGCGACTTGAAGACATCTCGGACGACGAGTTGCAACGCAAACTCGCACGGCCAAACTCGCAGCGATTTTCCTACATCACTTATGCGCTCCAGCACGATTGGCCCATCTCCGAAATTTACCGTCTGTCGCGGATCGATCCATGGTTTCTGAGCCAGTTAAAAGAAGTCATGGAAATTCAACGCGAGATTGAAGGCGCGGAACTCAAACAGATCCCCGCGGAAGATTTGCGCGCTTTCAAGGAAGTGGCGCTGTCAGATCGGCGGCTCGCGTACCTGACGGGACGTTCTGAAGCGGAAGTGCGCGCGCGTCGTAAAGAGTTGGGTATTGTGCCGGTTTACAAACGCGTCGATACGTGCGGCGCGGAGTTTGAATCACACACGCCTTATCTTTATTCAACTTACGAAACTGAAGACGAAGCGGCGCCCACGGATCGACGCAAGATCATGATCCTCGGTTCTGGTCCAAACCGTATCGGGCAGGGAATCGAGTTTGACTATTGCTGTTGCCACGCATCGTTTGCGCTGCACGAAGCGGGCTTCGAGACGATCATGGTCAACTGTAATCCGGAAACTGTTTCGACGGATTACGACACCTCCGATCGTCTCTACTTCGAGCCGCTCACGTTTGAAGACGTGATGAACATTGTCGACGTCGAAAAACCTGAAGGCGTGATCGTGCAGTTTGGCGGGCAAACGCCTCTGAATCTCGCGATGCGTTTGCACCAGGCAGGCGTCAGGATTATCGGTACGTCGCCCGATTCGATCGACCTCGCGGAAGATCGCAAGCGCTTTGGGGCGTTGCTGAAAGATCTCGGCATTCCGCAGCCGGAAAATGGCATGGCTTCGTCGGTTGAAGAAGCGCGTGAGATTGCGGGCCGGATTGGTTACCCGGTGCTGGTGCGACCGAGTTACGTCCTTGGCGGACGCGCGATGGCGATCGTTTACGACCAGGAGCAGTTGGAGAAGTACGTTCTCGCCGCGGTAGGTTTTACACCTGAACGTCCGGTTTTGATCGACAAGTTTCTCGAGCAGGCGGCGGAGTTTGACGTCGACGCTTTGGCAGACGAGACGGCGTGCGTGATCGCGGGCATTCAGGAGCACATCGAGGAGGCGGGCATTCACTCGGGCGACTCGTCATGCGTGTTGCCGCCGGTGCGGATCGATCCGGAGCATCTGGAAACGATGCGCCACTACACGAAGAAACTCGCGCGTGCATTGTCGGTTTGCGGATTGATGAACATCCAGTTTGCGATCAAGGACCATCGCGTTTACGTGCTGGAAGTGAATCCGCGTGCGTCGCGTACAGTTCCGTTTGTTTCGAAGGCGACTGGCGTTCCGATCGCGCGCATCGCCGCGCTCGTGATGGCTGGACAGAAACTGTCCGACTTCAACTTGCCCGAAGAGTTAACGGTGCAACGGTTCTTCATCAAGTCGCCGGTGTTTCCGTTTGCGAAGTTTCCGGGTGTGGACCCGATTCTGAGCCCGGAGATGCACTCGACCGGCGAAGTGATGGGCATCGGCGACACGTTCGGCGAGGCTTATGCGAAAGCGATGATGGGCGCCGGGACGAGTTTGCCGTCGACGGGAAAAGCGTTCATGAGCGTGAACGACACGGACAAGGGAAGCGCGGTGTTGCTCGCACGCAAGTTGAGTCGTTTGGGATTTCAACTCATCGCAACCCTGGGAACGGCGGCTCGTTTGCGCGAGGTCGGGATAGAAGTTGATACCGTTTTCAAAGTGAATGAGGGCAGGCCGAACATCGTCGACCACATCAAGAGTGGCGAGATTTCGCTCGTCATCAATACGCCGCTGGGTCGTGTCTCGCGTTTTGACGAACAAGCGATTCGGCGCGCGGCGTTGCAATACAACGTGCCGTGCGTGACAACGATGACTGGCGCGCAAGCGCTCGTCGAAGCGATCGCTGCGAGCGCCCTGGGCTCTGTGCCGAACGTGCATTCGCTTCAAGAGTTGCACGCGATGCACGCGGTTTCGTCGGCTCAATGAACAACGAACGCCTATGAACGACCAAAGGGCCGCTTCCTTGGAACTCAATTCTTTAGAAACCATCGGCCGCATTCTCGACGAGTGCCGCACGATCGCGGTGGTTGGACTTTCATCCGACACGTGGCGGCCGTCCAACGGTGTCTCGGCGTACATGCGCCGCGTTGGTTATCGTGTGATTCCAGTCAATCCAAACGAAACGGAAGTCTTTGGCGAGAAGGCTTATCCGGACCTCGCGTCAGTGCCGGAGAAGATCGATCTCGTCGATGTGTTTCGCCGTTCGGATGAAGCGGGAAAAGCTGTTGACGAAGCGATCGCTGTGGGCGCAAAAGGGGTGTGGTTGCAGGAGGGTGTGATCGACCGCGCCGCTGCGCAACGCGCGCTTGATGCGGGATTGTTGGTGGTGATGGATCGTTGCTGGTTGAAAGAGCACGTCAGACACGGTAAGCGTTGATTATGAGCACAGCGATTCGCGCGGCGGTGATTACGGCGAGTGATGCTTGTTCGCGTGGTGAGCGGACCGATGATTCAGGCGCGGCGCTCGCCGAACTGCTGGAGGGTTTGGGTGCGGAGGTCGTAGAAACACGGATTTTATCCGACGACCTTGGGCCGCTGGTCCAAACGCTCGAAACGTTCGCCAGGCGCGATGACATAAATTTAATCCTGACAACCGGTGGAACCGGACTTGGTCCACGCGACAACACGCCCGAAGCGACGCTTCAGGTGATCGAACGTGAAGTACCGGGCATCGCGGAAGCGATTCGCGCCGAGTCGTTGAAGGTCACGCCGATGGCAATGATTTCGCGAGGAGTTGCGGGAGTAGCTTCAGGAACTTTGATTATCAATCTTCCGGGGTCGCCCAAAGCGGTGCGCGAAAGCTTCGCCGTTATCAAACCGGTATTAGCTCACGCGGTCGATCTCCTCGCCGGTAAGACGCGTCACTGAGATTGTTCCCACTCGCGCAAGCGATCGATAATCACGCCCTCGCGCAGAGACCAATCGCAAATACGCAGCGACTCGATACCGAGCGCGCTCATCACTCCTTCCAATATCAGTCCACCCGCAACGATGATGTCTGCGCGTTGCGGTGTAAGGCCCGCGACCTTGCGACGCTCTGCAAGACTGAGCGCCGCAATTCTGGCGTTCAAGATCTTGAGATCACCGAGAGTAACAGTGCTCGCAACGCCCAGTGCGGTGTGGTTTAGAGCTGCGCCGATTGCGAGAGCCGTTCCGGAAGTGGCGGTGGTGTAGTTCCAACTGTGTGCGCGGAGTTCGCTTGCGGAGCGTACGAGGGAAGACTGGATCTCAGAACGCAGCGCATCCAATTCGTTAAGCGCAGGGGGATCAGAGCGGATGAATCGATCCGTCAAGCCGACCGCGCCGAGCTTCATCGAAATAAGTTTTAGAGGTTCGCCGTCGCGAAAGATCGAAATCTCCGTCGAGCCGCCGCCGATGTCGATGTTCAGACTCGTCACTCCTTTTTCGGTGCAACCTTGCGAAGCAGCCAAACCGATCAATCGCGCTTCTTCAAGACCGGAAAGAACCTCGACACGTAAACCCGTCTCCTTTTCAACTGCGCTAATGAACTCGCCGGAATTATTCGCCTCACGCACCGAAGCGGTCGCGATCGCCACGATCTTCTCCGCGCCATGCATCTCGGCAATACTGCGAAAACGCTTGAGGCATGTCGTCGCCCGAAGCGTCGCTGCGTTGTTGATGTGCCCGTTCACGAGTGTCTCCTGGCCCAACCGCACAACTTCACGTTCCTGTGCGAGCACGGTAAACGAGTCGCTCGTTTCAGCCTGGACCACGACAAGTTTGATTGAATTGGAACCGATGTCTATGGCCGCGAGATTCAAGGGAGTGCCTTTTTGTTCAGGTCAACGAGATTGGTTGCAGGTTTGGCAGGAGCAGTTTTATCCGGCAGCGGCCATATGTTGCTGACGTTTTCTTCCGGCGCAGGCGAAGGCTCATCGAGTACGGCGGCGATTGCGCGGCGTAGATCGTTGCCGACGGTGCGTACCGATCGCGACGCATTCAAGACTCGAAATCCGTATTCGCCCGTCAGGCGATCGAAAACCTTCAACAGTCTGGTTTGATACTCGATGAAGCTGTCGTAAAGGTCGTCGCCAAGATGCAGGTCCATGCCTGATTCCCAGTAATCAAAACCGCGTCCGGAACTCAACAGGCGCCCGACCAGATGTTGGGCTGTGTTGATACGCAGGTAAAAAACCGCATCAGGGATGAGCGCCATGCCGTAAATCTTGCGAATCCAGGCGGGATCGATGCCGCGCACTTCAGCGCGCGCGATAGCCGAGTAGATGTAACGATCGGTAAGCACGACAAAGCCGGCGCGGAGGGCGGGTAGCATCTCGTTCTCAAGGCGATCGATGAAATCCGTCGCGTAGTAGAGCTGCATCGTGAGCCGGCCCAACGTGGTCCCTCTCTTCGCGTCCTTGATGCCACGCCCCGCGAGAATCGATCGCGTCATGCCCGTGTCGAGCACAGCGTGTCCGCGCGACTCGAGCCACGTACGCAACAGCGCGATGTGCGTAGATCGGCCGACGCCGTCAGTGCCCTCGATGACGATCAGCTTGCCGCTGTATTCTTCATGTTCCACGCCTGGTAACAGCGTTCCGTAAAATTGCATCCGTTAATGCGACCTGCTTCGTTTCTGTTTGTTGAGATGTGGTCCAATCAACATGCGCATCTCTCGTTGTTGGCGTTCAATAGAGCGGCTCGCGTCGATGACTGTTAAGCCAAACTCGCCCACCATGCGGTCGTACTCTTCCAGTATCTTGCCCTGAAAAATCGTAAAACTCTCCTCCGGATCGTCCGACCAACCGGCGTCCATACCGGCTTCGTAGTATTTCAGGTTTGGCCTGCCGGAGACGATACGATCGATCGCGATGTTAAGAGGCGCTCTAAAGAAGAACGCCATCGTGGGTTTGATGGCGAATGAATACACGTCGCGAACCCACCCGCGATCGCAGCCACGCGCAACGTCGCGGGCGAAAGCAGTGTAGATGTAACGATCGGCGAGCACGATGGCGCCCGCTTTCAGAGGCGGAATGATGTCGCGCTCGGTACGGTCCGCAAAGTCGGTGGCGTGCAGCAGCGAGAACGTCGCCGGCGTGAGCAGGTGGCGTTTCTTGGCGCGTTTTGTCGTATCCTTGACGAGCGGCGATGAGTTCCACTCGGAGAAGAAGACCGGGTAGCCCTCAGCCTTCAACCACTGGTAAAGCAGCGCTAATTGCGTGGATTTGCCGCTGCCGTCGGTGCCTTCGACAACGAAGAGTTTGCCCGGAAACTGGTGCTGGCCATAGGAAATCATCGGCGCCTGAGCGTAGGTTATCTTTGTTACAAGAATGTAAAACTACAATCACTTAGACTGTTATTATGAAAACCTTGTACCTCTTACGACATGCCAAATCAAGTTGGAAAGACGCCTCTTTGGCCGATTTCGATCGCCCGTTGAAGGGGCGTGGCCGGGACGCGGCAAAGCAGATGGGCGAGTTTTTAGCGTCGAAAAAAGTCAATATTTCAACGCTGATCAGTTCGCCTTCGGTGCGCACGCGCGAGACGATCGAGATCCTTTTGCAGCACGCCCGTCTTGCTGTGGAGCCGCTGTTCGATCAGCGCATCTACGAGGCGAGTCTGGCGACGCTTGCCCAAGTCGTTTCCGAGATTCCGGCCGACAAGGAGACGGCGATGCTGGTGGGGCACAATCCGGGAATGGAAGAGTTGTTGGCCTTTCTGACTCACGAATCGAGGCACATGCCGACCTGCGCCCTGGCGAGAATCAGTCTTGATGGTGTGAGTTGGAAAGACGTTGATAGAGGGACAGGCAAGTTGGAGTGGTTTGTGACTCCGAAGGATTTGGCTGACGATTAGCTTTGTTTAGCGATCGCTGACGAAGTCGCCGTACACCGATCGCTTTTGCGATTGCAGGTGATTACTCAGCATCTGGTAGAAGCACTTCAAGCAAACCGCATCACTATCTTGATCTTTGTCTTCGCGAATCTTCTCTCCGCACCAGACACATTCGACCACGTAAACGTCTTCGCGTTTTCTCGGTATGTGATTCATCGTTTTCCTCCTTTCAATACGATCACTGTGCCCACCGCAGGTTAAATAGCAGTTACATTCAGTTCGTGGTTTAGATGCGGTTCAGGCCCGACGCGAAATAAAACTCTCAACACTCGCCTGGTACGCTGTCGGTGGCATGTCTAATCATCGAGCTGAGCTTCTGTCTTTTCGAAACGCGAGCCTTTGCGCCAGACGAGGCCAGTGATGACAGCCCACTTTTGCAGGCGATCTGGATTTGCGCCGCGACGCAGCGCCCATCGCCGCCAGCGCGGAACCGAGTGAGACCACCATGTCCAGCCAAGAATGAATCCGATTGACAGGAATAGCCACCAGAGGTTCGGCTCAATGTCGATCCCAATCACAAGAGAAGCCAGTATGATTGCTACTGCCGGCAAATTAACTAAAAGCCAGCCAGCCCCAATCGCTTTACCTATTCCTAAACGACGCGAGGGTGGGATCATGCAAGCTTCCTTTTCTTAGCTGTTTCTTTCGCTGGTGCGCCTAATTCATTAAGCCCTGAAATTGTAATCCGCTCCTGCCGAACGCGGAACCGAGGCGGCTCAAACGGTATTGTTTGGCTTGGGATTTCACTGTGGCAGGGGGTATGCCGTCGTCCTTCAACCGGCCAGACCAGATCACGTTTATATCTATCGTTTACGGGCCAAGCTCTCGGATTTCGGCTTGCACATCGAGGACGATGGTGAATGTCGGTTACCGTTTACTAACGTCGAAAATCCAATAAAACCGCCGGATAAATCGAAAGTCCTGCTATCACTGTTAACCGAGAGTTCAGATACAGTTCAGCCAGATGTAACACCCGCTGCCTACATTGGGGGGTTGAAAATCGCTCTGAACAATCAGCCCGACCAGCACAGGAGATGCTCAATGTCTGTTTCCAGCCCAGGCTATAAACATGGCTTCCAACTGCTTGCGTATGTTTGCGCCTTCGTGGTTCTCGTTTCGTCGTTTGCTTGTAACGGTGGCTCTGGCGGACCCGCTGGCGGAAACGTAAGCCTTCACGGTGCGGGCGCTACTTTCCCGAATCCTCTCTATCAAAAGTGGTTGAGTGAGTATGAAAAGGTCCATTCGAACGTGAGGATCGATTATCAATCGATCGGCTCGGGCGGTGGTATCAAGCAACTCAAGGAACAGACAGTGGACTTTGGCGCTTCGGACGCGCCAATGAAGGATGAAGACCTCAAGTCGGCGCCCGGCGAGATACTACACATCCCGACCGTTCTCGGCGCGGTGGTCATTACTTACAACCTTGCAGGCGTGAATCAGCCGCTGCGTTTTTCGCCCGAACTGCTCGCCGATATTTTCCTGGGCAAAGTCACGAAGTGGAACGACGCCAAAATCACTGCTGACAATCCCGGAGTGAGCTTGCCGGCGAACGACATCACCGTGGTCCATCGTTCAGACGGCAGCGGTACCTCGGCCGTGTTTACGGATTACCTCTCGAAAGTCAGTGCGGAATGGAAAGACAAAGTCGGATCGGGTACGTCGCCGAGTTGGCCCATCGGCATCGGCGGCAAGGGAAATGAAGGTGTTACGGGCCAGGTGAAGAACACGCCAAACACGATCGGTTACGTTGAGTTGGCGTATGCAGTGCAGAACAAACTCCCGGTCGCGCTTATTAAGAACGCCAGTGGAAGCTTCATCGAGCCTTCCATTGATTCAGTCACGGCAGCGGCGGCGGCTTCTGCTGCAAACACGCCGGACGACTTGCGCGTGTCGATAACAAACGCGACAGGTGCGCAGGCTTATCCAATTTCCAGTTACACCTACATTCTCATCTACAAAGACCAGAAGGACGCGGCGAAAGGCAAAGCGATGGTCGATTTTCTTTGGTGGGGAATTCACGACGGCGAGGCTTTTGCGAAGGACTTGCAGTACGCGCCGCTGCCGGCCGACATCGTGAAGCGCGCGGAAGCAAAGATCAATTCGATCACGTCCGGCGGCTTACCACTCAGACAAAGCTGATGATGCCAAAGAACACCTCTTTCCCGGGACCGCAGGCGTCTCGCCTGCAACTCACGGTAGCGTCCTGTTCGGAGCCATGCAGGCGAGACGCCTGCGGTCCCAGGGTTCAGTGTTTTGTATTTGCAGGGGCCGTATTGATGGTATGAGCTGGGCGGCGCAAAGCGACAACCCGAATTTCGTCGGACGGGTCTCGACTTGGCGCCGTGTGCTATCGCCAACCGGAAACACAGGCGACGCAGTCTTCCGGGTGCTGATGCTGAGCGTAGCGCTTTTGATGGTTGGCGTCGTGATCGCGATGGTCATCGCGTTGATCAGCGATTCGATGCTTTCGAGCCGGCAGTTTGGCTTCGGGTTCTTGAAGAGTCAGCGATGGGATCCGATCAAGGGGGAGTTTGGCGCGTTGCCGTTCATCTACGGCACAGTGGCTTCATCGCTGATCGCGCTTTCGATCAGCGTTCCGTTCTCTTTGGGTATTGCCATCTTTCTGGTAGAGCAGGCGCCGCACTACATCGCGCGTCCGGTTGGTTTTCTCGTGGAACTACTGGCTGCCATTCCCTCGGTGGTCTATGGCCTCTGGGGCATCTTCGTACTGGCTCCGTTCCTGCGAAATTACATCGAGCCGGCACTCGCAAAGGTTTTTGGTTGGTTGCCACTCTTCAAAGGACAGATCACTGGTATTGGTTTGCTCACAGGAGGAATCATTCTCGCCATCATGGTCACGCCTATCATCTCCGCGGTGGTCCGCGATGTACTGACTGCCGTACCGGGTTCGCAGCGTGAAGCCGCGCTCGCACTCGGCGCGACCAAGTGGGAAATGATTCGTGTGGTTTTGGTAAACGGCGCTCCTGGCATCGCGGGCGCTGTGATTCTTGGTCTGGGCCGCGCGTTTGGCGAGACGATGGCGGTGACGATGGTGATCGGCAACCGGCCGGAGATTAGCCTCTCGCTTTTCGATCCGTCGTACACGATCGCCTCAGCCATTGCGAACGAGTTCACGGAAGCGACCGGCGATCTATATTTGAGCGCGCTCGTTGAACTCGGATTGATCCTGTTCATGGTGACGTTTGTCGTGAACGGTATCGCGCGCGTGCTGGTGTGGAATGTGACGCGAAAGACCGGTGGAGTCGGCAGGGCTGCCTAAATGGACCACGCAGATCGAATTCGTCGTGCGAATAGCGCCGTTATGACTGGTCTGACCGCGTTGTGCACGGTGCTTGCGGTTGGCGCGTTGCTGATCATTCTGTCGTACATCGCATGGCAGGGAATCGGTTCGCTCAACGTTCGTTTTCTGACAGACGTGCCGCGTCCGGTCGGCGAAGGCGGCGGAATCGGAAACGCGATAGTCGGTTCGCTCGTGTTGCTGCTGTTGTCTTGTGTGATTGGTTTGCCACTGGGAATTTGCGTCGGAGTCTATCTTTCGGAAGTCGGCAGAGGACGATTCGGGGGCGCGGTTCGTTTCCTCGTCGACACGTTAACGGGCATTCCATCGATCGTGATCGGAGTGTTTGTTTACGCGGTTCTGGTATTGCCGATGAAGCACTTTTCAGCTTGGGCCGGTGGTGTTGCGCTCGCACTGATCATGGTTCCGATCGTTGCGCGCACTACCGAAGAGATGCTGAAGCTCGTACCGCATAGTTTACGAGAAGGTGCCTTGGCGTTGGGCGCGCCGCAGTGGCGCGTGACGTTGGGCGTTGTGATTCCCGCGGCGGCGCCGGGAATTGCAACCGGAGCCATGCTCGCGAT
>Ga0196977_1000707_pt1 | contig 15791 bp, 12 predicted proteins | sample S3v_1013CmetaG_FD_148634 | JGI IMG/M metagenome (GOLD analysis project Ga0196977, IMG submission 148634) | Soil microbial communities from Anza Borrego desert, Southern California, United States - S3+v_10-13C | ecosystem: Environmental > Terrestrial > Soil > Desert | place: USA: California...
CCGGGATGCACTCTCGCGCGCACCAGCACGTCGTCGCCCAGCATGAACGAGTCGTCGGCGCCGCGCAGGCGCCGGTCCCCGGGATCGGCGAAAAAGAGCGGACGCGCCACCGGCATCCCCGTGAGCGACGCCTCGCGGAACAGCGTGTACAGGTAGGGCAGCAGCCGGTAGCGCCGCTCGAGCGCCAGGCGGCACACCCGCTCGCACCCGGGCCCGAACGACCACGGCTCATGGTCGGCCGATCCCTTGATCGAGTGTCCGCGCGCAAAGGGCAGCAGCGCCCCGATCCCCATCCATCGCGCGAAGAGGTGCCCCGTCGCGTCGCCGATGAAGCCCCCGATGTCCGGCCCGACGAACGGCTGCCCCGAGAGCCCGAGGTTCAGCGCCATCGGGATCGACCAGCGCAGATGCCGCCAATCGCTCGTGTTGTCGCCGGTCCAGGTCGCGGCGTACCGGTGCCCGCCGAGGAAGTTCGAGCGCGTGAGCACGAAGGGGCGCCGCTCCGGGCACGCCGCCTGCACGCCCTCGCGCGTCGCACGCACCATCTGCATCCCGTAGATGTTGTGGTAGCGGGCATGCTCGTCCGGCCCGCCCAGCTCCGCGTCGGCGTCGTGGCGGTTGGTCGGCGGCATCGTCTTGCCCGGTCCGTCGAAGACCGCGGGCTCGTTCATGTCGTTCCACACGCCGTCGGCGCCGCGCGCGAAGAAGTCGCGGTAGAGCCCGGCCCACCAGCTCCGCGTGCGCTCGCGCGTGAAATCGGGGAACGCGCACGCGCCGGGCCACACCTTGCCGTGGTACTCCGCCCCGGCCGCGTCCGTCACGAAGTGCCCCCCCTCTCGCCCGGAGCGGTACGTCGGATCATCGGGGTCCACCTTGACGCCCGGATCGATCATCCACACCGTCCTGAAGCCCCCGGCGTGCAGCGCCCTGTTCAGCGCCGCGGGATCCGGGAAGGCCCCGCGCCCGAAGGTGAACACCCGGAACTCGTCCATGTAGTCGATGTCGAGCCAGATGACGTCACACGGCATCCGCCGGCGACGGAACTCCGCCGCGAGCTCCCGCACGCGCGCCTCCGGCTCGTACGACCAGCGGCACTGGTGATACCCGAGCGACCACAGGGGGGGGAGCGGCGGCTTGCCGGTCAGGTCCGCCAACGTGCGCACGACCTCCCGCGCCGAGTCGCCCTCGACGACGTACGCCGCGAAAGGCTCGCCCCGGAACCCGATCAGGAGATCGCCGTCGGCCGAGATCACGCCCCGGCGGGGCGAGTCAGCCAGCAGGCCGAACGCCGAGCCGTCGGCACGGACCGCGAGCGCCCATGGGTGGGCCTGATAGATCGCCTCCGTGCGGTCGTCGTAGCCGAAGGCGTCCGTGGTCCACAGCCCGAGCGTCCGCCCGTTCCGGAGCAGGGGGCCGGCCGCCTCGCCCATGCCGTAGACGTCGGTCCCTCGGTCCAGCGGCACGCGCACGGCGTACCAGCCGCGGCTCTCGAGAAACACGGGCCGCACCCGCGCGCCCGATGCCGGGCCGATGGACCCGGGCTGGACGAGGAGCGCCGGCGACGGTCGGAGGGGACGCCCGGCGAACGCGGGGTCGCGATGGCGGAACACCCGCTCGGCGACGCGCACCGGATCCGGGTCCTCCCGTCCGGGACCGGCGCGTCGGATCGCCTTGGCGTGGTGCTTGGCCGTCCGCATCCTGGAGCCTCCGAGCGAGGCTCAGGGTAGGGCAGCCCCCCGCAACCCGCGCCGGCGCAATCCCAGTGACGTGCGGTAGGCTGGCTACCCGCCGGCGCCGAAACCGCCCGCGCCCCGAAGGAGAACCCGATGCACTTCCTCAAGCCCCTCGCCTTGCTCGTGCTCGCCGGCGGCTCGCTCGCCTGCGCCGGGTGCTTCGAATCGTGGGGACAGGCGCGCTTCACCCGCGACGTCGAGGCGACCTTCCTGCTCCCCGCCGGCGCCGGGCTCGCCGCCGACACCGCCAACGGCGCGATCGATATCGCCGAGGCGCAGCGCGACGACGTGCTGGTCCGGGCCGTCGTCCGGGCCACCACCCAGGAGCGGGCCGACGCCGTGGAGATCGTCGCCGACACCGGCGAGCCCGACTGGCTGGAGATCCGGGCGGTCTGGCCCGACGGGCGGGGCCCCAGCGAGGGGGTCTCACTGATGATCGAAGCGCCCGGCGGCAGGCCGGTGCGCGCCACGACGGGCAACGGCGAGCTCGTGCTCACCGGCTTTTCCGGGGGCGCGCACCTCTCCACCTCCAACGGCGAGGTGAGGGCCACGGGCCACGACGGCCCGGTGCGGGCGGATTCCTCCAACGGCGGGATCACGATCGTCGGCGCGGCCGGCGCCGTCGACGCCGAGACGAGCAACGGCGAGGTGTGCGTCGAGCTCGCCGATCGATCGCCGGGCCCTGTGGAGATCGACAGCTCCAACGGGGGCGTCACCCTCGTGGTGGGCCCGGGCTTCGCCGGGAAGATCTCCGCGGACACCAGCAACGGCTCGGTGAGCCTGGATGACGGGGGCGCGGGCCACCCACACGCGCTCGGCGGCGACCGGAGCTCCCGGGTTGTGCAGGTCGGCGCCGGCGGGCCGGAGTCCCGCGTCGAGACCAGCAACGGCGCGATCCGGATCAGCATCCGGAAGTGATCGGTTTCAACAAGAGGAGCCCGGGCGGAGGCGCCCGGGCTCTCGGCGTTGGTCAGACGATCCGGCGGCTCAGCAGCCCGCGGTCCACAGGTTCAGGTAGGCAAGAACGTCCTGCGTGTTGACGGCGCCGTCGCCGTTGATGTCCGCGTCACCGCTCCCGGCCGTCCAGGCGTTCAGGAAGGCGATCACATCCTGGGTGTTCACGGCGCCGTCGCCGTTGAAATCGGCCACGCAGTCGTCGCAGTCGTAGTCGAAGATCACCAGCTCATCGACGGCCGCCTCGACGATCGAGCCGCTCGCCGCGTCCTCGGCCACGAAGCGGGCGCGGAAACTGGCGTTGGGCGCCACCATGTCGGCGATGCGGAACTCGTGGTAGTGCCAGCCGCCGCCGGAGAAGTCGTCGGCCGGTCCGAGCGTCCTGGCGTTGACCCACGTCGAGCCGGCGTTGGAGGAGACGTCGATGCGGAAGGTGTCGTTGTTGGGGTCCCCGCCCTTGTCGTTGGAGTACCAGACCCACACCCCGAGCCAGGGGTCGTGCATCGCGCTCAGGTCGTAGACCGGGCTCTTAAGCGTGGTCTTGCCGTTGTCCACGTCGTAGTCGCCGACGCCCCCGCCGCGCCCGTCGGTCACCCAGCACTGCGTGCCGTCGTTCGAGGCGTCGTCCCCCGGCTGGGCGTCGGTGGGCTGCGGGTCCTGCCGGTTCCAGACGCCGGTGGTGGCGCCGTCGCCGCTGTCGCCCACCGTCCAGCCGCCGGCCGTCTCGCCGTCGTAGTCGACCACGACGATGGGCTCGCCGGCGACGAGGGCGTGGACGGTGTCGGAGGTCAGCCGGTTGCCCGAATCGCTCTGGGCCGAGACGTAGTAGTCGTAGGTGTCGAAGCAGCTCGCGCCGGGCAGCTCGCCGGAGTACATCCCGCCGCCGACGTCGGCCATCTCGACCTCGACCTCCGACCCGCCGTTGAGCGAGTAGTTGAGCCGCACGGAATCATGGTCGTACGAGCCGAAGGATTCGACCAGCTCCGCCGTGACCGTCGCGGGGGTGTTCGGGTCGAGCTGCGTGGGGGCGTCGAGCAGGTTCAGCGTCACGCCCTCGAGGCTGACGACGAAGAGCCCGCGGTCGATGTCGGAGATGATGATGGTCCCGCTGGGGAAGAACGGATAGTTATTCCACGTGCCGTTGTACCCCACGTTGTCGTCGGCGGGGTAGGTGTCGATCCACGCGATCTCCACCGGTGCGACGGGGTTCGTCGCGTCGAACACGCGCAGTCCGGAGCGGTAGTTCGACTCGAAGATCAGGTTGCCCTTGACGTGCAGGTTGTGATCGGTTGCGGGGAGCCCCGTCGTGAACGTCCCGGCGAATGCGGGGCTGCTCAGGTTTCCGACGTCGAAGATCCGCGTGGTCGTGACGCTGACGCTGTCGCCCTCGTCGAGCTCGTCGTTGATGTAGAAGTACCGCCGGTCCTCGCTCAGCCAGCCCTGGTGGGCGTAGCGAGCGCCCGACCAGGAGACGGTGCTGATCGTGAACATGTTGCTCTTGTCGGTCACGTCGACGATGCGCAGGCCCGTCTGGCTCCAGCCGCCGTTGAACCCCGAAAGGCAGAACGCGATCTGCCGCCCGGCGTACGGGCCGTCTGTGTAGCTCACGATCTGCGCCTCGTGCACGTACATCTGGCTCCACGCGCCGACGATCGTGGGATCGTCCGCGTCGGTCGTCGAGACCGCCGTCAGGCCGCCGTTGTTGATGTTCGTGCCCGCCAGGTAGAGGTAGCCGGAGTCCGCATCGACCGCGATGGTGTGCGTGGAGGAATGCCCGAGCTGCATCTTGTTCTTGACAAGCGTCACGACGCCGTTGTCGATCTGCGTGAGATCGATCACCTGGATGCCGGCGCCGCCCTCGCTCACCCCGTAGGCGAACTGGCCCACGCAGCGCACGTCGTGCCACAGGCTGGTCGGACCCGTGATGACGTTGACGATTACGGGGTTGGCCGGATCGGTAATCTCGACGAAGCCGAACCCGCGCTCGAGACCCATGATCGCGTACTCGCGTCCCGAAGGGGAGACGTACCCCGTGCAGCTATTGCCGCTCGTCGACCCGCCCGGAAAGTCGCCCAGGCTGAGCCAGGAGTGCAGGACCATGTTCTTGGTCGCGAATGCGGCGCGGTCGTCGCCGCCCGCCCCGGGATCGCCCCCGGGCTGCGCCTCGCGCGCGAGCATCTTCAGGACGTCTTCGTCCCCCGGAGCGACCGGCGGGTCGCCCCCGCACAGCGCGGTCCGGCCCCCGGCCAGCGCGAGCGTTCCCGCGATGGCGGCACAGAATCGAGACACGTTCTTCATCGGAGATCCTCCCTCATGGCGAAGGCCGTCGGTGCTCGGCGCGCGGAGCGATGGTCCGCGGGCACGCCCGGCCCTGCGACCAAGCTATCTGCCCGCACGCCGGAACACAACCGGATCGACGAACGCCAAGCCGTCCAGATTGGAGACCGGTGACTCCGGAATACGTCGCGCGGCTGCGCCCCCGCGCCGCGCGATACCGCAAAAAAAGGCCCGGGCCGAAAGGCCCGGGCCCGGGGTTTCGAGCGCGGAGGCGGCCTCAGCAGCCGGCCGTCCACAGGTTCAGGAAGGCGAGCACGTCCTGGGTGTTGATCGTGCCGTCGCCGTTGACGTCCGCCGAGCTGTCGCCCGCCGTCCACGCGTTGAGGAACGCGAGCACGTCCTGGGTGTTGACGGTCTCATCGCCGTTGAAGTCGGCGGCGCACACGTCGAGCGACACGATGAAGAGCCCGCGGTTGATGTCGGAGATCAGCACGGTGCCGCTCGGGAAGTAGGGGTAGGTGCTCCACGCCCCGTCGAAGCCGATGCCGTCGTTCTCCGGGTAGCTGTCGAAGTACGCGATCTGCGTGGGGGCCATGGGGTCGCTGTACTCGAAGACGCGCAGCCCCGAGCGGTAGTTCGCCTGATAGATCCTGCCCTTGTGCGTGTACTGGTTGTGGTCGATCGAGGGCCGGCCCGACGTGAACGTCCCCTGGAACACGGGGTCGGTGAGGTCCTCGACGTTGAACACGTGGGTGGTGGTCGTGCTGTGATGGCCGTAGTACTCGTCGAGCTCGTCGTCGATGTAGAGATACTTGCGGTCCTCGCTGAGCCAGCCCTGGTGGGAGTAGCTCGCGCCGGCCCACGAGACCGTGCTGATCGTGAACATGTTGCTCTTGTCGGTGACGTCCACGATCCGCAGGCCCGTCTGGCTCCACCCGCTGTCGAAGCCCGAGAAGCAGAAGGCGATCTCGCGCCCGGCGTACGGGCCCTCGGTGTAGGTGACGATCTGCGCGTCGTGCACGTACATCTGCCCCCAGGCGCCCACGATGGTGGGGTCGTCGGGGGTCGTCGTGTCCACCGCCACGAGCCCGCCGTTCTGGATGTTGCCGCCGCAGAGATACAGGTAGCCCGACTCCGGATTCGCGGCGATGTTGTGCGTGGTCGAGTGGCCCTGGTGCACCTTGTTCCGCACCAGCGTCACCGTGCCGCTGTCGATCTGCGACATGTCGATGACCTGGATGCCCGAGCCGGCCTCGCTCACGCCGTAGGCGTAGTGGCCGATCACCTTCACGTCGTGCCACGTGCTCGCCGGCCCGGGGATGACGCCCACGATCACCGGGCTGTCCGGGTCGGTGACCTCGACGAAGCCGAACCCGCGCTCCAGGCCCATGATCGCGTACTCGCGCCCGGAGGGCGACACGTACCCCCAGCAGTCGTTGCCGCGCGACGAGCCGCCGCTGAACTGATTGAGCGCGATCCATGCGTGCAGCGTCACGTTCTCGCTGTCGAACCCGCCGCGAGCCCCTGTGCCGCCCGCGTCCACGGCGGGGCCGCCGAGCAGTTTGTACACGTCCTCGTCGGCACCGGGCGCGGCCGGCGGATCGCCCACGCCGCCCAGCGCGCGCCCGGCGGAGAGGGTGAGCGTCAGAGGAACCGCGGCACACCATCCGTGAGTCTTCAGCATCAGACAACCTCCTGCTGGACATGTACATCGACGCACGCCCGGCGCCCGGATGGCGGCTAGAACGACGCGTGTCGTGAGCCGCAGCGTACACCCTCGGCGGCGTCCGTACAAGGCCCAGCCTTGGCCTCGGTCGCGCCCTTCCACGCTGCGGTCCGGTCGAGAGTCCGCCGACGCCGGCCACGGTTTTGCCACAAATGAAAGGGCCCGGGCCGACGCCGGCCCGGGCCTTTGTGCGGTCGTGCGGTCCGGCCGCCTCAGCAGCCGGCCGTCCACAGGTTCAGGAAGGCGAGCACGTCCTGGGTGTTGATCGTGCCGTCGCCGTTGATATCCGAGGAGGCGTCGCCGGCCGTCCAGGCGTTGAGGAACGCGAGCACGTCCTGCGTATTCACCGTCCCGTCGCCGTTGAAGTCGGCGTCGCACACGTCCAGCGTCACGACGAACAGGCCGCGATCGATGTCGGAGATGATGATCGTGCCGCTGGGGAAGAACGGATAGTTGCCCCAAGCGCCGTCGAACCCGATGCCGTCGTCCGCGGGGTAGGTGTCGATCCAGGCGATCTCCGTCGGCGCCAGCGGGTCGCTGTCGTAATCGAAGACGTGCAGCCCAGAGTGGTAGTTCGCCTGGAAGATCATGCCGTTGTGCGTGTACTGGTTGTGGTCGATCGAGGGAAGCCCGGTGGTGAACGTGCCCTTGAAGACGGGGTTGGCGAGGTCCTGCACGTCGAAGATGCGGGTGGTGGTGGTGTTGGAGAAGCCGAAGTACTCGTCGAGCTCGTCGTCGATGTAGAGATACTTGCGGTCCTCGCTGAGCCAGCCCTGGTGGGAGTAGCTCGCGCCGGCCCACGAGACCGTGCTGATCGTGAACATGTTGCTCTTGTCGGTGACGTCCACAATCCGCAGGCCCGTCTGGCTCCACCCGCCGTCGAAGCCGGAGTAGCAGAACGCGATCTCGCGCCCGGCGTACGGGCCCTCGGTGTAGGTGACGATCTGCGCCTCGTGCACGTACATCTGGTTCCACGCGCCGACGATGGTGGGGTCGTCCGGATCCGTCGTGGAGACGGCGGTGAGCCCGCCGTTGTTGATGTTGGTGCCGGCGAGATAGAGGTAGCCGGAGTCGGGATTCACGGCGATGGTGTGGGTCGAGGAGTGCCCAAGCTGGGTCTTGTTCTTGACCAGCGTCACCGTGCCGTTGTCGATCTGCGACATGTCGATGACCTGGATGCCCGAGCCGGCCTCGCTCACGCCATAGGCGTAGTGGCCGACACAGCGGACGTCGTGCCACAGGCTGGTCGGCCCGGTGATCACGCCGACAATCACCGGGTTGTCCGGGTCGGTGACCTCGACGAAGCCGAAGCCTCGCTCCAGGCCCATGATCGCGTACTCGCGCCCGGAGGGCGACACGTACCCCCAGCAGTTGTTCCCGCTGCGCGATCCGCCGGGGAACGCCGGGAGATCGAGCCAGGCGCGGAGCGTGATGTTCTCCGCGTCGAACCCGCCGCGCGCCCCGGTGTCCCCGAAGGCCGACACGGCTCCCTGACCCTTGATGAACTTGTACACGTCCTCGTCGGGCCCTGGGGGCGGTGTACCCGCGGCGGCGGCGGCGACCCCGGCCGTGACGGCGAGCAGCGACGGAACCGCGACGCACCACTGGCGGGACTTCGGCATCGGACTTCCTCCCTGTGCGATAGTCGGAGTCGACGCCGGTCTCGCTGCCCGCGTCGGGCCGCAAAAGATGCGTCGCACCCCGCGGCTCAGGCTATATTGAACCGATCATGCGCACAAGCCCTTCCAGCGAACCGGGCGGCCGAGCCGCTGTCCGCGGATCGATGTCCAACTTCCGCATTCGGATGTCGTGTATCGCCGGAGCGGTGCTCGCCGGAGCCCTCCCCGCGGCGCCATCGTTAGGACAGGCGTCCGCGCGCACGCCGGGGCGTCCGCTCCTGCTCGCCGACGATTCCCGCGTGCCTCGCATCCGGCTCGCCTGGACGCGGAGCGATGGGTCTCGCGCGGAGCTCCGGGCCGAGCTCCCCTACGCCAGCCCCGAGCAGCGCGAGGCGCTGGGTGAAAACGTGCAGGCGTTCGTCGGCTTGGGCGGGGCGCGTCTCGAGAAGGGCGCCGGCCACCCCGCGGGGGCGATCGTGTGCGTCGGCCTCTTCAAAGCCGATCGGGATCGCCTCTTTTTCGAGGACATCGCCCACGGCAGCGACGTGATCATCGAGCTCTCCAACATCGCGTTCAACCAGCCCGTGCTCCCGGATCCCGACACCCTGGTGCACCGGCTGGAATACAAGACCGAGGACGTCGAAGCCTGCGGCCTCACGGTCGATCAGGCGGAGATGTACAACGTCGCCAGCCCCGACGACGACCTCGGCGGCGCGATCCTGCCGCAGCAGGCCAGGTTCGCGTCGCTCGACGGCTCGGATCCCGGCGACGCTTCGATCGATCTCTTCCTCGCGCCGGGCGGCACGGTCTCGATGCGCGCGACGCTTCCCTACCGCCTGCTGCGCCACAAGTCCGACCCGTGGGGGCTGGAGGTGCCCGGCACGTTCTTCGAGCCGTTCCACTTCGATCTCGAGTTCCAGGTGCTGCCCGAGGCCGTCGCGATGGCCGAGGGAGTCCGCCCCACGCCCGAGCATCGCAACCCCGAGTGAGCCGGAGCTTCCGCCAGTTTTGCACGGAAGAGACGTCCTGAGGGTCGACCGCTCGCACACTCCTCCTACTATCGTGCCTGAGATTGAGTCTCAATCGCACGAAAGGGGTTGGGTATGCGGAGGATTCTTGCCCGCTTCGGGCTGATCGGCTTTGCGTTCTTCGCGATCAAGGGTCTGCTCTGGCTGCTCGTCCCGGCCGTGCTGGCCGCGGGTGCGGCGGGGGTCGGGCGATGACGGCGGTACGCACCGGCGCTCCGGTCGTCGTGGAATCCCCGCGTGACCTGCTCACGGAGCTGCGCGAGCGGACCAAAGACCTGCACACCCGGGCCGAGCGTCACCCGATCCAGGCGTCGCTGGTCAAGGGCGGGGCGACCCGCCAGGCCTATGCCGCGTACCTCGGCCAATTGCTGCACATCCACGCCGCGCTTGAGTCAGAGCTCGCGGCCCGGGGTGCGAGCCCGGCCCTGGCGCCGGTGGAGGCGGGGCAGTTCCGCGCGGGCCACGCCGCGGCCGACCTGCGCGAGCTCGGCCTCGACGCTCCCGAAGAGCCGGTGCCGCCGGTCGTTCGATTCCGTGATCGCGTCGGCTCGCTGGACCCCCTGGAGCTGCTCGGGATGCAGTATGTCCTGGAGGGCAGCACCAACGGCGGCCGGTATATCGCCCGCGCCGTCGGGCGCGGGGCCGACCTCTCGCCGGGCGCCGCGACGCGGTACCTCGATCCGTACGGCGAGTCACAGAAGGAGCGCTGGGCCGCGTTCTGCGCCGCGGCCGCCTCGCTCGACATCCAAGCCGAGGAGATCGAGAGCGTCGTCCGGGGAGCCGAAGCGATGTTCCAGCTCATTATCGACACGTTCGACGCGATGGTCGCGCGAACCACCGGATCGTCCCGCCCGGCCTGACCCGGGCTTCGTCGCGATCGACGTTGAGCGCGCCCCACGCAGGCCCATGAGGCCCGCGTCCGCGCCGCTCCACATCCCGCGCTGTGCCATCCGCCGGCCCGGCGACGATGCCGGCCGGCATGACCCCGACGGAAGGAGAAAAGACCATGCTCAGCTCTTGTTATGTCCGGGCGCTCGCGCCCGTCGCTCTGCTCGCGGCGGCGACGCCGGCGCTCGCCGATTTCATCACGCCCGACGCCTACGGCTGGTCGCGCGGCGACGCTGACTCGGCCTATTTCGAGTGGGATTTCTTCACCAGCGGCAGCGGCAACGAGCCGGACGTCGGCCAGTTCCCCGACCCGCTCCCCGCCGGCTGGGCCACGCCCGACGTCGCGGAGATCACCGGCAACGGCTTCGCGACCGGTTCCGGGAACATCTACTCGCCGTTCGGACCCATGGTCTTCGAGATCACGGTGCCGAACTACGGGTACGGCGCCGGGGAGACCACGCTGCTCCTGCAGCTCCGCACCGTCGGCACCGAGCTCGACTACGGCGCCGTGACGCTGGACGGCGCCGCGCCGGACGAGGTGATCGAGCTCGGGCGCGAGAGCACCGACATGGGGTTCAGGGTGGAGACGCTCTTCGTCTTCGGCGTGAGCGGCAACGCCGACGAGTACGTCTTCACGGCTCCCACCGTGGAGGCCCACCTCAGCCTGGAGCGCGTCGCGGTCGATACGTCCACGGGCTCCTCCTGCGCCGCCGACTTCAACGCCGACGGGTCGGTGGACACGCGGGACGTGATCGCGTTCCTCAATGCCTGGTCCGCCGGCGAAAGCTCCGCGGACTCCAACGGGGACGGCGTGGTCGACACGCGAGACGTGATCCTCTTCCTCAACCTTTGGACCGCCGGCTGCTGACCCGGTGGAGGTCGCGCCATGCACTCACGACGCGAGCAGGCCGCGCGCGCGTTCACCCTGGTCGAGCTGCTGGTCGTCATCGCGATCGTCGCCCTGCTCGTGGGCATCCTGCTGCCCGGGCTCGCGGCGGCCCGGGCGCAGGCGAGGGCCACCAACGCGGCGGTGGCGTCCCGCTCGCTCATGACCGCCTACCTGCTCTACGCGGGCGACCACCGCGACTGGGTCGTCCCCGGCATGCTCGGCGCGCACCCCGGCATCACCGTGCGCGATGAGCTGGGGAACGAGTACGGCAACGGCCACGGCGGGGCCTGGGGAGATCCGATCGCGCAGCGGTGGGTCTTCCGCCTTGCCCCCTGGTTCGACTACACCTTCCTCGGGACCACGCTGGTGAACGGCGAGATCCAGTACTACGAGGAGCGCGACGAGATCCTCGGCAATCCCGAGGGCGCCGCCGAGTGGGCGTACCGCATGAGCATGTATCCGGCCTTCGGGCTCAACGCGGACTACGTCGGCGGCAACTACGCCCTGGAGCGCGAGGACTTCGAGCGCCGGGCCCCGGTGCGGCGCCAGGGCGACGCCTTCCACCCGGTCAGCCTGATCACGTTTGTCAGCGCGCGAGGGCCGTCGGACTATCCCGGCGGCGTCGAGCCGGGCTACTTCCGAGTCGCCCCGCCCCGCACCGACGCCGTGTACGAAGAGAGCGATCCCCCCGATCGGTTCGGCTTCGTTCACCCCCGCTACAACGGGCGTGCGATCGCCGCGTACTTCGACGGCCACACGGACTCCGTCGCGCCCGCGGACGTGCTCGACCGCCGGCTCTGGGCGGACGCCGCGGCCCGGGAGGACGATCCGGACTGGAAGCCCTGACGCGCGTTCACGAGGGCTTGCTCCGCGCCTGCCCGGGCGGCGCGCCCCCGTCGCCGGGGATTCGCTTGCCCTGGGGATCGACGACCGGCAGCGGATCAAGCCCAAGGCCGGGCGACTCGGCGTCGAGCACGTGCTCCAGCGCCTCGGCCGGCTCATGCACGTGGTCCGGGAGCATGCCCGCCCGCTCCACGAGATACGCCTCCCACAGGCGGTGCCGACGGACGATCGCCCTCGCGGCGGTTTCGCCCTTCTCGGTGAGGCTCGGCGTCTGGGCCGGTGCGCCCGCCACCAGCCCGAGGCGCCGGGCCAGCGGCGCTGCGCGAAGCAGGCGGGCGGCAAGGGGGGCGGCGCCCGGCCCGGCCTCGGCGCGCCGGTAGAGCGCCCCGAGCAGGTCTTCGACGGCAATCCGGCGCGAGAGGGCCTGCCGACGCAGCGCACGAGCGACGATCCCGTGCGAGGGGGAAGCGACCGCCGCCAGCGCGAACGCCAGCCCCGCGACAACAGCGATGGCGCCCGCGGCGTTCACGGCGCCGGGGAGGCCGAGCGCCCCCGGGAGGCGCGTGCCCGCGAAATAGCCGGCGGCGGCGGTCGCGCCGGCGATCAGGCCGCTGAGGACAAGCTGCCGGTCCATCCTGTCGGTCAGCAAACGCGCGGTCGCCGCCGGGCAGATGAGCATCGCGACGACGAGGATGGAGCCGACGGCCTCGAACGAGGCCACGGTCGCCGCGGCGACCAGCGCGAGGAGCATGGCGCCGACCCACCCGGCCCGGAAGCCCAGGCTGGTCGCGAGGTCGGGGTCGAAGCTGGTCAGGCGGAGCTCCTTGTAGAGCAGCGCGATGAAGCCGACGGCACAGGCCGCCACGATGACCAGCGTCGTGACCTGGCGCGGGACGCTCGCGAGCGTTGCCGCCGAGAGGAGCCCCGCGCCGGATGGCCGGGTCCAGAAGAGCGTCTCGAGCTGGCCGTAGAGCACGCAGTCGGCGTCGAGGTCCACGTTGCGGGCCGCCTGCTGCATGAGGTACACACCGGCCGCGAAGAACAGGCTGAACACCACGCCCATCGCGGCCCCGGGCTCGACGCGTCCGATGCGCCTCACGAGATCGGTCAGCAGCACCGAGAGCAGGCCCGCGCCGGCCGCGCCCGGCAGCATGACGGCCGGGCTGCGAGACCCTGTCACGAGGAACGCGACCACGATTCCCGGCAGGACCGAGTGCGAGATCGCGTCGCCGAGCAGGCTCTGCCGGCGGAGCACCAGGAAATTCCCGAGCAGCCCGCACCCCAGGGCGGCGAGCACCGCGGCGCTCAGGGGCATCAGGTCGAGCATGAGGAACGCCTGCGCGCCGCCGCTCATGGGGTCGCCCCCGGGAGCCGCGTCCCGCCGCGGGAGTGGATCGATTGCTCCAGCGCCGCGACCAGCTCTTCGCTGAGCACGTGCTCGACCTGGTCTGCCGACCAGTCGACGTGCGTGCGTGCGACCTCGGCGTGGGTCACGAGGTACTCGGCCCAGAGCCGGTGGTTTCGGGAGACCCGCGCGCCCTCGGCGCGTCCGCGCGCGGTGAGGACGAACAGCCCGCCGCTGCGGCTCACCAGGGCGCGGGCCCGCAGCACGGCGAGCACCGGGCGGGCATGGAGGGCGCTAAGGCCCCGCGCGCGCGCCAGCGCCGCGAGCGGCAGGCCCCGGGGGTGGTCGGGGGCGGCGTCGTGCAGCGCCTCGAGCATGTGATCGCCGGCGACGCGGAGGTGCAGCGCGAGCCGGCGCAGCCCTTCGGCCGCCACGCCGCGCCTCGGCGCCAGCAGCATGCTCGCGCCGAACAGCGCGCCGGCCGTCAGGACGATCACCGCCCCGGCGGGCTTGTTCGGCGCCGCGGCCGAGAGCGTCGCGCCCGCGTAGCCCGAGAGGCCGCCGATCACGGCGCTCGCCAGGAGCATGCGCCAGAGCCGGTCGGTCCAGAACCTCGCGGCGGCGGGGGGGATGATCAGGAGCGCCACGATCATGATGAGCCCGACGGACTGCAGCCCCGCGATCGTGACGAGCACGACCAACGCCATCAGCGCGAGGTCGATCCACCTCACCGGCCAGCCGAGCGACTGCGCGAAGGCGTCGTTGAAGCTCACGAGGGCGAGCGGCTTGAGCAGGAGCGCCGTCGCCCCGAGCACGCCAGCGCCGATCGCCCCGATGAGGACCACCTCGCCGCGCTGCAGCGCCGCCGCCTGCCCGTAGATGAAGCTGTTCAGCCCTCCGGACGGCGTTGGGGTGAGCCTCGGGATGGCGGAGAGCAGCACGACCCCCGCGCCGAAGAACACGCTGAGGACGATGCCGATCGCGGCGTCCTCGCGCACGCGCGTGCGCCCGACGATGAGCTGCACCGCCAGCACGCCGAGCACGCCGGTCGCCGCGGCGCCGGCGAGGAGGATCGGCAGGCTCTTGGCCGCCAGCCCGACGCTGTCGGCGATGAGGAACGCCGCGCAGATGCCCGGGAGGGTCGCGTGCGCGAGCGCGTCGGTCATGAGCGACCGCTTGCGCAGCAGCGCGAACGCCCCGACGAGCCCCGCCGCACAGCCCAGGAGCGTCGCGCCGAGCAGCACGTTCGCCGCGTTCACCCCCGAGCGGAGCAGCAGGATGTCCGCCAGCTCGGCGAGCGACGCGCCCGACGCCTGCCCGGCCCCCGCGGGGGTCACGGCCCGCGCTCCGCCCGTGCGACCGCCTCGCTCGCCTCCGCCAGCAGCGTGAGCCGTCCGCCGTAGGTCTTCTGGAGGTTCTCGTTGGTGAGCGTCGCCGCCGCCGGGCCCGCCGCGACCACGCGCATGTTCAGCAGCAGCACGTGGTCGAAGTACTCGCCCACCGTCTGCAGGTCGTGATGCACGCAGATCACCGTCTTGCCCTGGGACCGGAGCTGGCGGAGCAGATCGACGATCGCGCGCTCCGTCGCGGCGTCCACCCCCGCGAAGGGCTCGTCCATGAAGTAGAGGTCGGCCTCCTGGGCCAGCGCCCGGGCCAGGAACACGCGCTGCTGCTGACCGCCCGAGAGCTGGCTGATCTGCCGGTGCGCGAGCGCGCCCAGCCCCACCCGCTCGAGGCACCCGAGCGCCGCGCGCTTGTGCGCCCGCGACACCGGCCGGAACCAGCCGATCATGCCGTACCGCCCCATCGCGGCCACGTCGAGCGCGCTCACCGGAAAGTCCCAGTCCACGCTCTCGCGCTGCGGCACATAGCCGATGCGCCGGCGCGCCCGCCGGTACGGCTCCCCCCAGAACTCCACCCGCCCCGAGGCGCGGGGGATCAGCTCGAGGCAAGCCTTGATGAAGGTGCTTTTGCCCGCGCCGTTCGGGCCCACGATCGCCACCAGCGACCCCGCCGGCGCGTCGAAGTCCACGTCCCAGAGCACGGGCTTGCGCTGATACGCCACGGTCATCGCGTGCACGGAGAGCGGGTTGTCCGCCGAGTGCTCGGGCCGGGCGTCGAGCACGCTCCGCGCCTGCGCCGGCGCGATCCCCCCGCCGGCCCCGCGCGCCGGAGCATCCTCGCGCGTGCGGCTCATGGCGTCAGCCTGCCCTGCATGCCCCGCTCGGGTGCATCGCCTCCGAGGGCGCGAGCGATCGAGGTGACGTTGTGGTCGATCATGCCGACGTACGTCCCCTCGTAGGTGCCCGCGCGGCCCATGGCGTCGCTGAACAGGCTCGCCCCCACGATCACCTCGTGACCGCGGGCCCGGGCGCCCTCGATGAGCGCCCTGACGTTCCGCTCCGAGACCGTGGACTCGACGAACACCGCCGGGATGCGCCGATCCACCAGCAGCGCCACGATGCGCTCGATATCGCGCACGCCGGCCT
>Ga0196977_1000708_pt1 | contig 15777 bp, 15 predicted proteins | sample S3v_1013CmetaG_FD_148634 | JGI IMG/M metagenome (GOLD analysis project Ga0196977, IMG submission 148634) | Soil microbial communities from Anza Borrego desert, Southern California, United States - S3+v_10-13C | ecosystem: Environmental > Terrestrial > Soil > Desert | place: USA: California...
ACAACAACGGCAGCGCAACGCTCAGCAGCGCCGTGATCAAATACGGCTTCGAAGGCTATCCCGAGCAATCGTACGCGTGGAGCGGCAATCTTGCCATCCACCAAATCGACACCGTTGAGTTGGGCGGCACCGTCATCCCGCCGATGAACAACGCGCCCTTCCGCGCTTACATCAGCAGCGTGAACGGCAATGCCGACGCGTATCCCAAGGACGACACGCTGCGCAGCCTCGCCGGCATGGTGACCGGCATCTGGGACACGGCGCTGTACCTCGATTTCCGCACGAACGCCGAGCCCTGGGAAACTTCGTACGAGCTGTACAACGAGAACGGCACCGCGATCTACAGCCGGCCCGCGAATTCGCTCGTGGCGAACACCATTTACAAAGACACGTTCCATCTCGCGCCCGGCTGCTACCGTTTCGTGCTGCATGATGAAGACGCGTACGGCGGCGACGGGCTCTCCTTCTGGGCCAACTCCGCCGCCGGCAGCGGTTACGCCCGCCTGCGCAAAGTGGCGAACAGCGCGATCATCAAATCCTTCGCCACGGATTTCGGCTCGATCATGGAGCTGAGCTTCACCGTAGGATTGATGACGTCAACGCCTGAAACACCCGGCGAAGCGCAAGCCGTGAGCATTTACCCGAATCCCAGCAGCGGCCGCATCAGCATCGACGTGGCGCTTTCTTCTCCGCAAAGCTTCATCGCGGAAGTGTACGACATGACGGGAAGGCTGATCGAGAAAAAGCAGCTGAACGCGGTTGCGGATACGCGCGTGGATTTCGATCTCGAAGCGCAGGCGAACGGGATCTATCTCGTGAAAGTGTACAACGACTCGTTCACCACGACGAAGAAGATCGTGCTGCAGCGGTAAAACGTCTCGAAAAAACAGGAAAGGCTGCAGGCAGGTGCGTGGAGCTTTTTTCTTTTCAGAAGCGCTTGTCGTAATAGATCCACGCGTTGAGCTCGCTCACGATGTTCTCCTGGTCGTCGTGGCAGGGAATCAGCTCGTAGGCCTGCTTCATGTTCGGGCTTTCCACGCGGATCACGCCGAACTCCGGCGCCCAGTACAAAGCGGTGATGCGTTTCGTGTTCGCGGGAAGAAATTTGTACACGATGAACGGCAGGCCTTCGTGTTCCGTGTTCCGAACCTGCGGCCAGCGTCTTTTTTTACCTGTATACGTGAATTGCTTTTGCGCCGCGTAATACAACGTCGCCGTATCCGACCTCAGCGCCCAATCGCTGCCGGTCGTGAGCTCCGAGGCCAGTATTCCTGAAAAAGCTTCTCCCAGCGTATCGAGGTTGCGATCGCCGCGGTACGTCCAGAAGCGCCGCATGCAGCTCATCGAATCGAGGCTTCGCGGGATGCGGTAATGGATCGTGTCGTAATACCAATCGTTATTGATCCGCCCGGGGCGTGATCCGCGGAGCTGCCGCACCTCGAACGTATCGCGCGCGTACGACAGCCTGAGGCGACCTGCAGTCGTTTGGCTGGCCGTTGTGCTTCCATGAACGCCCGGCGGATCGCCCGGCCGCGTCACGACGGCTGCCCCGTGAAAGCCGTTCTCCCCGCGGCACGTCGAATCGTTCCGGAACCAGGCGAGCGTGGTGTCCTGCGCCGGGAGCGCGGCGGCGAAAATCATGAAAAGAAAAACCAGCAGGCAGGTTCTCATTCTATAAAGCTACGAACGTTAGCGGATCGCGTCGTTCAGCCGCGCAAGCAGCTCCGTCAGCTGCCGGTACGCGCTTTTACCCATTCTTTTCTCCCAATCTTTCTGCACGTTCGCGATCGCTTTCTCGGCGGCGTCGACCACTTTCCAGCCCTTTTTCGTCAGCGAGAAGAGCATCGCACGCCTGTCGGTCTCGTCGGGACGGCGCTCCACGTAGCCGCGTTCTTCGAGGTATTCCACCAGGTAGCTCATGCTTTGCTTCGTCATGTGCGCCTTCTCCGCCATGTCGGTGATGCGCGCGCCGTGCTTGCCGATGAACTGGAAAACCGTACCATGCGCGGGGCGGATCTCGGGGTGGCCCCGGCGGGCGAGCTCTTCGTGGATCTCCTCGACGAGCTTGTTGAACGGGCTGCGAAGCAAAATGCCGATGTTCATGCGATTTGGAAATTAGTCAGACAATCTTACCTTTGTAGTCAGATAAACTTACTAAATAAAATCCTGATCCCATGAACGCAAAGAATTTCCTGCTCGTCTGGCTGCTCGCCTTCGTGCTCCTCTTCGGCCTGAACGGCGTCTTCCACGGCGTGCTGGCGGCGCCTTTCTTCGACGGACATTTCGCGCACCTGGGCTGCGTGAAGAAAATGAGCGAGTCCAATCCCGCGCCTGTAGCGATCCTCGACCTGGTGCTGAGCTTCGGCATGACGCTGGTGATCACCCGCAAAGCCTCCGGCAGGATCGGCTTCGCCGAAGCCGCGCTGCTGGGCGGCCTGCTCAACCTCATCTCCAGCGGCGCCTGGAACCTGGCTAACGTTTCGCTGATGGATTGGCCGGTGACCGTAACGATCGGCGACATCGCCTGGCACGTGGCCCTGGGCTGCGGCGGTGGAATACTGATCGCAGCGCTGGCGAACTGGAGAATGCGGAAAGCGTGACGGCGCGCAGGCCCGGCGCTGCAAAAAGAGAACAGGAAAAAGAGGCGGGTGCCTCAACACACAAAACACGCGCCTAAATTAAGCGCGCAAGGCTGCGGGCAGGTCCCACAGCCTTTTTTCTTCTTACTGTTTTCTTTTCCCTGGAGGCCGTGCGTGGAGAAGTATGCCCCCGCCACGGATCAGCGTTTCAACCTGCACGGCGCCACGTACAATATCCTTCTCTTTCCTCCGTATCTTTATAGTTCCGGAGCGCATTTGAAACGTCTCATCTTTTCCCTGGTATTTCTCATCAGCTGCATTCTCCCCGCTGCGGCCCAGGGAAAATACACGCTCACGCTGATCGAGAACGGCGGCACGAGCGTACTGAAAAAGCTCGACCACAAAACGAATTTCACCAGCGCGCAGGAACGCGACAAAGAGCTGCGCAGCATTCTCCTTACGCTTTTCAACAGCGCCTACCTCGCCGCGCACTACGACAGCCTGCTCAGCGATTCGCTCGCGATGACGGCCTGGATCACGCCCGGCGCGGAGCACAAGTGGGCGAAGCTTTCGAAAGGCAACGTGGACGAAGGCATCCTCAGCGACGTAGGCTTCCGCGAAAAGATTTACCGCGACCGCCCGCTGCGCTACAACGAAGTGGCGCGCCTGCAGGAGAAATTGCTCGACTGGTGCGACAACCACGGCTACCCCTTCGCGAGCGTGCGGCTGGACAGCGTGCGGCTGCGCGAAGACTTTACGATGAGCGCTTCCCTGAACCTGCAGAAAAATATTTTCCTGAAGATCGACAGCATAAGCATCAAGGGAAAAGTGAAGATCACGCCCGCGTATTTCCATAACTACATCGGCGTGAAGCCCGGCGATCCGTACAACGAGGCCGTGGTGAAAAAGATCAGCCTGCGCATCCGCGAGCTGGCCTTCCTGCGCGAGAGCAAGCCGTTCCAGGTGCTATTCACCGAGAAATACGTCAAGCTCATTTTTTACCTCGAGAAAAAACGCGCCAGCCAGTTCGACGGCATCCTCGGCGTATTGCCGGACAACAACACGGGAAAAATTCTTTTCACCGGCGACGTGCGCCTGCGCTTGCAGAACGGTCTCGGCCGCGGCGAATTGATCGATCTCAACTGGCGGCGCTTGCAGGAGCAGACGCAGGATCTGAAAGCGCGCTTCGTTTACCCGTTCATCTTCCGCACGCCCTTCGGCATCGACTACGGCATCAAGCTGTACCGCAAAGACACTACGTTCATCGACGTGCAGCAATCGTTCGGCGTGCAGTATTTGTTCAGCGGCGGAAATTATTTGAAAGCGTTTTTAAACCGCCGCAGCTCGAGCCTGCTGTCGACGAAAAATTTCGAGAACCTCACCGTGCTGCCGCCCTTCGCCGACATCGGCACGATCTCCTACGGCCTCTCCTTCCGCCGCGAAAAGCTCGACTACCGCCTCAATCCCCGCCGCGGCTGGGTGCTGCAGCTCAGCCCGGAAGTGGGCACGCGCACCATCCAGAAAAACGCGAAGCTGAACCCGCTCGTCTACGAAAACCTGCAATTGCGCACCGTGCAGTACGGCGGCGAAGGCCTGCTGGAAAAATTCTGGCCTATCGGGAAACGCAGCACGGTGAAAACGGGCGTGCAGGGCGCGATGATCTACAGTCCCGCCGTTTTCCGCAACGAATTGTTCCGCATCGGCGGCTTGCGCACGCTGCGCGGCTTCGACGAAGAATCGATCTTCACTTCCGCGTACGCGGTCGGCACGATCGAATACCGTTTTCTCCTCGAGGAAAATTCCGCGCTGTACTTTTTCGGCGACGGGGCCTGGTACGAGAACCGCAGCGTGGGCACGTACATCAACGACCTGCCCTACGGTTTCGGCGCTGGCATCAGCTTTGAAACGAAGGCGGGAATCTTTTCCATCAACTACGCGCTGGGCAGCCAGTTCGGGCAGCCGGTGCAATTGCGCTCAGGAAAAGTGCATTTCGGGATTGTAGGATTATTTTAATTCTCGCGCTTCACGGCGGTGACGATCAGCGTGCCCACCTCGATGCGCGTGCCGTTGAACGATTGCGGCATCTCCTGCTTCTCGAGCGCGCCCGTCATTTCAAAACCGTTGCGCAGCAGCAAGTCGGCGAGCTCGGTTTTGGAGAACATGTTGAAGCCGTATTTCACCACGGGAAAATATTCCATCACCGAGCGCGGGCGGACGGCGATGATCAGCCGGCCTTCGTCTTTCAGCACGCGGCGGATCTCGGCGAAGATCGGCTCGGGGCGGTCCCAGAAATAAACCGTGTTCACTGTAAAAATCTTATCGAAATCTTTGTCGTTGAAAGGCAGCGTGTCGCCGTCGGTGAAGAAAAAGCGCGCCTGGTTGCTGCGCACGAATTCCGCGTTGATGCGCTCGGCCTCTTCTACCATCACATCGGAAAAGTCGCAGCCGGCGTAGGTGATCGAGCGGTCGCGCGATAAAATATCCTTCACGAAAAAGCCGTTGCCCATGCCGATCTCCAGGATGTTCTCGTTCGGGCCGGCCTGCAGCACGTCGAGCGCATAGCGGTTGATCCAGAAATTGCCCGAATTCATTTCCACGCCCACCTGCCTGCCGAACTCGCCCGCCGGCCTTCTCAGCTGCCGGGCGATCTCCCTTAAATCTTCTTTCTGCATAAGGCTGCAAAGGTCGGCATTATATTCGGTTTTTCGCGGCTGCGGGACAGGAGCACGGTTAAGAAGTTCGCATAACTTCCTCGCTGAGCCCGGCGTCTTTTCTGTATTTTTACGATCACCACTTCATGGAATTCCTGTATCTCTTCACCGGCCTCGGCCTGGGCTTTCTCATGGCCTGGCTCCTGCTCCGCAGCAAAACGCCGCAGCAGGCTTCCGATCCCGCGCGCGCGCAGGAGCTGGAAAAACAGGTCGTTGCTTTAAAAACGCAGCTCGATACGCAGCAAACCGAACGCCGCCGCCTCGAGGAAGAGAAGCAGAAAGAGCGCGCCGAATTCCAGCAGCAGCAGGAAAAAGAGCGCAACGAATCGCAGAAGATCCGCGAGCAGGAACGCGCGCAGCTCACCCTGCTCAGCGAAAAGCTCGCCGCCCGCAACGCGGAATACACCGCCCTCGAGCAGCGCCTCAATGATCAGAAGCAGGAGCTGGAAAACCTGCAGAAGCGCTTCGCCGTGGAATTCGAGAACCTCGCCAACAAGATCTTCGAGGAGAAAAGCAAAAAATTCACCGAGCAGAACCGCAGCAACCTCGACGACCTGTTAAAGCCGCTCGGCGAGCGCATCAAGGATTTCGAGCAGAAGGTGAACGACGTGTACGTGAACGAAACGCGCGAGCGCGTTTCACTGAAAGAGCAGATCGTGCAGCTGCACCACCTCAACCAGCAGATGAGCAAGGACGCCCAGAACCTCACCCGCGCCCTGCGCGGCGAAGCGAAAACGCAGGGCAGCTGGGGCGAGTTCATCCTCGAAAGCGTGCTCGAAAAATCCGGGCTGCTCCGCGACCGCGAGTTCACCGTGCAAACCACTTTCATCGATCCGGAAGGCCGCCGCCTGCAGCCCGACGTGATCGTGAACCTGCCCGAGAACAAGCACCTCGTCATCGATTCGAAGGTCACGCTGGTCGCTTACGAGCGTTATTGCTCGGGGCAAAATGATGCCGAGCGCATCGCTTTCCTGAAAGAGCACATCGACGCCATCCGCAAGCACGTGCGGCAACTCAGCGAGAAGCGCTACCACGAGTTGTACGACATCAACAGTCCCGACTTCGTGCTGATGTTCATCCCCAACGAGCCGGCCTTCCACGTGGCCATCCAAAGTGAAAGCGGCCTGTTCCTCGACGCGATGGAGCGCAACATCATGCTCGTCACGCCCACCACCTTGCTCGTCACCCTGCGCATGATCGCGAACGTGTGGCGGCAGGAGCACCAGAACAGGAACGTGATCCAGATCGCCGACGAGGCGGGCGCGATGTATGAAAAATTCGTGGGCTTCATCGAGGCGATGATCGACGTGGGCCTGAAGCTGGACGCGAGCAAGAAGCAATACGAAGTGGCGATGAGCCGCTTTCACCGAGGCCCCGGCAACGTGATCCGCAAGCTGGAGCAGCTCAAGGCGCTCGGGCTGAAAGTGAACAAATCCCTTCCTCCGAAGCTGGTGGAAAAAGCGAACGAAGAAGACCCCGGCGAAAACGAACTGCCATGACACGCGCAGCGCTTTGGCTCACGGGCATCGCCTTCTCCCTGCTGCTGATCTTCTCCTGCGGCACGAGCAGCCGCCTGAGCAACCAGGATCTCGCCTGGATGTACCGCAACGACGGCGGCATGCATCCGCAATACAGCGTTTACAATCCCGCGCCCAACCTCAGCCGCCTCTACTTCAAGCTCAGCTCGTCGGAATTATTGTACACGCGCGAGAACGGCGAATTCACCGCGCAGCTGCTGCTGCTTTACGTGCTGCGCGACGATGAAGACCGCCGCCTCGTGGTCGACAGCGGGCACGTGCTGCTGCGCGACATCGGCGATTTCGAAAAGCAGATCGCGGGACAGGCCGACATCAAAGCGCCCGACGGGCGCCGCTACCTGCTCGAAGTTTCGCTGCGCGACCTGAACAAAAAAGCGATGGTCATCCACGAGATGCCCCTGAACAAGTTACCCGGCGCGCGCTCCTACTTCACGCTCAGCGCACCCGGCAGCACGCTCCCGCTTTTCCGCAACACGGTGGACTCCGGCGAAAATTTCATCCTGCGTCACGACGTGCGCGCAGGCGCGCCCTTGTACGTGCGCTGCTTCTTCCGCAAAACCCCGCCGCCCCCGCTGCCGCACGCCTTCGTGCCGCCGCCCGCGTACGGCCTGCAGCACGACAGCCTCTTCCGCCTCGACCCGCAGCGCGATACCTTGCTGCGCTTAAATCGTCAAGGCGTTTATTTCATCCAACCCGATACCGCCGCGCGCCAGGGCTTCACGGTGCTCTGCTTTCCCGCAGGTTACCCGCAGGTGACGAACGCCGAACAGCTCGCGCCGCCGCTGCGCTACCTCACCACCGGCGAAGAATACGGCAAGCTGATGCGCGCGGCAGACGTGAAAAAAGCGGTGGACGAATTCTGGCTGGAGAAATGCGGCAGCGAGGAACGCGCGCGCGAAGTGATCAGGCGTTTTTACAAGCGCGTGGAAACCACCAACCGCTTTTTCACCACCGAGCGCGAGGGCTGGAAAACGGATCGCGGCATGATCTTCATCGTTTTCGGTCCGCCCCAGCACGTGTACCGCTCGGGAAAAGACGAGACCTGGTACTACGGCGACGGCTCTTCACCGATGGCGCTGAATTTTATTTTCACGCAGAACAGGAACAATCCTTTCAGCGACAACGATTACGAGCTGAACCGCAATCTCAACTACAAAATGCCCTGGAACCACGCGCTCGACGAGTGGCGAAAAGGGCGCGTTTACGCCGAACGATGACTTACGACAGGAACCGAAACCAGCGCCCGCGCAGGGAATTTTCCGATACGCAATACATCTACGGCATCCGCGCGGTGGCTGAAGCGATCGGGGCGGGAAAAGAGATCGACCGGCTGTTCATCCAGCAGGGATTGAAAAGCGAATTGTTCAACGAGCTGCGCCGCCTGCTGAACGAAAGAAATATCCCGTTCCAATATGTTCCCGCGGAAAAAATCAACCGCCTCGCCGGGCACCGCAATCACCAGGGCGTAGCCGCCACGATCTCGCCCGTCATTTTCCAGCGCGTGGAAGACCTGCTGCCCGGCATCTTCGAGCGCGGCGAAATCCCGCTCCTGCTCATCCTCGATCGCATTACCGACGTGCGCAACTTCGGCGCGATCGCGCGCACGGCCGAGTGCGCAGGCGTGCACGCGCTCATCGTCCCTTCCCGCGGCGCCGCGCAGATCAACGCCGACTCCGTGAAAACCTCCGCCGGCGCGCTGCACAAGATCCCCGTCTGCCGCGAAGACAATCTCAAATCCGTCATCGACTACCTGAAAGAGTCCGGCCTGCGCATCGTGGCCTGCACCGAAAAAAGCGAAACCCTGCATTACGAAAGCGACCTCAGCGGCCCGCTCGCGCTCATCATGGGCTCCGAAGAGGACGGCATCTCCGGCGAGTACCTCAAGCGCGCCGACATCCGCGCGAAAATTCCCATGACGGGAAGCATCGCCTCGCTGAATGTTTCGGTGGCGGCGGGCATCGTGCTGTTTGAAGCGATCAGGCAGCGGAATGTGAAAGGCTGATCACGCATTTGCCGATTGCTGATGCACCCATCAGCTCGCGGCGGATTGCGAACGGTCGAGAATTGCGTAATACGCAACCAGGAATCGGGAGGCCGGCGCGGGAAATCTGGACATCAGCACATCATTCCTATCTTCGCAAAACTCCTTATGTCACGCTTGTTTTATAACAGTTGGTTCCAGGTCGCGCTGCTTTTCCTGCTCGTGCTCGCCACGCGCTGGCCTTTTTTGTACGACGGCTACGGCGTGGAGGAAGATTCCTGGGGCCTGGTGGTGAACGCGCACGAGATGCACGACTGGGGGCATTACGTGGCTTCGCGTTTTCCCGGGCACCCGCTGCAGGAATATGTTTACCTGCCGATCTACGACGCTTCGCCTTTCGCGTGGAATTTCCTGAGCGCGCTGTTCGCGGGCATCGGCACGGTGTTCTTTTTTCTCATCTTAAAAAAACTCTGCGCCTCCTGCGCCTGGCCCGGCGCGCTGGCCCTGGCGTTCACGCCGGTATTCTACATCGCGGGCACGTACACGGTGGATTACACCTGGGGCTTGGCTTTCATTTTAGCGGCGCTTTATTTTTTGCTCGAAGGGAAACTCCTGCTCTGCGGCATCCTCGTCGGCATGGCGGTGGGCTGCCGCGTGACGATGGGCATGTTCGTGATCCCGTTCGCATTCCTCGTGCTGGACAAGAAAAATTTAGGACTGAGCCTGCGCAAAGCGCTTATGATCGGCGTGCCGGCGCTGGTGACCGGCCTGCTGTGGTACGTGCCCGCATACCTGCAATACGGTTCCGCTTTCTTTGACTACAGCGATCAATTCCCGTACCCGAACTGGCCGAAGATCATTTACAAAGCGACCATCGGCGTGTTCGGGCTCATCGGGCTGCTGGCGGTGGCGGGAGGGATTGCCGCGGGCATCGTGTGCTGGAAAAAACGGCGTATCCGCGAGCCGCTCGCTGCGCCGGTGGATCGTTTGCTGTGGATGTGCGGGCTGGTGGTGCTGCTGATGATCGCTTCTTACCTGCGCCTGCCGCAGAAATCGGCGTACATGCTGCCGGTCGTTCCGTTCGTCATTCTTTTTCTCGCGCTCACGCTTTCGCGGCGCTGGTTCAATGCCGTTTCAGGGTCGCTCGTGCTTTCTTCTTTTTGCTGCAGCATCAACCTCACCGATCAGTTGCGCGGCGCGGAGGCGTCTTCCGCCGCATTCACTTTTCACGTGGCGGGACAGGAAATATTCTTCGACCCGCTTTCCGGCCCGATCTTTTCCGAACGCTCGAAACGCCTGAGGAAAATGGAATACTGCGCGGAAGTGATCGCCGCTACCGATAAGCTCGCACAACCCACGCTGATCATCGCGGGCTGGTGGTACAATGAACTGATCACGGGGCATTACACGCACCCGAAAAACCCGAAAGTGGAATACAAATTTTACGCGACCTGCGGGGAGATGCAGGAGTTTATCGCCCGCGGATATATCGTAACTTTTCTCCCCGAGCAGGATCTGTACAATGACCAGATGTTCGGACAATCCTGCACGAACGAACTCGCCAAGCCTTTCTCGCCATGAGCAATTACCCGCCGAGCTACCAGCAGAATTATCCCCCGAACTACCCGCCGAACATTCCGCCCCCGCCGCGCCCGCCCCGCACCTGGTGGCAGCGCAACGGTTTGGCCGTCGGCCTGATCGGCGGCGTGCTGCTGCTGCTCGGCATCGGCGCGTGGATCTCGTACTCGCCGCCGCCACCGAAAAAGCCATAGAGTTGGCCGAGCAGGACGTGAGCGACATGAACGATTACGCGTACGAGAAATTATATCAAGCGTGCAGCGACAGCCTCCGCTACGCCGATGTGAAAAAGCGCATTCAAGAGCTGGAGCGCTCGACCGATGATTTGTCGAGGCAGATCAAAACGCTGCGCGATGCGTACAAGGACACGCTGAAGCGGACCGACCAGGGATTTTTCGGGAACATACAAACTGCGCGCGCCTTCTTCATCGCCAGCGGCCGCGGGCGCGAGCTGCGCAAAAGCGTCGAGCGCTACGGCAAGGATGCGCTGGACCTGAGCAGGGAAACGGAAGACGTGCTGGAGAATGAATATTACTACGATCTGCCCGTCGACGAAGACGACACGTACACGGGCGGCACCTGGGAAAGCCGCCAGCTCGCCGGGCCCGGAATACAAGTGCGGCAGACCTTTGCCGATATGCTGAGCGAGCTGCGCCAGTTCGAAGGCAAGCGCCTGGAAGCGCTCGAGCAGGAAGTGGAAGCGCTGCGGGAAGAAATGCGGGCGGACACTGCGCGCTGATCAGCGGGGAAGATCAGGCTTCTTCCGCGGCCTCTTCTTTTTTCTCACCCTTCTTTTTCATTCGCTGCGTATCGAGGATCACGATGGTCTCCGCGATGCGGTCGTGCACCGTGCGCCGGTTCGGGTGGATGAAGTATTGAAAAAAACCGAAGCCCAGCTCCAGCGCCGACGCGCCGTAACCCAGCGCGCGCTCGAGCGAATGCCAGAAGGAAAGGCGCTCGTGCACCAGCGAAACCACGCGTATGCTCACGAGCCGCTTGCCCGGCGTGCGTCCTCTCCCGAAATACGTGAGCAAACCGAAATACAGCACGATGAACAGGATGCTGTACCAGTTCGTGAAGTTGAATTTCAGGTTGACGCGCGCGTTGGAATCGATCAGCCCGAGGTACGCGATCAGCTTCGATGCGTAGATCAGCGTGCCGGCGAACAGGAAAAACGCCAGCACGAAATCGATCACGAAAGCCAGGGCGCGGCGCCAGAACGGAGCCAGCGGCTTCCCTTTCAGGTGTCCCAGGCGGATGTGCTCGTGCGGATCGAAAGTTCTCATGTCGGGCGAAAAGTAGAAAAAAGATCGTAGCTGGAAGTTAAGATCGTACACGAACGCTTCGCGCAAATAAGCAAAAACGCAACGCTGCGCTTGCAAAAGAAACAAACTTGCGGAATAAAATCCCGTCGTCACAGAACAAAACACCGCTCTTGCAGAATATGCAACACGTCGCTGCATCGTGTTGTGATTTTATTTGCGCTAAGCATTTGTGCTTCTTTTTATTTTTTTGCGTTTTGCCTTTTCGCGCGAAGCGTTGCTTTTTATAACGTCGCTTCGTTCCGTCTATTCCTTTCATCTTCCCCTACCCTTTACTCGTCACACATCTTCTTCCCTTCGTCCGAAATTCCTTTTCCCATAGGCCGAAAATGCTATTTTCGTACTCTTCTGACTGAACCAAAACCGATTTACCAATGAAAAAGATGCTTGCCCTCGGCTTCGGCTTTTGCCTCGCCGCTGCTGCTGCCGCACAAACCTCGCGCACGGATAAAGGCGCGATGAAACCGTATGCGAACCCGGCTTACAACAACATCAAGAAAAGCCTCAACGATTTCAACAACCCGAAGAAAGGCGACGAGACGCGCTTCCTGATGGATTACACGAACGTGGACATCCCGAAGTCGATGAGCGAGTTCAAGACCGTGCCGGCGACCGCACCCGTTTCGCAGGGCGCGACGAACACCTGCTGGTGCTTCTCCACGCTTTCCTTCATCGAGTCGGAAGTGAACCGCCTCACGAAGCAGAACGTCAGCCTCTCGCAATCGTACATCGTGTACTGGGAATACGTGGAGAAAGCGCGCGAGTTCGTGCGCACGCGCGGCACTTCCGCTTTCGGCGAAGGATCGGAAAGCAATGCCGTCACGCGCATGATGAAGCAGTACGGCCTGGTTCCTTACGAAAGCTACACCGGCCTGAAGCCCAACCAGCCTTTTTACGATCACGTCTCGCTGTTCGACGAGCTGAACAAATATTTGCAGGGCGTGAAGACCGCCGGCGCGTGGAATGAGAATGAAGTATTGTCCACCGTGAAATCGATCTGCGAATTCCACATGGGCGTGCCGCCGAAAACGGTAAAGGTGAACGGCAAGGAAATGACGCCGCTGCAGTACATGAAAGACGTGTGCAAGATCGTGCCCGACGATTACATCGAGTTCATGTCGCTGATGGAAGCGCCGTACTGGACGAAGGCCGAGTACAAAGTGCCCGACAACTGGTGGCATTCGGCCGATTACATGAACGTGCCGCTGGACGATTTCATGAGCATCGTTAAAAATTCGATCAAGAACGGCTACAGCCTCGCCATCGGCGGCGACGTGTCGGAGAGCGGCATCAACCCGCAGCTCGGCGTGGCCATGGTGCCCAGCTACGACATTCCCTCGCAGAACATCGACGAGCACGCGCGCCAGTTCCGCTTCAGCAACGGCAGCACCACCGACGACCACGGCGTGCACCTGATCGGCTACACGGAAAAGCCGAACGGCACCTGGTTCCTCATCAAAGATTCCGGCAGCAGCAGCCGCAACAATCCGCAGAACCCCGGCTACTATTACTGGCACGAAGATTTCGTGAAGCTGAAGATGATGAGCTTCTCCGTGCACAAAGACGCGGTGAAAGATGTGCTGGCGAAGTTCCCGAACAAGTAATCGCTATCCATAAAAAGAGAACGCCCCGCTGCCGCGGGGCGTTCTCTTTTTATGGGAAGTACGTACGCGGATATGAGAATTGAGAAACCGTGCGCTTCAGGTTTCATTTAAGCGCGGCAGAACACAGAGGTTTCTCAATTCTCAAAAACCACGTCTTTAAATTTTCACCACTTTCTTCTTCACCGAGCTTCCTTTCCCGCTCTTCACCTGCAGGAAGTAAACGCCGGGCGCCAGCTTCTCCGTGCTCAGCGCTGTTTGCCGCGCGCCGCTCAGCTGAATTTCCTCGAGCAATCTTCCGTCGAACGAATACAGCTGCAGCGCGCCTTCCTGCAATTCCGAATCCACGATCAGCTGGCTGCCGAAGGGATTCGGGTAGACGTCGAGGCGCGCTTCTTTTCCGGGTTCGTTCACGAATAAGGTTCCGCTCAGCGAGAGGTCGTCGATCTGCGCGTAGCAGCAGCGGCCGTTGCCGTTCGCGTCGCAAAAAGCATTGATGCTCGAGGCGAAAACGACGACGATCGAATCGGGCGCCACGGAAGGCATCCGGTCGCTGAGATCGACGGTGAAGGGCGTGTACGTTATGGCTTCGGGTAAATGCTTTTCGGTGAAAGCCACGGTGTCGACGGACATCGTGCCCGTGTTCCAGCGTTTCAGCATGACCATCACGACGAGCGAATCGGTGCTCATATTCGCGTCGTATTTGTACCAGCCTTCGAGGCGCGCGGGCTTGGCGGTGCAGGGCGTGCCGAACTTGTCGAACCACATCGGGGCGGGCGTGTAATTCGCGGAGCTGCCGTTGACGAGGTAGCCTTTCGCGTAATAATACCAGTTCCAGATCTCCGCGGCGTACGTGCCGCTGTGGCTGTCGGTGCTTTGTCCCGATCCGTAGACATCTCCCGTCCAGCCGGAGGGCATCGTGTCGGGCGTGAACGTCCAGCTTTCGAAGCCCGTGTTGGGCAGGGTTTGCGCAGCGGCGGGAAGCGCGGCGGCGAGCAGGGCGATGGTAAGCATCTTCTTCATGGTGCAGGTTTTTAGCTTTATCTTCGAAGCAATTTTACGCCGGTAAACGGGCAGGGTTGTTGGACAAATGTCCGAAGCCGCAGGCTCAAAGTTACGGCAGGACATTTCTACCATGAAAAAAGCATTCTCTTTCCCCGCTCCGCGAAGACGAAACAAAGTCGTCGCCGCGTTCGTTCTGCTCGCCGTTTTTTTTCTCGCAGGCTGCGACGGAACAAAAAGCAAGATGGAATCGCTGTCCTGGATGCTCGGCAGTTGGCAAGGCGTGACCGCTGAAGGCATGCGCTTCCACGAGCAGTGGGAAAAAACCGCTTCCGGCGCGTTCGTCGGCAAAGGCGCCGCGCTGGGTCCCGACGGCGACACGCTTTTCAAAGAAGTGCTGAAAGTGGAAGAGCTCAGCGGCACACCCTACTACATCGCCACCGTTCCCGAGAATCCCGGCCCCGTGCATTTCAAGCTGATCAGCTCGAAGGACAACTCCGCGCATTTCGAAAATAAGGAACATGATTTTCCGCAGGAGATCATTTATACGCTCGAGAAAGACGGCGTGCTGACTGTGTCGCTGCGCGGCCTGCGCGAAGGAAGACCGGCGCAAGAGGAGTTGACTTTTCAGAAAGCGAATTGAACTATTCGCTTTCATCCAACACACTTTCCCCATGCGCTATTACCTGTTCCTCTTTTTCTTCACCGCTTCTCTAAGCGCACGCGCCATCCAGCCCGACACCACGCTGATGATCCCCATGCGCGACGGCGAATTTTTAGCGGGCGACGTGTACCTCACACCGAACGATCCGCAGGCGCCGACGATCCTGGTCATGACGCCTTACCTGCGCGTGCTGTATTACATCACCGGTTTGCCGCTGAACATCGGGCACAACATCGCCAACAGCAATTACAACATCGTGATCGTCGACTGGCGCTGCTTCGGCGGTTCGCTGCAGGCCTGCATCGCGCAGCCGGACAATGGGGAAGACGGCTACGATTGCGTGCAGTGGATCGCGCAGCAGAGTTGGAGCGACGGGCAGGTGGGCATGTGGGGGCCTTCGGCGCTGGGACGCGTGCAATTTCTCACCGCGAAAGAAAATCCGCCCGCGCTGAAATGCATCGTGCCGCTGGTGGCGGGACCGCAGACGGATTACCAGGAATATTATCCCGGCGGCGTGCTGCGCACCGAATACATCGAGCAGCTCGATGTGCTGGGCTTCGGCACTTCGGCGCTGGTGATGAACAATTTCAACCAGGTGGACAATTTCATCTGGCAATCCGTCGCGAATAGCAGCAATTATCCCGACAGCATTCCCGTGCCCACGCTGATGATCGGCGGCTGGTACGATCACACCATCGACAAGATGCTCGATTTCTTCAACGGCATCCGCACGCAGTCGCCGGCGAACGTGCAGAACCAGCACCGCCTGCTGATGGGCCCCTGGGTGCACGGCGGGAACGG
>Ga0196977_1000709_pt1 | contig 15769 bp, 12 predicted proteins | sample S3v_1013CmetaG_FD_148634 | JGI IMG/M metagenome (GOLD analysis project Ga0196977, IMG submission 148634) | Soil microbial communities from Anza Borrego desert, Southern California, United States - S3+v_10-13C | ecosystem: Environmental > Terrestrial > Soil > Desert | place: USA: California...
ATCTATCGCCCAGAAGTTGTCCTTGGTGGCAATGCGGATGATGCGCTCGTCGGGCAGGCCGGCGATCCGCTTCCACAAGCCCCATGCCTCGTCGTCGGTGTGGTAGACGGTGACCGTGAGGCGCTCGGCGGCGAGGCCGAGCTCGCGCGTGACGAGGCCCCAGGCGAGCTCGATCGCGCGTTCCTTGAAATAGTCGCCGAAGCTGAAGTTGCCGAGCATCTCGAACAGCGTCAGGTGGCGCGCGGTGTAGCCGACGTTGTCGAGGTCGTTGTGCTTGCCGCCCGCGCGGACGCACTTCTGGCTGCTCGCCGCGCGCGGGCTCGGCGGCGTCTCGAGCCCGGTGAAGACGTTCTTGAACGGAACCATCCCGGCGTTGACGAACATCAGCGTCGGGTCGTTGTACGGCACGAGCGGCGCCGACGGCACGACCGCATGGTCATTGGCGGCGAAGTAATCGAGGAACGCGCGGCGGAGGTCGTTGGTCGAATGCATCGCCGCGAATTAGGTGCTGCGGCGCAGCGCGACAAGCGGATTGCGCAGCGCGACGAGCCGAAAGGCGCGCTCAGTGGCGATAGCAGGCGACCGTGGCGAGCTCGCCGTCGCCGCGGAGCGCGGCGCCATCGGCTCAGCCGCGGCCCGACCGCGCGGTGACGACCCACGCGGCGGCACGCAGCGCGACGATGCCATCGCGCAAATTGCGCTCGGCGAGCGCGCCGAGGCGATCGTGGAACCGCGCGCGCTCGTCGGCGGACATCGCGGCGGCGGCGCGCGCGGCGGGCCCGATGCGCGAGAAGTAGGCGACCGCGTCCGCGACCGGGTCCTCGCCGGCGCCGGCGACCATCGCCAGGTCGAACGGCTCGCAGGCGACCCCGGTCCAGCCCGCGTCGGCGAGGATCGCCGCGACGCGGGCGGCGTCGGCGAACGCGAACGGGCCCGGCGCGTGGGGGTCCGCGGCGGGCTCGGCCTGCGGCAGCAGGCGGCCGACCTCGGTGAAGAACGGGTTCTCGGCCGGCGCGCGGAAACACGAGAACAGCAGGCCGGCGCCGGGCGCGGCGAGCCCGGCGAGGTGGGCGAAGGCGGCCACCGGCCGGTCGAAGAACATCACCCCGTGGCGCGAGACGAGGAGGTCCGGCGCGAAATCGTCGGCCGGCCGCCACACCGCCGCGTCGGCCACCTCGAACGCGACATTGGCGTGGTTGGCGCCGCGCTCGCGCGCCGCGGCGACCAGCTGCGGCGAGATGTCGACCCCGACGACGCGGCAGCGCGGGCGGCCGCGGGCGATCGCCAGCGACAGCTCGCCCGCGCCGCAGCCGACGTCGAGCACCGCGCCGAACGCGAACTCGCGGCTGCGCTTGAGCAGATGCTCGGTCAGCGGGCCGAAGCTGCGGTCCGTGCGCCGCCACTCGGCGGCCCAGCTGTCCCCGGTCCGGCCCTGCCACTCGCCCGCGTCGGTCATCGCCCGGCCCCGCTGCTATAAGTCCCCGGCCGGCGCGCGGGCCGGCCGGGGACGAGTCATAACGGCTACCGCCGCGGCGCGTCGACGGCTTACTGCGAGCCGCCCGCCGAGGTGGTGGTCAGGCCGGCGGCCTGCGCGCCGATGGTCTCGGCGACGTCCTCGCGCACTTCGTCGTTGTGCGCGTTGACCGCCTTGACCGGCGCGCCGTCCTTGCCGAGCAGCATCGCCTGCTCGCCCGAGCCGAGCTTGGCCAGGCGCACCGCCAGCGGCTCCGGCGCGAGGTAGTTGGTGGCGCCGTTGCTGGCGTCGACCACCCCGCCGATGACCCCGCCGAGCAGGATGTTGCCGGCCATCGCGCCGCCGGTGCGGCTTTGCACCAGCACGTACGTCGGCTCGTAGCCGTCCTTCTTGAAGTCGGCCCGCAGGTCGTACTTGCGGCGCAGCTCGAGGCTGCACGGCGTCTCGCACCCGGCACCGTTCGACAGGGTCACCTGGGCGCCCTGCGGATCGGAATCGAACGCGAAGTTCTGCTCGGTGCCGTTGATCACGGTGGCGCAGCCGGACAGCGCCAGGCCCAGGCCCGCGAGGGCCAGGCAAGTTATCGTCTTCATGTATTTCCCCCCATAGATCCGCCCCCGAATAACGGGCGCGGCGAGTCTGTCTATCGGCCGCGCCGGGCGCGCGCAATTGGCGGAAAAGGGGGATGCGGCGATTTTCCGCCGAGTGTCGCCAACCGGCCTCGTCGGCCGCCAAACGGAAGAAGCCGGCGCGGGCCCCGTGGGGCGGCCGCGCCGGCTCCGGTTCCGAAGGCGCCGCCTGCTATCGGCGCCTCTTGAAGATCAGATGTCGTCGTCCGCGTCCGGGCCCGCCATCATCTCCTCGGCCACCGCGTCGGTGCGGCCGCGGATCGCGGCTTCGAGGCGGTCGCAAACTTCGGGGTTGTCCTTGAGGTACTGCTTGGCGTTCTCGCGCCCCTGGCCGATGCGGACGCTGTCGTAGGAGAACCAGCTGCCCGACTTCTCGACGATCCCGGCCTTGACCCCGAGATCGAGGATCTCGCCGATCTTGGAGACGCCCTGGCCGTACATGATGTCGAACTCGACCTGCTTGAACGGCGGCGCGACCTTGTTCTTGACCACTTTCACGCGCGTGGTGTTGCCGATGATCTCGTCGCGTTCCTTGATCTGCCCGGTGCGGCGGATGTCGAGGCGGACCGAGGCGTAGAACTTGAGCGCATTGCCGCCCGTGGTGGTCTCGGGATTGCCGTACATCACGCCGATCTTCATGCGCAGCTGGTTGATGAAGATCACCATCGTGCGCGAGCGGCTGATCGAGCCGGTCAGCTTGCGCAGCGACTGGCTCATCAGGCGGGCCTGCAGGCCGACGTGCGAATCGCCCATCTCGCCCTCGATCTCGGCCCGCGGGACCAGCGCGGCGACCGAATCGACCACCAGCACGTCGATCGCGTTCGAGCGCACCAGCGTGTCGACGATCTCCAGCGCCTGCTCGCCGGTGTCGGGCTGCGAGACGATCAGCTCGTCGATGTCGACCCCGAGCTTCTTGGCGTAGACCGGATCGAGCGCGTGCTCGGCGTCGACGAACGCGGCGGTGCCGCCGCCCTTCTGCGCCTCGGCGATGACGTGCAGCGCGAGCGTGGTCTTGCCCGAGCTTTCCGGCCCGTAGACCTCGATCACCCGGCCGCGCGGCAGCCCGCCGACGCCGAGCGCGATGTCGAGCCCGAGCGAGCCGGTCGAGATCGTCTCGACCTGCATCGTCTCCTTCTGGCCCAGCTTCATCGCCGAGCCCTTGCCGAACGCGCGGTCGATCTGCGCGAGCGCGGCGTCGAGCGCCTTCTGACGGTCCACGTTGGATTCCTTCTCGACCAGCTTCAGTTCCGCCGCCATGACATGGCCTCCGTCAGTTGCCTAGGGTTGCAGGAGATTCCTCAACCGGCGCGGGTCGTATCCGATTTGTTCTACGTGAACAAGGGGGGAACAGAAATTTTTCGCGAGGCCGCTCCGGCTTCGCGAAACGCTCGGCCCACCGAGCTCCGCGCGGAGGAATGCCGGAGCTAGGCGGCCGCCGGTGCCGTGGCAGCGAAGCCGGCCTGCGCACGCCGGCGCGCCTTGCGGGCCCGCCACCAGATGACGATTCCGGTCACCGACAGCAGCGCCGGGATGATCCCGCCGAGGAAGATCACGACCTGCCACACCAGCCCCATGTCGGTCCCGTCGTGCCAGCGGCGCATCGTGCGGGCGAGCGTCTCGGGTCGCGGCGGCTCGGGCGGCGTCGCGGCGGCGCCCACGTCGGCGACCTTGACTTCGGCCGGTGCGCCGTCGCGCTCGAACTGCACGGTCCAGTCCGCGCTGCGCTCGGTCGGCCAGCCGATGCTGAGCAGCGGGCCCGTCGCGTGCGGCGTCGCGGCGGCGAGCGCGGCGTCGACCGAAGTGCGCGGCGCCTCGAGCGGCTGCGCCGGTCCGCCGCGGCCGCCGGGGCCGCCCGGACCTCCGGGCCCGCCCGGCGCGCTCGATTCGAAGACCGCGAACACGCTCGGGAAGCTGATCCACGCGCCGGTGAACGACAGCATCGCCAGCGGGATCAGGATCCAGAACCCGGCCATGTAGTGCAGGTTGGCGTTGGTGGTGTTGCGGCGTTTCCACCTGAACCCCGAGCGCAAGCCGCCGCCGAGCGGCCACCACAGCCAGATCCCGGTCAGGCACGAAATGACCATGAACACGCCGACCCAGCCGACGATCGGCCGTCCCCACCCGCCCGGGATCATCATCGAGCCGTGCAGCACGTGCAGCACGCGCACCACGCCGGCGTTGGCCGGCGCCTGGTCGATCAGCGAGGCATCGCGCGGGTCGAGCCAGTAGTTGACGCGCTCCGGCCGCGGGCCTGGCGACGGCTTCTGCGCCACGGCGACGACCGGCTTGCCTTCGTCGCTGAAGCGCAGCGTGACGAGGCGTTCGTTCTCCCCCAACGCGGCGGACGCGGCAGCGGCGTAGGCCGACGCCGGCAAGCTCGCCGGCCCGAGCACCTGGTGCCGCTGCGGCTCGAGCTGGGCATCGAGCCAGTCGTGCCACACCAGCGCCGAGCCGGTCACGCTGATCGGGATGATCAGCACCGCCAGCAGCAGGCCGATCCACTTGTGGACCTGGAGCCATAGCGCGCGCAGCTGCTTCTTGGTCGACTTCGGCATGCGGTCCCCTGTTCAAGGCGGTGTCTGAGGCCTGCATACCGGCGAACTTGGCTATTGCAACCTTGTTGCGAATGATTATCAGCCGCGCTGCTAATGAGAATGATTCGTAAGAGCAGGGGAACCTGAATGAGGGACCGTTTCGAGCCGACCACGGGCATCAAGGCCTATCGCCGGGCCGCGATCGCGCTGGCCGGATCGACCCTGCTGATCGCGGGCGGCGCCCAGGCGCAGGACGAACCGGCGCCGGCGCCCCCCGAAGCCGACGCGCTCGACCCGCTGCTCGACGGCCAGGGCGGCGACGACGCGGCGCCGGGAGAGACCCCGATCGTCGTCACCGGCGAGCGCGAGCGGATCAACACCCTCAACAGCCGCCTCGGCGACGTCCAGGACGCGCCGCAATCGATCAGCATCGTCTCGCGCGAGGTGATCGAGCAGCAGTCGGCTTCGACGCTGCGCGACGTGCTGCGCAACGTCTCGGGCATCTCGATGGCCGCGGGCGAAGGCGGCGGCGGCCCGGCGGGCGACAACCTGACGCTGCGCGGGTTCGGCGCGCGCAACGACATCTTCGTCGACGGCATCCGCGATTTCGCCAGCTACACGCGCGACACGTTCAATGTCGAGCAGGTCGAAGTGGTCAAGGGCCCCGCCTCGGCCCAGACCGGGCGCGGCTCGACCGGCGGCTACATCAACCTGTTCTCCAAGCAGCCGCAGCTGATGACCTTCGCCCGCGCGACCGGCGCCGTCGGCCTGCCCGAATACGGCCGCGCGACCGTCGACCTCAACCTCGGCGAGGATACGCTCGGCATCGGCGGCGGCACCGCCTTGCGCCTCAACGCGATGTACCACACCGCCGACAGTCCCGGGCGAAACTTCGTCGGGAGCGAGCGGATCGGCGCGGCGCCCTCGGTCGCGGTCGGGCTCGGCTCGAGCACGCGCGCGATCCTGTCGTATCTCTATCTGCAGCAGGACGCCCAGCCCGACTATGGGCTGCCGTTCGTGCCCGCGACCAACACCGTGCTGGCGGAGTTCGCCGACCAGCCCGCGCCGGTCGATTTCGACAACTACTACGGGCTCACCGAGCGCGACTACGAGAAGACGCGCACCCACATGGTGACGTTCGCGGTCGAGCACGACCTGACCGACATGATCCGCGTCTCGAACACCACCCGCTACGGCTACGCGACGCGCGATTCGATCTATTCGAGCCCGCGGTTCGTCAACACCACCAGCACGCTGATCAATCCGCAGACCCAGTCGCGCGACACGGTCGACGACGTGTGGTTCAACCAGACCAACCTATTCGCCGAGTTCGCCACCGGGGCCTTGCGCCACGACCTCATCGCCGGCGTCGAGTTCGCCGACGAGGACAGCCGCAACCAGCCGCGCACGATCACTGCGGGCTCGCCGACCGACCTGTTCGATCCCGATCCGGAGCGGCCGTGGACCGGCACGATCGTCGACACGCCCGGAGGCCCCGTCACGGCCGCGGCCGACACGCTGGCCGGCTATGTGTTCGACACCATCCACTTCAGCGAGCAGCTGCTGCTCACCGGCGGCCTGCGCTGGGAGCGCTACGAGAGCCTGTTCGACCCGGTGGGCGCGACCGGCCCGTTCGAGCGCGTCGACGAGCACGTCACCTGGCGCGCCGGGCTGACCTACAAGCCGGTGCCGCGGCTCAGCCTCTATGCCGGCGCGGGCACCTCGGTGAACCCGTCGATCGAGAACATGACCCAGACCAACGTCAGCGAGGCGCTGGCGGCGCTCGACCCGGAGAAGAGCCGCACTTACGAGATCGGCGCCAAGTGGGACGGGTTCGGCGGGCGCCTGCTGCTCAACGCCGCGCTGTTCCGCACCGCCAAGGTCAACGCGCGCACCGATGGCCTGCCCGGCGAGCCGGCGACGGTGCTCGCCGGCAAGCAGCGGGTCGACGGCGTCGAGCTCGGCGCCACCGGCCGGCTGACCATGAACTGGTCGATCATCGCCAGCTACACCTACCTCGACACCGAGATCCGCGAATCGAACGACCCGCTCGAGCTCGGCAACCGGCTCGGCAACGTGCCCGATCACAGCGGCTCGCTGTGGACGGTCTACGAGCTGCCGACGGGCCTCGAGATTGGCGGCGGCGTGCGCTACGTCGGCGAGCGCTTCACCAACGTCGCCAACACCCGCCGGATCGGCGGCTACTGGGTCGCCGACGCGACCGTGGCCTACGCGTTCATGTCGGGCACCACGGTGCGGCTGAACGTGTTCAACCTGTTCGGCGATCGCTACATCGACCAAGTCGGCGGCGGGCATTTCGTGCCGGGCCCGGGCCGCAGCGCGATAGCCACGGTGGCGTTCGCGTTCTAGACCGGCCGGCGTGCTGCTCGCGATCCCCTCGCTGCTGACGTCCGACCAGGTCGCCGAAGTGCGCCGCCTGGTCGACGGCGGACGGTGGGTCGACGGCAAGGCCACCGCCGGCCGGCAATCGGCGCTGGCGAAGGACAACCTGCAGATCGCCGCCGATTGCGAGCGGGGGCTCGAGGCGGGGCGGATCGTCACCCGGGCGCTGTCGGCCAACGGGCTGTTCCTGTCGGCCGCCCTGCCCCGCGCGATGGTCCCGCCGCTGTTCAACCGTTACGACGGCGAGCACGGCCACGCGTTCGGCAATCACGTCGACAACGCGATCCGTTTCCTGCCCGACGGCGCCGGCGCGATCCGCACCGACCTTTCCGCCACGCTGTTCCTGTCCGCCCCGGAGGACTACGACGGCGGCGAGCTGGTCATCGAGGACAGCTACGGCGCGCACGAGGTCAAGCTCGCCGCCGGCGACATGATCCTCTATCCGAGCAGCTCGCTGCACCGGGTCGAGCCGGTCACGCGCGGCCGCCGCGTTGCCTCGTTCTTCTGGATCGAATCGCGCGTGCGCGAGGACAGCCGGCGGGCGATCCTGCTCGACATGGACGCCGCCATCCGCTCGCTGGCCGAGGCGTTGGGCGACGAGCGGGCCGAAGTGGTCTCGCTCACCGGCTGCTATCACAACCTGCTGCGCGAGTGGGCGAGCGGCGGCTAGGTCGCTCCGGCCGGCCGCACCTGCCAGGTGATCTCGCGGCGGCCGTTGCCGGGGACGGTGACCTCGGCGATCACCTCGCCGTCCTTGACCGAGGTCCCGCGCAGGCCCCGCAGCCGCCAGTCGCCCGACCAGCCGAACGATAGGCGAAGCCTGACCGGGCGCGGGTTGGCGTTGGTCAGCGTCACGCGCATTGGCGTCCACCGCGCCGGCTCGTCGTGCGGGTCGACGTCGCCCGGCCGCTGGCACAGCGCGAAGACCTGGCGGCTGGTCCCGAGGGCGAGCTCGATGTCTTGCCCCTCGGCGTAGTCGCGGATGCGTTCCTCGGCGACGAGCTGCTCGCCGAACGCGCTCGGCTCGAACACGGTGATCCCGCCGCTCGGCAGCGCCGCGCCGAGGCCGTGCTGGCGGTCGTTGACGGTGACCAGCAGCATCCCCGCGGGGAGCGCCTCGTCCTGGTTGTCCCATGGCGAGCAGCTGGCCCTGTACAGCAGCCGACCCTCGACCGCGTCCTTGTCGAGGAAGGCGACCTGCTTGAGGCCCTTGGCTGAGACGGTCACCGGCTCGGGCACGCGGTAGAGCTTGAGGTCGCCGAGCTGCTCCTCGGTCGCGATCATCACCGCCGGAGCGCTCGCCGCGCGCATCGATCCAGTGACCGTGATCATGGCGTCGGCGCTTTCCAGATCGGCGTATTCCTCGACCCGCTGGAGCGGCGGCGGGGCCGGCGGCGGAGGCGGCGGGACGGGTGAGCCGGCCGCGGTGCTGCCGAGCGGGTAGCAGGTCAGCCGCAGCGGGCGGCCCTCGGGCGCGTCGGCCAAGTCCTCGAAGTCGCTGTCGATGTTGAGCGTGCCGGCGACCACCAGCAGCTCGGCGTCGGCGAAGCTCTGGCCGTTGTCATTGAGCAGCGTCAGCCAGCTCATCAGCCGCAGCCGCAAGTCGTCGTCGCGGCCGCGTTCGTCGAGCGTGGCGACGTAGTGCGCCTGCCAGTCGAAGCCCCACGCGAGGTAGGTCAGCTGCACGGTGTAGGTGCCGCCCGCCGGGTCGCGCGTGTCGATGCTGAACACCGGCTGGGCCGACAGCCCCGCCGGGACGCGCTCGAAGGTCAGCTTCTCGGGCAGGCCCGAGCAGCGCACCGCCTCGAACCCTTCAGCCGTCTCGAGCACCAGCCCGCCGTCGGCGCGGGTGCGCACGATCGCCGGCGTCGACACCGCCTCGCCGGTCGCCCGGCTGGTGCGGGTGATCGTCACCCGGTTGCCGAGCGTGCCGTCGACCAGCGCGGCCGGGCTGAGCAGGTCGGCGTTGCGGTTCTTCTCGATCGTCCCGCCCGGCAGACCGGTGACGATCGCGCTGACCGCGACCATGCCTTCGGCGACGCCGGTGAAGCGGACCGTCGATTCGCCCGGCGGCAGCGTGACCTGGCGCGTCTCGGTGATCATCGCGAAGCCTTGCGGCCAGTCGCGGTCCAGCTCCTCGTCGCGCCCGCGATTGGGGTCGCGATAGAGCGTCACCGCCAGCGCTGACGGCGCCGCAGCCTCGACCGCCTCGCGCGCCACGAGCGGGGCGGGCGCAAGTGCCAAGAGCAGGGCGAGCAAGGCCCGCATCCCCCTCCCGCTTGCGGGAGGGGTTAGGGGTGGGCCAGTGCGAGGTCGGCTGACAGGCCCACCCCCGGCCCCTCCCGCAAGCGGGAGGGGAGATTCAGGGCGCGCGCGCGTCATCCTCAGTACCGCGTCTCGTACGTGACGCGGACCTCGCGCTTGCCGTTGGCGGGGACCGTGACGACGTACTTGCGCCGGTCGGCGTTGAGCTGGGTGCCCGGCACGTCCTCGCTGACGACGCGGAAATCGTGCGCCCACCAGCCGTAGTCGAGCCCGGCCTGGACCAGCTCGACCTCGACCGGCGTCGGCTTGGCGTTGGTCAGCGTGTAGCGCATCGTCGTGCGCCAGTAATCGACCGTGCGGTCGATCTCGATCGTGCGCACTTCCTCGCCGTCGATGGTCACGCGGTAGCGCGCGCTGCGCTCGTACTCGTCGCCGGTGATGCGCTCGCGCTTCTCGACCTCGGCCTGGACGAACACGTCGAACGCGTCGCCGGTGGCGAGCGTCAGCTCGCTGCCCATCGGCGTGTGGCCGATCATGTTCTCGCCGATGAACTGCGGGTTGCCCGCGCGGTCGCGCTGGTAGAAGCGCACGGTGCCGGCCGGCAGCGCATCGCCGAGCCCGCCATCGCGGCTCGACGAGAAGGCGATCTGGCTCTTGACGTTGACCGGCTGCGAATCCGAGCTCAGCCAGCCGACGTCGCGGCCGTAGATCTTGCGCGCCGCCACGCCCTGCGCGTCGAGGAAGCTGACCTGCTTGGTCTGGTTGTTGGCGATCGTGGTGCGCTCGGCGATCGGGTAGAGATAGAAGTCGCCGAGCCGCTCGCGGTCGGCGGTCTCGGTCCCCGGCGTCATCCGCGACCCCGGCGGCGGGGGCGGCGCAAAGCCGCGGGCGCGCGGGCCGCCACCCGACGGGTTGCCGGCCACCAGCAAGGTCTGCGCCGCGTGGTAGGTGGTGCCGGTGCTGTTGGTCAGCGTCACCCAGCCCTGCATGTCGATCGCGCCCCTGGCCTCGTCGTACAGCGCGACGTAGTCGGCGCCCCAGCCGAGGCCCGGCGTCAGGTAGCGCAACGATGCCGGCCGCGCGCCGCCGCGGGTGCTCTCGAGCGTCACCGACAGCGTCGGCCGGGCGCGCAGGTTCGGCGGCACGCGGTCGAAAATCACCCGCACCGGCAGCCCGTCGTCGCGCAGCACCTCGATGCGGTCGCCGATCTGCACCACCACCCCGCCGGCGGTCGACAGAACGGTCGCCCGCTCGCGCGTCTCGCTGCCGGTGGCGGGATTGGTGCGGACCAACGTGACCGTTTGGCCGATGGCCTTCTCCATCAGCTTCTGCGGGGTCAGCAGGTCGAAATCGAAGTTCTGTTCGACGATGCCGGTGTCGGCGGCGGCGAAGCTCAGCGTCTCGGGGCGGATCATCGCCGAGACGTCGGGGAACGACACCGTGCTGCGCCCGGCGGCGATCGGCAACTGGCGCACGTCCTGCACCAGCGCCTGGCCGTTGTTGTAGATGGTCACCGACACATCGCCCTGCGCGGTCGCGTCGGGATGGGCGGGGTCCTGGGCCAGCACCGGCTGGACGGCCAGGGCCGCGGCCGAAACGGCGAGGAGGGCACGGACGTGCATGCGGAAGTCTCCCATGTTACAATGTATCAAGAAGAGCCGAGTCGTTCTGAACGAGCGATGAAGCGTGATTCCTACTCAGTCGGCTCCCGCTTGAACCGATCGGGCACGAAGCTTCTCCGCAGACTCTCGCTGCTGAACATGTCGGCGGCTGGCAACTCGCGCTCCAGCGCGACCGACCACGTTTCGAGGATCAGCCGCTCGGGAGCCTCGCTGCTCGCGTAGGTCGCCCGCACGATGACGCCATCTTCGGTCACGTCGTAGATACGCACGTTGTCGCGGTCGACCACTTCGATACGGTCGCTGACGCTGCCCGCTCGATCGACCCGGCCGATAACGCGGGCCGAGAGAATCGGCGTGTTCGTGTTGATGCCGCAAGCCGCCCCAGCGACCTGGGGCCCACTCACCTTCTCGCCAGTCTCGAGCGACAGCGCGACTCCGGTCATGTTTTCACAGTCCGCGATGAGCCGGTCGCGCGGCGTCTCCACACGGTGTAGCGAGCCGGAATGGAACTCGGCAGACCATTCCTCCACGACAGGCCCGTCGGGTGGAATGATTCTATTCCAGTTGTAGTTCGCATAGGTCGTATCGACCGTCTTCGTGCGCTCGACGATCGGGAAGGCCTGCGGCGTCGCCTCAGGACCTTCCGCGCAACCTGCGGTCGGCGCCGCCAGTGCAATGAGCGCCGCTCCGGCCGCCGCAATCCGATCCATTCGCATGGAGCCTCCTCGCCTTTACCGCCACGCTAGTGGCACACCGGCCCCTAGGGCAACTATCGCCGCGCCGTGCGCAGCACCTCACCGACCTTGGCGGCGATCTGGGCGACGCTGAACGGCTTGGCGATGAAGTGCATGCCTTCGATGTCGATCTCGCGGCGCAACTGCTCCTCGGCGTAGCCGGACATGAACAGCACCGGCATCTTCGGCACCAGCTGGCGGATCTCGCGCGCCATCGCCGGGCCGTCCATGCTCGGCATGACGACGTCGCTGACGACGAGGTCGAAATCGGGGTTGGCGCGCACCGCCTCGACCCCCTCGTCGCCGTCGGCGGCCGCGACCACGGTGTAGCCCTGGCGGGTCAGCGCGCGCTCGGCGACCGCGCGGACCATGTCCTCGTCCTCGACCAGCAGGATGCGCCCGCCGCCCGACCATTCGCGCTGCTCCTCCTCGGTCTCGGCGCGGCGCAGCTCCTCCTCGCTCGCCTGGTACACCGGCAGGTAGATCGTGAAGCGCGCGCCGCGCACGGTCTTGTCGGGGTTGGCGACGTTGTCGGCGAAGATGAACCCGCCCGACTGCTTGACGATGCCGTAGACGGTCGACAGGCCGAGCCCCGTGCCCTTGCCCTGCTCCTTGGTGGTGAAGAACGGCTCGAAGATCTTGCCGAGGTTGGCCGGCGGGATGCCGCCACCGGTATCCTCGGCGATCAGCACGGTGTAGTCGCCGCTGGGGATGATCTCGCTGCCCATGCGGCGCACGTCGCGCGCGGCGACGCGGCGGGTGGTGAAGCTGAGCGTGCCGGTCGCCTGCTCGCCGCCGCGCGCCTGGATCGCGTCGCGCGCGTTGACCGCGAGGTTGATGACGACCTGCTCGAGCTGGCGCGGGTCGGCGCGGACCGGGCCGAGGTCGCGGTCGTGATGGGTGCGCAGCGTGATCCGCACGCCGAGCAGCCGCTTGAGCAGCTGGCTGACCTCGGCGATCACGTCGGGCAGCTGGATGACCTCCGGCTGAAGCGTCTGTTGGCGCGAGAAGGCGAGCAGCTGGCGGGTGAGCGAGGCGGCGCGGTTGGAGTTGGCCTTGATCTGCTGGATGTCGTCGTAGTCGCTGTCGCCCGGGGTATGGCGCAGCAGCATCAGGTCGCAGTAGCCGATGATCGCGGTCAGCACGTTGTTGAAGTCGTGCGCCACCCCGCCGGCGAGCTGGCCGACCGCCTGCATCTTGGTCGCCTGCGCCACCTGGCGCTTGAGCCGCGTCTCCTCGGTGGTGTCGGCGAGGCTCAGCAGCACCGCCGCGTCGCCGAGCCCGCGCACCCCGGCGAGGCCGAGCGAGACCGGCTCGTCGGGCTCGGCGCGCAGCCGCACGGCGATGTCGCCGCTCGACGCCGGGCCCTGGCCGAAGCGGCGCACCGCGTCGGACATCGCGGTCTTGTCCTGCCGCACGACCAGGTCCGACGGGTACGGCGGCATCTTCTTGCCCTCGACCCCGGCGGCGCGGCGGAACGCCGGGTTGGCGAACAGGAAGTGCCCGTCGCGGTCGGTCATCGCCAGCCCGAGCGGGAGCTGCTCGAGCAGCGATTCGAGCTGCGGGGTCTGCCCGCGCGCCTCGTTGTGCCAGCCGCCGAGGCCGACCCCGCTGTCGAGCAGCATCATCAGCGACGGCGCCTCGCCCGGGCGGGACCGTTGCGGGCCGCCGTCCGCCTCGGGATCGACCAGCGGCACGTTGACCAGCGTCTGCGGGGTGCCCTTGCGACCCTCGCGGGCGAAGTAGATGCGGTCGCGCTCGTCGGAGCGGAGCAGCGCCGTGAAATCCTGCCCGGCCATGCTGGCGCTCTCGTCGCCGGCGGCGCGCCGGGCGAACCCCGGGCTGGCCGCGCGGATCGCGCCGTCGGAGCCGACCAGCGCGACCTCGATGCCGGCGGCGCCGAGGATGCGCCCGAACGGCCCGGTGATGTACTTGCCGATGCCGGCGAGCGGCTCGCTGCGCACGACCGGGACGAAGCGCCAGATCAGGTAGTCGTCGCCGCGCCCGGCGCGCTGGGCCGAGGCCGACCACGCGTGGCTCTCGTCGGCGATGGCGACCTCGCCGCTGTCGCCCTCGCGCCAGGCGGCCCGGGCGGCGCGCGCGAGATGGTCGGCCGAGGCGCCGTCGACCGGCAGCCGCGGCGGCGCATGAGCCGAGCCGAACCACAGCTCGAACGCGGCGTTGGCGCAGACCAGCCGGTTGGCCCGGTCGGTCACGGCGATGGCCACCCCCGGCTGCTCGATCGCCGCCACGGTCACCGACCAGTCGGGCACCGCTCCGTCGGCCGCGGCGGCGGGCGCGGCGCGGCGGCGGGCGGCGGCGAAGGCGACGAGGCCGAGCACGACCAGCCCGCCGGCATAAGCCAGCGTGACCACCGTGTTGCCGGTGACCAGCTGGATCATCGCCACGCTCGCCAGCACCGCGGCGGCCACCGCCAGCGTGTCGACCAGCCGGCGCGAGGCCTGCTCGGGCAGCGCCGGCCTCATTCGGCGGGGGTCGGCCGCGCGCCGCGGCGCTGGCGCCGGCGCGACCACTTGCGCGCGGTCCACCAGCGCCACACCCACACCGCCAGCACGTAGCTGACCGAGGCCGCGACGACCGCGATCACCACCAGGCCGAACGCGGTGACCATCGTCGCGCCGGTCAGCCACTGGAGGAACTGCTGCAAGTCGGTCTGCTCGATCGCGGTGTTGACCGGCGCGACCACCGTCGCCGCGTCGACCCGCAGCAGCCATTCGCCGACCCAGTAGGCGGCGACCCAGATGAGCGGCGTGGTGAACGGGTTGGTGATGAAGGTGGTCAGCGCCGCCAGCGGCACGTTGGCCCGCACCGAGACGCTGAGCAGCGCGGCGAACAGGATCTGCGCGAACGGCACGATGATCCCGACCAGCATGCCCAACGCGATGCCGCGCGGCACCGAGCGGCGGGTGAAGCGCCACAGCTCCGAGCGCAGCACGCGGCCGGCGAACGGGCGGATGAAGCGGTTGCGCTCCATCTGCTCGCGCGTCGGCATGTTGCGCCGCAGCCAGTCAGCGAGCCAGGTCCGGGAGCGAAAGTCGATCATCGTGCCCGCGTGCCTTGCGCGGGAGGGTCGCCGAGCGCAAGTGGCACGCGACGGTCCGGCCCGGCTCAACCGCGGTCGCGCAGCAGCCGGGCCTGGTCGCGCTTCCAGTCGCGGTCCTTGATGGTCTGGCGCTTGTCGTGGGTCTGCTTGCCCTTGGCCAGCGCCAGCTCGACCTTGGCCCGCCCGCGCGCGTTGAAGTAGATGCTCAGCGGCACCATCGTCATGCCCTTGCGCTCGACCGCGCCGATCATCCGCTCGATCTCGCGCTGGTGGAGCAGCAGCTTGCGCGGCCGCTTGGGCTCGTGGTTGAAGCGGTTGCCGTGGCTGAACTCGGGGATGTTGGCGTTGACCAGCCACGCCTGCCCGTCGCGCACTTCGGCATAGGCCTCGGCGATCGAGCCTTCGCCGGTCCGCAGGCTCTTCACCTCGGTGCCGCTAAGCGCGATGCCGGCCTCGAACTTGTCCTCGATGAAGTACTCGAACCGCGCGCGCCGGTTCTCGGCGACGGTCTTGACCTTGTCGAACGTCGAGGGCTTCGGGCGGACCATGGCGGCGGCATGTAGGGCCCGGCCAAGCCGAGCGAAACCCCCTGCGGGGCGAATCGGCCGGGGCTTGCGAATTCGGCGCGCCGCTGCGAACATGCCGAACGGATCGAGGGGGGTGCATGGCTGTCGTTTTCAAGCACCTGGCGGGGCTTCTTGGCCTCATCGCGCTGCTCGGCGCGCCCCTGCCGGCGAGCGCCGCCGGGCCGCCGCCGCTCACCGCCTACGGCCAGCTGCCCGCGTTCGAGCAGGCCGCCCTCTCGCCGAGCGGCGAGAAGATCGCGGCCGTCGCGACCTTCCGCGGCGAGCGGGCGCTGGTGTTCTTCGATTCGGCCCTGAACGTGAAGCGCAGCGCGCCCGTCGGCGACGTCAAGGTGCGCGGGCTCGACTGGGTCGGCGAGGACGCGGTGCTGCTGATGACCAGCGAGACCGAGGATCTCGGGCACGGCTTCACCGCCGACCAGTACGAGGCCTATCGCGCCCTGATCGTGCCGGAAGACGC
>Ga0196977_1000712_pt1 | contig 15708 bp, 8 predicted proteins | sample S3v_1013CmetaG_FD_148634 | JGI IMG/M metagenome (GOLD analysis project Ga0196977, IMG submission 148634) | Soil microbial communities from Anza Borrego desert, Southern California, United States - S3+v_10-13C | ecosystem: Environmental > Terrestrial > Soil > Desert | place: USA: California...
TGGGGATCGCGTAGATGACCATGCCGGCGAGCACGAGGTGGGTCTTGCCGGTGTCCCCGAGGGTGAGGACGATCACGATGGTCGTGAACCCGAGCAGCAGCGATCCGGCGTCGCCTAGAAAGATGGTGGCCGGGTTGAAGTTGTGCGGGAGGAAGCCGAGGCACGCCCCGAGGAGCGCCATGCAGAGAACCACCCGCTGCGCGTCGCGGGGGCCGTCGTCGGCGACGGCGAGGGAGAGGGCGACGACCAGGAGCGCGGCGGCGCAGATGCCGGTGACGCCGGAGAGCAGCCCGTCGAGGCCGTCGATGAGATTGGAGGCGTTGCACGCCCCGAGGACGAAGATGGCGATGATGCAGGTGCCCGTCCAGTAGATCAGGTCGAGCTGCATGAACGGCGTACCGTCCGGCGCGGTGTGCGTGACCAGGGGGATCTGGAACGCGGTGGGGATGATGAAGAGCAGGTCGCGGTTCCCGAGCCATTCGCCGACCGTCGGCGCGAGCAGCCCCCGCGCCACCTGCACGCCGACGTTATCGAAGGCCAACGCGGCGGCGGCGAAGAGCTGCCCGGCGATCTTCAGGCGGGGCTCGATGCCCACGACGTCGTCGATCAGCCCGACGAGCATGATGACGGTCATGCCGAGCAGGATCGAGGGCGGCACGGGGAAGTGATCGCCGGTGAGGCTCAGGTGGACCGTGGGGTGCCACCCGATGACCCCGAGGCCGGGGAGCACCAGGCCGAGGTAGCTGACAAAGATGCCGCCGACCAGGCCCAGGAAGACCGCGGCGCCGCCCAGGTACGCGATCGGGAGCTTGTGGACCTTGCGGGCCTCGTTGGGCCGGTCGATGACGCCGTGGGCGACCGCGAGCCGGCGCATCAGCGGCGTGGCCAGGAGCGTGACGAGGAAGGCGACGACGAAGACGCCGATGTAGCCGTGGAACACGTCAAGCCGCGTCGTCTGCACGGCGGCGCCGATGCCCGCCGCCTCGGCCAGGGCGTGCTGCTGCTCGACGACGCGCTCCACGCTCCGGCCCAGGGTCTCGATCTGGCTCACGAGCTCCGGGGGGGCCTTGGATTCCTGCTGGAGCAGCGCGGCGATCATGCCCGCACCCGCCCGGGCTGCTCGGCGTGCATGGCCGCGGCCACGTCGCGGATCGTCTGCTCGAGGGAGCGGCGGGGCGTGAACCCGATCGCCTCGCGCACGCGGTCGAGCGTGGGGCGGCGGCGCGGCAGGTCCTCGAATCCCTCGGGGAACGCCTCCTCATAGGGCAGCATGTGGATGGGGGACCGCGACGAGAGGGTGGCCACGACGGTGCGGGCCAGCTCGAGGATTGTGATCTCCCGGTCCGAGCCCAGGTTGAAGACCCTTCCACGGCAGGCGGGCTCGGCGAGCATCCGGGGCAGGGCTTCGACGACGTCGCGCACGTCGCAGAAGCAGCGGGTCTGGGCCCCGGTCCCGTGGACGACGATCGGCTCGTTCGCGAGCGCGGCCGCGACGAAGCGGGGGAGCACCATGCCGTAGCGGCCGATCTGCCTCGGCCCGACCGTGTTGAAGAACCGCGCGACGACGACGGGCAGCCCGGTGCGGCGGTGGTGGGCGAGGGCCAGGTGCTCGTCGATCGCCTTGCTCATGCCGTAGGACCAGCGGGCGATGGTGGTGGGGCCGTAGACGACGTCGTCCTCCTCGGCGAAGGGGCTGCGCGCGCCCTTGCCGTAGACCTCGGAGCTCGAAGCGACGAGGGTGGTGGGCCGGCGCGGGCTGGACGCGGCGTAGCGGAGGAGGGCGATGGTCTCGAGGATGTTGGTCTCGATGGCCTCGATCGGGGAGTCCATCACGAGCTGCACGCCCACCGCCGCGGCGAGGTGGTAGATCTCGTCGAATTCCCGCCCCTCGGCGTCGAAGCGTGCGGCGGCGGCGCTGGCCCGGGATTCGATGATTTCGAGCCGGTCGTGGGGCGAGAGGTTGCGGGCGCGGCCGGTGGAGAGGTCGTCCACGACAACCACGTCGTCGCCGCGGCAGAGCAGCCACTCGACGAGGTGCGAGCCGATGAATCCGGCGCCGCCGGTGACGAGCGCGCGAGACCGGCCCCTCTGGGGGCCGGTGGTGGGGGCGAACTTGTCCGGACGGGTGGTCACGATCGCGCTCGTGCGCCCGGGGCGCTCTCTGCTCAGACGGACTCGGAGGCGTAGCTCTGCGTGGCCCGGATGTTGCCGCGCAGGTAGCCGCCGGCGGAGGCGCGGACGCCGTTGACGACGACTCCGAGGAACTCCGCCTTGGTGTCGCCGAGCTCGTTGCGCACGCGGGAGACCAGGCCGCGCTTCTCGGCGTAGGCCTTGACCACCAGGAGCGACGCGTCGCACTTATTGGCGATGGCGACGCCGTCGCCGGCGACGATCGCCGGCGGCACGTCGATGAGGACGAGGTCGTACTCCGAGGCGGCGAGGGCGAGCATCTCGGCGAAGGTGTCGGTCGCGAGGCGCTCGACGACGCGGTAGCGCGCCGAGCCGGCGGTGAGGACGCTGAGGTTGGGGGAGTTGGTGGGCTGGGCGGCGGCCTGGAGGGTGGTGTCGCCGGCGAGCACGTCCGAGAGGCCGGGGGAGTCGGGGGCCCCGAAGATCTTGTGCTGGGCGGGGCGGCGGAAGTTCGCGTCGATGACGAGCACGCGCCGGTCCGAGGCGGCGCACGCCTCGGCGAGGTTGCTGACGACGGCGGAAGCTCCGGAGGTGGGCATGCCGGCGATCACCATGACGGTCTTGTGGCCGGCGAGCTCCATGCGCTTGAGCACGGGGGCGCGGAGCTGGCGGAAGCTCTCGGCGACGACGCCCTTGGGGGCGGTCCGGAAGGCGCGGGAGACCTGGTCGGCGGGGGTCGCGCTGTCCTCGGAGGCGTCGGGCACGAAGCCCAGGACGCGGGTGCGGGGGATGAGCGCGACGTCGCCGGGGCCCTTGACGCGCTGGTCGAGGAGCTCGCGGAGGAAGACGGCGCCGGCGGTCAGGCCCAGGAACAGCACCGCGCCGGCCGGGAGCATGATGAAGATGTCGGGGAACACCGGCTTGTCGGGGATGCGCTCCTGCTGGAGCACGATCACGCGGGTGGCGGTCTGGAGCAGCGCGACGCCCTGCATGTTCTTGAGCGCGAGGTCGAGGTCCTTCTTGCTCTCCAGGACGCCGCTGATCTCCAGGTCGAGGTCCCCGATCTTGACCATCGTCTTGGTCAGGTCGATGAGGCGCTTGACGAGGCGCTCCTGCTCGCTGGCGAGCTCCGCCTCCTGCGCGGTGAGCACCGAGATCATGTTGCGGAGGCTGTCGATCGTCGCGCCGAACATCTTGCCGAGCTGCGCCTCGCGCTCCTGATCGAGCTTGGTCTTCCAAGAATCGATCATGTTCTGCATCGTGATCATCTGCCGGTGCTCGGGGCCGAACTCCACGAGCATCGCGGCCCGCTGGGCCTCGAGCGACGCGATCGTCTGGTGGATGGTGGCGATCAGCGGGTGGGCCTCGACGGCGCTGCGCATCTCGTCGGAGTAGGTCGGCCCGCCCATGGCGTTGAGGTCCTGCTCGTAGCGGTCGAGCTGGGTCCGGGCGCTCTCGATGGAGCCGCGGATCTCGTGCAGCGTCGCGATGACGGCGAGGAGCTGCTGGTTGTCGGCGGCGTAGCGCTGCTCGATCGAGTCGATCTCGTCGTTCTTGAGGATCTGGTCGCGCTCGTTCTGCTTGTCGCGGTAGAGCGTCTCCAGGTCACGGATCTGCTTCTCGAGCTGCGTCCGCTGCGGCACGTTCTGGGCGGCGCTCTGCTCCTTCACCATGTTGAGGTAGGTCTCACGGATGAGGCTCACCACGTTGGTCACGTCGACCGCGTTGGTCCAGCTGAGGCTCATCTCCAGGTAGTCGGTGCTCGGGATTACGCGGGCGCTCAGGTGGTCGTAGAGCCACTCGCTCGCGTCCTCGGCGCGGAAGCGCCCCCCCTCCATCCACATCTGCGCCCAGCGCCCGCCCTGGGACTGCAGGCGGGGATCGGTGACGACGCGCTGGATCACGCCGTCGGACTTCATGAGGGCCACCTGCGACTGCGCGAAACGCTCCTGCTCGTCCTCGTCGAGGTTGGTCACGGCCGCGATGGTGAGTTCGGACTGCGGCGGCAGCACCTGGAAGAGCACCTGCGCCCGGTAGAGCGGGTAGACGCGGAGCAGGACGAAGTGCGCGACCACCCCGATCACAGCCCCAACGATGGCGGCGCCGACGAGCACCCACAGGTACTTCTTCAGCGTCTTCACCACGTCGATGTTGGGCCCGGTGGATCCGGCGCCTCCCGCGGCCACGGCCGGGCGGGACGCGATGGATGGGGCGGATTTGACGGGGGTTGCGGTGGTCATCGTCGGATCCCTATTGCTCTTCGGGCGTCGGTTGGCTCGTGATACGCGGCCGGCGTGCTCCTCGTTCGGCCGACGTGGTCGCCAGATCAGTCCTGCATTCCCTCGCGGACGCGCTCCAGAACCGCCTTGTATTGATCGTCGAGTTCCCGGCCTTTATCCAGCCAAGCCTGGACCTCGGCGACCAGGTCGCCCGCGCCCTGCCGGTCGCCGCTCTCGAGGCGGGCCAGGGCCAGGCGGGTCTTGTACTTGATCGAGTCGCCGGGGGCCCGGGCGGCCCTGACGGCCGCCTCCATCGGGGCGATCGCGTCGGCGGGGCGTCCGAGGGCCAGGTACACGGTGCCGAGGGTGTCGTGAGTCTCCGCGTTATTTGCGCCGTGCTTGGCGGCCGCCTCGGCGTAGGGGAGCGCTTCGGCCGGGCGGTTGAGGTCCGAGGCCAGGGCGTAGGCGATGTTGTTCTCGAGCTGCCAGTCCTCGGGCTTGAGCTTGAGCGCCTCGCCCCAGGCGACCAGCGCCGCCTCGACCTGCTTCCCGCGATAGAGGTGCCCGGAGATCGCGCGGAGGGCCGCGTAGCGGGCCTCGGGGTCGCGGGTCTGGGGGATCAGGGCCTGGAGCTGCGCGAAGCCCTGCTCCGGCGCCGCCTTCTCGAGCAGCACCCGGGCGGAGAAGAGCGCGGCCCACTCGCCCGCTCCCGGCTCGGCCCCCAGCTCGCGCAGGAAGCTGAGCAGGCTCTGCGGGTCCGGGAACACGCGGTTCAAGGCGCTGTACCACAGGGTCATCACGTCCGCGTTGTGCTGGGTGAGGCGGAAGGACGCCAGGCAGTCGCTCCTTGCCGCGGCGAGGCGGTCGGTCTGGGCGAACACCTTCGCCCTGGCCATCAGCAGGGCGGCGTTGCCGGGGACGAGCGTCTTGGCGTCCGCGAGCACTCGCTCGGCCTCGAGCAGCTTGGGGGGGTCGGCGCTCAGGAGAAGGTCCGCGAGCCGGAGCACCATGTCCGGCTGCATCTCGATCGCGACCGCTTCGCGGTAGATCTGCACCGCCGCGTCCGGCATGCCGCCCTGCACGAAGATCTCCGCGATGCGGGAGCGCAGGCCCACGTCCTGAGGATGGAGCGTCGTCCACTCCGAGGCGAGGTTGAGGGCCTCGCTCTCCATGTTGCGCTGGATAAGCGCGATCAGGAGCGCCGACCGGAGCTCCTCGAGCGCCGGGTTCAGGCGGACCGTCGCCTTGAGCTCCTCGATGGCCTCCGCCTCGCGCCCCATGGCCGCGAGCAGCTCGGCGCGCTTGCGGTGCGACTCGGGCAGGTCCGGGCGGAGCTCGAGCGCCCGCTCGATGTCGGCGAGGGCGTCGGGCAGGAGGTCCTCGTTGAGCGCCTCCGCCTCGGCGCGCTTCAGCCACACGCGGTGGTCATTGGGCCACTTCTCGACCGCCGTGTCGAGGAGGGACCGCGCCTTGCTCTCGTCTCCCCGGGTCAGCACGATCTGCGCGCGGAGGAGGGCGACGGTCACGTCGGACCCGCCGTCGGGTATTGAGTCGAGCAGCTGCTCGGCCTCGGTGAGGCGGTCGATCCGCAGCGCGGCCTCCGCGGCCCGCTTGGTGATGCGGTGCTCCCCGTCGTCGCCGTCCTCGAGGATTCTGCGGTACACACGCAGCGCGTCGCCCTCGCGCCCGTAGAGCATGAGCGTGTCGCCCAGCCGGGCGTCGACGGAGTGATCGCCCTCGGGCTGCATGCGGGCGGCCTGCTCGAGCGCCACGATCGCGCCCGAGGAGTGGCCCCGCTTGAGGAGGAACTGGGCGAGCGCCACGTACTTGGGGAGGCGGTCGGCGGGGGGCGTGTTCGCGATCGACGCCGCATACACCCGCCGGGCGTTCTCGAGCTGGTTCCGCTCGGCGTACCAGCGGGCGTCGAGCTCGACGAGCCGGTCGCTCTCGCCGAACTTGGTGCGGGTCTCCTCGATGAGCGTACGGGCGGCGTCCCACTGGCCGAGGGTGATGTAGAGGTCGGCCAGCCCGTGGCGATTGCGCACGTCGTCCGGCCGGACCCCCAGGATCTTCTCCCTGCGATCCCTCGCGCCCGCCTTGTTTCCGACGCGCGCCTCGAGGTCGAGCAGCATCTCCATGAACTCCGAGTTGGAGCGGCCGTAGACCTCGCTGCGCCGCGCGACCTCGAGCGCCTCCTCGAGGCGGTTCAGGCCCACGAGGCTGCGGCAGTAGTCCTTGACGGTGAGGAGGTCGTTCGGGCGGATCGCCAGGGAGCGCTGGAACGACTGGATCGCGTCGAGCGAGCGGCCGAGCTCGAGCTGGAGCGCGGCCAGCAGCCGCCAGAGCGACGCGTTGTTCGGGTTCCGCTGCACCGCCTCGTTGAGGGCGGCGAGGGCGTCGGCGAGCTGCCCCTCGAGCATCAGCACGCGCGCCCGGTAGCTCAGGCCGCCGACGTGATCCGCGTTCGCCGCGCTCGCCCGCTCGGCGATCTCCTTCGCGCGGGCGACGTCGCGGGCCTGGTACGCCCTGCTGAAGAGCACCTCGAGCAGCACGGGGTCGTTAGGGGCGAGCTGCTCGGCCTTGGCGAGCGTCCGCGCCGCATCCTCCTCGCGCCCGGCCCGCATGTACGAGGCGTAGATCGCCACGAGCTTCTGGGATTCGGGCTGGTCGGACTCCTCGATGAACCTGACCAGGTCCTCGACCGATCCGGTGCTCGCCGCGGCGCGGGCATACTTCTGGAGCACCTCGTCGTCGGGGAAGTGCTGCAGGCCCTCGCCGGCGACCTCTCCGGCCTCGGCGAAGTTGTCGCTGTTGGCCAGGAGCCGCACGATCTCGGCGTAGAGCCGCGCGTTCGGGCCGAGCTGTGCGAGGCTCTCGCGGAGCATGGCGATCGCGCCGGCGACGTCGGCGATGGTGGACTCGCTGCCGCGGGCGAGCAGCTGGGCCTCGACCAGCGCCTGCTCCACCGGGTCATCGGCCTTGCGCTTGCCGGTGCGGATCTCGAGCATCCGGATCTGCTCGAGGAGCCGCTCGTCGTCGGGCCGGGCCTCGAGGGCGACGAGGTAGTGCTCGTGCGCCTCCTCGGGCCGGTTCAGGTCGTGCAGGATGGTCGCGAGCGCCACGTGGGCCGCGGCCTGGGTGGGATCGAGCTCGAGCAGGCGCTCCAGCGCCGTGACGGCCGTGCCGGGCTGGTTGAGCTTCTGGGCGACGTCCGCCGCGAGCCAGAGCCCCTCGGGGTTCACGTGGTTGGTGACCTGGTTGTACTGGTCGAGCTTCTGCTGGGCCGTGACCAGGTCGCCGCTGAACATGGCGATCTTCGCGTCGAAGAACTGCACGCTCGGGGAGGACTCGGGCAGCATCTGGATGAGCCGGGTCCGCGACTCTTTCGCGGCGGCCACCCAGGATTCGCGGGCGGCGGCGTCCGCGCCGGCATCGGCCGCTGCGAGCAGCGCGTAGCGGGTCTGGTCGATCGCGGCGAGCGTCTTGCCGAGGATCTGGAGCATGCCGGCGCTGCCGAGCGGCGGGCGGGGCGCCGAGAGGAGCCCCTCGAGCGCATCGATCGCCGCCTGGTGCTCCCGGCGCGCAGCGAGGATGTCCGCCTTCACGAGGACGAGCTCCGGGTCTTCCGGGCGGGTCTCCATCGCCCGCGCGATGACCTCCAGCGAGGCGTCGAACCGGGAGGCGGAGTCGGTCTGCCGCTCGAGGGAGAAGAGCCGGCGCACGACCGACGCGTCGAGCTTCGCGGGATCGGCCTGGAGGAGGGTCGCGGCGATGGTGCGCGTCGCGTCCTGGTGCTCGGCGGCGATCCGCTGGATCTCGGGGAGCGCGGCGCTGCCGAGCTGCGCGACCGCGGCGTTGCGCGCGTCGCGGAGCGAGGCCTGGGTCTGGAGCATGAGCCCCTGCGCGCCGGCCAGGCCGGTGGTGCCGTTGGTGTTCACGAACGCGGTGATCAGGTCGAGCGCTTCCTTCTCGAGGCGGTCGGCGTCGGTGCGCCGCCCGAGCTCCTGGGCACGCGCCGCGCTGGTGCGCTTGAGGGTCACGAGCGCTTCGAGCGCATCGAAGTCGGCCGGGTCTGCGCCGAGCGAGGCGGCGAGATCCGCCTCGGCGATCCCGAGCTGCTCGGGCGTGAGCTCGAGGCGCTCGGCAGCGATGCGCGACCAGGCCAGGCCCCGGGCCCGGCGCAGCGGGATCCACGCGGGGTCGTTGGGGCGCGAGCCCTCCAGCGTCTTGATGTACTTGCCGCACTCGTTGGCGAGCCCCTCGTAGGCCGCGCGGTCGAACCCGCCGAACTCCAGCGTCTGGGCGAGCAGCGTCACGTACTCGACCTGGTAGTCGACGTGCGACATGCCGTCGGAGAGCGCGAGCTGGGCGTGCAGGGGGATGTACGTCGAGCGGAACTCGGTCTGGAACTCGCGGTCCGTCTCCGGCACCCACTTGTGCAGCGCCTCGCGCCACTTGAGCAGGAACTCGGAGTTGTACGGCTCCTTGTTCACGGCCTTGGAGTAGAAGACCTCCGCGGCCTTGTAGTCCCCCTCGACCATCATGGCGTCGCCACGCGCCGCGAGATCGTCGGCGGTCTTCAGCAGCACCATGACGGCCAGGCCCGCCGCGCCGCCGGCCACGAGCACCAGCACCAGCGAGAGAATGACAACGAACTTGACGTTGACGCGAGATGCCATGGATCGATTTCCTTCCCGCGCGCGACGCGCCGCGCCGGCGGGGCGGCAGTCTAGGACGCGTTCTCCCCGGCGCCGCGCCTGGGGTTGTCCGGCGGATAAACGCCGGTCTGGACGTCGATCCAGTCCGGCACGCAGTGCATCAGCTCCCCGAGGATCTCGCCGAGCAGGCTGCCGGCGAGCTCCGCGAGCTCCTCGACCGAGCCCACCGACTCGGAGTTGAACTGCACTTTCATGTAATACGCGTAATCATCCTCAAGCTTGAACGCGAGCAGCCGGACGCCGTTGGCGCTGTCGGTGTGCCCGCCGTTGGCTATGAAGAAGTAGCCCGCGTACAGGCTCGAACCGCCGGCGATCGTGTACTCGCTGGCACGGATGCTGAGCTTCTCCGGGTCGCGCGGGAGGCGCACTCGGTGGCCGCCGGCCGTGCGCACGCGGTAGATCGGCCCGAGCTCCCCGGGCACGTCGGGGTCTTTCACCCATCCGGAGCGGTCGAGCGGGAGCGGCACGCGGACCGGGCTCGCGCCCATCTGCAGGCCGCCGCCCACGAAGCAGCGCTCGGGCACGTGGGGCACGGTGTCGATCATCCCCGTGTAGTACGCGACGTGGAGCTCGATCAGGCGGGGGTGCGCCGGGTCGGCGGGGCGCCGCTCCCTGTACACCCTGGTCAGATAGTTCTCCGTGCCGAGCTGCTCCTCCACCTCCGCCGCCTCGCGCCTGTCGTAGACCTTCTCCCAGCTGGGCGTGACTTCCGGGAGCGACGTCACCGCCAGGCCGCTCTCCGGGTGGATGGGCTTCTTCTGGAGGTGCAGGCCCAGCATCGGCACGACGGAGTGCACTCCCGCGGCGGACGCCGTCAGCGTGACGCCTGTCACGGCGAGCGCCGCCAGGCTCGAGCGCGAGGCCCGCGGCCAGCGCATGGGCGTGCCGGAGGGCGCCGCGGGCTCGGCCGTCTCCGGGACGGCCCGCTTCAGGGCCCACACCATCCCCATGAAGAGGGCCAGCGACGGGAACAGCAGGATCGTTCCGACGATCATGTGCGCGTCGCCGTGCGCGAGGTTCGGATCGATGAGGCTGAGGAGGCCGAGCGTCGCCACGCGCACGATGTTCATGAGCAGCGCGACCGGCGCGGCGAGGATCACCACCGCGACCCTCTGCCACCAGTGCCGGCAGCCGAGCACCGCGACCGCCGCGGAGAGCGCGAAGAAGGCCACCAGCATGCGCATCCCGCTGCAAGCCTCCGCGACGTTCAGCGGCGGGAGCGTCTCGCCCTTGGCGGTGATCATGGTGAGCGTGTTGCCCTCCAGGTCGACGGAGTAGCCGAGCACCTGGCCGAGCACGCTGAGCATGATCCACGCGCCCTTGCTCGCGAGGAGCTGGAGCGGGAAGGTCAGCTCGATCATGACCCGTTCGGAGATCGTGATCCCGAACGCCAGGAAGAGCACGGGGATCGCGCTGATCCGCATCACGTCCGGGCCGAACGCGGTGAGGACCGCGCCGAAGAGCGTGCAGATCATCGCCGCGCCCTGCAGCATGTGGTTCGGCACGGCCAGCATGAAGAAGACGTAGCACGCCACCCCGAGCGGCACGAGCGCCAGGGCGGGCCAATACGCCCGGGCCTCCACCCTCGCCAGCCTGTGCCGCTGCCGCCAGACCATGTAGCCCGACAGCAGCGGGATGATGAACGCGTGGCCCCAGTCCTCGACGAACTTGGCGCTCATCGACCCCTGGCGGTGGAACCAGGTCCAGAACAGGGCAATGAAGGCCCCGAGCGCCACCGCGGCCAATGGCGGGCCGAGCCGGCCGGCGCCGGCGGTCCACCGCTCCCTCTGGTTGGGCATGACGGTCTGGGTGGTCATCTCTCGCTCTTTCCGGCCTCCGCCCAAGCCCCTACGAGACGGGGTGAGAGGGTGTTCACCCGGCGCCGACGGCCGGCGCGTAGCGGGTTCGGGCGGCTCGGCGAGACATGACTGGACCGTCCCCGATCGACGTGCTCTCGCGAAGGGCGACTCTCGCGGATCAGCGGTCCGTGAAGTTCGTCGGCGGCGCGCCGAAGACGTCGTTGCCGAAATTCCTGTCGAGCAGGAAGCCGAATCCGTACGTTGACCTGAACCCGCCGCGAATCACGGCCATCGGATATGCCCAGAAGGTGGTGCCAACGTTGATGATGTCGTTGGGCTTGAGCACGACGTCGGGCTGCGTGCCCTCCACGATCGCTCGGTAGTTCAGCATGATCGTGGCTTGACGGTTCTCGCCGACCATGCGCGTCAGGTCGCAGCGCTCGGGAATACCCACCGGTCCGAGATCGCCGGCGCTCACGATGGCCCGCCAGAGGGTGTAGGGGCCGACGCCGGGGAGGTTGTAGGAGCCCGGCCGGGCCACGTTCCCGCCGAGATAGATGAAGCCCTGCTCGGCCGGGGGCACGCGGATCACGTCGCCCGGGCGCACCACGATGTTGTACCTGGCGTCGCCGGCCAGCAACGGCCTGAGCGGCACCTTGATCACGCGCTGGGTCACGATCGCGTCCGGCGTCGTCTGTCCGGCGGGGTCCGTCTCAGAGCGGGCGGTCCGGACCCACTCACCGTTCACGAAGATCCACGCCGACGTATTCGGGGCCGGAGAGTCCTGCGCGTCGTTGGCGGGGGTCTCGCCCTCGACGAGGTCCACCGCGGGCTGCTCGGGTTGCCAGGCGGAGGGCTTCGTCCCGAGCACCGCCGGCGAGCCGCCTCCGTCCTCGTCCGGCGCGCCGCCGCCTTCCTCATCTCCGGTCAGGTTGTCGAGCAGGTCGATGAGGCCCTCGCCCTCCTGACCGGGCTGCGCGTCGCCTGCCGGGGCGGCGGCGCCGCGCTCCTGCGGCTCGAGCGGGATCTGGCGGATCACATAGGCGTACTGGATGGTTTCCATGACGCCGCCGGCCGTGGTGAAGGCCTCGATGAGGCGATAGTCGGCCGAAGGGATGAAGTACTGGCCGGGGCCTCCGACGGCGCCGAGGATGGTGAACGTTTGTTGGCGGCTCTGCGTGACGGTCACTTGCACGAGGGGCTCGCGCACGAACTGGGCCGTCGCGTCGGAGATCGTCGCGCGGATCTGCTCGGCCGTGAGCCCCGCGACCTGGATCTCGCCGAGCTGAGGGATCGTGACGTTGCCCCGGGTGTCCACCAGGAGCGGATAGGTCTCGACCTGGTTCGGCACGATGATGTCCCAGATCCGCACCTCGAGCTGGTCGCCGGCGGTGACGCGGTACTCGGCGGCCTCCGGGCGCAGGTCTTCCGGGCGGATCGAGTCGTACTCGACGAAGGCATCCTCGGGGCCCTCGATCGCCGCGATGCGTTCGATGATCGGTGTGCTGGTCGGCGTCTTGTCCCAACGGCCGACTTCGCTGGGGTCCATGAATGAGTCGAGGTCGGAGCTGCAGCCAGCGAGCAGGCCCGCCATGCCGGCCGCGGCGAACAGGCGGAGAGACGAACGCGGCTTCGGCAGGGCGGCACGTTGGGGTGCGAGGGTGCTCTCGAAGGTAGATGCCAAGGCTGGACTCCTTACCCGGCGGACGGCCCGGAGCCGAGGGCTCCAGTCTCTCCTCATCGCTCTGCAAGAACGCCCACTGGGGCCGTTCGGTTCGAGCTTGCAACGCTAGCAGAACCCCGCCCGGTGTCAATCTGGGGAGCGGGGGCGTGATCCGGGCGGTCGGGCGCCGCTCGCGCTGGTTGGATCGACCGGGAGTGCCGTGGCGTTGAACCCGGTCGGGCACTTTCCTGGCGGGAATCGTTCCAGCGCTGTGCCCGTGCCCCAGGGCCGATCGGGGCGACCCCCTCCTAGAGTCCGCCCCATGCCCGGCGCAGGCCCCACGAGCGACGCACTTCCCCCACGCCACCCCAAGCCGCCCGGCGGCGATCCGATGAAGCGCGTGGACCGGCCGCTGCTGAGCCTGACGGGGATGGTGCTCAACAACGGGACCGCCGAGCCGCACACGCTGGCGGTGAAGCGCAAGCCGCCCTGGCTGCGGGCCAAGGTGCCGGGGGGCCCCGGCTATCAGCGAACCAAGGCGATCATGGACGAGCACCGCCTCTTCACCGTGTGTGAGGAGGCCGCGTGCCCGAACATGGGGGAATGCTGGGCCCGTGGGGTTGCGACCATCATGATCCTGGGGGATACCTGCACCCGGGCCTGCGGCTTCTGTAACGTGAAGACCGGCCGGCCGCCGATGCTCGACAAGGACGAGCCCCGGCGCGTGGCTGAGAGCCTGCGGCTCATGCACGTGGGCGCGGGCCTCAAGCACATCGTGATCACCAGCGTCAATCGGGACGAGCTGCCCGACGGCGGCGCCTCGATCTGGGCGGAGACGATCATCCGCGCCAAGGACGCCTGCCCCGCGATGTCCATCGAGGTGCTGATCCCGGACTTCGAGGGCAATTGGGGCGCGCTCCAGATGGTGATCGACGCGCGCCCGCACATCATCAACCACAACATCGAGTGCGTGCGCCGGATGTATCCGGCCGTGCGGCCCTCCGCGAAACTCGACCGCTCGATCGAGCTGCTCCGGCGCGTGAAGGAGCAGGGCATGATCGCGAAGACGGGCATCATGGTCGGCATCGGCGAGCGTGACGACGAGGTGCTCGAGCTGATGGATGAGGTGCAGGAGCGGACGAGGACGGGGAATCGGAGCGACGATGCGCCGCGGGGAAGGGCCGACGGGGCCGCGGCGCCCACCGGACCGGCTCCCGCGCCGGGCCCTGCGTCGGCTCCGGCGCCGGATTCCTGCGACATCCTCACGATCGGGCAGTACCTCCAGCCCACCCGAAATCACCTGCCCATCGACCGTTGGGTCACGCCCGAGCAGTTCGCCCGCTTCAAGCAGGAGGGGCGCCGGCGGGGCTTCAAGGTGGTGGAGAGCGGGCCGCTCGTGCGCTCGAGCTACCACGCCGACCACCAGGCCGACGTGCTGAGCACGATCGAGGCTGAGCGGGCCCGGCAGCGGGGCTGAGGCGCGGCCCGCGCGGCGCGCTGGTACATTGCGCCGGTGGCGAAAAAGCGCGATCGCGATTTCTTCTGGTCCACCATCCCCCCCAGGGGGCGCGTCCTGTTCTTCGGCGGCGTGTTCTGCATCTTCGCGCCGAGCATGGTGCTGCCGGCGCGGCTGAGCGATCCCGCCGTCTCCGCAGTGCTCGCCGCCCTCGTGGCGGCCGGGCTCATCGGCATGTTCTGGGCCCTGGCATTCACCCGCAGCTTGTGGTTCCTCGTCGGCGCCCTTGGGGTGCAGGGGCTGACGATCCTGGGGTATGTCGGGCTCGCCCCGGCGTGGCTCTGGGTGCGTCCGCAGGGCTTCGCGTGGGTGGGGGGCGCGGCGATCCTGTGCATCGTGGCCGGCTACACACTGTTCGTGCTCTTCATCAACACCGAGGGCAAGCGCAGCATCCGAGAGCGCACGGAGCTCGCGCTGGCGCAGCAGATCCATTCCCGTCTCGTGCCGCCCGTTTCCCTCGTCTCGCAGGGCTACGAGGTGGCGGGGCGCTCCATCCCGAGCGCGGAGGTGGGCGGCGACCTCGTGGACCTGGTGCGCGACGGCGACAGGGTGGAGCTGTTCCTGGGCGACGTCTCCGGCCACGGGGTGAGGTCGGGCGTGGTCATGGCCATGACCAAGGCCGCGATCCACACCGCGCGCCGAGCGGGGGCGGATCTGTCGCGCGTCCTCGGCGAGGTGAACTCGGTGCTGACAGAGCTCACGGATCCGGGCATGTTCGTCACCTTCGCCGCCCTCCGCGCCGAGCCCGGCGGGCTGGTGTCGTATGCGCTCGCCGGCCACCTGCCCGTGCTGCACTGGCGCGCGGCGACGGGGGGCATCGTGCGGCTGGAGAATGAATCGCTGCCGCTGGGCGTCGCGCCGGGCATCGACTTCCCGACCAGGACCGTCCATTGCGCCGCGGGCGACCTGCTGGTCGTCCTCACCGACGGGCTCATCGAGGTGGCCGGCCCTGATGGGCGCCAGCTCGGCCTGGGGGGCTTCGAGCGATTGCTGCGCGAACTCGCCGACCGACCGGTCGGCGAGCTGCTCGACGCGCTCGTCGCGCAGGTGCGGCGCGTCGGGCCCGTCGGAGATGATCAGACTCTCCTGCTGATCCGCGCCGCCTGATGCCGCGCCTACGCCCGCCGGTCCACGCCGGTCGCCTCGGAGACGGGGCTGAAGAGGTCGAGGATCAGGCACTCGTCCACGGCCCGGCAGCCGTGCGGGGTGCCCGCGGGGAGCACCAGCACCTGCCCGGTGCGAACGTCGATCGTGCGCGTGACCCCCTCCTCGACGAGGTCGAACTCCGCGTGGCCGCGCAGCATGACCACGAGCTGCTCATTCTCGTGCGCGTGCACCGGCACCTCGAACCCGGGGGAGAGCACGACCTCGGAGATCATCATGCGATCGCCGATCACGCGCCGGCGCGCGATCAGGGGCATCGGATGATCCTGCGGGAGCTGGTCGAGCGTCAGCAGGATTGCGTTGGGCATGCGGCGTCCTCCTCGCGCGCGAGTCTACCGCAAATCCGCGGGTTATCGGGCGCGGCGGCGCCGGCGGCGTGGCGGCGGCGAGCACGGGGCCCAACCGGGGTGCTACGCTCCGACCGGAGCGACGTGTGGACCAGTCCAGGGTTGAGCAGCTCGTGCGGGCGATCGAGGGCAAGGACATGTCCACCGCCGCG
>Ga0196977_1000713_pt1 | contig 15669 bp, 17 predicted proteins | sample S3v_1013CmetaG_FD_148634 | JGI IMG/M metagenome (GOLD analysis project Ga0196977, IMG submission 148634) | Soil microbial communities from Anza Borrego desert, Southern California, United States - S3+v_10-13C | ecosystem: Environmental > Terrestrial > Soil > Desert | place: USA: California...
GCCCCGGTCGCGCAGGCGCCCGCCGAAACCGCGCCGCCGCCGGTCGCGCCGGCGGAGGTCGCGCCGCCGGTGGCGCCGGTCGAGACCATTCCGACCGAGGGCCAGGCCCCGGCGACGCGCAACATGCTCCCCTGGATCATCGGCGGGCTCGCGCTGCTCGCCTTGCTCGCCGGCTTCTTCCTGTTCCGCCGGCGCCGGGCAGACGTCTATGAGGAAAACTATTACGAGCCTGCGCCGCCCAGAGAAGAGGTGCGCGAGGAGGTGCGCGAGCCGAGCTTCGTCGCCCCGATCGACGTCTCCCCGGTCGCGGCCGAGCCCTTCATCCGTCCGGCCCAGCCGGTGCCCGAGGCGCAGCCCGTCGCCGCCGAGGCCGCGGACGAGACGCCGGAGCCGCTGCCTCTCCCCGAGGAGATCAACGTCGCGGAGGCGGACCATGCCGATGTCGAGGCGCTCGCCGCCGCTTCCGCGCCGGTGTCCGGCAGGCCCTGGCTCGAATTCCTCATGCGGCCGATGCGGGCCGGCACGAACCGTGACAATGCGATCGTCCAGTTCGAGCTGACCGTCGGCAATACCGGCGACGCCCCGGCGCGCGACGTGCGCATCTCGACCTGGGTGGTCGCGGCCGGCGAGAGCAGCGACATGGAGCGCTCGCTGATCGAGCCGCCGGCCGAGGCCGCGGTCCAGCAGGTCGCGATCGACGCCGGCGAGGGCGCGACCGTCGAGGCCAAGATCGGCCTGCGCAAGGAAGGCCTGGACGAATCCGTCCTGCCGGTCGTGCATGCCGACGCCCGCTACACCCTGCCGGACGGCAGCGAGGGCCGCACCCATGCGAGCTTCGCGGTCGGCGTGCCGGCGGCAGAGAGCGGCGAGCTGCAGCCGTTCCTCACCGACCGCTCGTCGGGTCTCAGGGAGAATGTCGAGGCCCGGCTCTACGGTGAGCCCGAGCGCGTCTGACGCGTCCGGCAACTGACCCGCGAGGGTGCGAGGAGGGGCGGTCTCGGTCACGGGGCCGCCCCGTTTCGTGCCGGCTGGCGCTCAGAACGGGAAGTAGATCAGGATCGCCGCGACACCCACCGCCCAGGTGATCAGATTGAGCGGAATCCCGATCTTCACGAAGTCCAGATAATTGTAGCCCCCCATTTGATAGACGATCACGTTGGTCTGATATCCGAACGGCGTCGCGAAGGCCGCGCTGCCGGCAATCATGACCGCGACCAGGAACGGCCGCGGACTGACGTGGAGCGTCTCGGCAAGCGAGACTGCGACCGGCGTCAGCAGGACCGCGACGGTCGCGTTGGAGAGCAGCTCGGTTGCGAAAAGGGTGGCTCCGTAGAGGATGATCAGCGCCACGGTCGGGCTGATCCCCTCCATCGAGTCGATCAGGCCGGACGTGGCCGCCCGCGCCAGGCCGGTTTCATCGAGCGCAGTCCCGAGCACGACCATCCCGGCGATCAGCATCAGCACCTCCGGCCGCAGCCCGCGATAAGCCTCGTCGGCGGTGATCACCCGCAGCAGGATCAGCAGCACCGCCCCGGAGAAGGCGCAGGCAGCGATCGGCGCGACCCCCAGCGCCGCGAGGGCGACCACCCCGACGAACACGGCGAGCGAGACGAGCGCCCGGACCGGCTTCAGCCGCCGCTCTTCGGCAAAGGGCAGCGCCGAGCCCAGCTGCCCGCCCTCGAGCCCGGGTTCGTCCGTCAATGGAAGCGTTTGCGCCGGCTCCTCTTTCGCTTCCTCGGAAGAGTCGGTCCCGATCAGCCGCCCGCTGAACAGCAACAGATAGAGCCCGCCGGCAACAGCCACCGCCATGCCCACGGCGCTGATCTCGAAGATGCCGAAGCCGGGCTGGCCGGCATTCACGGCCATGTCGTTCACGAGGAGATTGGTGGAGGTTCCGATGAGCGTGCAGCATCCTCCCAGCACGGCAGCATAGGACAAGGGGATCAGGAAACGCTTCGGCGAGAGGCCAAGCGACTTTGCGACGTCACGGACCACCGGCGCGCTGAGGACGACGATCGGCGTGTTGTTCAGAAAGGCGGAGGCGCCGCCGGCGAGCGTGATGATGATCCACAGACCCGCCTGGCCGATGAGCCGGCACAATCCGGTCATGCCGCGGATGGTGGCGTCCAGCAGGCCCGACAGCTCCAGCGCGTAGGCGATGACGAAGAGCGCAGCGAGCGCAATGATGGCGGGGCTGGCGAAGGCGCCCTGGATGTCGACCGGGCGGACCACGCCGGTCATGAGGAGCACCGCCGCGCCGGTCAGCGCGACCACGTCCGACCTGAGCCTGTCCCAGATCAGTGCGGCGACGACGGCGGCGAGAACGATGAGCGTGATCGTCTGGCTCGTGGTCATGGCACGGCCTCTATGGCCGTCGATCCGTTCCGCCAAGCCGTGAGAGGCTGTCCGCTCACCGGAGACGGAAGCCTAGGCCGGCTCGGTCACTGCGGTCGCGTGGTGGCGCTCCAGGATGTTGCGGACCACGACCGGCTCATGGCGCTTGCTCTGCACGCCAACCAATAATGCATCATGCCTGCGGATTTCATGCTCGTAGAATCGGGCCCTGGACCCGGAGAGGCCCACGGTACGGAGCGAGCCGACAAGCCCCTGAGCGCGCGAGTCAGGCCCGGAAAGGGCGGTCAGCAACGGACCCGTCGCCAGGATTCCGGCGCTGCTTCCCGGGGAGGCGGTCAGCTTCGCGCCGATCGCGCCGAGCGCTCCCCCGATCGCGCCGAAGGCGGCAGCCGAGCGCCTCGCATCCCCGTCATATTCGATCTCGAAGATCGGTGCGCGCGCCTCGCTGGTGACGAGACTGATCTCGCCGGGCGCGATGCCCGAGGCGACGAGATCCTCGATCGCCCGCCCGGCATCGTATAGATTATGATAAAGTGCGGTGACGTGTCCGCCCATCCCTGTCTCCTCAGTAATGAAGCTGGAGCGGAAAGATTTCGCATAGATGTGCGAAATCAAGCTGCGCAATAGAGTTGTGCAGCTGCTCCATGCGGAAATATCGTCGGGATATTTCTGCCCCACATCCGGCGTCCGGACGAGGCATTATATTAACAGGGGCTGTCCGGAGGGGCAACTCGGCTCGTCCCCTATCGGCAATCGTTCATCGCCGACTTTGCGCCTGAAACGATTCATGTCAGGCCGGCGCCGCGCTTGCGCATGGAAAAAGGGCGGCTCCTTGCGGGGCCGCCCCTTCGGTTCCGCGCCGGCCGGAGCCGGCGGTCTTCGAAAAGAAGAAGCTTACTTGAGCTCGACGGTGCCGCCGGCTTCCTCGATCTTCTTCTTGATCTCCTCGGCCTCGGCCTTGGAGACGCCTTCCTTGATCGCCTTCGGCGCGCTCTCGACCAGCGCCTTGGCCTCGCCGAGGCCCAGGTTGGTGATCGCGCGGACCTCCTTGATCACGTTGATCTTCTTGCCACCGTCGCCGGTGAGGATCACGTCGAACTCGGTCTGCTCCTCGGCTGCCGGAGCGGCGGCGCCGCCACCGGCGGCCGGGCCGGCAACCGCGACAGCGGCGGCGGCGGAAACGCCCCACTTCTCTTCGAGCGCCTTCGCGAGGTCGGCGGCTTCGAGAACGGTCAGCGACGAAAGCTGGTCAACCAGCGCATTGATGTCTGCCATGATAAGTCTCCAAAAAATTCAATCGGTTCAGTAGGAAAGGGGTCGTGCTTATGCGGCTTCCCTGGCGCCATAGGCACCAAAGACACGGGCCAGCTGCGCACCCGGCTCGTTGATCGTGCGGGCGATCTTGGTCGCGGGCGCCTGAATCAGGCCCACGATCTTCGCGCGCAGCTCGTCGAGCGACGGGAGCTCGGCCAGCGCCTTCACTCCGTTCACGTCGAGGATGGTCTCCCCCATCGCCCCGCCGACGATCTCGAGACGATCGTTGGTCTTGGCGAACTCGACCACGGCCTTGGCCGCGGCGACGGGGTCGTCCGAAGTCGCAAGCGCGATCGGGCCGGTCAGCAGGTCGCCGATCGGCTGGTAGCGCGTGCCCTCGAGCGCGATGAGAGCGAGCCGGTTCTTCGCGACCTTGTAGCGGGCGCCGGAGTCGCGCATCCGATTCCTCAGGGTCGTGGACTGGGCCACGGTGAGGCCGAGATTGCGGGTGACGACCACCACGCTGGTCTCGTTGAACGTCTGCTTCAGCTCAGCGACCGCTTCCTTCTTTTGAGCGCGATCCATGTTGCTCTCCACATTACGCAGGACAGACCATCCGCCCTGCGGGTACGAAAGTCCGATGGGGAGAGTCAGGGCCGGAGACTGTGTCCGGCGGTCCGGGGCAGCATCGCACGCTCGCCGCGGTTCAAAACTGTTCCCCGTCTAGGCCGGAAATTAAGAGGGCCAGATGCCCTCACCGACTGTCTCGGACGGAACGCGGGCAGGCCGGAGCCCGCACGCGAAGGCGCGCATCTAGCGTGTCGGCGCGGAAAGTCAATTCCAGGAGTGGCTATTGCCGGTTGCCGGCCTCCTCCTGATCGGCGGGGCCGTTTCGCGTCGCCGCGTCCGCGCCGTTGCGCGACGGCGTGTCGTTAGGACCGGCGACGTTCGCAAAGGGCTCCTCCGCGACATTGCCCTGGTTCTTCGCCGGGCCGCCGCCCCGGACATTCTCCCCGGCCTGGCCGCAGGCGGCGAGTGCCAGCGAGGAGGCGACGAAGGTCGCGGCGATGCCGCGCGTTGCATGGGCCATGGCTCGACTCCCGTTTCCGGGCTGTAATCGCCGTGGCAGCACGGCGGTTCCGGCGGGAACCGTCGATTTTAACGGACAATGTCAGGCCCGTGTCTAACGGGTGGCCGGCGCCTGCTCGTTCTGCGGGGCGGGCAGCTGGGCCGGGGCCGGCTGGGCGGTAACCGCCTGCGGCTGGGCGGGCTGGGCGGCCGCGGCGTTCTGCGGCGGCTGGACGGCGGGCGGCCCGTCCTCGAGATCCTGGCCCCGCTCCAGCATTTCCCAGCAATGGTTGCCCCGGCAGGCGATGATCCGGCCGCTCTCGCTGGTCAGCCGGTAGACGATCCCGTCCGGGGTCGTGGCGATCTGATAGTCGACCGAGGGGTCCCCGCCTCCCGACGAATAGACGCCGAGTCCGATCAGGCCACCGGCAATGACGATCCCGGTGACGATCTTGCGGACCGCGCCGTCGATCACCTCGCCCAAAGTCGGCTCGGGCTCCGGCTCCCGCACCCGGCCCCGCCCGCGCAGGCGGTCCCGCCCGCGCTCCAGATCGTCCTCGTCATCCCAGCGGTCGCTCATTGCATCGTCCTTTCGGCCGCCTGCCTAGCGCCGGGGGGCGCAAAGCAAAAGGGCCGGAGCGCGTGCCCCGGCCCTTCGCATTGTTTTTCCGCGCGAAGAACCCTACGCGCTCGCCACCTCGGCGACGTCGAGCTTCAGGCCCGGGCCCATGGTCGAAGACAAGGCGGCCTTCTTCACATACTTGCCCTTGGCGCCCGACGGCTTCGCCTTGACGATCGCGTCGACGAAGGCGTCGAAATTCTTTCTGAGGTCCGCTTCGGTGAAGCTCGCCTTGCCGATGCCCGAGTGGATGATCCCCGCCTTCTCGACGCGGAACTCGACCTGGCCGCCCTTGGCCGCCTTCACGGCCTCGGCGACGTTCGGGGTCACGGTGCCGAGCTTCGGGTTCGGCATCAGGCCCTTGGGGCCCAGCACCTTGCCGAGCCGGCCGACGATGCCCATCATGTCGGGCGTCGCGATGACGCGGTCGAAATCGATCTGGCCGCCCTGGATGGTCTCCATCAGGTCCTCGGCGCCGACCACGTCCGCGCCGGCCTTCCTGGCCTCGTCCGCCTTGTCGCCCTTGGCGAAGACGGCGACGCGCACGTCCTTGCCGGTGCCGGCGGGGAGGGTGACGACGCCGCGCACCATCTGGTCCGCATGGCGGGGATCGACGCCAAGGTTCAGCGCGATCTCGATCGTCTCGTCGAACTTGCTGGTGGCGTTGGCCTTGGCCAGCTTGATGGCTTCATCGACGCCGTAGAGCTTCTGCGTGTCGAGCTCGGCGAGCTTCTTCTGCTTCTTCGTCTGCTTCGCCATGGTCTAGTTCCCCGTCACTTCGAGGCCCATCGCGCGGGCGGAGCCTTCAATGATCTTCGCAGCGGCCTCGATGTCGTTGGCATTGAGGTCCTTCATCTTCGCTTCGGCGATCTCGCGAAGCTGCGTGCGGGTGACGCGGCCGATGGTCGACTTGCCCGGCTCCTTGGAGCCCGACTGGATCTTCGCGGCCTTCTTCAGAAAGTAGCTCGCCGGCGGGGTCTTCGTCTCGAAGGAGAAGCTGCGGTCCGCATAGACGGTGATCACGGTGGGGATGGGCATCCCCTTCTCCATGTCGCCGGTGGCGGCGTTGAACGCCTTGCAGAAGTCCATGATGTTGACGCCGCGCTGACCCAGGGCAGGGCCGATCGGCGGCGACGGATTGGCGGCGCCCGCGGGCACCTGGAGCTTGATATAGCCCGTTATCTTCTTCGCCATGTTTCTCACTCTGTTGCTGGCCGGTCCGCAAGCGGTCCGGCCGGTTCAAGTTTAGCGGTCCAGACGACAGGGCAGGGCCCGGTCTCCCGCAGATTTTCCAATGCATGTGCGTTGGACGTTCCCGGCGCTGGAAGCCGGGGACGGGGGCCCTTAGCGCAAAGCGCGGAGAGGGGCAAGGGAGCGCGAATGGAGTGAGCAATTTGAAACCTGACTGTCCGCTAACGACCCGTTCGGACCCTCGCCAGACGGTCGTCGCGCGAAGAACCGCTTCCTTCGGCTCCCGATCGCGCCGCCTGTCCGCTTTGTGACTGGTTATTTCACGACCGCGCCCCCATATGCGGCGTACCGCACCCTTCTGCCTCAGGCGCAGGCGCGGCTGAGAGACCGCTTGCGCTCCCGTCTGATGGTGGAGCGCTGCCCATGACCCCCCCTTCCGAAGAAGAGCCCGCGGCTGGCCCGGCGTCGTCGCCGGTAGCCATTCCCCCTGTCCCCGATCTGGCCGCGCTGCGCGCCCGGTTTACGGCCGATTTCGTCGGCGGCCGGATCGGCCAGCATCACAACACTTTCCAGCATCGCGAGCGCGTGCTCCGGCAACTGACCGCACAGGCCAGGGTCCGGGGTCACTGACCATCGCCGGACCCCTTCCACCCACCTTTTCGAAGAGGAGCATGAAATGGCCAAGGGCCAACAGAAGGGCAACAAGGAAGCCCGCAAGCCGAAGAAGACGGTCGTGAAGCAGAATGCATCGCAGCCGTCGCTGAAGGGCTTCGCCGCCACCGCCCTGAAGAAGTGAGCGCTGCAAAAGCGAAAGGATCCAGCATGTACCCCTCCTCGACCCTCTGCAGAAGCCAGGAAGAATTTCATCGCGAACGGGCGGCGAGCACGGCCCTGGAGAATGTCCGCGCAATCTCGGCAGGCGCTGCCATTGCCTGGGGGCTGGAAGCGGCCGCGGCGGAGAAGCGCGAGGCCCGCGGCGCGAAGACGCGCGCAATCGCCGACCTGATGGCGGCGCGCAATCTCTCGGCGAAGGACGCCGAGCGGCAGTTCAGTGAAGGAAGCGGCGCGGCAGTTCAGCGAAAATCCCGACCGCGAATTCGCGATGCAGGGCTGCGCGTGTCGTCCGTCCCGTCGGCCTGATTCCGACATGACCGCCCGAGGCTTGCTCCGGGCGTTCCGCTTGCCCCTGAGGAGAAGTCCGGTGTCCAGAGCGATCAACATCAACGCCAGCGAAGCCGACATCGGGTCCACATGTGAACGGCTGGGCATCGAGGTGAGTGTCCTGGAGCGCCTGGTGTCCGGGGGAACGAGGGTCGTTCTGAACAATGTCCGGGATGCCGACGTGATCGCGAAGGCGTACAAGACCAGGCTCCTTTCCGGGCCGGTCACGCGGGCGGCGACGAGACTGAACCGGGGCCTTCGAGGCGAAACCCCAGCCCGACACCGCTAGGGGAGAGTTGCGTGTCGCAACCGACGGCAGAAGCGTTCCTGCGCAATCTCTATCGAATGAAGGAGGACTGCCGCGCCTATTTGGAGGACGCCGAGCAGCGCGGCGATCGCCGGGAGGCCGGCGAGTTCCGGGTGTATCTGGAACGGGTGCAAACGATGATCGAACTGCACAATGGCGACACGGACCACTGAGCATTGCATGGCACACCTGGGGAGGTCCGCTTTGCACCAATAGCGGGCGTCCCGCACGGTTTGGCTCGCCGCTTTTCTGCGCGCTCCCCGCGGCCCCGCTTTCACACTCATCGACTGCCTCGTTCAGGCTGAACGAGTTTAATCGCTTTTCCCGATGCCGTGGCGCGCCTAGGGCCGACTCACACCATATCAGGGAGAGAGATGATGGACGTTGCAAGCACCGGCTGCCCGGTTCACGGCGAAGGCGGGGTCCGCGCGCTGCTGGGCCGCACCAACAAGGACTGGTGGCCCGAGATGCTCGCCACCGAGATCCTCAACCCCAATGGCGCGTCGAACCCGATGGGCGCCGATTTCGATTATGCCGCGGCGTTCAAGCAGCTCGATTACGCCGCGCTCAAGGCCGATCTCACCGCCCTGATGACCGACAGCCAGCCGTGGTGGCCGGCCGATTATGGGCATTACGGCCCCTTCTTCATCCGCATGGCCTGGCACGCGGCCGGCACCTACCGCACCGCCGACGGCCGCGGCGGGGCCAATAGCGGGCAGCAGCGCTTCGCCCCGCTCGATTCCTGGCCCGACAACGGCAATCTCGACAAGGCGCGCCGGCTGCTTTGGCCGATCAAGCAGAAATACGGCAAGCATATCAGCTGGGCCGACCTGTTCATCCTCGCCGGCAACGTGGCCATCGAGTCGATGGGCGGCCCGGTCTTCGGCTTCGGCGGCGGCCGCGCCGACGTGTTCGAGCCGGAGCGCGACATCTATTGGGGCTCCGAGGACAAGTGGGTGAACCAGGGCGTGCAGACCCGCATCGCGCCGGAACATGGGATGAATGAGCTGGAAGGCCCGCTCGCCGCGATCCAGATGGGCCTCATCTATGTCAATCCGGAAGGCCCGGGGGGCAACCCGCATGACGACGAGGGCATGGCCCGCGACATGAAGGAAACCTTCAGGCGCATGGCGATGAATGCCGAGGAAACCGTCGCGCTCACCGCCGGCGGCCACACCTTCGGCAAGGCGCACGGCAATGGCGACCCCTCTCTGCTGGGCGCCGCGCCCGCGGGCGGCGATCTCGTCGCGCAGGGCTTCGGCTGGGTCAGCGGCCATGAGAGCGGCGGCATCGGCGAGCATACCGTGACCAGCGGCATCGAAGGCAGCTGGGTCAACACGCCGCGCGAGTGGAGCGCGAATTATTTCCGCCTGCTGCTCGACTATGAATATGAGCTGGTGAAGTCGCCTGCGGGCGCCAATCAGTGGCAGCCCATCAACCAGAAAGAGGAGGACATGGCGCCGGCGGCCTGGGATCCGAACATCAAGGTCCCGACGATGATGACCACCGCCGACATGGCGCTGAAGCGCGACCCGGAATTCCGCGCGATCAGCGAGCGGTTCCGCAACGACCATGAAGCGTTCAAGGACGCCTTCGCCCGCGCCTGGTTCAAGCTCACCCACCGCGACATGGGCCCCAAGGTCCGCTACCTAGGCCCGGAAGTGCCCGACGAGGACCTGATCTGGCAGGATCCGATCCCCGCCGGCACCATGCCGTCGGACGCCGACGTCGCGGCGGTGAAGGCGAAGATCGCCGACAGCGGGCTCACCGTCAGCCAGCTCATCAAGACCGCCTGGGCCTCGGCCAGCACCTATCGCAAGTCGGACCATCGCGGCGGCGCCAACGGCGCGCGGATCCGCCTCGCGCCGCAGAAGGACTGGGAGGTCAACGAGCCCGCGATGCTGGCCAGGGTGCTCGACACGCTCGACGGCCTGCGCGGCAGCCTGTCGATGGCCGACGCCATCGTCCTCGGCGGCGTGGTCGGGCTCGAGAAAGCGATCAGGGATGCCGGCTTCAGCGTCGCGGTGCCCTTCACCGGCGGCCGCGGCGACGCCACCGACGAGCAGACCGACGCGGAAAGCTTCGCGGTGATGGAGCCCGAGGCGGACGCCTTCCGCAACTATGTCGGCAAGAAGAAGCTGGCGGTGAAGACCGAGGAGATGATGCTCGACCGGGCCTCGCTCCTTGGCCTCTCGGTGCCCGAGATGGTGGTGCTGATCGGCGGCCTGCGCGTGCTCGGCGCCAATCATGGCGAGCGCGGTCATGGCCATTTTACGAAGCGCTCGGGACAGCTGACCAACGACTTCTTCGTCAACCTCTACGACATGACCAATGTCTGGAGGGCGGCCGAGGACGGCAACGACCAGGACTATATCGCGACCGACCGCGCAAGCGGCAACGAAACCTGGCACGCCACCCGCGCCGACCTGATCTTCGGGTCGAACGCTGAGCTGCGCGCGGTCGGTGAGGTCTATGCCGAGCGCGGCCATGAGGAGAAGTTTGTGCGCGACTTCGTCGCGGCCTGGACGAAAGTGATGAACGCCGACCGCTTCGAACTCGCCTGACGCGAAGCGCTCCGCGATCGAAAGCCCTGCCGGTCCCCTGCCGGCGGGGCTTCTTTTTGTCCGGCGACGGCCCGAGTCCCAATATGGCCCTTGATCCAGGTTGATCCTTATGGTGTTTTTCCCGGGTATCGTTTCTCAGGCGGTCCGGTCGGACGAGGCGGGGACTCTCGACGGATAGGGGGGAGCACGAATTGAGCAATGTCCCGCCCGTCAGCGTGGTGATGCCGGTCCGCAATGCCGCGCCCTATCTGGACGAGAGCATCGCCAGCATCCTGGGGCAAAGCTTCACCGATTTCGAATTCGTCATCAGGGACGACGGCTCCACCGACGGCTCGCAGGACATCGTCCGGCGCTGGGCGAGCCGCGACCGGCGGATTCGGGCGTTCGAAGGGGACCGGCTCGGTCTCGTCGAAATCGCGAACTGGGTGGTCCACGAGGCGAGGGCGCCGATCGTCGCGCGCATGGACGCGGACGATATCGCCCATCCCGGGCGGCTGGCGCGGCAGGTGGGCCTGCTCGACCGGGCGGAGACGGTGGTCCTGGCCGGATCCCTGTACGAGACAATCGACTCGCGCGGCGCCCGCATCCTGCCAGTGGCGCGGTGGCGGCTCGGCAGGAAATCCTGCTACGTCCCGTTTCCGCATGCCTCGGCGACGTTCCGCAAGCAGGCCTTCCTGGACGTCGGCGGCTACCGGCCGGACTGCATCTATTGGGAAGACCTCGATCTCTTCCTCCGCATGGGCGAACGCGGCCGGATCGCGGTCGTCGCGGAGCCGCTGCTCGCCTACCGGATTTCGGGCGCCGGCGTGCGAAGGGTTTCGCAAGCCATCGCCTTCGAACGGGCGATCGAGAAGTCGCTCCGCTGCCTTGCCCTGTACAGGGCCGGACGCAGCTACGACCATCTGCTCCCCGGCGCCGGGGTCCCTGCGAAGGTCGATCCCTATGTCTTCGTCGCCAGGGGCAGCGCCTCCCTGTGGGACAAGGCTCCGGTCAGGGAGCTGGAGGGGCTGCGGAAGCGGGCGGCGCTCGGCTTCAACTGGGTGAGCCTGCAATGCCTGGTCTGGGCGGTCTGGGCGCGCGTCCATCCGCCATCGCTGCGCGCCTTGCTGAGGGGCATGCATCGCTGGCGCAACGCCTCGGCGTCGCACGTCGAGGCCGGCAGGGTCTACGAATGGCGGCCCGGTCAGGGGCCCCTCGCCTTGCGCGCCGCCTCCGACCAGGAAGAGCGGGCGCCGTCTCGCGCCCCCGCCCCGCCGGAGCCCGAGCTCAGGGTCGAGCCCGCCGCGGCGATCCCGGCCGCGGCCGAGATTTGACCTTCCCCTGTTCGGCCGGCGCTCTCTACAAGATCCTGCGTTGCTGAAGCTGCGGAGGCCATGACGCCGATCCTCGCCCTCTATCGCACCCTGGACGCGCGGCGGCGGCGGCAGTTCGCGCTGGCGATGCTGCTCATGCTGCTGGGCGCGGTGGCGGAGCTGCTGACCATCGGCGCGGTCCTGCCTTTCCTGGCGCTGATCGCCGCACCCGGCGGGACGTCCGGGTTCGGCGCGTTCACGCGCTGGCTCACCGGGTTCGGCGGCGATCCGGTGCTGCTCGCTTCCCTCATCATCTGTGCGGCCGCGGTGGCGACCGCGGTGCTCCGCACGCTCCTCATCTGGTACATCCAGCGCTTCGTCGCCGCGGTCGGCCACGATCTCGCCGCTGCCATCTTCGCGCGCATGCTGCGCCAGCCCTACGCCGTCTATGTCCGCCGCTCCTCCGGCGAGATCATCGCGGCGCTCGAAAAGGTGCATTCGGTGGTCGCCGACATCCTGCAGCCGGGCCTGCAGGGCGTCACATCGGCCTTCATCGCGCTGGCGATCATGGCGCTCCTGATCGCGATCGCGCCGCTCTCGGCGATGGCTGCGGTGGCGGTCGTGCTCCTCGTCTATCTCGGCATCAGCCTTGCCGCCCGCGGCCGCAGCCGGCGCAATTCGAAAACCCTGTCCGAGGCCTGGGTGACCCGCATCAACGTCGTGCAGGCGGGGCTCGGCGGGATCAGGGACGTGCTGCTCGACCGTTCGCAGCCTTTGTTCGAGCAGAGCTTCCGCCGCGCCGACCTCGCCTGCCGCCGCGCCCATGCGAGCAACAATTTCATCGCCGCGTCGCCGCGCTTCGCGATCGAGGCCGCCGGCATTGCCCTGCTCGCCCTGATCGCCTGGCTGATGAGCCGGCAGCCGGGCGGGGTCGTCGCCGCCATCCCCGTGCTCGGCGCGCTGGCGCTCGGCGCCCAGCGCCTGCTGCCACTGCTCCACCAGGCCTGGGCGGGCTTCAGCCTCAGCGCCGGCGCGCTTCGCCCGCTCGACGACATCCTCACCCTGCTCGCTGCGCCGATCGTCGACGATGCGCCCGGCACGGCCGCCGATCTGCCCTTCGCGCAGTCGATCCGCTTCGAGGACGTCAGCTACCGCCATCCGGAGGGCCGCTTCGGCCTGGAGGCGGTGAGCTTCGCCATTCCCAAAGGCGCGCGTGTCGGCATCGTCGGGCCGACGGGCAGCGGCAAATCGACCCTGCTCGACCTGCTCATGGGCCTGCTCGAGCCCGAGTCCGGGCGGGTGACGATCGACGGCCGCCCGCTCGACCGCACGACCCGCGCCGCCTGGCAGGCACGGCTCGCCCACGTCCCGCAGTCCATCTATCTCGCCGACGACAGCATCGCCGCCAACATCGCCTTCGGCGTCCCGCCCGCCGCGATCGACCAGGCGCGGCTCGAGGCGGTCGCCGCCGCCGCCCAGCTCGACCGCTTCGTCGCCGAGCTGGAGGAAGGCTTCGAGACGAGGATCGGGGAGCGCGGCATCCGCCTGTCGGGCGGCCAGCGCCAGCGCCTCGGCATCGCCCGCGCGCTTTACCGCGGCGCTTCCGTGCTGATCCTCGACGAGGCGACCAGCGCGCTCGACGACGCGGTCGAGGCGGCGGTGATGCGGGCGATCATGGCGCTCTCCGCCGAGATCACGATCGTCATGATCGCCCACCGCGGCTCAACCCTGGAAGGCTGCGACCGGCTGATCCGGCTGGCGGAGGGACGGATCGTCGCGGCCTGACCACTAAGGCAGTCACTCGCCCTCTGCCTGCAGCCGGGCGAGGAAGCTGCCCGCCGGCGCGGGCGCGTCCTTCCAGTCCTTGATCAGCTCGTTCCAGAGGTGGACCGCGACCGTATCCGGCGCGATCATCGCCTCGAGCGACCGTCCCGGATCCCGGATCCAGCCCGCATCCCGGTAATGGACGGGATAGTAACGCGACGGCGGCACGGCCGCCTGCGCCGCGCCGTACCGGCGGGCGAGCGCCGTGAGCGCGCGCGGCCCCGTGCTTCCCCAGGGCATCAGCTCCACCCCTGTCCGCCCGGTGCGCAGCAGGCGCAGCGCGGCGAGCAACCGCTGGTGCAGCGGCAGCCAGGCCGGCACCACCCGCTCCTCGAACAGCGCCAGCAGGTCGTCGAGGATCGGCGAATCGCTGGGCAGCCGCAGCACCCCGTTGCTGATCCGCCGGCCCTCCTCCTCCCAGCCGAACAGATGGTCGGGCGCATCCCGGAGCGGCGCCAGCAGGTAGGAATCCGTGTCCATCCAGATGCCCGCGCCGCGCCGGAGCAATTCGTAGCGGAACCAGTTGGCGAAGATGGCGACGCTGCCGTTCGGATAGCGGAGCATCCGCGCCTCGGGCAGGATCGCGGCGGCGTCGCGCCGCTCCACGCCCTCGGGCACGCCCGCCAGGTCGCCATAGGTGTAGAGCGCGACCTCATGGCCGTGGCGCAAAGCCGCGCGCAGGCAGGCCCGCTCGGTCCGCCCGAGCCGTGCGCCGATCCACAGGGTGACGATCCGCTCGGCCACAGGCCCTCCAGCTCCATTCCGGACCAATCTCTGCCTTGCCTTGTAGGATAATCCCTGCGCTACGCCAGGCATGGCACACCGGCCCTTCACGCGCCGCCAGCAACGCGAGAATGACCGTTTTCTCGAGGCGCTTTGCCGCTGGCGCATCGGCCCGCGCCCCGTCCCGCTCGAAAAGCTCCGCCCCCGGATCATCGCGAAGCTCAACGCCTGGCGGCGGGCGGAATGGCACAGGGAAAGGGGAACGTGGCGATATCCGGACGAAAACGAAGGCGCAGACGGGTAGCGCCTGGCGCGGCGAGATGACCGGGTACGGGATGCCCCGCATCCCGCAGACCGCGCCGGAGGCGCGATCGAGCCGGTCATGGGCGTCGCACGCCGGCCGGCGGCCGCGCACTTATCCACAACAATCTTTCCAGACGCGGGAACGGCTGGCGCGCCCGGACCGTTCTTCCCCTTGTCCAACCGGTCTTCGGACCGGGCGGATTGAAGGCTACGAACTTCGGTTACGAGCCCTCAGGAAGCCCCGCCGGGTCAAACCGGCGGGGTTTACTGCTTCAGGCGCAGGTGGCTTGGCAGCCATAGCGCTACGACGGCTGACGCAGCGCGCAGCGAATGAACGCCGGCCGACGGGAGCAAGTTTCGCCTCTCTGGCTGACGATAATTGCCGACCTCTGCTTCGATAACGATCGGCCAACCGTCGGGCTTTTCGATGAGGATATCGGGGCGGCCACCCTCTGCAATATGCGGCCGACACGCTCCACTCCCGTTGTCCAGCTTGCCCAACCTCTTCAAGCAACTCGCCGAGCGCGATGTCCTTCCCTTGGCGCCTTCGCGCCTTCGCGTGAAACAGAAAAAGGCCGGCGCCTCCGCCCGCACCTTCCGCCTCACTCCCCTATCCGCAGCGATAAACCGTATAGGTATCTCCCGTGCTGAGCCGCGTCACCAGCGCGCTGTCCGGACCGAGATAGTCCCAGCGCATCGAGGAGGTGTTGCCCTGGCCGTCGCGCCGGATGGTGATGACATTGTCCTGCAGCAGCCAGTCGCCGGGGTCGGACCCGAGCAGGAAGCGGCCGCCGGGCTGGAAGGTCAGCTGCGGATCGTTCACGGTCGGGCAGTCCTGGCCCCAGCCGCCGAGCAGCCATTGCTCGGTCACCTGGCCGCCGGCCGGGGCCGGGGCCGGAGCGGGCGTGCCGGGATTGCCCGTGCTGCCGCCTGTCGTCGGCGCGTGTGCCGGGGCGGGGCCGCTGACCGGCCCCACCGGCGGCCGCTGCTCGCGGTCGAACGTGCCGG
>Ga0196977_1000714_pt1 | contig 15644 bp, 17 predicted proteins | sample S3v_1013CmetaG_FD_148634 | JGI IMG/M metagenome (GOLD analysis project Ga0196977, IMG submission 148634) | Soil microbial communities from Anza Borrego desert, Southern California, United States - S3+v_10-13C | ecosystem: Environmental > Terrestrial > Soil > Desert | place: USA: California...
TCTGTCGGCGCCAACAAGGACTCGGCCGACCGCATCGCCGATTATGTCCAAATGACGCAGGTCATGGCGCCGCTCGCCTCGTACCTCGCGATCAACATCTCCAGCCCGAACACGCCCGGCCTGCGCGCGCTCCAGGACGAAGGCGCGCTTGCCGCCTTGCTCGATGCCGTGCTGGCGGCGCGCGGCGAGGCGGCACCGCCGGTGTTCCTGAAAGTCGCGCCGGACCTCGAGCCCGCCGACATCGACGCCATCGCCCGGATCGCGCTCGACAAGCGGCTCGATGCGCTGATCGTGGCCAACACCACCGTGTCGCGCCCACCGCTGCGCTCGCGCCACGCGGGCGAGGCGGGCGGCCTGTCGGGCGCGCCGCTCAAGCCGCTGGCGCTGGAACGGCTGCGCGACTTCCGCCGCGCGACCGGCGGCGCGTTGCCGCTGGTCGGGGTCGGCGGGATCTTCACCGCCGAGGACGCCTGGCAGCGCATCCGTGCCGGGGCGAGCCTGGTCCAGCTGTACAGCGCGATGGTATTCGAAGGGCCCGGCATCGCGCGGCGGATCGTGCACGGCCTCGAGGCGCTGATGCGGCGCGACGGGTTCGCCTCGGTTGCCGAGGCGGTGGGAAGCGAATAGCAGGCCCACCGATGCCTCGCCATTTCCTGGTCCTCCTCGCTCCGCTTGCGCTGGGCGCTTGCGCCACCGTTCCCGCTCCCGCCGAAGCGCCGCTGGTCGCCGGGGCGCCGGACCCCTTCGCCCGCGGAGCCGCCGCCGCCAACGACCCGCGCGCCGGAGCGATCGGTGAGGAGATTCTGCGGCGCGGCGGCAGCGCGACAGATGCCGCCATCGCGATGCTCATGGTTCTCGCGGTGATCGAGCCGCAGAGCACCGGGCTCGGCGGCGGCGGGCTGTGGGTACGCGGTGCGCCCGACGGCACGGTCGAGACCCTCGATGGGCGTGAGGCGGCGCCGGCGGCGGCTACCGCCGAGTGGTTCCTCGGCGAAGACGGCCGCCCGCTCAACCGCACCGCAGCGACGCTGAGCGGGCTGAGCGTCGGGGTGCCCGGAAACGTCGCGCTCGCCGCCGAGGCGCATCGGCGCCATGGGCGGCTGCCATGGGCCGAGCTGCTGGCCCCGGCGATCGCGATGGCGCGCGATGGCTTCGCCGTCACTCCGCGCCTGAGCGGCTCACTGGCAGCCTTTCCCCAGCGCGCCGGACGCGACCAGGACGGCCGCGCCATGTTCTATCCCGGCGGCCGCGCTCCGGGCGCGGGCACCGTGGTCCGCCTTCCCGAGCTTGCCCAGACCTTGCAGCGGATTGCCGATGCGGGGCCCCAGGCGTTCTACTCGGGCGCCTTCGCGCAAGACCTTGCCGCCGAGATCGCCGCCGACACGCCGCGTCCGGCCGGGATGACCCCCGCCGACATCGCGGGCTACCGGGTCGAGCTACGCGCGCCGGCGTGCACCGATTACCGCCGCCACAAGGTCTGCACGATGGGCCCGCCATCGTCGGGCGGCTACGCGCTGCTGGCGATTCTCGAGCAACTCGAGCGCTTTGACCTTGTCGCGCTCGGGGTCCGCAGTCCGGTTACTTGGCACCTCTTCCTCGAAGCACAGCGGCTCGCCTATGCCGACCGCGAGTTCTACGTCGCGGACCCGAAGTTCGTGGACGTGCCCCTCGCCGGGCTGCTCGACGCGGACTACCTCGCCGCTCGCTCGGCGTTGATCGATCCGGCGACGACGATCGCCGCCGCCGCGCCCGGGCAGCCGCCGGGCGCGGTCCCGCCGCTGGCGCGCGGCGAGGGCTGGCCCGAGCAGGGCACCACTCATGTGGTCGCGGTCGACGCCGCCGGCGACATGGTCAGCGTGGGCTCCACGGTCGAGGGTGCGTTTGGCTCGGGGCTCGCCTACGGCGGCTTCTATCTCAATAATGAATTGACCGATTTCTCGTTCGTGCCCCAGCGCAATGGGGCGCCGGTTGCCAACCGGGTCGAGGGTGGCAAACGCCCGGCAAGCTCGATGACGCCGACCGTTGTCTATGGCCCCGACGGCGCGCCATTGTTCGCGATCGGCGCGGCGGGCGGCGCGCTGATCCCGGTGCAGACCGCGCGCGCCATCGTGGCCGTGATCGACTTCGGCCTGCCACTCGAGGACGCGCTTGGCCTGCCGTTCGTGATGGCAAGCAGCGACGGCGGGGTACTGGCCGAGAAAGGCACTTGGATGGAGGCGCTCGCGCCAGAGTTCCTGCGCCTCGGCCATCCGCGGGTGACGCCGTTCGATCAATTGCTGCGCACCACCGGCGCGTTGCGCACCGCCGAGGGCTGGCGCGCGGCGCACGATCCGCGCCTGACCCCTTTGGTGACGATCCCCGCCGTGCCCGAAGAGTCCCCCGCGATGGAGGCAGGGTTCAGCGAGGGCTGAGCGCTTGCCGGAGCCGACACGGCCCCCTAACCATTGGCCATAACAAGCCGGCCCACCGGCACCTGGGATGGAGACGCTGCCCGTGCAGCTGACGGATTTCGAGGCCGCCAACAACCTGGTCGAGCTGTTCCTGCGCCGCGCCGACGAGCGGGGCGAACGGCCGTTCCTGACGGCAAAGCAGGACGGCGAATGGCGCTCGCAGAGCTGGCGCGAGGCGGCCGCGGAAGTGTGCCTGCTTGCCGAGTCATTGCGCAAGCTAGGCCTGAACGACGGCGACCGCGTCGTCATCGTGTCGGAGAACCGGCCCAAGTGGGCGCTCGCCGACCTCGCGATCATGGCCGCGGGCGGCATCACCACGCCCGCCTACACCACCAACACCGAGCGCGATCACCTGCATATCCTGCAGGATTCGGGCGCGCGCATGGTGATCGTCTCGACCCAGAAGCTCGCCGACGTGCTGCTCCCGGCGATGGTCCGGTCCGGCGCGGCCGAGCACCTGATCGGGATCGATCCGATACGCGCCGGGCAAAGCGGCAGCTTCGCGTGCCACGCCTGGAGCAACCTCGTCACGGGCGATGCCGCCGCCGCGCGCCAGGCGGTCGAGGCGCGGATCGCCGGGATCGGGCGGAGCGATCCGGCCTGCATCATCTACACCAGCGGCACCAGCGGGAGCCCCCGCGGCGTGCTGCTTTCCCACGGCGCGATCCTGCGCAATGTCGACGGCGCCGCCGAAGTGCTGATGGGGGATTTCGGGTGGGGCGAGGAGCGCTTCCTGTCGTTCCTGCCATTGAGCCACGCGCTCGAACACACCGCCGGACTGTACCTGCCGATCGCGCTCGGGGCCGACGTCTGGTTCGCCGAGGGGCTCGACAAGCTCGGCAGCAACATCGAGGAGGCCAGGCCGACTTTCATGATCGTGGTGCCGCGGCTGTTCGAGGTGCTGCGCGACCGAATCATCCGCCAGGTCGAGAAGCAGGGGAAGTTTGCCAACTTCCTGCTCGACCAGGCGCTCGCGTTGGCCGAGCGGCGCGCGGCGAACCAGCGCCGCCTGACCGACTGGCCGATCGAACGGCTGCTCGACCTGACCTTGCGTCCCAAGATCCGGGCGCGCTTCGGCGGGCGGATCAAGGCGCTGGTCTCGGGCGGCGCGCCGCTCAATCCCGAAGTCGGCGCCTTCTTCGAATCGATGGGCTTGATCATGCTGCAAGGCTACGGCCAGACCGAAACCGCGCCGGTGGTGAGCTGCAACTACCCCTCGGCCGGGATCAAGCTCGACACCGTCGGCCCGCCGCTGCGCGGCGTCGAGGTCAGGATCGCCGACGACGGCGAGATCCTCGTGCGCGGCGAGCTGGTCATGCTCGGCTACTGGAACAACGAGGCCGAGACCGCCAAGGCGATCGTCGACGGCTGGTTGCACACCGGCGACATCGGCCATCTCGACGATCGCGGCCGGATCATGATCACCGACCGCAAGAGGGATATCATCGTCAACGACAAGGGCGACAACATCGCCCCGCAGAAGCTCGAAGGCATGCTGACGCTGCAGCGCGAGATCGTCCAGGCGATGGTCAGCGGCGACAAGCGGCCGAACGTGGTCGGCCTGGTCGTGCCCGACACCCAGTGGGCGTTCGACTGGGCCCAGGCCAACGGCGAGCCGTGCGACCTGACCGAGCTGCAGAAGCTCCCCGCGTTCCGCAGCGCGGTGCGCGCGGCGATCGACCGGGTCAACGCCGAGTTGTCGGTGGTCGAAAAGGTCCGCCAGTTTGCTTTCGCCGACGAGCCGTTCACGATCGACAACGGCGAGATGACCCCGACGCTCAAGATCCGCCGTCACGCCATCCGCCAGCGTTACGCGGAGCGGATCGACGCGCTGTACAAAGGTTGAGCGGTCAGGCCGCCTCGGCTTCGACCTTCTCGGGATAGAAGCACGGCTCGCGCTCGGACCAGCCGGGCGCGGTGGCGGCGGCCTCGCTGAGCGACTGGAGCAGCATCTTGCGGCGCCCGGGGCGGATTTGCGGCAGCGCGGCGGCGCCGCAGAACGCCGCCGGCAGCCACGGCCGCGCGCGCGCGCCGAGCAGGCGCTCGTAAAGGAAGCGGTAGGCCGAGAAGCTCGACAGTTGCTCCTGCGCCAGATCCTGCGCGGTGATCCTCAGCAACGCGCCGATGAAGTCCTGCACGCCATCGAACGCGGTTTCGCCGGGGATCGCCTCGCGCAACGTCTTCAGCTCGCGGTAGGCGAGGTACTGCGCGCGGATCGCCGCCTTGTCGCCGGCGCGGCGCGACCACAACTTGAACGCGTCGCCACGGCCAAGCCCGATATCGAGCCCGCGCTCGATGAACAGCTGCTCGTCCTCGGTGAAGCTGGCGAACTCGCGCAGCTCGGCAATCGTCAGTGATGCAGTCCCCGGCTTGGCCATGACAGCCCCCCTTTGCGTCGGGGGCGAGTGTCACCGAGTTTGGTTAGCGTCGGGTAAACGCCGGCGATGAAATTCGCCGCCGGGGGCTGGCCAGGATCAGATCAGGCCGGCGAGCGGGCTCGAGGGGTCGGCGTACTTGCGCGTCGCCATGCGTCCGGCGAGGTATGCGGCCCGGCCGGCTTCGACGGCGAGCTTCATCGCGCGGGCCATGCGCACCGGTTCCTTCGCCTCGGCGATCGCGGTGTTCATCAGCACACCGTCGCAGCCGAGCTCCATCGCCACCGCAGCGTCGCTGGCGGTGCCGACGCCGGCGTCGACCAGGACCGGCACATTGGCGCCCTCGACGATCAGCCGGATCGTGACCCGGTTCTGGATCCCGAGTCCCGAGCCGATCGGCGCGCCGAGCGGCATGACCGCGACCGCGCCCGCTTCCTCGAGCTGCCTGGCCGCGATCGGGTCGTCCACGCAGTAAACCATCGGCTTGAAGCCTTCGGCGACCAGCACCTCGGTCGCCTTGAGCGTTTCGCGCATGTCGGGGTAGAGCGTGCGCGCCTCGCCGAGCACCTCGAGCTTGACCAAGTCCCAGCCGCCCGCCTCGCGCGCCAGCCGCAAGGTGCGGATCGCCTCCTCGGCGGTGAAGCATCCGGCGGTGTTGGGAAGATAGGTCACCTTCTGCGGATCGATGAAGTCGGTCAGCATCGGCGCGCTCGGGTCGGAGACGTTGACCCGCCGCACCGCGACGGTGACGATCTCCGCCCCGCTTGCCTCGAGCGCGGCGGCGTTCTGCGCGAAGTCCTTGTACTTGCCGGTGCCGACGATCAGCCGCGACCGGAACGTGCGGCCGGCGACGCTCCAGCTGTCGTCCCCAAGGCCGACCGGGTCGCTCCCGCCACCGACGAAATGGACGATCTCGAGCACGTCGCCCTCGGCCAGCGCGGCCTCGGCAAGCGTCGAGCGCGGCACGATCGTGCCGTTGCGCTCGACCGCGACCTTTTCCGGCTTGAGGCCGAGCTCGGCGACGAGCGCGGCGATGGTCGCGGCATCGGAGCGCCGGGATTCGCCGTTGACGGTGAGATTGAGCGGCGCGGACATGCCCCGCGCAGATAGCGGTTGCTACGCCTTGCGCAAGTTGAGCACGTGGCCGGCGGCGACCAGCGTGACGCCGATGATCGTCAGCAGCGCCTCTTCCACGCCGTGCTCGACCGCCAGTCCGCCGCCCATGAAGGTGAGGCCCATCATCGCCACCACGAACGGGGCTGCCCGGCGGTGCTGGATGGCGCCGATTCCGATCGCGACGCCGGCGATCAGCGTCGCCACAAGCAGCCCGATCCGGTGTATCGCCGGATCGAGCAGCAGCCCGCCGCCGAGCCCGAGGCCGGCGACGATGACGATTCCGAGCACGCAGTGCACCGCGCACAGGCTCGAGAGCACCATGCCGGCACGGTCCAGCCGGCCGCGAATCTGCGGGAAGATCTGACCCATTGCCGCTCCATCTATGTAACCATATAACGTTGCGCAAGCCCCAAGCTGCGGCGGCTCGTCGCGTCGGGCTTGCGCTTCGCCGACGTCCGGCGCAGGAAAACCGCGATGGTCGGGCAGGCGGGGAACATGGCGGGTGAGCTGCGCGCGCGCGTCACGCGGGCGCGCCCGCTGGCGCTGGCGCGCTGGCTGCTCGCGGTCGCCGCGCTGGTCGTGCTGATGGTCGCGGTCGGCGGCATCACCCGGCTCACCGAGAGCGGGCTGTCGATCACCGAGTGGAAGCCGGTCACCGGGGCGATCCCGCCGCTGAGCGAGGCGCAATGGCAGGCCGAGTTCGCCGCCTACCAGCGAATCGGCGAATACCGCCAGGTCAACGGCCCCGCGGGGATGACTCTGGGTGACTACAAGTTCATCTACTTCTGGGAATGGTCGCATCGCCTGCTCGGACGGCTGATCGGGCTCGCCTTCGCGCTGCCGCTGGCGTGGTTCTGGGCGCGGCGGGCGATCCCCGCCGGATACACGCCGCGGCTGCTGGTGCTGCTCGCGCTGGGCGGCCTGCAGGGGGTGTTCGGCTGGTACATGGTCCGCTCGGGCCTGTCCGAGCAGGTCACCGACGTCAGCCACTTCTGGCTCTCGCTCCATCTGTTGACCGCGTTCCTCACCCTGGCGCTGCTGGTGTGGACCGCGCTCGACCTCGTCGTGCTGGCGCGCGAGCCGGCCGCCCGCCCGGCGCGGGTGACCGGCCTCGCGGCGCTCGTCGGCGCCGTGCTGTTCGTCCAGCTGCTGCTCGGGGCGTGGGTCGCGGGGCTCAACGCCGGCCTCGCCTCGGATACCTGGCCGCTGATGCAGGGCCGGCTGGTGCCAGAAGTCGACTGGTCGAACGGCGTGCCGTGGGCCTTCGCCAACGATCCGTACCTGCTGCACTTCCTCCATCGCTGGTGGGCGTGGATCGCGGTCGCCGAGCTGGTCGTGCTCGCGCGCAAGGCTCGCACCATGGGCGGGCGGCCGGCCTCGATCGCCATCCACTCCGCGTTCGGGACGCAAATCCTGCTCGGCATCGCCACGGTGCTGACCGGCGTCGCGCTGTGGCTGGCGGTGCTCCACCAGCTGGTTGGCGCGCTGCTCGTCGCCGCGACCGCATGGGGCGCGCACGTTATCGGACGGCGGCCGGAGGCGCGGCCATGAGCGCGTTGATCTGGTGCCCGTTCGCCGACGAGGCCAGCGCCGCCGCGGCCGCCGGCCAGCTGCTCGACGAAGGCCTCGTCGCCTGCGCCAACATCCTCCCCCCGATGCGCTCGCTCTACCGGTGGCAGGGGGAGCGCGGAGAGGCGCGCGAGGTCGGCGTGCTGTTCAAGACCGACGCGGCGCTGCTCGACCGGGCGACCGGCCGGCTCGGCGAGATTCATCCTTACGAGGCGCCGGCGGTGCTCGGCTGGCGCGCCGACACCGCAACCGCCGCCACCGGCGACTGGTTGCGCGCGCTGGTCCAGGGCGAGGCGCCGCGGTGAGCGCGACCGACCGCCGCGCGCTGCTCCGCCTCGGGGCCGCCGCGCTGCTGCTGCCGCTCGTTTCGGTGGGCTCGGCGAGCGTGGCCGCCGCCGCGGCGCGCTTTGCCCCGCCGGAGGGACCGATGCGCTACTCCCGCCGGCTCGAGCGCGGCCTGGCCGGCGGTGCCAGCTTCGTGGTCAGCCGCGGCTTCGCCGTCCGCTTCCGCGCGCGCGACGGCGGGTTCCATCTCGACGGCGAACAGGTCGCGGTCGAGTGCGAGGCGCCCGAGGCGCTCGCCGCGTTCGCCCGCATCGAGCGCGAGCGTGTCGAGCAAGGGCTGTTCCCCATGCTGCTCGACACGGCCGGGCGGATTACCGGGACCGAGGCGCCGATGGCCGCGCAGATCGACGCAGCAGTGCGCGAGGCGATCGCCACGATCGACCGGCGCCCGCGCGATCCGGCCGCCCGGGCGGCGCTGCTGCAGTACGTCAACGCCATTCACCAGAGCGCCGGGCGGGTCATCACCGAGCTGCCGCGCGACTTGTTCGCGCCGCCTCTCGCCCCGCGCAGCGAGAGCCGCGCGGTGGCCCTGCCGGACGGCGGCATCGGTCAGGTCAGGGTCACCTTCGCCGCCGCGGCCGATCCGGTCACCGGGCTGATGCGGACCGCGTCGCGCGAGGTCGTCACCGAGCTCGAGGGCGATGAGCGGCGGACCGTCGAAAGCTGGAGGCTCGAGCCGCTCGGCTGATGCACGGTATTATTTTACCTCTCCGCAAAGCCGCGGAAACGCTTGACTAACCGGCCGCCGGTCGACAAATGGCGCCCTTCCGCGCGACTCAGGCCTCAGCGCTCGCGCATCCGTTCCGTCAACAAGGTACCAGAGCCATGAAGGCGCTCAGCAAGGTGACCCGGTCGATCAAGCCGGCCGAGGTCGAGAAGAAATGGCATCTGATCGATGCCGAGGGGCTGGTCGTCGGCCGCCTCGCCGCGATCGTCGCCAACATCCTGCGCGGCAAGCACAAGCCGAGCTTCACTCCGCACGTCGATTGCGGCGATCATGTCGTGATCGTCAACGTCGACAAGGTCCGCTTCACCGGCAACAAGCGCCAGGCGAAGACCTACTACAAGCACACCGGCTACGCCGGCGGGATCAAGGAAGTGACCGCCGACAAGGTCCTCGACGGGCGCTTCCCCGAGCGCGTGCTCGAAAAGGCGGTCGAGCGGATGATCCCGCGCGGGCCGCTCGGGCGCCAGCAGATGAAGGCGCTGCACCTCTACGCCGGCACCGAGCATCCACACGCGGGCACCCAGCCCCAGCCGCTCGACGTCGCTTCGCTCAATCGCAAGAACAAGGCTGCCGCATGATGGCTACCGAACAGAATACCGAAACCGCCACCGAGGCCGAAGCCGCGGTCGCGACCCCGACCGTGGGCGACTTGGCCGACCTCGGCGCGCTCACCCGCGGCGAAGCTCCGGCCGGCGAGGCGCCCGCGACGCCTCCGGTGAAGTCCACTCCCGCCGTGCTGCGCGAGCAGGAGCTCGACCCGCAGGGCCGTGCTTACGCCACCGGCCGCCGCAAGGACGCGGTCGCCCGCGTGTGGATCAAGCCGGGCAAGGGCACGATCACCGTCAACGGCCGCGACCAGGAAGTCTACTTCGCCCGGCCGACGCTGCGCCTGGTGATCAACCAGCCGTTCGCGATCGCCGAGCGCGAGGGCCAGTACGACGTGGTCTGCACCGTCTCCGGCGGCGGCCTCTCGGGCCAGGCCGGCGCGGTCAAGCACGGCATCAGCCAGGCGCTCGCCAAGTTCGAGCCGGCGCTGCGCACGACCGTCAAGGCGGCCGGCTTCCTGACCCGCGACAGCCGCGTCGTAGAGCGCAAGAAGTACGGCCGCGCCAAGGCCCGCCGCAGCTTCCAGTTCTCGAAGCGCTGATCGGCGACACGGCGAATGCGAAGGGCGGTCCCTCGGGGCCGCCCTTTTCGTGTGCGGCCGCTGACGCGGCGCCGGATACTTCGGGCCGCGCCGCAGTTGAATCCGCGCGCGATTTCCCCCATCGCCCCCGGCGACAGCGGCGGCAGAAAACGCCCGAAGCAAAGGATCATCGCCATGCGCCATCGCAGCCTGAGACAGCACCTCGCCAGCGCGGCCGTCGCGGCGACGGCCTTCATCGTCGTCCCATCGCCCGGCCTGGCGCAGCAACCGGGCGCCGACCTCACGGTGATGCCGCCGGTACCGCACGACTATCAGCCGGAGAAGACCGCGTGGGGCGACCCGGATTTGCGCGGCACCTGGCCGATCAACGACGTCGCCGAGCTGCCGGTCAACCGCCCCGACCAGTTCGGCGACCGGTTCTTCAAGACCGACGAGGAGCTGGCCGCGGAGCAGGCCCGCGCGGACCAGCTCGAGCAGGCCTACGAGAAGGAGGACCAGCAAGACACGATCGGCAGCGGGCACTGGATCGAGTACCTCGCCGGGGCGCGCCGCACTTCGATGATCGTCGAGCCGGCGACGGGCAAGCTCCCGCCGATGACGCCGCAGGGCGAGGCGCTCTACCGCGCCGGGCGGTCGAGCTGGACCCCCAACACCAAGTTCGACTGGGTGACCGATTTCGATTCGTGGGACCGCTGCATCAGCCGCGGCTTTCCCGCCTCGATGCTGCCGTTCCGCTACAACAATGGCATCCGCATCTACCAGGCGCCCGGCTACGTCACGATCGCGCTCGAGATGCTCGGGACACGGATCATCCCGATCGGCCGCGAAGGCCACTGGCCCCAGCCGGTCGAAGCCTGGCTCGGCAACAGCCTGGGCCACTGGGAAGGCAACACGCTGGTCATCGAGACGACCAACCTGAAGACCGGCGACAGCGCCACCCACGACATGTTCGCCCGCAACGGCAGCCCGCTCAACATGGCTACGCGCGGGATCCCGCCGTGGAACACCATCCCGACCAGCGCTCGGGCGAAAGTCACCGAGCGGCTGACGATGACCGGCCCCGACACGATCACGTACGAAATGACCTACGACGATCCGGAAGTGTTCACCGGGCCGTGGACCGTGCGCTTCGACTGGACGCGCGACGACGATTACGCGTTCTACGAATACGCCTGCCACGAGGGCAACGTGCAAGTCCGCAACTACATCACCTCGTCGCGCGCCGGCCGGCTCGAAGCCGCCTCGCAGGACGATCTCGAGGCCGAAGGTGGCGGCTGAGGCCTAGTGCACCGGCGGATCGGTGCGCGGGACCTGATTGACCGGAGCGACCGGCTCGCCCGGCTCGCGCGGCGGCAGCGCGTTCTCCGGCACGTCGTCGATCTGCATGGCTTTGGTCGGCACCTCGTCGAGGTTGCGCGCCCGCACCTTGAGCGTCGCGCCGTCCCATGACAGCTCGTTGAAGCTCGGCGGGGTCGAGCGGACCCGCTGCGACAGCGTTCCGGCGCCGATCATCCGCACCGGGCCGTTGATGGTTTGCTCGACCAGATCGAACGGGTCGTGGACATGGCCGCTGAGCACTGCCAGCACCGGCCGCCGGGCCAGCGCGCACAGCGCGCGGTAGCCGTTCGCGGTCAGCGCGGTGCCCTTGGTGCCGACTTCGCGCAAGGGGTGGTGCGCGGCGACCAGCGCCCGGGTTCCCGGCGGAAGCGCGTCGATCGCCGCGAGGCACCTGGCCAGTGCCGACCGGCTGACCCAGCCTTTCGACCAGTTCAACCGCGGCTGCGCCCGCACCGCGGTCTTCAGCGGGACGATGGCAAGGTCGTGCAAGTCGATCTCGCGCTCGACCAGCCCTTCGATCGCCCGGAACCGCCGATACGGCGCGAAGAACCGTTCGATCAGGTTGAAATACGGCATGTCGTGGTTGCCGACCTCGACCGTCACCGGGACTTCGAGCGACCGGATCCAGCGGCACGCGGCGGCGAACTCGTGATGCCGCGCGCGCATCGTCAGGTCGCCGGTGATCGCCACCGCCTGCGGACGCCGCTCGGCGATCTCCTGCTTGACCCAGTCGAGCGCCTTGTTGTCCTCGAGCCCGAAGTGGATGTCGCTCAGGTGGAAAAGCAGCGTTTCAGTCGGCATCGAATTGGGTCGCTAACAGGTCGACCTCGCACCGCGCCAGCCTGATGTCGATTTGCGGACCGGCCTCGGCCTGCTCGCCGTCGAGCAGCAGGCCGAAACGGTTGCCCCGCGTGCTGCCCAGCCGCAGCGAATCGGCTTGCCCGAGCGTATCGTGCGGCCCCTCGCGGAAGTTGCGCCGCAGCAGCGCCCACGCCTGCTCGAGGTACTGACCGGCCGTCTCGGCGAAGTAAGCCTCGACCTCGATGCCGCCATCGTGCGGGGTCAGGCTCAGCAGCGGATAGCCCTCGGCACGCCCCAACGGCGGCTCGACGCAGACGATCATCTCGCCGGTGAGCGTCTCGTCGATCGCCTCGACGGTGCTTTCGGCGAGCTCGGCCAGTGCTTTGTCGCGCATCGCCTCGCGCACCCGCCCCCAGCTCGTTCCCGGGCCGGCGAGCAGCCCGGCATAGGCATCGCCCAGTGGGGTGCGGATGACGCCCGGCCGATGCACCCGCGCGGCGCCTCTGGCGACCGCCGCGACCACCTGGTCAAGCGAGCGTTCGCCGTGAAGCCGGTTGTAAAGCAGGTTCATCGTCCCGCCGGGCAACACCAGCACCGCACCGCCCCACCCGGCCAGCGCGGCGATCAGCGCGTTGACCGTGCCGTCGCCGGCGAACACCGCCACGCGCCCAATCCCGGCGGCCTCGAGCGCGGCCGGGGTCGGCAGATCCTCGGCCGGGAAGACCGTGCGCCGCGCCACGCGAAATCCATGCTCGCCGCAGCACTGTTCGAGCGCCGCCAGCGCCGCGTCGTCGTTGCTGCCGCTCGAGGCGTTGTTGACCAGCCACAGCGCGCGTTCGCCTTGCATCGCGATCATACCCGGCGCGACAGGATGAGCCACGCCGACAGGCCGTTGAGCGCGCTGTAGGCGAGATAGGCCAGCCCCCACTCGGGATGGCCGCTGGCGACCAACAGCAGCGCTCCCAACAGCAGCACGAACTCGGCGATCATGCTTGCGCGGCCGCCGAGCAGGCGCAGCGCGCGCGGCACTTCGGCGAGCAGCGGGTGGCGGCTGTCGAGCACAGCTTTGTGCATCGCGAAGTTGCCGATCCCGAGCAGGAACGTGAACAGGATGGCCATGCCCCTGCAACTGGCGAAACGTTCGTCGGTTGCCAACCGCCGTTCGTGGACCGGCGGCGACTCTTCGTCGCCCGCGGGGACGCCGGTCGACCGACCGACGGCGCTTGGTCGAGCGGGGCGCGCGGGACAAACTCGTTTCGGGTTAGACACTTAATTGCGCCGCGGCCCTTACAGTCCCACGGGCTGCGGCGCGACCCGGATGCCGAATGAGGAGTAGACCATGAAGATTCAATCGCTCGCGCTGGCCCTGGCAGCCGCCGCCATCGCCGTTCCGGCCGCCGCGGCCGATACCAAGCAGACCCGCGTCGAGGTCAGCTACACCGACCTCGACCTGTCGACCGAAGCGGGCCGCAAGGAGCTCGACAACCGCTTCGACAAGGCCGCGCGCGAAATGTGTGGCGTCAGCGAGACCGGCGCCGGCTCGCGCTACGCCCGCGACTGTTACAAGCGGACCAGCCAGCAAATGGACGTGCGCGTCGCCGCCATCCTGCGCCAGCAGGGCGAAGCCGCCGGCGGCTGACCCGCCCGTCTTGGCCGAACCCCCGGAGGGGCGTCCAGCGTCGGGCGCCCCTTCTTCATTGGCGCGAAAGAGCCGCCTAACGGCCGGCCATCGCCTTGACCTTGCGCAAGTAAGTTCGCCCGATCCGCAGCGTCTCGCCGTTGTCGAGCTCGGCGGACCACACCCCGAGCCCTTCGTGCCTGAGCCCGCGAATGCGGTCTCGGCGCAGGATCGTCGAGCGGTGAATGCGAATGAAACGCGTCGGATCGAGGCGGCCCTCGAGGCCGGCGATCGTTTGCAACAGCAGATAGCTGCGCGCTTGGCCCTCGGCGCCGCCGACGTGCAGCCGGACATAATCCCGCTCGGCGTCGATGCGCTCGACCTGGTCGACGGCGATGCGCAGCAGCTCCGAGCGGTGCGGCACCCAGAATTCGCTCAGCCATTCGCCCGACGAGCCGATGGCCCCTCGCTCGCGCCGGGCGATGGCGCGGTCGATCGCCCGTTCCAGGCGCTCGGCGGCGACCGGCTTGAGCACATAGTCGACCGCTTCGAGGTCGAACGCCTCGACCGCGAAATCCTCGTGCGCGGTGACGAAGATGACCGCCGGCGGATTGTCGCGCTTGCCCAGCAGGCGGGCGACCGAGAGGCCGTCCATCCCCGGCATCGTCATGTCGAGCAGCAGCAAGTCGGGCTTGAGCTTGTCGGCCAGCCGCAACGCGGCCTCGCCGTCGCTGGCGGTGCCGATCACCGCCAGCTGGTCGAGCTCCGCGCACAGCACCTGCATCCGCTCGATCGCCAGCGGCTCGTCGTCGACGATCATCGTGCGCAGCGCCGGTTCGTCGGGCAAGCTCATCCGCCGTTCTCCGCCTGGCGCAATATCGGCATCCTCAGCTGGGTGGAATAGCCGGCGCCCGGCGCCGGGCCGGAGACGATCGCCGCCTCGGTGCCGAAGCGCGCCTCGAGCCGCTCGCGCACGTTGGCGAGGCCGATGCTGTGGCCCGAGCGCTTCTCGGCGTCGTCGGCCGCTCCGCTGCCGTCATCGGACACCGTGATGACCAGGCGGCCGTATTCCTCGTACGCCGCCAGGGTGATCGTGACTTGCCCGGAGCTGGGCGCGATCGCGTGCTTGACCGAGTTCTCGACCAGCGGCTGCAGGATCATCCCCGGAACCTTGGCGTCCTCGAGCTCGCGCGGCAGCTGGTAGGTGGCGCGCAGGCGATGCGGGAATCGCACCGCCTCGATGTCGAGATAGAGCTTCTGCAGCGCGAATTCCTCGCGCAAGGGCACGTCGGCGGTGGGGTCCTCGGCTAGGCTGCGGCGATAGAATGTCGACAGCGACTGGATCATCCGCTCGGCGGCCTGGGTCTTGCCGGTCAGGACCAGCGCCGACAGCGAGTTGAGCGTGTTGAACAGGAAGTGCGGGTTCACCTGGTAGCGCAAGCTGCGCAGCTCGGCGGCCTTGGCGGCGCGCCGGTAGGCCCCTTCGCGCCGCTCCGCCGCGCGGGCTTTCTCGCCGGTGAGCAGCGCGAGATAGAGCGCGCACCACGCCAGCATCATGAAATAGCGCCCGAAGGCGACCTCGGTGATCTCCTGCCAGGCGCTGGCGAAGACCGGCTGGGTGGCCTCGATCACGTCGGAATCGCCGGTCAGCGCCTCGTCGCCGCCGTTCGGCACGCGCATGCCCGGAATATCGGTCAGCATGTCGCCGCTGTCGCGCGAATCGCCGACCGAGCGCTCGACCGCGAGTTGCGCGATGTAGCGCTTCTCGAGATCCTCCATGATCATCTGGTTGACATGGGCGATGCTGACCGCGACCGGCAGCGACAACACCACCGCGGCGAGCACCTTGGCCCACTGTGGCCGGGCGTCGAACAGCCGCAGGATCAGCCACAGCCCCAGCGTGATCATGACGCCCGCCGCCGAGGCCAGCGCCCGCCGCCACAGCATCTCCTGGGCGAAGCCGAGGTCGAGCAGCTCGGCGCGCAGCGTCGTGAGCAGGAAATAACACAGCCACAGCCCCGCGATCGACGCGAGCACCGTGGCGAACGGCACGCGCGTGGTGAAGTGTTCCGGGCGCTCGGCTTCCATCACCCGCGTGTAGCGAGCGCGCCGCCGTCTGCGCCAGCCCTGCCGTCGATGCGAATCGCGCCTTGGTCGA
>Ga0196977_1000716_pt1 | contig 15620 bp, 15 predicted proteins | sample S3v_1013CmetaG_FD_148634 | JGI IMG/M metagenome (GOLD analysis project Ga0196977, IMG submission 148634) | Soil microbial communities from Anza Borrego desert, Southern California, United States - S3+v_10-13C | ecosystem: Environmental > Terrestrial > Soil > Desert | place: USA: California...
CGATCGGGGGGCGGCGGGCGGCGTCACGGCGCCGGCGGAGCAGCCGGAGACGCTCGCGCCCGCGAGCGACGACGACCTCCGCTACGCCCGGAGCCTGTCGCGGGCGTTCCACAGCGCGGCGGAGAAGGTCGAGCCCTCGGTGGTGCACATCACGACGATGTCGGAGCGCATCGCGCGCGATTTCTTCGGGCGGCAGTTCCAGCAGCGGGCCTCCGGCCTCGGGTCGGGCGTGATCGTGAGCGAGGACGGGTACATCATCACGAACAACCACGTGGTGCAGGGGGCGACGAGCCTGGCGGTCAAGCTCTACGACGGGCGGACGGTGAGCGCGGAGGTGGTGGGGGGCGACCAGCTGCGCGACCTCGCGGTGATCAAGGTGGAGGCCGACGGCCTGCAGGCGGCGGAGTTCGGGGATTCGGACTCTCTGGAGGTCGGGGAGTGGGTGCTCGCGGTCGGCAGCCCGTTCGGCTTCGACCAGACGGTGACCGCCGGCATCGTGAGCGCGAAGGGGCGGGGACTGGGGATCATCGCCGACGAGTTCAAGGACGCCGAGCAGTTCATCCAGACCGACGCGGCGATCAACCGCGGCAACTCCGGCGGGCCGCTGATCAACCTGGACGGCGAGGTGGTCGGGATCAACTCGGCGATTTTCAGCCCGAGCGGGGGGTCGGTGGGTCTTGGGTTCTCGATCCCCGAGCGGCTGGCGCAGGCGGTGTACGCGAACATCCGCGAGGGCGGGAGGACGGATTTCGGCTATCTTGGCGTGAGGCTCAACGGGGAGGAGGGCGTGCGCGTCGATGAGGTCGTGGAGGGCAGCCCCGCCGCGCTCGCGGGCCTGCGCGAGGGCGACCTCGTGCTGAGGTTCCAGGGGCGCACGGTCGAGGACGTGAACCAGCTCTGGAGGGCGATCCAGTTCTCGCCGCCGGGCAGCGAGGCGACGCTCGTGGTCGAGCGCGACGGCAAGCCCGTGGAGGTGAGCGCCCGCGTGGGCTCGCTCACCGATGCGGAGCTGAAGACATTCGGCGGGCGGGAGATCCGCTCCATCGGGCTGGCGGCGGTCACGGCGACCGAGGAGGTGCTCAATCTCGGCGTCGGCACGACGGGGCAGGGGGTGTACGTGGTGCAGGTGGACCCGGACAGCCCCGCGGCGCGCGCGGGGCTCGTGCGCGGCGACCTGATCATCGGCGTAAACCGTCAGCGGGTCGAGACGGTCGAGGAGTTTGTGGCGGCGCTCGCCGACACCGGATCGCGGGTGCGGATCGACCTGCGCCGGGGAGACCAGCAGGGGTATACGACGCTGATGAAGTAGGGGGGCAGCGATCAGCGAGCGGCGATCGGCGGGGCAGGTCGGTTCGGGGTCTGGGGTTCGCGGATCCCGGAAGGCGGATCTCGGAGCCTGGACCTCGGAGCCTGACCTCGGAGCTGAAGGTTCGAGGTGGATCGCGGCTTGGCGTGTCGCGCGGGGTGCGCTCTGGAGGGGGCGTTCGGCTCCTAAACTGCGGCGTGGAGCAGTTTGAGGTCGCCATCGTCGGGGCCGGGCCGATCGGGCTGGAGACGGCGGTGGCGCTGCGCCGCGCGGGCGTCTCCTATGTGCACCTGGAGGCGGGGGCGATCGGCTCCACCATGGGCTGGTGGGCCCCGGGCACGCGGTACTTCTCCAGCCCCGAGCGGATCGCGATCGCGGGGGTGCCGCTCGTCGTGGCCGGCGAGGAGAAGGCCACGCGCGAGGAGTACCTCAGGTACTTGAGGCAGGTCGCGCTGGAGTTCTCGCTCGAGGTGCGCACGTTCGAGCGCGTGGTCGATACCGGGAGAGAGGGCGATCGCTTCCTGCTCCGCACGAGGCGGAGCGCGCACGGCGTCGGCGGGCCGGCGGAGCTCGCGGACGTGCTCGGTGCGGGCGGGGAGGGCCGCGGCGCGTGTGCGGGCGGGGCGTGGGGCGCCGACGATTTCCGGATCTACAGCGTGCGGAGCGTGGTGCTCGCCATCGGCAATATGCACCGGCCGCGGATGCTCGGCGTCCCGGGGGAGCGCCTGCCCCACGCGAGCCACTATCTGGAGGATCCGCACACGTACTTCGGCAAGCGTGTGGTGGTCGTGGGGGGCCGGAACTCGGGGGTGGAGGCGGCGATCCGGCTGCACCGGGCGGGCGCGTGGGTGACGGTGTGCCAGCGCCGCGCGGAGCTGGAGCGCGAGCGGATCAAGTACTGGCTGCTTCCGGAGCTGGAATGGCTGATCGAGAAGGAGATGATCGGCTTCGCGCCCTCGAGCGAGGTGCGCGAGATCCGGCCCGATGTGGTGATCATCGAGCGCGACGGGCGGCGATCGGAGATCGCCGCAGACTTCGTGCTCCTGCTCACCGGCTACGTGCAGGATCCGGCGCTGTTCGGGATGCTGGGCGTGGAGCTCTTCGGCCCGGAGCGCCGCCCGCGCCTCGACAGCGCCACCATGCAGTCGAGCGTGCCGGGCGTGTACATCGCCGGCACGGCCGTCGGCGGCTCCCAGGACCGGACCCGCGTCTTCATCGAGAACTCGCACGAGCACGTGGCGAAGATCGCACGCGCGCTGACGGGGCGGGACGTCGGTGTGCGGGAGGCGGTGGTGTTCGAGGGGCTGGAGGAAGGGTGAGGGCTGGAGGGTGACGCCGTGTCGCGGCCGGGCGGGCTGCGGGGCGCTTAGACGGGGGTTCCGGCGCGCGCGAGGTGCATGAGGTGGCGGAAGGAGCCGCCCGACTCGGCCGATTCCTCGTCGGCGCCCTCGGGCGGGGTGCGGAGGACATACTCCCCGGAGGGCTGGAGGTCCCAGGCGCGCTTGCGGTCGCGCTGCAGCACGGCGCGGAGCTTGGTGAGCCGTTGGCGGGCCTCCAGGTCGTACACCGGGCACGCGGCCTCGACGCGGTCGTTGAGGTTGCGGTACATCCAGTCGCCGGAGCCGATGTACCACCGTCCGTCGACCGGGTCGTCGCGCCCGTCTGCGAAGTGGAACACGCGCGAGTGCTCGAGGAAGCGCCCGACGATCGACCACACGCGGATGTTGTCGCTCAGGCCCGGGACGCGCGGGCGCAGGCAGCAGAAGCCGCGGACGACCAGCTCGACCGGCACGCCCGCCTGCGAGGCCTCGTAGAGCTTCTCGGTCATGGCGGTGTCCTCGAGCGCGTTCATCTTGGCGAAGATGCGGGCCGGGCGTCCGGCGCGGGCGTTCTCGACCTCCGCGTCGATCAGCTCGTTGAAGCGGTTCCGCATGGTGACGGGGGCGACGAGCAGCTCGTTGTACTCGGTCAGGGCGCTGCGCCCGGTGAGGAGGTTGAAGAGCGACACCACGTCCTCGGTGATGCGCGTGTTGCAGGTGAGCAGGCCGAGGTCGGTGTAGAGCTGGGCCGTCGCGGGGTTGTAGTTGCCCGTGCCGACGTGGGCGTAGCAACGCAGGCCGTGCGACTCCCGGCGCACGACCAGGGAGCACTTGCAGTGCGTCTTGAGCCCCACGACGCCGTAGGCCACGTGCACGCCGTGCTTCTCGAGCTGCCGGGCGAAGCGCAGGTTCTTCTGCTCGTCGAACCGGGCCCGCAGCTCGACCAGGCACGCCACCTGCTTGCCGTCCTCGGCCGCGCGGATCAGCGAGGTCACGAAGGGCGAGTCGCGGCTGGTCCGGTAGATCGTCTGCTTGATCGCCAGCACGTCGGGGTCCCGGGCCGCGGCAGCGATGAACCGCTCCACGCTCGCGTTGAACGACTCGTACGGGTGGTGCAGCAGGATGTCCCGCTCGCGGATCAGCGCGAAGATGTCGGCCTTCTCGTCGGCCAGGATCGCCGGCGCCACGGGCCGGTAGGGCGAGAGCTTGAGGTCGGGCCGCTCGAGGTTGCCGATCTCGAAGAGGTCCTTGTACTCCAGCGGCCCGGCCCGCGCGTACACGTCGTCCTCCGACAGGCCCAGCTCGGCCAGCACGAAGTCGAGGATCTCGCGGCAGGGCTGCTCCGGGGCCTCGATCCGCACCGCAGACGCGAAGCGGCGGAGCTGGAGCTCCGCCTCCACGTGCTCGTAGAGGTTCTCGTTCTCGCCGTCCTTGGTCTCGATCGAGGCGTTCCGCGTCAGGCGGAAGGGCATCACCTCGTGGATCGTCATGCCCGGGAAAAGGTCGCGCAGATTGTGGCGCACCAGCTCGTCGAGCGGGAGCAGGCGCACCCGCTCCCCCTCCTGCTCCACCGTGACGAACCGGGGCAGGACGTCGGGGATCTTGATCCGCGCGAAGAGCCGCTCGTTGGAGCCCGGCGGCCCCACCAGCACGCCGAGGTTCTCCGACAGGTTCGAGATGAAGGGGAACTTGTGCCCGGGATCGACGGCCAGCGGGGTCAGGATGGGGAACGCGTTGTCCCGGTACCACTGGTCCACGCGGTCGCGCTCGGGCGTCTCGAGCTGGTCGTACGTGAGCACGTGGACGCCCGCCGCCGCGAGCTCCGGCACCATCTGCTGCCACAATCGCGCCTGGGTCGCCTGGAGATCCTTCACGATCGCGCGCAGCTCGCCGAGCGTTTGCGAGGGGCGGCGCCCGTCGGGCGTCGGCGTGTCCAGGCCGCTGATCACGAACCGCTTGAGCAGCCCGACGCGCTTCATGAAGAACTCGTCGGTGTTGCTCGCGAAGATCGCCAGGAACTTCACGCGCTCGAGCAGCGGGAACGAGTCGTCGCCCGCCTGCGCCAGCACCCGCCGGTTGAACTCCATCAGCGAGAGGTCGCGGTTGAAGTACCGGGGCTCCTCGGGCGCGCCGGGGGCGGCGGCCGGCTGGGCTGGGCGGGTGGCGGTCATGGGTGGGCGGCGGCGGTCCGGGGAAGATAGGTGGCCGCACACCCCGGGGCCTCGGTCACGCGGCACGCGGCCACGGCGGCCCCGCGCGCCAGGGTGGTCCCCAGCAGCGCCTGCACGCGCTCGGCGATGTGCCGGGCCACCTGCTCGGCCGTCGGGTTCACGCGGTCGAAGGGCTCGACCGCGCCCAAGTCCCGGTTCTGGAACGGCGCGGTGACCTCGCGCAGCGCCCGCTCGGCCGCGTGGAAATCGCACAGCAGCCCGTCGTCGTCGAGCGAGGGGCCGGCGAGCGTGAGCGTCACACGCCAGTTGTGCCCGTGCAGGGGCTCGCGCTGCCCTCCCATGGTGATCGCGTGGGCGGCGCAGAACTCGGTTTCGACCGAGAGCTGGAACATAAGGCGGAGTATAGGGATGGCCGCGCGCCCGGCCGGCGCGCCGCCGGCGCGAACGGCGCGCGGCTCGCGGCGATAGGCTACGGCCAAGGGAGGGGCCGATGAGCGGATCGCCGTTGATGCTGGGTGTGAGCGGGTGCCGAGGGGTCGTGGGTGAAAGCCTGACGCCCGACGTCGCCGCCCGCTACGCCGCGGCGTTCGGCGATTCTCTGCGCGAGCGCGCCGGCGCCCGGCCCCGCGTCGTCCTCGGGCGCGACGGGCGCGCCGGCGGGCACGTCGTCCAGCTCGCGGCTCTGGCCGGGCTCTGCGGGAGCGGGTGCGAGGTCATCGACCTGGGCGTCGAGATGACCCCCACCGTCGGCGTCATGGTCGACGAGCTCGAGGCCGACGGGGGCGTGGTGCTCACCGCCAGCCACAACCCCCAGCCCTGGAACGGCCTCAAGTGCCTGGTGCGCGATCGCGGGGCTCGCGGCCCCGACGCGTGCGCACCCGATGCGGCGGGCGCCGAGGCGATCATCGCGCGGTACCACGCCGGGCCGGCGGCGTGGCAGCCCTGGGACCGGGTCGGGCGTCTCACGGCGCAGCGCGACGCCAGCTCCGTGCACGTCGGGCGCGTCGCCGAGCGCTTCGGGGAGGACGTGCTCCACGCGCTCGCGGCGATGAAGCCCAAGGTCGTGCTCGACTCGGTGAACGGCGCCGGCGTGCAGGCCGGCCGGCGCCTGCTCGAGCGGCTCGGCTGCCGCGTCGTGCACCTGGGCAACCAGGACTCCGGCGTCTTCCAGCACACGCCCGAGCCTCTGCGCGAGAACCTCACCGAGCTGGCCGAGGCCGTGCGCGCTCACGGCGCCATCGCCGGCTTCGCCCAGGATCCCGACGGCGACCGCCTCGCCATCGTGGACGAGCGCGGCGAATACATCGGCGAGGAGTACACCCTCGCCCTCGCCGCCCGGCAGGTGCTCGAGATGGGGATCGCCGGGCGCGAGCGCCGCTCCCGCGCCACCGCCGTCAATCTCTCCACCAGCCGCATGATCGACGACGTCGCCGCCGAACTCGGGGCGGAGGTCGTGCGCACGCGCGTCGGCGAGGCCAACGTCGTCGAGGCGATGAAGCGGGGCGATATGGTCATCGGCGGCGAGGGCAACGGCGGCGTCATCTGGTCGAGCGTCACGTACGTGCGCGACTCGCTCAGCGCCATGGCGCTCGTGCTCGCGCTCATTGTGCGCACCAACCGGCAGCTCTCCGAGCTCGTCGGCATGGTGCCCCGCTACGCCATCGAGAAGCGCAAGGTCGACCTGCCCGATCGAGCCGCGGCCGATCCGGCCGTCGCGAAGCTCGCCGCCTGGGCCGCCTCCCAGCCCGCCGCCCGCGCCGACCGGCAGGACGGCGTCCGCATCGACTGGGCCGATTGCCCGCACGCCGGGGGCGGGGCGGCCTGGGTCCACGTCCGCGCCAGCAACACCGAGCCGATCATGCGCCTGATCGCCGAGGCTCGCACGCGCGAGGGCGCCTCCGCCCTGCTGGACGAAACCACACGCGTCGTCGGCGGGTAGAACGGGCATGCGCGCCCCCCTACGCCATCGCGCCCTGTGCCGTTGGTCACTGACCGGCGCCGCTTCGGCAGCACTCGCCGCCGCGGCGCTCAGCCCCTGGTGGCACATGAGCGTGCGCGGCGGTCCGACATGGGGGCTCGGAGTGGGCAACGGCGGCGTTCGCGTCTGGTGGCTGACCGGCGGCCGGACGGTCAATCCATCGTCGCCGCGCATCTCCTTCGACCTTGGCGGGGGTCAGATGTTCGCGGGCTGGGGTTGGCGGTGCGCGCCCAACGTCTGGGTGCCCAACGCGTGGATCCCTGCGTGGATGCTCGTCGCGCCGCTCGTTCTCGGTGCCGGGGCGGCCTGGGCCCCCCTTGCCCTGCGCCGGTCTCGGCGCGGCGGGTGCGAGGGCTGCGGATATCCCCTGGAAGGCATCCTGCCCGGCGCCGGCCGCCGCGCCGTCTGCCCGGAGTGCGGGCGCGAGTTCCGCGAATCGTGACTCCGGGCGGCCGGCCCCCGCGGCATACCATGCCCGCGATGCCACTCTCCACCCCCACCTTCAAGCCCGGCCAGCGCGTCCGCATCACCCAGCAGGTGCCCCGCCCGACCAAGGGCGGCACGATGACCGTGGAGGGCGTGGTCGAGGTGTTCGAGCAGCAGAAGACCGGGTCGTGGTTCGCCCACTCCGAGGACAAGAAGCTCTGGCTCGACCGCCTCCGCATCCGCAAGGACGACGGAGAGATCGTCTACTGCAATCTGGACCAGTACTCGCGGGTGGAGGTGCTAGAGGGGCACTGAGCGGGTAGCTGCACACGCAGCGAAGGCGGAACGCGGAGGGCGCGGAGGGGACGCGGAGGCCGCGGAGAGAGGCAGACGGACCGGATGGGCTCACTGCCTGGTGCAGCGCTCGCGGAACTGAGCGCCCTCGCGGCTGGCCAGGAAGGGGCGACGGCGCGTCAGCCCGCAGGCCCCGGCAATGCCGAGCGCCGCGATCGGGACCGGCCCCGGCACGTTCACGGTGAAGCGGGCGACGCCCGGGATGCCCTCGTACTCCAGCGACGAGCCGTACCGGTCGGTGTAGACGGCGTTGTTCAGGTGGTTCGCATCGCCCACCTCCACCACGCGCGCCTCGTAGTCATCGGTCTTCCACACGATCTCATAGAGATGGATCGGATTGTCGGCGTCAAAATCGGGATTGAATATTGGCGGTAGTTGGAAGGCCTCGATGGACACGATGTTGTTGTTATCGAGAAGATCCCCATTATCCCCGGGCATGCCATGTCCCAACCGGTTGACGAAGGAAAGTATCTCGCCGGTATCCCAGTTCTGGCTGCCCACGATGTCGTAGATCGTCCCGCTGAATCCCACTTCCTCTGGATCCATCCATGCCCACATCCCGAGGTACACCCACTCGCCCGGCGTGAGGTTCGTGTCGCCGTTGTCGGTCGTTACGGTCCAGAAATACGTCATCGTCTGCGCGCCCGCGGCCCCAGCGAGCAGAGAGACCGCCGCGATCAGGGCAAGTCTCATCATCGCCTCACCCTCCTCACCGCCGCGAGCCCCAGAAGCGTCAGCGCCCACGGCTCCGGGATGTTCACCGTGAACCGCGCCACCCCCGGAACGCCCTCGTACGGCACGGACGTCCCGAACTCGTCGGTGTACACGTCGTTGTTGAGGTGGTTCATATCGCCGACCTCGATCACCCGCGGCGTGTAGTCGTCCGTAGTCCACCAGAGCCGGTACATCTCGATCGGGTTGTCGGCGCTGAAATTCGGGTTGAACATCGGCGGCAACTGGAACGCCTCGATCGCCCAGATGTTGTTCTCCCCATCCGCCTGCTCGCCGAACGAATCGAACATGTTGTAGTACCACACCAGATCGCCCGTGTCCCAGTGCTGAATCCCGCGGATGTCGTAGATCGTCCCAGCAAGCCCCGTCGCCTCCGGATCCATGTGCGCCCACAACGACAGGGACGCTTGCTCGCCGGGCTGGAGGTCCGTGTCGCCATTGTCTGTCGACACCGTCCAGAAATACGTCATCGTCTGCGCGCCCGAGGCCCCCGCGAGCAGGCAGACCGCGCCACCGAGAGCGAGTCTCATCGCCTCACCCTCCGCCCGAGCGCTCCGAGCCCGAGCAGCAGCAGCCCGCCCGGCCCCGGGATCGCGATCGTGAACTCCGCCACGCCGGGCACGCCTTCATATGGAACGGACGACCCGAACTCGTCCGTGTACACGTCGTTGTTCAGGTGGTTGGCATCGCCGAGCTCGACCGTGCGGGCACTGAAGTCGGAAGCCGTCCAGGTGATCCGGAAGAGCTCCACAGGGTTCGAGGCGTCGAAGTTCCGGTTGAACGCCGGGGGGAGCTGGAAGGACTCGATGAAGACAATGTCGTTGTTCGACTGGATGCTGACCTCGCCGAACGCGGAGAGGAGATGCGAATAGGACGTGATCTCGCCCGTGTCCCAGTTCTCGATGCCGCGGATGTCGTAGATCGACCCCGCGATCCCGGTTGCTTCCGGCGCCATGTGCGCCCAGAGCGAGAGGTACGCAGAGTCCTCGCCCGGGCCGATGTCCGTGTCCCCGTTGTCCGTCGTCACCGTCCAGAAGTAGGTGATCGTCTGGCCGCAGGCCGCGCCCGCTGCCGCGATCGCCGCTGCCGCCGCCGCGAGCCCGCGTCCCTTCATGACCGGTCTCCTGTCCTGAGACGCCTCCCCCGAGCCCAGCATACCCCCTGAGGCAGCGCACGCAACCGATTTGTGAACCAGGCGCGCCCCGGTGCGGCTCGCTCGCAGTCGCCGGGAGGCCCGCCGGCGGCGTGCGCCCTTCGGGGAGCCGGCCCGCGCTGGCCCGGCCTCCGGTGCGTTTCGGTCCCGCGGCCGGGCGCGCAGGCCTGGATGTCCCACCCTGCGCGCGCAGGCGCGTCCCGCCGCCGGCCGCGCCGGACGGATTCCGAAGGTTTTTTGCGGCCTTGCCCGCCAAGCACTTGCGCGCATCCCGCGCGCGACGAGGTCCACGTCTGCGCGCGCAGAACCTATCTGCGCCGGGAAGGGTGAGGGCACGCATTTCCGCGGCCCCGGAGACCCCGCCCGATGCCGCACGCTGACTCGCTCATCTCCGACACCCTCGGCCTGCCTGAGGTCGCCCGCCTCCTCTCAGCCCACCGGGCCACCATGCTCCCCCGCCTCGAGCTCATGTGGCGCTACTACCGCAACCCGCTCACCCTCAGCCGCTCCGGCGCCGCGCAGCGCTACGACACCGGCCAACGGCGAGGCCTGCCCGAGCGGCTCATCGGCCCCGCCGACGCCGCGCTCGACGACCGGCTCCGCGCCCGCGAGGTCGTCGTCGAGAACGACATCGCCTGGCGCATCCACACCATGGTCGACTTCATGTTCGGCAAGCCCGTGCGCCTGCTCAGCACCGCACGCGACGAGGCCACGCGCACCCAGGTCGAAGCGATCCTCGACGCCGTCCTCGAGGGCTCCGGCGGCGTCGCCCTCCTCCTGGACATGGCCCTCCTCGGCCACGTCTACGGCCATGTGGACCTCGTCCTGCGCATCGACGAGCCGCGCCTCGCCCGGCTCGCCGTGACGCGCGACGCCGACGATCCGTGGCGGATCCGCGAGTGCATCGCGATCGAAGCCATCGAGCCCACCCGCGGCGTGCCGGTCGTGAGTGAGGCCGATTGGCGCGAGCTCGACGCCTACGTCATCCACGCGGGCCCCGAGCCCGCCGAGGGCCGGCGAGGCCCGCTCGCCGACTGGCTCGAGAGCTGGAAGCGCCAGAAGCACGGCCCCGAGCACGCCCCGCCCGGCATCGTCGAGGTCCTCGACGCCACCTCCCGCCGCGTCTACCTCGACGGCGAGCTCGCCGAGCGCCACGACCTCCGCCTCACCGGCGGGCGCGTTCCCGTCGTGCACGTGCAGAACATCTCGCAGCCCTTCCGCTACAGCGGCCTGAGCGAGGTCGAGCCGCTCATCCCGCTCCAGGACGAGCTCAACACGCGCCTCTCCGACCGCGCCAGCCGCGTCACCATGCAGTCCTTCAAGATGTACCTCGCCAAGGGCATCGAGGGCTTCGCGAAGATCCCCGTCGGTCCCGGGCAGATCTGGTCCACCGACAACCCCGACGCTTCGGTGCAGGCCTTCGGCGGCGACGCCTCAAGCCCGAGCGAGGAGGCGCACATCAAGGAAATACGCGACGCGTTCGACAAGATGAGCGCCGTGCCGCCGCTGGCCACCGGCGTCGTGCAGGGGCGCGTCGGGAATCTCTCGAGCGCGAACGCCCTGAAGATCACGCTCGTCGGCCTGCTCGCCAAGACGGAGCGCAAGCGCGTCACCTACGGGCGCGGCCTCGCCGAGCTCTGCCGCATGATCCTGACCGCGCTCGACGCCGCGGGCGCGTTCGAGACCGACCCGCGCGACCGGGCCGTCCGCCTCGAGTGGCCGGACCCGCTGCCCACCGACGTGCAGGAGGAGACCCTGGCGGCGCAGCGCAAGGTCGAGCTCGGCGTGTCCCGCCGGCGCGTGCTCGACGAGCTCGGCTACGAGCCCGCCGACGCCGGCGTCACCTGACCCCCGCGCGGAGCCCGAAGCGGGAGCGAGGGCCGTGTCCCTCACGCATCCGCCTGCCGTCACGCCGCATCCATGTTCCTCGGACCCCCGACCTCGACACGTCACGAACCCCGCACAGGAGCAACTCCATGAGCAGCACGTCCGAGCCCACGACTCCCGCGACCGCTCCCGGCGCCGATCCCGTCGCCAATCCCGACGCGCCCGGCGCGGCGCCCGCTCCGGCGGACGCCGATGACACGGGCGCGCTCCCCGCGGCGGCCGGCGCGGCTCTGGAGTCAGATACCGCCCACGCCCTGCTCGCCGACCGGCTCGCCTCCGTCGAGGCCGCCGCGGCCGACCTCCGGCGCATGCTCGAGCGGTCCGAGCGCGACCGGGCGATCGACCGCGAGCTGCTCGCCTGCGGCGTGATCGACCTGGAGAGCGCCCGCGCGGTCGTCGAGGAGCGGCTCGGCGCCGGCTCCACGATCCCGGAGGCCGTGGCCTGGCTGCGCGAGCGGAGGCCGATGCTCTTCGCGTCGCGCACGCCGCCGCTGCGAGCCACGACGGCCGCGCCCGGCGCCGACCGCGGCGCGGCCCCGCTGCACGAGGTCGCGCACGCCGCGCGGGAAACCGGCGACCGGCGACTGCTGCTCGACTACCTCCGTCTCCGGCGCGCCGAAGCCCGCGCCTAGCGACCGTCGCCCGCTGGGGCTCTTGCAGCGGCCTTCACCCTGACCTTCGCAGAGCCTCAGGTCAGGCGTCGAGCGCTCACTCACCCACTCACCCACTCACCCACTCACCCACTCACCCCATCACCACCAGGAGGGACACGCATGGCATTCACCGGGAAAGCAACCTACGCCGCGGGGGCCGACCTGCCCGAGCTCATCGAGGACGTGAGCGACATCATCGGCATCGTGAGCCCGTTCGAGACGCCGCTGCTGGCGCACCTTGGCGACGCGAGGCGCCCGGCGACGAGCACGGTGCACGAGTGGATCGAGGACTCGCTCCTGCCCAACACCGACCAGCTCAACCAGATCGTCTTCAACCCCGACCCCGAAACCGCGACCAGCCTCACCGTGGACAACGGGTCGCGCTTCCGCGCCGGCGACCTCGTCCGTCCGGAGGGCTGGGCGGAGGTGATGATGGTCTCGGGCATCATCGGCAACCAGCTCACGGTCGTGCGGGCCTACGGCGGCACGCCCAACGCCACGCTCGCGGACAACATGAAGCTCCACATCATCGGCAACGCCGCGCTCGAGGGCGCCGAGGCGCCCGCCGCCCGCTTCACCAACCGCGCGCGTAAGCAGAACTACACGCAGATCTTCAACGCCTCCGTCCAGGTCAGCGGCACGCTGCAGGCCGTGCGGGCCCACGGCGTCGCCGATGAGGCGGACTACCAGAAGCAGGAGCGCATCCGCGAGCTGCTCCGCGACCTGGAGAACACGGTCATCAACGGCGTCGCCCCGGAGGCCAACCAGCAGGGCGGCTCCAACATCCGCCGCTCCATGAACGGCATCGACGCCCTGCTCCAGACCAACCGCTTCGCGCCTGGGGTCGGCGGCTTCCCCGGCGGCGGCGGGGCTTCCGGCGACGGCCTGACCGAGGAGCTGGTGAACGCGGCGCTCCGCGCCGTCTGGGAGGGCAGCTCCGGCGCCGTGGACACCATCCTCATGAACGGCAATCAGAAGCGGGCGTTCAACCAGATGATCGAGGGCCAGCGCCGCTACGACCCCAGCGACGAGCGCTACCGCTCGCTCGTCAACTTCTACGAGAGCGACTTCGGCGTGTGCAAGGTGATCGTCTCGCGATGGGCGCCGACCGACGCCCTCTACCTGCTCGACAGCTCGCGCCTCAGCGTCATGCCCCTCCAGGGACGCAGCTTCCACTACAAGCCGCTCAGCGCGACGGGCGACTCGGTCAGCGGCCTCGTCCTCGGCGAATACACCCTCGAGCTCAAGAACGAGCCCGCCCACGGCGTCATCCGCGGCCTGAGCCCCGACGGCGACTGATCGCCCGCCGAGACAGCGCACCACGGAGATCACGGAGAGCACGGAGGTGAACACGGAGAGAGCTTCATCGAACATGGCCAACTCCTGCCGAGCGCGTCCCCCGTGCTCCCCGCCGTGTTCCCCGTGCTCCGTTTCGACTCACAGCGCCCCCGACTCACCGATCGTTCCGCGGGTGGGGGAGCCCGCGAACACCCGGCCCGGGCCGAAACGCCCGGCGCCGGGCTTCGAACCGGCATGGACCACGGAGTGCACGGAGGTGCACGGAGAGGAACACGGAGATGAGTCAGATGCACACGACACAACGGCTGCCCTCCGTGCTCCCATCCGTGTTGCCCGTGCTCTCCGTGTCGACTCACAGCGCCCCCGACCCACCGAACGTTCCGCGGCGCGCCGGGCTTGAGACCACCGTTCGAGCCAGAGAACGCGGAAAGGCGGAGGGCAAGCCGAGACGCCAAGAGAAGCCAAAGCCTGCTTGAAACGCTCCCGGCTCCGTGCCCTCCCTCCGCGCTCCGCGTTCTCCGAAGGAGAAAGTCATGTTCGCGACCGACCGCCATCTCTTGATCCTCGAGCCCAACCTCGTCCGTGACGTCGCCTGGATCGGCCAGCGGCTGGTCAAAGGCGCGGGCGACATCGCGGACACGACGCTCACCATGACCAGCCAGGACATCGGCTTCGATCTTGTCGGCGCCGAGCCCGGACAGGTCGTGGTCGCCGGCGGGGTGGCCTACGAGATCGTCCAAGTGCTCGACGCCGACCAGCTCACCATCTCCCGGATCCGCGCCGAGCCCGATGGGCCCATCCTCCCGCCCAGCCCCGCGTCCGGCGTCGCCGTGGAGCTGCCCACGTTCCAGCCGCAGCTCGCGATGGTGCACGCCCAGGTGCTGCGCATGCTCGGCATCGACCCCGACGAGATCGCGATGCCCGGCGCGATCACCGAGGCGAGCATCACCAACGGCGAATCGCTCGCGCTCTTCGAGGCCCTCGGCGCCCTCCACCTCATCTTCACCGCCGCGGCGGCCCTCTCGGGCCCCGGCTCCCCCGCGGCGTACAAGGCCAATCTCTACCGAGAGCGCTTCATCGCGGAGCGATCCCGAGCCATCGCCCGCATCGACACCGACGGCGACGGCCTCCCCGACGCCACGCGCCGGCCAAGCCTCATCCTCACCGTGCGCGCATGAAAGGCAGAACGCGAAGGCGCGAAGGAAACGCAGAGGCGCGGAAAGGAGAAATGCGATGAACAACCCAATCTGAGCTGGGCCACAATGCTCTTCTCCGCTCCTCCCCGTCTTCTCCGCGTCTCCGCGTTCGTCATGGAGTGCCCCATGCTGCTCCTCAACCCCCGCCAAGTCACCTTCGCCGGCGCGCTCTGGGACGACGTCGCCACGATCGTGATCGACCGCTCGTCCAAGCGCACCGCTCTCGAATGGACGGACCTCGGCCCGCACGCCGTCCTCGCCGATGTCCCCGAGCAGCAGGTGACGATCCGCGTCGTGCAGCACGTGGCCCGCGACGACATCGGCGCGCCGCGTCCCTCCGAGGCCGGCGAGCTCCTCTTCCACACCGCCCCCGCCGGCGCCGACACGCCGCGCAAGCGCCTCCGCGCCCAGTGCGTTGTCCTCGACGTCGCCCACGAGCTCAGCGTCAAGAACGGGGCCCTCCGCACCATCAAGCTCGTCGCCCTCTCCCCCGACGGCGCCATCGACCCCATCACCACCGAACCCGCAGACGGCGTGGCGTAGCCGTCGGTCCGCGGCAAATCGCGGCGCACGTCGCCGAGCCAATCAGATGGAATGCGAAGGACGCGAAGGGAGCGAAGGTCGCGAGGCACGATGCACAGAGCAAGCCATGATTCCGCTTCGCACCCTTCGCCGTCGTCGCGCTCTTGGCGTTCCTGTCTCCCGTGTTCTGACCGGAGGTCGACATGCCTAGCTCGTTCAAATCCAAGGACCTCTTCGGCTCCGGCCCGCACCGCTTCGCGCAGGGGCGGCAGGGGCAGGTGATGCTCTCGTGGATCGCGCTGGGCACGACGCAGCCGGGCACGCTGGCGATCGGGCTCACAGAGCTGGACGTGATCGTCGCCGGCCGGCTCGTGGCGCCGAACGAGGCCGCGCTCTGGCTCCTGCGCGAAGCCATCACCGCGGAGCTCCAGGAGACGCCAACCCCAGGCACGCTCATCGACCTGCACGCCCGTCAGTGGCCCGACATGTCCTTCATCGACTACCGCGAGGCCGACCGCACCGACCGCGCGCGTTTCTACTCCCTGTCTTACACCGCTACCTTCCGCCGCATCCGCGAGTACTGATCTCTCCTGCCCTCTCAGTCTCTCACCCCTGTCACCCCTG
>Ga0196977_1000717_pt1 | contig 15613 bp, 10 predicted proteins | sample S3v_1013CmetaG_FD_148634 | JGI IMG/M metagenome (GOLD analysis project Ga0196977, IMG submission 148634) | Soil microbial communities from Anza Borrego desert, Southern California, United States - S3+v_10-13C | ecosystem: Environmental > Terrestrial > Soil > Desert | place: USA: California...
TCGTGCATCCGGTGACGCGTGCGAACAACCACACGTCGAGCGGCAGGCTGATGCCGGTCATCAACATCGATTTCGTGCCGGAGCCGGAGAAGCTTTCGATCGAGATGATTCCGAAGGGCTCGGGCTCCGAGAACAACTCCTGGCTCAAGATGGCGGTGCCGGCGGATGGCATCGACGCGGTGAAGACTTTCGTCATCGACTGCGTGCTCGATGCCGGTGGCAAGACGTGCCCGCCGACCATCGTGGGCGTCGGCGTCGGCGGCACCGCGGATCTCTGCGTGCACCTTTCGAAGGTCGCTGCGACGCGGCCGCTCGGCTCGAAGTGCGAAGACCCGGAAGGCGCGAAGCTCGAGGCGGAGCTTTCGGGCGTGGTGAACGACCTGGGCGTGGGCCCCCAGGGGCTCGGCGGCGATTCGACGTCGTTTGCCGTGCACGTCGAGACGGCCGCCACGCACATCACGATGAATCCCGTCGCGGTGAACATGCAGTGCCACTCCGCCCGCCGCGCGCGCGCGACGTTCACGCCTCAGGGCCTCACCTACGGCTTCTGATCCTTGGCGCGAAATTTGACTCGTCATTCCCGCGAAGGCGGCAATCCAGAGAGACCTGACCATGGCCGTTTACGACTTCCAGATGCCCATCACCGAGGCCCAGGCCCGAGCGCTGAAAGCTGGCGACACGGTGACGCTCAACGGCACGCTCTACGGCATCCGCGACGCGACCCTCATCCACATGTTCGACAAGGGGCGCACCACGCGCTTCGACATGCAGGGCCATGCCGTGATTCACACCGCGCCCAACGTGCGATGGGTGGGCGAGTCGGAAGAACATCCGTCCGGTTACGAGAAGGTCTGCATCGGCACCACCACCAGCGCGCGCATGGAGCGCTTCACGCGGCCCCTGATGCAGCAATACGGCGTGCGCATGGTCATCGGTAAGGGCGGTCTCGCACAGGGCTCGCTGGATGCATTCCGTGATCTCGGCGGCGTCTACGTGGCCATCATCGGCGGTGCGGCGGCGCTCGAGACGACGTGGGTGGAAAGCATCGAGGAAGTCGATCTCGACGATCTCAATCCCGAGTCGCTGTGGAAGTTCCGCGTGAAGGACTTCGGCCCGCTGCTCGTCTCGATGGACAGCCACGGCAACAGTCTGTACACGCAGGTCAACGCGGCCGCGCGTGACAAGCGCGCCGCGGCGCTCGCGGCGCTCGGCGTCAAGGCCTGACGGCCTTCACGCGCGGTTTCGTGCTCGCAAGACTGCTCGCCGACAGGCGCTACCCGCTCGCGTTCAACATGCTCGAGCTCGGGGCGCTGCCGCTCGGCGGCGCCGCCGAGCCGTTCCACGCGCTGCTCGACCTCTTCCCGGGCTCGCGGATCTCGGCGTTCGAGCTCGATCCGGCGCTCTGCGCCGAGTTGAACGCGAAGGCGCGGCCCGGGCTGCGCTATTACGCCACCGCCGTCGGCCGCGCGGAGGAGCCGCGAACCCTTTACCAGACGCGCCATCCGATGTGCGCCTCGCTCTATGAGCCGGACGAGCGCTATGCCGACGTGTTCCATCACCTCGACGTGATGCGGCTCAAAGCGAAGAGCGCCGTCTCCACCGTGAGCCTCGACCGGTTCGTGCGCGATAACGCGCTCGGCAGCATCGACTTCATCAAGATGGACATCCAGGGCGCCGAGCTCGACGTGCTGCAGGGCGGTACCGCGACGCTCTCCTCGGTGCTTGCGCTCGTGACCGAAGTCGAGTTCGTGCCGCTGTACAAGGGTCAGCCGCTCTATGGCGACATCGACGCGTGGCTCCGCGATCGTGATTTCACGCTGCACCGCTTTCTCACCATTTCGGGTCGCGCGATGAAGCCGCTTGCGCGGGACGGCAACCCGAACACGCCGATGCAGACGATGTGGGCCGACGCACTGTTTACCTGCGACTTGCTCGACGTGAGGGGGCTCTCGCCGGAGCAGCTCGTAAAGCTCGCGGTCCTGCTCGATCTGTACGAAAGCGGCGACGTGGCACTGTATCTCCTGCGCCATCACGATCAGCTCGCCGGCACCGCCCTCGCTCCGGCTTATCTCGAAACGCTCATCGCCTCCGGGCACTGGAACTCAATGCAATGAAGACGCTGCGCACCGACGTGCTCATCCTCGGCTCCGGCGGGGCCGGCCTGTTCGCCGCGCTGCACGCGCACCAGCAGGATCCGTCGCTCTCGATCACGGTGGCGGTGAAGGGTCTGCTCGGCAAATGCGGCTGCACGCGCATGGTCCAGGGCGGCTACAACGTCGCGCTCGCCGCGGAAGATTCGGTCGAGCGTCACTTCATGGACACGATCGAAGGCGGTAAGTGGCTGCCCGACCAGGAGCTCGCGTGGACGCTGGTCTCGGTCGCGGTCGAACGCATCCACGAGCTCGAGAACGAGCTCGGCTGTTTTTTCGATCGTAATCCCGACGGCACGATCCACCAGAAGGCGTTCGCCGGTCAGACCTTCGACCGCACGGTGCACAAGGGCGATTTGACCGGCATCGAGATCATCAACCGGCTCGCGGAGCAGGTCTGGGCGCGCGGGATCAACCGGCTGGAGGAGCATCGCGCGGTCGAGCTCGTGAAGACGAAATCCGGCGACGCGATTGCCGGCGTATTGATGATCGACATGCGCACCGGCGAGTTCGTCTTCGTGCAGGCGCGCGCGGTCCTGCTGGCCACCGGCGGCGGACCGACGATGTACAAGTACCACACACCGTCGGGCGACAAGACCTGCGACGGCATGGCGATGGCGCTGCGGGCCGGGCTCACGCTGCGCGATATGGAGATGGTGCAGTTTCATCCGACGGGGCTCATCGCCGGCCCGCACACGCGCATCACCGGCACGATCATCGAGGAGGGTCTGCGCGGCGCCGGCGGCCAGTTGCTCAACGGCAAGGGCGAGCGCTTCATGCATCTCTACGATCCGCGCAACGAGCGTGCGACGCGCGACATCGTGAGCCGCGGGATGTACGACCAGATGAAAAAGGGCAACGTGAGCGAGCGCGGCGGCCTGTACATCACCATGGGCCATCTCGACCCTGCGATGGTCCGCAAGATGTTCAAGGGCATGGTCGAGCGCTGCGCCGACTGCGGTTTCGACCTCGTGTCGGGGCTCGTCGACGTCGTGCCCACCGCGCACTACATGATGGGCGGCGTCGTGTTCAACACCGACTGCGCCACCGAGCTGCCGGGGTTGTTCGCCGCAGGCGAGGATTCCGGCGGCGTGCACGGCGCGAACCGGCTCGGCGGCAACGGCGTTGCCAACTCGACGGTCTTCGGCGGCATCGCAGGCGATTCGATCCCGCGCTGGCTGAAAGCGAACCCCGGCGGTTATCCCGACCCCGACGGCTACGCGATCCAGGATGCGATCGACCGCTGCCGCGCGCCATTCGGCAAACGCACGGGCGATCTCGCGGGCCTGCGCGAACGGCTCTACGACCTCATGTGGGACGACGTCGGCATCGTGCGCGACGCGGCCAGCCTCGCACGCGCCGAAACGGCGCTGGCGCACCTCGAAGCCGAGCTCGACGAGACCGGTATCCCGGACTCAAACCTTGCGTTCAACCTCACCTGGCACGACTGGCTTAACATGAAGAGCCTGCTGCTCGTGTCGAACGCGATCCGCTTCGCTGCCACGGCGCGCGAGGATTCGCGCGGAGCGCACTACCGCTCCGATTTTCCGGAGGTGCGCGATCTCGAGAATTCGCGCTACACCTGTGTGACGTGGCAGGAAGGGCAGTTCCGGTGCGATACGCGGCCGGTCGCGTTCACGCGCGTGAAGCCCGGCGAAACGCTCCTGGAGAAGGCTGCCTGATGCCAAAGCTGACGATCGAAGAGCTGACGGACCTCACCGCCCGCGCGCTGCGCCGCGCCGGCGCCAGCAAGTCGGCCGCGCTCGCCGCCGCGCGCGCTCTCGTTGCCGCTGAATCCGAGGGCTTGAGTGGACACGGCGTGTCGCGCACGGCGCTCTACGCGCAGCATGTACGCGAAGGCCGCGTCGATGGCCGCGCGAAACCGAAAATCGTCACGCGCAAAGGCGCGACGTGCCTCGTCGACGCGCGCGGCGGTCTCGCGTACGAAGCGGGCGCTGTCGCGGTGAAAGAGGCGATTGCGCGCGCGCGGCGCTATGGCGTCGCGTTTTGTGGCGTGACGAACAGCCATCATTTCGGTGCAGCCGCCTATCACCTCGCGCCGGTCGCCGAAGCCGGTCTGGTCGGTTTGGCGTTCACGAATTCGCCGGCGGCGATCAACGCGTGGGGCGGCAAGCGCGCGCTCTATGGCACCAACCCGATCGCCGCGGTGTTTCCGCGCGGGGGCGGCGAACCGCTCGTCGTCGATCTGTCGCTGACCGAGGTCGTGCGCGGCAAGATCATGCTGTACGCGAAGGAAGACAAACCGATACCGCTCGGCTGGGCGCTCGACCGCGACGGTCAGCCGACCACCAGCGCGCAGGCCGCGCTCACCGGCAGCCTCGCCGCGATCGGCGGCATGAAGGGCACGATGCTGGCGCTGATCGTCGAGCTCCTGTGCTGCGCGCTCATGGGCGCGGCACTCTCGTTCGAGAACGATTCGTACTTCGAGCCCGGCGGCAAGCCGCGCATCGGCCATGCGGTGCTCGCGATCGATCCCGACGCGCTCGCCGGCCACGATGTCTACTTCGAGCGCGTGGAGGCGCTCATTGCACGCATGCTGGAAGAGGAGGGCGTGCGGCTCCCGGGCGCGCGGCGGCAGGCTGCTGCGGCGGCGGCGCGCGAGGCGATCGAGGTATCGGACGCGCAGCTCGCCGAGCTCGAGCGGCTGGCGAGCGGACGGGCCGGACCAGCCTGAGCTCGGGTCGGCGGAGCGTGCGTCGCGCGACTTCCGCCGGTCGCGCCTTCTAAGGGCGAAAATTTGCTTCCCTGGTTGCGGGTCACTCGAACTGCGTTACCCAACCGCGGGTCATTTTTCGAACAGGACGGTCCATGGCGACGCTGATCCTCGGCGACGACGCCGGCAACACTCTGATCGGCGCGTCCGGCGACGATGTCATATACGGTTTCAACCCGGACGGCGCGCAGAGTCAGGTCAGCACGATCCGTGCGGAGCGGGTGGCAAGCGGCTTCGTGCAACCCCTTTTCGCGGGCGCCCCGCCGGGCGATTTGCAGCGTCTCTTCATCGTAGAGAAGACCGGCAAGATCAAGATCGTCGATACGGCGTCCGGCCAGGTGGCGGCGACGCCGTTTCTCGACGTAACGACCGAGATTTCCACCGCGGGCGAAGGCGGGTTGCTCGGTCTCGCCTTTCAGCCCGATTTCGCCGCGAGCGGTGTTTTCTTCGTCAATCTCACCAACGCGAGCGGCGATACGGAGATCCGGCGCTACCGCGTATCGGGCAGCAACCCGAACATCGCCGACGCCTCCAGCGCATCGCTCGTGATCGGCGTGAACCAGCCGGACGGCCTGACGAACCACAAGGCAGGCTGGCTCGGCTTCGGACCCGACGGCTACCTCTACGCCGCGCTCGGTGACGGCGGAAGCCCGGGCGATGCGCTGAACAGCGGTCAGGACGTGAACAGTCTGCTCGGCAAGATGCTGCGCCTCGACGTCGCCTCCGATGCGTTTCCCTCCGATCCCACCCGTAACTATGCGATTCCGTCGAGCAACCCGTTCGTGGCCACGGCCGGCGCCGACGAGATCTGGGCGCTCGGCCTGCGCAATCCGTGGCGCGACTCGTTCGATCGCGCGACGGGCACGCTGTACATCGCCGACGTCGGTCAGAGCGCGTGGGAGGAAATCAACATCGGCGCGGCCGGCGCGAATTACGGCTGGAAGATCTATGAAGGTCCGGCCCCGTTCTCCGCAGGATCGCCTTCGGCAGGAACGCTGACGTTTCCGATCCACGCTTACGAGCGCACCGTCGGCCGCTCCATCACCGGCGGCTATGTCTATCGCGGCGAAAGCGAGGGATTGCACGGCCATTACTTCTTCGCCGACTTCGTGCTGTCAAAGCTGTTCACACTGCACTTCGACGGCGCGGCCTGGAACGCGACGGATCGGACGGCCCAGATCGTAACGACGGCGGGGGCGCTCGGGCTCCCGTCATCGTTCGGTGAGGATGGCCGCGGAGATCTCTACGTTGTCGATTGGGACGGAGAGATCTTCAGGCTGAGCCCGCTCGTCGCATCCGCCGATCAGGCCGATCATCTGGACGGGGGTCCGGGGAACGATCTGCTATTCGGCGGTTCCGGCGACGACGTCCTGATCGGCGCAGGCGATAACGACGGGCTCCACGGTCAGAACGGTGCCGACACGCTGGACGGCGGTGCAGGCAACGACATCGTGATCGGCGGCGCCGGGGGCGATACGTTGAACGGCGGCGAGGGTAGCGACGTCCTTGCAGGCGATGCCGGTGACGATGCGCTGGAGGGTGGAGCGGGCGCCGACCGGCTCGACGGCGGCGCGAGCTCGGACGATGCGAGCTATGCCAGCGCAACGGCAGGCGTGGTCGCGAATCTGGCGGGGCCCGTTCAGAACAGCGGAGACGCGCTTGGCGACAGCTACGTTGCGATCGAAGGGCTCATCGGCTCGCCGTTCAACGACGCGCTGGTCGGCGACGACAATGCGAATGCGCTACAGGGCGGGAGCGGGAACGACTATCTCCAGGCGCGCGGCGGAGTGGACACGCTGCTAGGCGGAGCGGGCGTGGACCGGCTCGAAGGCGGACCCGGCGGCGACGTCATCGATGGCGGCGAGGGCTTCGACTACGCCGGTTACTACTACGCGATTGGACCCGTGACGGTGGATCTCGGAATGCCGGCCAACAGCCTGGGTGAAGCGCTGGGCGACAGCTTCGTCGACATCGAAGGGCTCTTTGGCTCACGCCACGCCGATGTGCTGTATGGCGACGACAAGGCCAATGACCTCGCGGGGGCGGAGGCGAATGACCAGATCTTCGGCCGCGGCGGCATCGACCACCTGCTCGGCATGGACGGCGATGACACGCTCGAAGGCGGCACCGGTCACGACACGCTGACCGGCGGCGCCGGCTTCGACTTCGCGAGCTACGGCGCGAGCGCCGGCGGCGTGCTGGCGAATCTGGCGGGGGCGGTGCAGAACAGCGGTGAAGCGTTCGGCGACAGCTACCGCACGATCGAAGGCCTGATCGGCTCTGCGTTCGACGACACGCTGGTGGGCGACGACAACATCAACGAGCTCCGCGGCGGCGGCGGCAACGACTACCTCCAGGCGCGCGCGGGGGCGGACACGCTCGGCGGCGGCAACGGCGACGACCGTCTTGAGGGCGGCGCGCAAGCCGACGCGCTCGATGGCGGCGACGGCACCGACTACGCGGCGTTCCATTACGCAGCAGGCCCGGTCACGGTGGACCTCGGCAACGCGTCGGCGAACTTCGGCGATGCGGCCGGGGACAGCTATCTCTCGATCGAAGGGCTGATCGGCTCCGCGCACGGCGACACGCTCGCGGGCGACGGCGACGCGAATTACATCCTCGGCCTTGGCGGCAACGACGGCATAGCCGGCGGCGCGGGCGCGGACTCTCTCGTCGGCATGGACGGCGACGATGCGCTCGACGGCGGCGCCGGTGCGGACCGGCTCAGCGGCGGCGCCGGCAACGACACCTTCACCTTCACCGCGGGTGCGGCGAACGGCGATGCGCTGGTGGACTTCGCGGGGAACGCCGCGCTGGCCGGAGACCGGCTCGTCTTCGCTGGTTACGGCAGCGCCGCGCAGGGCGCGAGCTTCATTCGGCTCAGCGCGACGCGCTGGAGCATCAACTCCGCGGACGGCGCGGTGAGCGACGTCGTCACGCTCGTCAACGCGGCGCCCGTCGATGCCACGGACTACGCGTTCGTTTGAAAGCGCGCTCGGCGGCTGACGCCCCGGCCCGACGCTTCAATACAATAGCGCTCCATGCCTCGCGTCAAAGCCGCGTCGGGCCCGACGCTCCACTACGTCGTCGACGACTACACCGATCCCTGGAAGAACGCGCCGTACCTCGTGCTCCAGCACGGTAACGGCCGCTCCGGCGCGTTCTGGTACAGCTGGGTGCCCTACCTCTCCCGCTTCTACCGCGTGGTGCGGCCCGACATGCGCGGCCTCGGACAGTCATCGGCCGATTTCGATCTTGCGAGCGGTTTCACGCTTGAACACTGCGTGTCCGATCTCGTCGCGATCATCGACGACCTCGGGGCCGAGTCGGTCCACATTTGCGGCGAATCTGCGGGCGGGATGGTGTCGATGGCGCTGACAGCGATGCATCCGCGGCGCGTGCGCACACTGACGCTCGTTTCCACGCCGGTCCGGATTCCGGCGGAACGCCGGGTGACCTACGGCATGACGGGCGAAGCGCGCGCCGCCGACCGCGACGCGTACATCGAGGCGACCAACAAGAGCATGCGCTTTCCGGCCGACGCCGATCCCGGTTTGCTCGACTGGTACAAGAGCGAATTTCAGAAGAACCGCGCCGACGTGCAGGCGGCGATGGCATCCGGCATGGTGAACTCGGCGGATATGTTTTCGTTCCTGAAACGTCTTCAGGTCCCCGTGCTCGGTCTCTATCCCAGCGAAGGACCGCTCACGACGCCTGACCAGAAGCAGGCGCTGCGGGACCACATCCGGGACTTCCGGCTCGTGGAGATGCCCGGCACGTTTCACAAGATCCAGCTCATGTATCCGGCCGCGTGCGCGACACACCTGCTGCACTTCTGTGCGCAGCACGATGGTATGGCGTGTCACGAGGCGTGAAGCCGGCCAGACAACCCTGATTCGAGGACGCGCGACATGGAAGTCAAATCGACATTGCGGGTGATCAGCGAGAAGGATTGTCCGGGGCGCCGCGGCGTGACCGACGGGCAGACTTACCAGCGGCTCGTGGGCTGGCCGGAGATCCAGCAGACCGACCGCGTGCGCATCGGCCGCGCGACGTACAAGCCCGGCACGTACGAGCAGCTCCACTGGCACCCGATCGAGGCGTGCTACTACGTCATCTCCGGTCATGCGACCGTGCGCGACGTCGAGGGGTGCGAATACGAAGTCAGCGCCGGCTCGATCATCTACGCGCCGCCCGGCATTGCCGGCGCGCACGAGTGGGAAGTCAAGGAGTCGCTGGAGCTCCTCGACATTCGCGCGACGAACGAGACCAACCGCAAGATCCAGTACACCGTCGACAAGAAAACCATGCGCTCGTACATCGACGTCGAAGACCTTGCCTACCGCGAAGCGATCAGCTTCAAGTCCCATTACTAAAACCGCCATCGCCATCCACGGCGGGGCGGGCACCATCCCACGCGCCCGCATGACGCCGGCGCGCGAGGCGCGCTACCGCGCGGCGCTCGAGCGCGCGTTGCGCAAGGGGCACGACATCCTCTCGCGCGGCGGATCGAGTTTCGACGCCGCGATCGCCGCGGTGGTCGTGCTCGAAAATTCGCCGCTCTTCAATGCGGGCCGTGGCGCCGTCTTCAACGCGGCGGGACAACACGAGCTCGACGCCGCAGTGATGGAGGGCGCAGAGCGCAGGGCGGGTGCGGTCGCAGCGGTGCGTCGCACGAAGAATCCCGTGCTGCTTGCGCGCGCGGTCATGGAAAAGACGCGCCACGTCCTGCTGGCGGGCCGTGAAGCCGACGCGTTCGCGCGCAAAGCCGGACTGGACATGGTCGAGCCGGATTACTTCTCGACGCCCGCGCGTCTGGCGGCGCTCGAGATCGCGCGGACACAGAGCCGCGCGGCGAACGCTGCGGACCGCCACGGCACGGTGGGTGCCGTTGCGCTCGATAGGCACGGCAACGTCGCCGCGGCGACGTCCACCGGCGGCTTCACGAACAAGCTGCCGGGACGCGTCGGCGATTCGCCGGTGATCGGCGCCGGCACCTATGCCGATAACCGTGCATGCGCGGTATCCGGCACCGGCGACGGCGAATACTTCATCCGCGCCCATCTCGCTTCCAACGTTGCGGCGCGCATGCGCTATCTGCGGGAACCGCTCGAAAAGGCCGCGCGCGCGGCGCTCGACGAAGTTGCGGCGATCGGCGGCACGGGCGGGCTCGTGGCCGTGGACGTACGCGGCAACATCGCGATGCCCTTCAACACCGAAGGCATGTACCGCGGAGCGATCCGTCCCGACGGCAGCATGGACGTGGCGATCTACGCCTGACGTTGTCGATTCGGCTCCGCCGCAAACGACTACAGGTCGTCACCGGCCGCCGCAGGCCGGTTCACCCGAATGGAGAAGACACATGGCGAAAATCCAGAAGATCGTGCCCTGCCTCTGGTTCGACGATCAGGCGGAAGCGGCGGTCGCGTTCTACACCGGGATCTTTACGAACTCCCGCACCGTCACCGTCGCGCGCTACGGCGAGGCGGGCACGGAGATCCACGGCCGCCCTGCGGGCTCGGTCATGACGGTCGCGTTCGATCTCGACGGGCAGTCGTTCACCGCGCTCAACGGCGGTCCGCACTTCAAGTTCAACGAGGCGATCTCGATGCAGGTGATGTGCGACACGCAGGAGGAGGTCGATCGCTACTGGAGCGCGCTGTCTGCGGGCGGTCCGCCCGAAGCGCAGCAATGCGGGTGGCTCAAAGACAAGTTCGGGCTGTCGTGGCAGATCGTTCCGAAGGCGCTGCTCGACATGATCGTGGATCCGGATACGCAGAAATCGCAGCGCGCGTTCAGCGCCATGCTTCAGATGAAGAAGCTCGACATCGCGGCGCTGAAGCGCGCATTCGACGGGCGGCAGTAGTTCCTCTCGTGCCGTAGGGTAAATCCCTACGGCCACGCGGTAATTTGCGTGCAGTGTGAGATTTCGCACGGTCGCGCTTCCGATACCATCGGAGCACGCGATCCGTAAGCGTTCCCGGCAGGTCATCGGACACCATATCCGTCGTCGCTCGTTCGCGGCCATCACATACATCCAGGGGGAAGCACTTCCGTGAACGACGCACCGACCTTCATGACCGGCGGCGGCCGGTTGACCACCGGCTTCGGAACGACTTTCGCCGAAGGCCGAACGATCCTCATCCATCCCGACGGCAGGATCGTCATCGCGGGAACCGCGTTCGGCGGGCCCGCCGATTTCGTGCTCGCGCGCTACCAGCCTGACGGCAGCCTCGACGCCACGTTCAGCGTGGACGGCAAGGTAACCACGAACGTCTTTGCGCACGACGTCGTGTCGGACATGGCGCTGCAGGCGGACGGCAAGATTCTCGTTGCCGGTTGGGTTCTCGGCGCAGGCGTGGCATCTGATTTCGCGCTCGTGCGCTACAACGTCGACGGCAGTCTCGATACCACGTTCGGCGTGAACGGCATCGTGATCACCGACGTTCTCGGCGGCGATGACGTCGCGGCGAGTGTTTCGGTCCAGACCGACGGCCGCATCGTAGTCACCGGCGATGCGAGCCGCGACGTCGCTCTCGTGCGCTACAACGCCGACGGCTCGCTCGATACGAGCTTCGCCGGCGACGGCACGGTCACAACGACGTTCAACGTTCTCGGCGGAGACTCGGCGGCGAGCAGCCTGATTCAGCCCGACGGCAGGATCGTCGTAGCGGGATGGGTGATGAACGACGCGCTCGAAATGGAGATCGCGCTCGCCCGCTATAACGTCGACGGCAGCCTCGATGCGAGCTTCGGCACTGGCGGCAAGCTGACGACGCCGATCCAAGCCGGCGCCGAGGCATTCGGAGTAGTCCGGCAGCCGGATGGCAAGATCGTCGTTTCCGGTTACAGCGACGATGCGAGCGGCAACCGCGACTTCGCGCTCGCCCGGTACAACGCCGACGGCACGCTCGATAGCACGTTCAGCGGCGACGGCATCGTGACGACGAGCTTCGGCACATCGGCGATCGCGTACGGCATAGTCATCCAGCCCGACGGACGCATCGTCGTCGCGGGATTTGCCGGAGACGATTTCGCGCTGGCGCGCTACGAGAGCGACGGCGATCTCGATACCACGTTCGATGCCGACGGCAAGGTCGTCACCGATTTCCTGTTGCGACACGAGCAGGGCTGGGACCTCGCGCTGCAGCCCGACGGCAGAATCGTCGTGAGCGGGTTCACTCGCGGCACTGGCACCGACTACGAGGCCGCGGTGCTGCGCTACAACGCGGACGGCAGCCTCGACAGCACGTTCGGCGGCGTGAACACCGTGAGCGGCACCGTGGCTTACACCGAGGATGGTCCGCCCGTGGTTCTGGATTCGTCGCTGACGCTTTTCGACACCGAGCTCGTGGCGCAGGGCCACTTCGACGGCGCCTCGCTCGTCCTCGTGCGAAACGGTGGCGCCAACCCGCAGGATGCGTTCTCCGCGTCCGGGCCGCTCGGGTCGCTCGTGGAAAGTACGAATCTGCGTTACGGCGGCGTCACCGTAGGCACCGTCGCGGACAACTCGGGTGGACGCCTCGAGCTCACGTTCAACGCGGATGCGACGCTGACGCGCGTCACCGGCGTGCTGCAATCGATCGCGTACCGGAACACGAGCGAGGCTCCGCCGCCATCGGTGCAGATCGACTGGCTGTTCTCGGACGGCAACACGGGCTCACAGGGACCGGGCGGAGCCCTCGCGGCGCACGGCAGCTCCACCGTCACCATTGCCGGGATAAACGACGCGCCGACTTTCAAGATCGAGCGCGGCCGAGTATTCGTCGACAACTTCGCGTCCGATGCGCACGGCGTCGCCGTGCGGCCCGATGGCAAGCTGGTAATCGGCGGCATTTTCGGCAACGACTTTATGGTCATGCAGTTCAATGCCGACGGCAGCCCGGATACGGCCTTCGGCAGCAACGGCAGAGTCACGACGAACGTCGTGGCGTCGGATGAGGCCACCGATATGCAGTTGCAGCCCGATGGAAAGATTCTGCTCGTCGGCTCGGCTGCGGACTTCGCCGGGAGCAATCGCGATTTCGTGCTTGCACGCTACCTATCCGATGGAACGCTCGATGCGACCTTCGGTGGGGACGGGATCATCGTCAGCGACTTTAACGGTGCCGTCACAACTCCGGACCTAGACGCAATCCACAACGTCGTGGTCCTGTCCGACGGCGCCATCGTCGTGGCTGGTATCGCCGACGTGCAGGCGGTGCTCGCGCGTTACAACGGGGACGGCACACTGGATGTGACGTTCGACGGGGACGGAAAACTCATCACCAATCTCGGCTGGTCGTTCGAGATCAGCCTCGCCGTGCAACCCGACGGAAAGATCCTGGCGGCCGGCCAGTTCGAGGATCCGAGTCCGCTGAGCGGGCGCTTCTCTGTCGTGCGTTACAACACCGACGGTAGTGCTGACACGACATTCGGGGTCGGCGGCAAGGTCATCACGCCAATCGGTGCGACCGATGTACCGTATACGATGGCTTTGCAGTCGGACGGCAAGATCATCGTAGCCGGGGCGACGGCATTCACCTCGTTCGGGCCGGCGGAGTTCGCGCTCGTCCGCTATCACGCGGACGGCAGCCTCGACACGAGCTTCGACGACGACGGCAAAGTCACGACCGATTTTGGATTCGACGACATCGTGTTGGCCCTCGCCGTGCAGAGCGACGGCAAGATCGTCGCCGCCGGATCGAGCTTTAATCGATTGGCCATGGCGCGCTATAACGCCGATGGCAGTCTCGACGATACGTTCGATGGCGACGGCAGGGTTCGACTGGACTTCGGCCTTGGCGAGCGCGTGTCCGACGTTTCGCTTCAGGCCGATGGCAAGATCGTCGTGAGTATCGTCGGTGGCGGACGCACGGTGCTCATGCGGTTCAATACCGATGGCAGCCTGGATTCGAGCTTCGGCGGCCTGGAGGAAACGAATCCGTTCGCGCCGTTCTTTTTCGAGAACGGTGCGCCGGCGCAGCTCGCGCCACTCATCAATATCTTCGACGCAGAGCTGTCGGCGCAGGGCCACTACGACGGTGCATCGCTGACATTGGCGCGGCACGGTGGCGCGAATTCCGAGGACGTCTTTTCCGGTTCCATCAATCTGGGTCCGCTCGTAACCGGCGGCGCGCTCGTGTACTCGGGCACGACAATCGGCACGGTGACGGAGAATGCGGCCGGAACGCTGGCGCTGACATTCAACGCCAACGCGACGCAGGCGCTCCTCGAGTCCGCACTTCGCTCCATTGCTTATTCGAACTGGAGCGCGACTCCTCCGTCACTGGTCACCATCGACTGGCTGTTCTCTGACGGCAATACCGGCGCGCAAGGCACGGGCGGGGCGCTCTCCACTGTAGTCAGCCGCAACATCAACATCGTTGCGAGCGACATCGACCGCTATCGGTGGACGCTGCTCGACGACGGGGAGGTCATCGCATTCGAGCCCGGCCAGGACACGCTCGAGTTCAACACGAACGCTTCCGCGGCCGACGTGCTGGTGCAGGACGGGTCGGTCGTCCTGGCCTTCGCCGGGAAGACCGTGACGCTGCAAACGGATCTCGCCTCGCTCACCACCACGAACGTGCAATTCCCGGTCACGACCGGCATGCTGATCGTGGGTGACAACACCACCGGCACGGTGAATGACGGACTTCCGAATTCGATCGTGGGCGGCGCCGGCAACGATCATCTGATCGGACTGGGCGGCAGCGACGAATTGCGCGGCGCGGCCGGCGCGGACCGCCTGGACGGCGCAACCGGCTTCGACCGGGCAAGCTACATCGGCGCGCCGGCAGGCGTACTCGCGAATCTCGGCGGATCCCCTCAGAACACCGGAGATGCGGCGGGCGATAGCTACCTGTCCATCGAAGGTCTGATCGGCTCCTCGTTCTCCGACACGCTGATCGGCGACGGCGGCGTCAACGACTTCCAGGGCTTGGCCGGTGACGATTACCTCCAGGGACACGGCGGCATCGACGTGCTCAGGGGCGGCGACGGCAGCGACCGGCTGGAAGGCGGCGCGTCGGGCGATACGCTCGATGGAGGCGCCGGCAGCGATTACGCGGCGTATTACTACGCCGTGGCCGCGGTTACAGCGGACCTCCAGAACGCGGCGTTGAATACCGGTGACGCAGCGGGAGACAGCTATCTCTCCATCGAAGGCGTCATTGGGTCGATCCGGTTCGCGGACATTCTGCGCGGCGACGCTGCTGCCAATGCCCTTGTCGGTCTCGACGGCAACGATCAGCTTCTCGGCCGGGGCGGCGCCGACAGCCTTCTGGGCATGGAAGGTCACGACACCCTGTACGGCGGCGCAGGTGCGGATCGGCTGAGCGGTGGTGCGGGCACGGACACATTCGTGTTCGTCGCCGGCGAAGCGAATGGAGACGCCGTGCTCGACTTCAGCGGCAGTGGGGCGGCAGCGGGCGACATGCTGGTTTTTGCAGGCTACGGCACCGCGTCCGCTGGAGCAGCGTTCGTCCAGCTCGATGCGACACACTGGCGCATCGATTCGGCCAACGGCTTCGTTCATGACGTGATCACCCTCGTGAACGGCGCGCCGGTTCATTCAACGGATTACAGCTTCATGTAGCGCGTTTTTCACGACGCTCGGGCGAGCAGCCGCGAGCGTCGCGAGCGCTTCAACAGGAGGAAGCACTCATGTCCCGAGCATTCCGCATCGATATGGACGCCGCGCAGGAGAACAACCCGCTCAATACCAGCACCGCGACCGGGCTCGGGG
>Ga0196977_1000718_pt1 | contig 15588 bp, 9 predicted proteins | sample S3v_1013CmetaG_FD_148634 | JGI IMG/M metagenome (GOLD analysis project Ga0196977, IMG submission 148634) | Soil microbial communities from Anza Borrego desert, Southern California, United States - S3+v_10-13C | ecosystem: Environmental > Terrestrial > Soil > Desert | place: USA: California...
TTCTGGCCGAAGACCTCGTCGAGAAGAGCGAGTTCGAGCGGACGGAGTACAGCTTCGAGTTGCACGCGCTCGGCGACAGGTTCGAGGCCACGGCGACGCCGAAGAACTACGGCAAGACGGGCCGCCGCTCCTTCTTCCTCGACCAGACCGGCGTCATCCGCGGCGCCGACCACAAGGGCAAGCCGGCGACCGCCCAAGACCCGCCGATTGACTGAGTGGACAGTAGTCAGTTGTCAGTTATCAGTTGTCAGTTGTCAGTAGCGCTCCGCGCTGCGACGACTGACCCCGACACGCGAACGATTCGATAGCTAATGTATTTCTACTGACTACTGACTACTGTCTACTGACTACTTCTTCTTTTATGCACGACCTCAGTCTTCAGGAGCGTTACGCGCCGCATAACGCCTGTTTCGGGTGCGGGCCGGCCAACGAGAAGGGGCTGCGGATTCGCAGCTTCGTGCGCGAGGGCGGCGAGTACGTCGCCGAGTGGCGGGCCGAGCCGCACCACGAGGCTTTCCCCGGCATGCTCAGCGGCGGCATCATCGGCACGCTGCTCGACTGCCACTCGAACTGGGCGGCCGCCGACCACCTCCGCGCGCGCGCCGGGCAGGAGCGTCCGCCCTGCACCGTCACCGCCGACTACGCGGTCAAACTCCTGCGCCCGACGCCGACCGGCGAGCCGATCCGCCTCGCCGCCCGCGTCGTCGAAGCGACGGACGACCGCGCCGTCGTCGAGGCCGAGCTGGTCGCGGGCGGCAAGACCTGCGCCACATGCCGCGGAACCTTCGTCGCCGTCCGCCCCGGCCACCCGGCCTATCACAGGTGGTGAAGAGAATTTAGATTCGCGATTCCCGATTCGCGGTCGAGCGGCGGCGGCCCCGCCTTTCAACCGCGAATCAAAAATCTAAAATCACGATAAAGGAGTGAGCGAGTGATTAACCGGCGACAGTTTGTGAGGGCGCTGGGCGCGGGGGCGGCGGCGTTCGCGCTGGGCGAGGTCGCGCCGGCCGCGCCGCCGGCCGGGAGGCCGCGCGTCGCCGTCACGATGGACGACTTCCAACTTTTCGACACGCCGACGCTCTCGGCCGAGGCGCGCAACGAGGCCATCCTCGAAGCCCTCGGCCGCCGGCGCCTGCGGGCCGCGCTCTTCGTCACCGCCAGAAACGTTGAGGCCGACGCCGGGATGCGGCTGCTCCGCCGCTGGGACGAGCGCGGCCACATCATCGGCAACCACACCTTCTCGCACCCGCATTACCCCGACAAGAGCTTCGAGGAGTTCACGCGCGACGTGCTCCGCGCCGAAGAGGTTCTCAAAGTCCTGCCGCGCTACCGCAAGCTCTTCCGCTTCCCGTACCTGAAGGAGGGCAAGACGCCCGAGCAGCGCGACCGCATGCGCGCCTTCCTCAAGGGGCGCGGCTACCGCAACGGCCACGTCACGATTGACGCCTCCGACTGGTACGTTGACCAGCGCCTGCGCGAGCGGCTGAAGAAAGACCCGAAGGCCGACACCACCGGCTACAGGGACTTCTACCTCGCGCACATCCGCGAGCGTTCGCTCTTCTACGACGACCTCGCCCGCCGCGCGCTGGGCCGCCCCGTCGCGCACACGCTGCTCATCCACCACAACGTCCTCAACGGCCTCTTCCTCGGCGACCTCCTCGGCATGTTCGAGCGCGAGGGCTGGCAACTCGTCGACGCCGAAGACGCCTTCCGAGACCCCGTCTTCAAGTCCGAGCCGAAGGTCGTGCCCGCCGGCGAGAGCCTCGTCTGGGCGCTCGCGAAACAGTCCGGCAAGTTCGAGCACCTCCTCCGCTACCCCGCCGAAGACGGCGACTACGAGAAGGCCCGCATGGACGCCCTCGGGCTGTGAAGGGGGTAGACAGTAGACGGTAGTCAGTAGGAAGACCTCCGGCGGCGAACCGTCGGCGTGCCGGCGTCAACATCCGCCGTGCGGAGCCTACTGCCTGCCGTCTGCTTCACCATTTGACTTCCCCGTCCGCGCGGCGTTAGAACTTCCTCATCTTTCCCACTTCTCTTCCGGAACGAGGCAACCGACGATGAACAGACGCACGATGCTTCTCGCGCCGCTCGCCGCCCTGCTCTTCTGCGCGGCCGCCTGCGCGCCCGCCCAGCAGACGAACACGCCGCCGGCGAACGCGGCCACGCCCGCCGCGCAGGCCGCCGGCCTCCCCTCGGAACTCAGGCCCGGCCTCGACTCGATCACCGCCGACCAGATTCTCCAGCACACGAAGGCGCTCTCGGCCGACGAGTTCGGCGGGCGCGGCCCCGGCACGCCGGGCGAGGAGTTGACCGTCAGGTACCTGACCGAGCAGATGCAGCGCATCGGCCTCAAGCCCGGCAACCCCGACGGAACCTACGTGCAGAAAGTCCCGCTCGTCGGCATGAAGGCCGAGCCCCGGATGAGCATCACGGCCGGGGGGCGGAAGTTCGACCTCAAGTTCCCCGACGACTACGTCGCCGTCTCGCGCCGCAACGTGCCGGAGACGAGCGTCGCGGCCTCCGACCTCGTCTTCGTCGGCTACGGCGTGGTCGCCCCCGAGTACGGCTGGGACGACTACAAGGGCGTGGACGTTAAAGGCAAGACCATCGTCATGCTCATCAACGACCCGGCCGTGCCCTCGGCCTCAGACCCGAACCGTTTGGACGAGAAGATGTTCAAGGGCGAGGCCATGACCTACTACGGGCGCTGGACGTACAAGTACGAGATCGCCTCGGAGAAGGGCGCGGCCGCCGCCATCATCGTCCACGAGACGGGGCCGGCCGGCTACCCTTACGAGGTGGTCAAGGGGAGCTGGGGGCAGGAGAACTTCGACATCGTCTCGCCCGACAGGAACATGGGGCGCGTCGGCATCGAGTCGTGGGTCACGCTCGACCGCGCGCGCGAGATTTTCTCGGCCGGCGGCCAGAACTTCGACGAGCTGAAGAAGGCGGCCACGTCGAAGGACTTCCGCCCCGTCGCTTTGTCGGCGAAGATGGACGGCTCGGTGAGGAACACGCTGCGCGAGGTGCAGTCGAACAACGTCGTCGGCCGCCTCGAAGGCTCCGACCCGCAGCTGAAGAACGAGCACGTCGTCTACTCGGCCCACTGGGATCACCTCGGCACGGCGGACGCGGGCGAGGGCGACCGCATCTTCAACGGCGCGCTCGACAACGCCTCCGGCACGGCGCAGGTCTTGGAGATCGCCGAAGCCTTCACCAAGCTCCCGAAGCCGCCCCGGCGCTCCGTCCTCTTCCTCTTCGTGACGGCCGAGGAGAAGGGCCTGCTCGGCGCGAAGTATTACGCCGAGAACCCGCTCTACCCCTTGCGCACCACGCTCGCCAACATCAACGTGGACGGCGTCAACCAGTGGGGCCGCACCAGTGACATCGTCATCATCGGCGACGGCAACTCGACCCTCGACGACCTGACGCGCGAGGTCGTCGCCATGCAGGGGCGCAAAATCCTGCCCGACCCCGAGACCCCGAAGGGCTTCTACTACCGCTCCGACCACTTCGAGTTCGCGAAGGTGGGCGTGCCGGCGCTCTACATCGACACCGGCACGGAGTACGTCGGCAAGTCGCCCGAGTACAGCAAGCAGAAGCGCGACGAGTACACCAACAACGACTACCACAAGCCTTCGGACGAGGTGAAACCCGACTGGGACTTGGCCGGCGCGGTCGAGGACGGTCAACTGCTGCTCGTCATCGGCCACCGCGTCGCCGAAGCCGCGAAGTACCCGGAGTGGAAGCCCGGCACCGAGTTCAAGGCCAAGCGCGACCAGATGATGGCCGCGCCGCAGAGTTAAGCCGAAAGCCTCTTCGCCGCGGCGGGGGCCGCCGACTACGGTTCCGTTATTCTTAACTGTGTCCGCGCCCCCCGCCCACATCTTTATGAAGTATTCGAGAGTGAAGCTCCTGATTCTGACGTTGTGCGTCTCGGCCTGCGGCGTCGCGGCGCGGGCGCAGCAGCAGCAGCAGCCGACGCCCGCTCAGGCCACGTCGGCGCAGAAGGCCAACGCGCGGCCGTCGGCCGAGCCGGCCGCCCCCGTCGAGCCGTTCGACAAGGCGACGCCCGCCGAGTTGAGCGCGCAGTGCGTGACGCTGGAGACGGAGGCGGGCGCCGTCGAGGTCGAGATACTCGGGGAGGCCGCCCCCGAGAACGCGCGCAACTTCCTCAACCTCGTCGCCGCCGGCGCGTACGACACGACCACCTTCGGCCGCGTCGTCCGCGGGTTCGTCATACAGGGCGGCGACCTCGCGACGCGCGAGAAGCTGACGCCGGAGCTGGCGCGGCGCGCGCGCCGCACCGTCGCGGACGAACCGAACCTCGTCAAGCACGCGCGCGGCGTCGTCTCGATGGCGCGCACGAGCGAACCGGACAGCGCCACCACCAGCTTCTTCATCCTCGTCGGCGACGGCTCGCACCTCGACGGCACGTTCTCCGCCTTCGGCCGCGTCCGCTCCGGCATGGAGGTCGTGGACGCCATCAATCAGGCCGAGGTCGAAGGCGAGAAGCCGGTCAAGCCCGTCCGCCTCACCCGCGCCACCGTCAAGCCTTGCGGCTAGAGACTGGAAACCGGAGGCCGTTTAAAAGCATCGGGGCCGCGGCCTCGTTACTTCTAACGAGGCCGCGGCCCCAACATTCTCTTAAAACCGGTCTCCGGCTTTCAGACCAACGCTCAGACCAGTCTCCGGCCTCCGGCCCCTGCCTTTTCGCGGTTCCGGAGGGGCGTCCCCGTTCCCCCAAAAACTTCGCCCCCCGGAACCGCCCGCGGCCGCGCGCCCGCGCCATGCCCAAAAGGTGGGCACGCAGCATCCCGTAAACTCCCGCCGACCTCCGAGCCTTTGACCCCGCCGCCGCAGTCGGCCCGGCGGGCGACCCGTCTCTGCCTTGCGAGCCGCCCGCCGCGCCTTAGTCCCCGCCCGGCGGCGTCCGTCCCGACTTCGGGCGCCGCCGCGCGGGCGACTTCGAGTCCCCTTTAACTCGTGAGCGGAGCTTAGCCGTGGGTGGTTGAGGGAAACTTGAGGTTCGGAAAAATTTTTCAGGATTTCCGACTGGGTGAGCCGCCGCGCTCTGTTTTCAACGACTTAGATCGTCGCGGGACGGGGCGAGGTGAAGCGGGGCGGCGGGGGCAAGCCCCTTCCCTGACCCCGTAGGCGGCGCGCGCCGAGTGGCTCAAGGCAGAGCCGCGCGGCCGGGAAGGCGCGCTCGCCCCGCCGCCTCGCTTCACCTCAACCCCCGTTCAGCCCGCCGCTAGTCGGCGGTGATGAGGCGCATGATGTTGGCGAGGCCCTGCGCGAGTTGGGCGCGCGTGAGCGTCCCCGTCGGGTTGAAGGCTTCGCCGGACGGGAGCAGGCCGTGCCAGACGGCGACGTGCGCGTAGCCGCGCCACTGGGACGGGATCGAGGCGGCGTCGGTGAAGAAAATCTGCCCCGAGTAGTTGGCCGCCTCGGCTTCGAGGCCGGCGGCGCGCACGAGCACGATGGCCGCGAGCAGGCGCTCGGCGCGCGCGTCGGGGCGGAACTGGCCGCCGCGCGCCGCGTCGGGGAACAGCTCGCGCGCGCTCTCGGCGGCGTTCATCGTCGGCGTGTCGAAAACGTCGGTGAAGCTCGGCGTGTCGGGCACGTACTGCGGCACGCGCCCGGCGGCGACGACGGCCGCGGCCAGCTCGGCCCGCGTCACGGCCTGCGCCGGGCGGAACTGCCCGCCGTCGGGCCACATCGTCAGCGTGCGGACGGACTCGCGCACGAGCGCGCGCGCCTCGGGCGCGAGCGCGCCCAAGTCCGAGAGCGGCGCGTACTCGACGCGGGCCGTCTGGAAGACGCCCCTGAACTCCTGCGGCGTCAGGCCCAAGCCGAGCGTGTGCGAGACGCGCGCGCGCCACGTCCCGGCCCGCGGCATGCTGACCAGCGTCCGCTCCCTCCGCCCCGTCAGGCCGGGCAGGTTCAGGTAGTTCGACGAGCCGAGCTTCGCGCCCGCCGGGTCGAAGGTCATCAGCCCGAGGTCGTTCAACGTCAGGAGCGGCCCCCACGCGATCTGCGTCGAGGCGAAGACGGCGTCGGCCGGCACGTCCAGAGTCACGTCGTGGTGGCCGCCGGGCAACACCGTGGCGGCGAAGCCCTGATCGGGCAGCTTCACGAAGCGCACCTGCCCGCGGTTCATCACGGCGCGGAAGAGCCCGATCTGCCTCTGCGGGAAGGCCGCTTCGAGCACGGCCGCGTGCGTGTTGAGCATGCCGGCCCCGACCTCGTGCTGGTAGTAGGGCGGCATCGGCGTGGCGGTGCGCTGGAGGATGTCGCGCACCTCGGCCGGCGTCAGCCGCGGGTTGGCTTCGAGCATCAGCGCGATGGTGCCGGCGACGGCCGGCGCGCTGAAGGAAGTGCCCGAGGCGGTCGTGTAGTAGGGCAGCTCGGCCGGCGCGAGCGAGCCGGCGTCCGCGCCGAGGACGAGGCCGGTCAGCCCCGTCAGGCTCGTCCCCGCCGCCCGCAGCGAGACGACGTTGGAGCCGGGCGCGAGGAGCGTCGGGCGGTAGTTGCGGCTGCCGAAGTCGCCGCGCGAGGAGAAGTCGGCGGGCCGGCCGCGCGCGTCCGTCGCCCCGACCGAGATGACCCACGGCGCGGCGGCGTAAGGGTTCAGAGTGTGGAGGCCGGGGCCGGAGTTGCCGGCCGAGAAGACGACGTTGACGCCGCGCTCGGTCAGCATCTTCGTCGCCACGTTGACGGGGTCGAACTCGTCGTAGACGGTGTTGGCCGAGAAGCTACAGTTGACGACGCGCACGCCGAGGTCGGGGCGCGAGAGCAGGTAGTCGAAGCCGGCGAGGACGTTTAGGAGCGTGGCGTCGCCGGCCGAGAGGCCGACGAGCCGGGCCTTCGGCGCGTAGCCCCGGTAGCGGCCGCCGGAGAGCGCGCCCGTGCCGGCGATGACGCCGCCGACGAAGGTTCCGTGGCCCGAGACGAGGTCGGTCGTCGGGAGCGCCTCGACGTTCGCGGGCGGCAGGAAGGCGAGGAGGTTGGCGCCTTGCAGGTCGGCCAGCTTGACGTTCCCGAGCACGCGGCCCGCGAGGTCTGCGTGTGTGGCGTCGAGGCCGGTGTCGATGACGGCGACGTTGACGCCCTCGCCTTCGAGCGCGAGGCCGCCGCCGAAGCGCAGGAGGTCGGAGTCGGCGCGCGCGCGCAGCAGGCCCGTCTGCGCGCGGCTCTCGTCCGCGTTCCAGTCGAGCGTGCGCTGGCCGTAGACGTTCATCACGGCGGGCAGGTCGGCGATCCTGTCGATCTGCCTCTTGGTGGCCGTGAGCGCGACCATCGGCAGCGCGCGGTAGCGCGTGCCGCCGCGCACGCCGATGCTCTGGAGGTCGGCGATGTCCGCGTCCGTCACCGCGCGGTGGTAGACGACGACGGCGCTGACGCGGCTGTCGTCGGTCAGGCGGTCGAGCAGCAGCGCCAGCTCGGGGTCGAAACTGACGAGGCCGGTCGCGCCGACGAAGCCGCCCGCCTGCGAATCCACCTCGGCGACGGGCAGGCCGTCCCGGCCGACGAGGCGGAAGGAGTCGAGCCCCGTCATCGTCACGCCGTCGAGCCCGGTCATGGTCACGCCGTCGAGGCCCGTCATCGTCACCCCGCTCGTCTGCGCGTAGAAGAGCGTGCCGTCGGTGCGCGTGGCGACGACCTGCCCGGCGCGCTCGATGCGGATCGAGTCCAGCCCCGTCATCGTCACGCCGTCGAGGCCCGTCATCGTGACGCCGTCCGGGCCGGCCTGCGCCAGCCCGTCGAGCCCGGTCATGGTCACGCCGTCGAGGCCCGTCATCGTCACCCCGCTCGGCTCCCTGACGACGACGGAGTTGACGGGCCACGCGCGGCCGTCGAGCCCGGTCATGGTCACGCCGTCCAAGCCCGTCATGGTGACGCCGTCGGCGCCGGCGACGGTCGCGCCGTTGACGCGGCCGGCGGCGTAGGAGTTCGCGCCCGTGTAGGTGACGCCGTCCACGCTCGCGACCTGCGTGCCGTCGAGGCCCGTCATGGTCACGCCGTCGGACTCGGCGGGGAAGATGCCGTTGGTCGAGAGGCCGAGGAAGCCGTCGAGCCCCGTCATGGTGACGCCGGCGGTGTTGTCGTAGTAGACGCCGTCGAGGCCCGTCATGGTGACGCCCTGCGTGCCGCGGATGACGACGCCGGCGCGCGCGGGGAGGGCCGCGAGCAGGAGGACGAGGGCGAGCGAGACCGAGCGCCGAAAGCTGTGCGTGGCTGTGCTGCTCATCGTCGTCGGGGCTTTGGGCTTTAGGGCCGAAGTTCCGGACGCTAGGCGGGGCCTGTGTCGGGAACAGGTTGCTGCGAGGGTCGGATTCCGGGATTTTTTAACCTTAAGTTGATACATCAGGCCACCGCCGGATTTTGTTACGGTAATGTTCTAAATTCCTTATAGGTTAATGACCGGGCGACGGGTAAAGGCGGACTCTTCTCCCCCGTCGCCCTACGCGAGTAGTTCCTTGAGCGTCCTCTGCGTCTCGGCGGCCGGCTCGACGCCCAGCTCTTTACGCAGGAGTTTGCGCAGCATCTCGTACTGCTCGCGGACGGCGACGCGGTTGCCGAGGGCGGCGTGCGCGCGCATGACGCGGCAGTGAACGTCCTCGCGGAAGGGGTCTTCGCGCAGGATTTGCTGGGCCAGCCGGAGCGAGCGCGCCCACTCCTCGTTCTTCTGCGCCGCGGCGGCGAGGATTTCCAGCAGGCGCAGGTACATCTCGCGGTAGTAGGTGCGCTGCTCCTCGGCCCACTCGTCGTAGCAGCCCGCCATGAACTCGCCGCGGTAGAGCGCGGCCGCCCCCTCGTAGGCGCGGACGTAAGCTTCGGCGTCGCGGGCGCGGCGCGCGGCGTCGCCCTCGGAGACGAGGCGGTCGAACTCCTCGGTGTCGACGCGGTAGGAGAACTCGGGGTTGAGCTGGTAGTCGCCGTCGCGGTAGAGCAGGAAGTTCTGCTTCAGCGGCTGGCGGCTGTTGAGCGCCTTGCGGATGTGCGAGATGGTCGGGTGGAAGTTCTTCTCGACGGCGGCGAAGTCCGCCTCGCCCCAGAAGGTGTCGATGATGGTGTCCTTCGAGGCGCGGCGGTGGCGGCGCGAGGCGATGAAGCAGAGGATGTCGCGGGCGCGGCGCGTGACCCACGCGTCGGGCGCGAAGGGCTTGGCCGGGTCGCGGAAGATTTCGACCGCGCCGAGCATGTTGATGCGCAGGTCGGCGGCCGGGGCCGCGGCGACGACGACGGCCGCGGCGGGTGCCGGGGCCTCGGGCGCGTCCGGCGGCGCGTCGGCCGGCGCGGCCGGGAGTTGCTCGCGCAGGTCGGCGGGCAGGAGTTCGGCCGCCTCCGGCGCGGCGAAGACCTGCGGGTATTGCGCGACCCAGCGCGCGAGGCGGTACTCGTAGTCGTAGCGCGCGGCGAGGTCGAGCGCGCGCCGGAGGTGTTCGAGCGTCTCCGGCTCGTTCCCCGCCGCGTGCTCGCAGACGGCGAGGAGCATGGCGGCCGGGGCCTCGTTGACGTAGAGGCCGTGGGCGCGGAAATACTGGAGCGCGGGGTAGAGTTCGGCGCGGGCCTCCCCCGCCCGGCCCTGCGCGATGAGGACGCGGCCGCGCGCGAGCACGGCGCGCTGGCGCCCCATCTCGTCGCGCCCGCGCGCCTCGACGAGGCGGTCGAGCAGGGCCCGAGCCTCGCGCGGGTCGCCCATCTGGAGCGCGAGCAGGCCGCGCTCCTCCAGCAGCTCCTTGCGCGTGATCTCGACGCCGGCCTCCTCGTAGGCGCGCTCGGCCCGGTCGTAGAACTCGACGGCGCGCTGCGGGTCGTTGCGCTCGCGGTAGAGGTTGCCGTAGAACTCGAAAATCTCGCCGCGCAGCCCCGAGAGGTTGAAGAGCTGGCAGATTTCGAGCGAGCGGTCGAGGTGCTGCTCGCAGGCTTCGAGGTCGCCGAGGTGGAAGTAGCAGCGGGCGATGTTGAGGCGCGCGCCGGCCTCGTGCGGGACGGCCGGCGCGCCCGACGCCTCGTCGCGGATCATGCGGCGCAGCCAGCGCAGGGCCTCGCGGAAGTCGCCGCGCACGCCCGCCGGCATCCCCAGATTGTGCGAGATGAGGCGGGCGTAATAATGGTCGCCGCGCTCCTCGGCCAGTTGCAGGGCGGCGCGGAACTCGCGCTCGGCCTCCGTCCACTGCCCCAGCGCGACGAGGCACAGCCCGCGCGTGTTGGCGCACTTGGTGCGCACCACCGAGCGCTCGTCCGAGAGTTCGACGGCGCGGTCGAGGTAGGAGAAGGCCGTCTCGCACTCGCCGCGCCGGCGCGCGATGGTCGCCAGAGAGTAGAGCGCCTCGGCCTCGCCCTCGCGGTCGTCCTGCCCGTGGAGGAGCGCGGCGGCGCGGTGGTAGAGCGCCTGCGCGGCGTCGTGCTCGTCGCGCACGCGCGCGACCTCGGCGACGTGCAGGAGCGCCCGCGGGTGGCGCTCCAGCGACTCGCGCGGGACGGCGTCGGCGAACGAGGCGAGCGACCCCAGAGCGCCGGCGCTCACCCACGCGCCGCCGCGCTCGGCGATGGTGGCGGCCGCGCGGTCGTGCTCCTCGGCGGCGAGCAGGTGGCTCATGGCCTGCTCCCACTGGCCGCGCTCAAGGAAGTAGTCGGCGAGGCGCGAGTGCTCCGAGGCGACGCCCCGCCGCCCCGCCTCGGCGCGGAAGCGGCGCTGGAGGAAGCTGCGGAAGAGCGGGTGGAGCCGGTACTCCTCGCCGCGCTCGTCCGAGGCCAGAGAGATGAAGACGTTGCGGCGGACGAGCGCCTGCAAGGTCGAGGCGCGGTGCGCCTCCGGGTAGAGGCGGCCGCACGTCTCCGGCTCGACGCGGTCGAGCAGGGAGAGGCGCAGGAGGAACTGCCGCACGTCCTCGGCCTCGTCGGCGAAGACCTCCTCGGCGAAGTAGTCGAAGATGTCGCGCTCGGACTGGCGCAGGACTTCGACGAGGTCTGTGGGGGCCGCGGCCTCGCCGCGCGCGAGCGCCTGCCGCTGCGCCACCTGCCGGACGAGTTGCAGCGCCGTGATCCAGCCGTGCGTGCGCTCGCGGTACTCGGAGAGCTGTTCGGGCGTCAGCTCAAGGTCGAAGACGCTGCGGAACAGCTCGCGCGTCTCCTCGTCCGTGAAGAGCAACTCCTGCCGGTCGATGACGGCGAGGCTGGCCTGCGTCCGCATCCGGGCGAGGGCGAGCGGCGGCACGTCGCGCGAGATGATGACGACGTGGATGAGGTCGGGCAGGTAGGCGAGCAGGCGGTCGACCACCCGGTGGACGGGCGTGTCGGCGCCGAGGTGGTGGTAGTCGTCGAGGACTAAAACGAACTGCTGCTCGACGCGGTCGAGCACTTCGTTGAGGAGCACGTCGACGGCGCGCTCCGGCTCCTGCGCCAGCTCGGCGGCCGACTCGCGCAAATAAGAGGCCGTCGCTTCGCCGAAGCCGGGGTTGATCTGGCGGATGCCGTGGGCGACGTAGCCGAGGAAGACGAGCGGGTCCGCGTCGGCGCGGTCGAGCTGGTACCAGACGAAGGGGCGCCGGCGGGCGCGCACGAAGTCGGCGACGAGCGTGGTCTTGCCCGAGCCGGCCGGGGCGGTGACGAGCGTGACGGCGTTGGCGAGGTTCTGCCCCAAACGCTCGGTCAGGCGCGGCCGCGGCAGCAGCGACGGCGCGGGGCGCGGGGGCAGGAGCTTCGTGCGCAGGAAGAAGGTGGGCGGCTGCGGCGGCGCGGCCCCGTGGGGCGGGGTCGCGGCGGCCGCCCGACTCCCTTCCTGACGGTGCGGCAGGTTCGTCATCGGGCTTCCCTTGGGGCGGAGCGTCGGCGCGGATGGCCGGGGCGTTCGGCGGGGCGCGGGCCGAAGGCCGCCGGCCGTAATGGTCTTGGAGACGCCTACCTTAACGCAGGAGGCTCCCCGATGGCGAGGCCGGAGGGCGGCGCTCAGGCCGTGCCCATCGAAGACTTGCGAAACCCTTTGATCAGGCGGAGCGCGCCGCGGCCGGCCGACTGCGCCTCGCGCGCGGCCGTCAGCCGCTCGGCCTCCTCGAAGACGGCGGCGGCGCGGGCCTGCGCGTCGAGCGTGGCGGCGCGGCCGCGCGTGCGCACGAGCGCCTCGTCGGCCCGCGCCGGCGCGAGGCCGTAGGTGGCGAAGAGCCGGCGGGCCTCGCCCGCGTTGAAGCGCAGCGCCTCCTCGTCCACCACGCAGAGCGTCTGCTTCGAGCGCATCCGCCAGAGCGGCGTCGGCGGCAGGCTCCGCCCGAGCAGGCAGACGTGCGCCTCGCGCGGCAGAAGCGGCAGCCAGCGGCGGAAGAACGGAACCATCCAGTCGGCGTCGTAGACGAGGTGGAGGTCGTCGAGGACGACGAGGAGCGGTTCGGCCGATTCCAGAAGCTCGTAGACGAAATACTCGACGAGCAGCGGCACGTCGTCCGGGCCGACGCGCTCGCCGACGCGGGCCAGAAGGTTCGAGCCGAAGCCGGGCCGCGCGGCCGCGACGCTGGCCGTCAGGTAGCGGAAGAAGACGGAGAGGTCGGAGTCGGGCGCGTCGAGCTTGTACCACGCGACCGGCCGGCCGCAGCGGCGCGCGAAGTCGACGGCCAGCATGGTCTTGCCCGTGCCCGTGCGGCCGTGGACGATGGTCGAGTTGCAGGCGGCGAGGCTCTCGTCGAGGGTGGCGATGAGTCGTTCGCGTGAGACGCGCGGCAGCTCCGCCGGCGGGGCGATCTTCTCGGGGATGAGTTGCAGCATGCGACTCTCTTTCCTCCGGCTGATGAGGCGCGAAACTCCGGCGCGGGGCGACCGCATCTCTCAGGCCCCGGCCGCGCGCGGCCGGAACCTCCTCCGGCGACCGTCTACGAAAGGTAGTCTAAGCGCGCCCGCTTGAGGAATTCTTGAGGCGGCCGGGGGAGCCCGCGGCCGAGTCCCAAGCGGCTGAGCCGCAACGGTTTCGGCCGGCGGTAAGGGGGCGCGGGCGTCGTCAGTCGGGGGTCGGAGTCTTGAACCGGCGGGCGAATTCCAGCACCTCGCGGGCGAAGCGCTCGGGCATCTCCTCCTGCGGGAGGTGGCCGCAGGACTCGAAGACGACGAGGCGCGCGTCGGGCAGACTCGCCCGCAGGCGCCGCCCCTCTTCGAGCTTGATGACGCCGTCCTGCGCGCCCCAGACGAGCAGCGCCGGCTGCGTCACCCTGCCGAGCAGCGTCTCGACGCGCGCCATCTGGCGGTGCCGGCGCACGAGCCGCGCGGCCCGCTGCCCGGCGCGCGTCGTGAGCGGCAGGTAGTAGGCCGCGACCCGCTCTTCGGTCACCTTCGACTGGTCGTAAAAACTGTTCCGCAGGCCGTGGCGCACGAGGCGGTCGGAGGTGAGCGCGAGGGCCGTGGCGGCCGCGCCGAAGTAGGGCCAGTTGAGGTATGAGGGCGCCAGCGACGCGCCGCGCGGGTTCGTAAACGCGGCGCTGTCCACGAGCACGAGGCCGCGCACGCGCGCCGGGTGATCGACGGCCGCCGCCAGCGCCACGCCGCCGCCCAGCGAACTGCCGACGAGCACCGCCCCGTCGATCTTCAACGCGTCCATCAGCCCGACGACAAGCGCCGCCTGCGCCTCGGCGCGGTAGTCGCCCCCGGCCGGCTTCGCCGTGAACCCGAAGCCCTTCATGTCCACGGCGACGACGCGGAACTCGGCCGCCAGCGGGTCGAGGACATCCTTCCACGTGTAGGCCGACGAGTTGTTGCCGTGAAGCAGGACGAGCGCCGGCCCGCTCCCCTTCTCCTGATAATGCACGCGGACGCCGCCCACCTCCGCGAACCGGCTCGCCTCCGCGTGCGGCACCCGCGCCCTGTGCTCCTCGAAATCCAAATCCTCCGGCCGCGAATACCAGAACACGGCGAACGCCGCCGCCGAGGCGACGAGCAGGGCGAGAATGACGCGCAGCAGTTTCTTCATGGGGCGGCCGTCAGACCTCCAGAAACCCTTCGCCCATGTAATGACACCGGCCGCCGACGCGGACGCCCGTGATCTCTTCGCCGTCGCGGTCGATGCTGATGCGGACGAAGCTGGGGCGGCCCATCTCGAGCCCCTGCTCGCTGACGACGACGGCCGTCGCTTGGCGCGGGACGAGGCCGTGGCGGACGAGGTAGCTGCCGAGCGGGCCGCTGGCCGCGCCGGTCGCGGGGTCTTCCGTGATGCCGAGGCCGGGCGCGAACATGCGGCTATGGACGGTCGAGCCTTCCTGCTCGACCTCGCGCGTGAAGACGAAGAGTTCGAGCGGGACGCCCCCGCCCGCGGCCTGCTCGATGAGCTCGGCGCGGGGCCGGGCGCGGCGCGCGGCGTCGAGCCCGCGCAGCGGCACGTAGAGGAACGGCACGCCGCACGAGACGACCTCGACCGGCAGCGCGTCGTCCACGTCTTCGGCCGCGAGCGAGAGCATGGCGGCGACGGCGCGGCGGTCTTCGAGGCGCGGGCCGAAGCGCGGGAGCGGCTGGCTCATCTCGGCGTAGACGGGCCGCCCGTCTGTAAACTCGACGCGGACGGGCACGGGGCCGACGCCCTCCTGAAACGTGACCCGCAGGTGGTCGCGCCCCTCGTCCGGCTCGATGACGTGCTCGCGGGCGAGGACGAAGGCGGTGCCCACCGTCGGGTGGCCCGCCATCGGCAGCTCGTTGCCCGGCGTGAAGATGCGGACGCGGTGGTCGCACGCGGCGTCCTCGGGCGGGAGCACGAAGGTCACTTCCGAGAGGTTGAACTCTTTGGCGATGGCCTGCATCGTCTCGGCCGGCAGCCCGCGCCCGTTGGGGAAGACGGCCAGAGGGTTACCGCCGAAGGCGCGGTCGGTGAACACGTCGACGCGGTGGTAGAGGAGTCGTCTCATCTCGACCTCGGGAGGGTGACGGGCGGCGGCGAAGGCGGGCCGCTTCTGCCCGGCGCCCTTCTTCTTTTATGCTTCAAGCGCCTGCGCGAAGTCGGCGATTAAGTCCGGCTCGTCTTCGAGGCCGGCCGAGACGCGCAGCAGGCCGGCCGAGACGCCCATCTCGTTCTTCTGCTCGGCCGAGAGTTGCAGGCCCCACATCGCCGCCGGGTGGACGACCAGCGTCTCGTAGCCGCCGAGGCTCGCCGCGTAGGTCGCGAGCTTTAAAGAGGCGACGACGCGCGCGGCCTCCTCGTAGCTGCCGCCCAGCTCGAAGCTGAGCATGCCGGTGAAGCCCTGCATCTGGCGGCGGGCCAGCTCGTGCTGCGGGTGCGATTCGAGGCCGGGGTAGTGGACGCGCTCGACGCGCGGGTGCGCTTCGAGGAACCGCGCCAGCGCCAGCGCGTTGCGGTTGTGGCGCTCGACGCGCAGGCCGAGCGTGCGCAGGCCGCGCAGCAGGAGCCACGCGTCGAACGGGCTCATCGTCGCCCCGGCGACGAGCGAGAAGCGCCACGCGCGCTCGACGAAAGCTTGCGAGCCGACGAGGCAGCCGGCCGTGATGTCGTGGTGACCGCCGAGGTACTTCGTCGCGCTGTGGACGACCACGTCCAGCCCGAGTTCGAGCGGGCGCTGGTTGACGGGCGTGGCGAAGGTGTTGTCCACGACTGTC
>Ga0196977_1000719_pt1 | contig 15588 bp, 18 predicted proteins | sample S3v_1013CmetaG_FD_148634 | JGI IMG/M metagenome (GOLD analysis project Ga0196977, IMG submission 148634) | Soil microbial communities from Anza Borrego desert, Southern California, United States - S3+v_10-13C | ecosystem: Environmental > Terrestrial > Soil > Desert | place: USA: California...
GAAGATGATTACGTCGTGCCGCCGCAGGAGAACGTGCCGAAGCTCGAGCGCTATCTGAAGGAAGCGGGCAACCAGGATTTCCGGATCGTGGTCGTGCCGAAGGCGGGGCACGGGTTGTCGCTGTCGGACGAATTTCGCACTTTGCCGGGCGACGTGCATTACTGGCTATGGCCGAAGCTCGCGCCCGAGGCGCTGCGCGTGCAGGTCGAGTGGCTGCTCGCGCATGTCGACCGACGGTAGGCCGGAGGCCTCTGGTCGTCCCGCGCGATCACGCCTGCTCGAAGTAGCGCTTCCGCTCCCAGTCTGTGACCACAGCATCGAACTTTCTCTGCTCCGTGCGGAAAAAGTGCAGGTAATGCTCGATCACTTCGGCGCCGAATGTCTCGCGCGCGAACGCACTCCGATCGAGCGCGGCGATCGCTTCGTTCAGTGAGTGCGGCACCTGCGGCAATTCGAGTGCGCCGTAGACGTCACCTTCGAACGCATCGGGCGGCTCGATTTGTTTGGCGATGCCGTCCAGTCCCGCGGCCAGCGTCGCGGCGAAGGCGAGGTAGACGTTCGCATCGGCGCCGGCGGTGCGGCATTCGATGCGCAGCGATGAGCCGTGGCCGACGATACGGAATCCGGCCGTGCGATTGTCGTAGCTCCACGCGATGCCGGTCGGCGCGAACGAGCCTGGCACGTAACGTTTGTACGACGACGGATACGGCGCGAAGAAAGGGAACAGCTCGCGGATGTGCGCCATCCAGCCGCCGAGGAACCAGCGGAAGAGCTTCGAGCACTTGATGGGACCCAGCGATTCGTCGCCCTTGAACAAGGGCTCGCCTTTCTTGTTCCACAGGCTCGCGTGAATGTGGCAGCTCGAGCCGGCGTAGCGCTCGTCCCACTTGGCCATGAACGTGACCGACTTGCCGTGTTGCCACGCGATCTCTTTCGCCGCGTGTTTGTAGAGAGTGTGCCGGTCCGCCATCTCGAGCAGCTCCGTGTAACGCAGACCGATCTCCTGCTGTCCCGGTCCCCATTCGCCCTTGGAGGATTCGACGGGGATGCCCGAGCGTTCGAGATGCCGGCGGATGTCGGCGATCAGGAACTCTTCCTTGGTGCCTTGGAAGATGTGGTAGTCCTCGATGAGCCGGCCGATCGGCTCGATGTTGATGAAGCCTTTCTTGGCGACGTCTTCGTATGAATCCTTGAAGACATACAGCTCCAGCTCAGACGCGCCCATCGCGACATACCCCTGCTCCGCGGCGCGTGCGAGTTGTTTGCGCAGGATTCCGCGCGGCGCATACGGCACCAGCTCGTCGCGTTCTTCTTCATAAACATCGCACAACACGATCGCGGTCTTGTCGAGCCACGACGCGACGCGCAGCGTGTTGAGATCGGGAACAGGACGGAAGTCGCCGTAGCCCTTCGCCCAGCTCGTGAACTGATAGCCGGGCACCGGATCCATGTCCATGTCGCACGCGAGCAGGTAATCGCATGCGTGGATCTCGCTCTGCTCGACGAAGAAGCGGCCGACGATGCGCTTGCCCACCAGGCGGCCGTACATGTCGGGGAACACCACCAGCACCGTGTCGATGGCACCGTCTTCGACCAGCCGCTTCAGCTCGCGCAAATCAATCGTGCTCATGTCACGTCCACGTAGACCGTTTTCCACTCCGTGTAATGGTCGAGCGCCTGCAGGCCGAGCTCGCGCCCGAGACCGCTGCGTTTGACGCCGCCGAAGGGCGCTTCGAGGTGCACGCTGCTGCCGGAGTTGATGGAGAGATTTCCGGTCTGCACCGCGCGCGCGACGCGCAATGCGCGGCCGAGGTCGCGCGTCCAGATCGAGCCGGAGAGTCCGTACAGCGAGTCGTTGGCCATGCGGACTGCATCTTCTTCATCGTCGAACGGCATCACCGCGACCACCGGACCGAAGATCTCTTCGCGCACGATGGTCATCTCCGGTTTCGCGTCGAGGAACACGGCCGGGCGCAGATACGAGCCGCGTCCTTCCGGCGTGTCGCCGCCGCACGCCAGCGTCGCTCCTTCCGAGCGCCCGCTGTCGATGTACTTCATCACGCGCTCGCGATGTGCGGTCGTGACCAGCGGCCCCATCTCGGTTGCGTCCTCGAGCGGATCGCCAACGTGGATCGACGCGAACTTGTCGACCAGCGCGCGCGCGAAGCGGTCGTACAACGAGCGCTGCACGAAGATGCGGCTGCGCGCGCAGCAGTCCTGACCCGCGTTGCCGAGTGCGCTCGATGCGGCGGAGGCGATGGCGCGATCGAAGTTGCAATCGTCGAAGATGATGTTCGGCGACTTGCCGCCCAGCTCGAGCGAGACGCGCTTCACATCGTCGGCCGCGATGCGCATCACGTTCATGCCCACTTCGGTCGAGCCGGTGAAGGCGACTTTGCGGACGAGCGGATGGCGGATGATCGCTTCGCCGACTTCGGAGCCGGCCCCGGTGACGACGGTGAAGACGCCTTCCGGGATCCCGGCCTCCCGTGCGAGCTCCATGACGCGCAACGCGGTCAGTGGTGTTTGCTCGGCGGGCTTGAGTACGACAGTGTTGCCCATCGCCAGTGCGGGCGCCGATTTCCACGATGTGATCGCGATCGGAAAGTTCCACGGCACGATGATTCCGCAGACGCCGACCGGCTCGCGGAACGACATGAGCACGCCGGGTGCGGCGCCGGGGATGGTCTGGCCGCCGACTTTGTTAGTGGCGCCGGCGTAGTACTCGAAAACGTTCGCCGCGAGACCGACTTCGTCGCGCGATTCGCTGATCGGTTTGCCGACGTTGCGCGATTCGAGCTTCGCCAGTTCGTCGGCGTTGTCGCGGATGAGGGCCGCGAGTTTGTTGAGCAGTCGCGCGCGATCGCGGGTGTTGATGCGGTGCCACTCGCCGCGGAATGCGCGCTCGGCGGATTGCACTGCGCGATCGACGTCCTCTGCGGTGCCGCGTTCGACGTCGCTGAGCGGCTCGCCCGTGGCGGGTTCGATGAGCGTGGTCGACATCGGGAGCGGGTATTGTGCAGGACGGTTGCCAGAGAAGCAGTTCCTCGGAGTTCCTCGGGTTCCTCGGAGTTCCTCGGACGGGGGAAACTAAGCGGTTCCTGTCACTCCGAGCAACCCGAGGAACTCAATCCACCGCCGGCATCTCCGTTGCGGGCTCGCCCTGCATCGTGTGCCATGCGATTGCGGCCAGCACCACGACTGCACCCGCGATCGCGAACTTCGATGGCTGCTCGCCGAGGAAGAGGAGGACCCAGATCGGGTTCGCGACCGGTTCGAGCATGCCGGTGAGCGACGCCTGCGTGGCCGTGACGTAGCGCAGCCCTTTCACGAAGAACGCGTACGCGAAGCCGATCTGGAACACGCCGAGGAAGAGCAGGGCGAGGAAGGAGCGAAGGGAGAGTGCGAGATCGTTCGCGACGAATGGCAACATCACGACCGCGATGGCCACGTTGCCCCATGTCACTGCCGCGCGCGACGCGTCGTGCTCGCGGCGCAGCGCGAGAATCAGCATCGCGAAGAAGACGCTCGACACGAGCGCCATCGCGTTGCCGGCCATCCCGCGCGCTTCGAGCTTGCCGATGAAGAACAGCGCCATGCCGCTGAGCGCGAAAACGATGGCGATGACGTCGCGGCGCCGCATCGGCTCGCGCAGCACGAGCGGTGAGAGCAGCAGCACCCACACCACGCCCGCGTACTGGAGGAAGATCGCGTTCGCGGCGGTCGTCCAGCGCGTCGCGATCACGAACGTCGTCAGGCACGTGCCGTACGCGACGATCGCCGCGAAGAATGCCGGCGTGCGCGGAATGCGCGCAACGTCGCGGCGGAACAGAAGGAACAACGTGATCGCGGCGAAGATCGAACGATAGAACGTCACCTTCAGTGGCGGATCGTCGATCGCCTTGATGCCGATGCCGCCGGTCGACCAGAGCAGTGCGGCGATGACGATGTACAGGATGCCGATGCGGCGCGAATTCACGGACGCGTACTGTACCGCTTGTGCCGCACGGTGATTCCGTAGCCGATCAAGCCGTTCAGCACCATGATGCCGTTCGTCACGGCGAAGACCCAGTTGCGCACCATGAGGCTGTAGATCGTGAAGCCGACCGACGCGGCGAGTTGTCCGACGAAGAGGTAGGTGGAGACGCCGGCGCTGGTGTGATCGCGCCACTGCTTGGCAATCTGCGTGGCGATGGTGAGGATCAGAACGATGGAGCTGCTCCAGCCGATGACCTCAACCATTCATGACCTTCTCAGCGTCAGTGCTCAGTTGGCGATGTACGGTCCGCGCTCCATCTGCGAGCGAAGGTCGCTTTCGGCGGGCGTCGGGCAGGGCAGCGGTTCTTCGGGGGGCGGCACGACCTGCGCGCATTCGCGTACGAGCTCCGCGAGCATGTCGATCTCCAGCGGCTTGTTCAGCACGGCGGAAACGAGGTCGGGATCGAGATAGGTATCGTTCTTCGGATCGCGGACGGCCAGGATGAACGTCGGGGCTTCGGGTCGCTGTTCGTTGAACTGCTGGAGGAAGCTCTCGCCCGCCTTCTCGGGCATGTCCATGTCCACCAGGATGAGTGCGTAGTCGCACTGCGAAGTCCTCTGCAGCGCGGTCTCCGCCGTCACCGCGGTGTCGACGCCGACCGGTTGATGGCGAAGGATGGTGAAGAGCATCGCGCGCAACGCGTCGTTGCTCTCGACGATCAGCACTCTCGGTTCATCGGTCATTTCATGCTCCTTTAAGTGACCCGAAAATTCCAAAAGGCGTGCCACTCAGTTCGGCTGCTCGGGGAGCACTGCAGGAGCGGCGAGCTGATCGCTGCACGTGTCGGGTTGCGAACATCCTTCGAGAGCGCCGACGCAGCCGGCGACCGTATCGACGAGCAGCTCGATGTCGAAGGGCTTCTGGATCGTACCGACCACCAGCGAGGTGTCGAACTTCCCCTTCTCCAGTCCCGCCGTGAGCACGAGCACGAACGGCCGCGCGTTCGCAGGCAGCGTCGAGAGGTGCGCGAGCACTTCGTAACCGTTCATGCGCGGCATCATGAGATCGAGCACGATCAACGCGTAGCAGCATGCCCTCAGCCGCTCCATCGCGTCGATGCCGTTGCGCGCGGTGTCGACGCGAAAGCCGCGTCGCCGCAACACGGTCATCAGTAATGCGCGGATTGCATCGTCGTCATCGACGATCAGGATTTTTTTTTCGAGCCGCATCGCCCCTGCCACACGTCCACTGCTCGTGCTGACTGCTAATAACTGGAGAGCAGGTTGCGTGCCGCAGAGAAACGCCGCGGGTGATCCCGCGGCGTTTTTCTCCGCTACCGCGCAGCGTCGCGCAGTTCCGTCACGTGTGCGGCTTTGACGTACCCGAACCACGCGAGTGCCTCCACGAGCGCCGTTCGCAAGTCCGTAATGTGGACGGCCTTGAGCTTTACCGCGTCCGAGAGTGTGGGATCGGTGAACGAGTACGCGGACAGTTCGCGATCGCGCCTGTCAATGTCGAGTCCGTGAAGATGATGGTCGTGGCGAGATCGGCGACGTACGGCGACGAGCGTCCGTTATTGCCGACAGCGCGCATCGTATCGAGAACGTGCGGAACGATCACGAGGAAAGAAAGAAAGAGCACGGCCACACCACGGTGCATCGCGGACCTCCGGCGGAAGCGGAAATGAGTTGGATCGACTGTGCAGATCGTAAGGGCGGCGGCGCTACGGCGCTGTACCGTCCCGCTCCCGCAGAAGTTCTACTTCACAAGGCGGCTGATCGCGCGGAATTCATCGGAACTCGCCGCGACCGTGAGCTCGAACAGCGCCATTTCCGTCGAGCTCAGCGACGCGCCGTCCGAGACGAGGCGCTGCAGTGCGAGCTCGCGATTGCGCGGCGTGCGCGACGACACCGCGTCCGCGATCACGCTGACCGAGAGGTCGCGCGCGAGGAGGTCTTCGACAGTCTGGTAGACGCAGACGTGCGTTTCGACGCCGGCCACGAGCACCTGCATCCTGCCCAGCGCCGCGAGCCGCGTCGAAAACGCATCACACCCATATGCGGAGAAGCATGATTTCTCGATCGGCTCGTAGCCGCTCGTCTCCTCGAGAGCGCGCCGCAGCGGCTCGACGGTCGGGCCGAGGCCCTTCACGTATTGCTCGGTGACGAGCAACGGCACGCCGAGGATGTGGCAGCCGCGGATGAGGCGCTCGAGATTGCGGACGACGTCGGCCGCGCCGTCGATCACCGGTATCAGCTTTTCCTGGACGTCGATGACGACCAGGACGGTTTGGTTTCGATCGAGTCTCATCACCTGCATTACACCACTCGGTGCAGCGGGTCCGCGCCGCCGAGGAAGAGGAGGACGTTCGTCGCGGCGATGCGTCCCATCGCATTGCGCGTCTCCTCGGTCGCCGACCCGATGTGCGGCAGGAGTACGACGTTCGGCATCCGCAGCAAGCGCGGATGGATTTGCGGCTCGCGCTCATACACGTCGAGGCCGGCGCCGCGCAGGTGATTGCGTTCGAGTGCGTCGCAGAGCGCTGCCTCATCGATCAGCGGCCCACGCGCCGTGTTGATGAGATATGCGCCGCTCTTCATCTTCGCGAGCGCTTCCGCGTCGATGAGATGGTGTGTCTCGCGCGAGAGCGGGACGTGCAGCGAGACGATGTCGGTCGTTGCGAGCAGCTCATCGAGCGAGTCGCCGCGGCGCACGCCCATCACGTCCATGCCAAATGCCCGCGCGCGCGTTGCCACGGCGTTTCCGATGCGCCCCATGCCGATGATGCCGAGCCGTTTTCCCTGCAGCGATGCACCGAGCCAGGCGAGCGGCTCCCATTCGCAACGGCCTTCGTTGCGCAGCGCGGTGTCGCTTTCGACGATCCGCCGCGTGACCGCGAGGATCAGAGCCATCGTCAGATCGGCCGTCGCTTCGGTGAGGACGCCGGGAGTGTTCGTGACCGTGACGCCGAGCTCCCGCGCGGCCTCGAGGTCGATGTTGTTGTAGCCGACCGCGAAGTTGGAAACGATGCGCAGGTTGGGATTCGATTCGAGCACGCGCCTCGTGATCGGATCCGACAACAACACGATCGCGGCGTCCGCCTCGGCCAGCATCGTGATGACGTCATCCTCGCTGCGATCGTGCTCGGTGGGATGCGCGATGACGTCGAACTGCGGCGCGAGCAGCGACGTGGTGATCGCGGGAAAATCGGCGGTGAGGACGACGGTGTATCTCATCGTCGTTCGCGCGCCAGAATCCAGCCGAGCACGTATAGGAATCCGCCCAAAGCGAGTAGCTGAACCTCGGTGCGGATCTCACCCTTGACGAGTCCGTACAGAAGCCCGATGGGCAGAATGACCATGCCGACGATCTGCAAAAGGCGGCCGAAGGTCGGAGCCATCTACTGCTTCGCCACAATGGTCAGCAGGTCGTCTTCGAACAGCCCCTGCGGCCGCTCTTCGATCCGTCCGAGCTCGCGGTCGCCGCGGTAGTAAATGAAGGTGGCCACCTTCTGCAGCGATTTGCCGGTGAGCAGCGCGGCCGGCTGCTGCTTCGATTTGTCCACGGCCACGAATCGCGCGGGCAGCTCGACGCCGTACTGCGACTTCAGCTCGTCCGCGATGCGCAGAAACTTCGGCACTTCGCGCTGGCTGTCGTCGCACCACGTGCCCATGAATACTTCCACGCGATCGCCGGCCTGCACGTGATCTTTCATCATCTCGACCACGGTCGTGTCGGGCTTGTACTCGTCGCGTTTCGAAGCGTAAACAGGCACGGTGGTCACGAGCCGATCCGGCGTGATCTCGCCGATGATGAGCGGCAGCGAGACGTTCGGCACGCTCGACACCTGCGTTGCGCTCGCGGGCGGACGCTCGTCGATGGCGATGGTCTGCACGCGGTCCCCGCGCTCGGTCTGATCGACGACGCTGTTCATGCCGTCGTAGACGCGCGCGAAGATCGTGTAGCCGCCGTCGAGATGCGGCTGCGGCGAATGCGCGACGAAGAACTGCGAGCCGCCGGTGTCCGGTCCCGACAACGCCATGCCCACCGCGCCGCGCGTGTATTTCTGCAGACTGATCTCGTCGCGGATCGAGTAGCCGGGACCCCCGTTCATGTCGTTGCGCGGATCGCCGCCCTGGATCACGAAGTTCGGCACGACGCGCATGAACGAGGTGTTGTCGAAAAACTTCTTCTTCGCGAGTTGCGCGAAGTTCCACGTCGTCATCGGCGCGTCCTGCACGAGCAACGCGAGCTCGATGCGGCCGCGCGTCATGTGGATCGTGGCCGTGTGCGGCGTGCGTGACCAGCGCACGATCTCCTCGTATTCGTTCTGCGTGCGCGTCGCGGGGAGTGGCGCGTACGCGGGACGCGGCTCCTTCAGCTTCTCGACGATGAGGTCGGACGCGACGCGGCGCACGACCGGATCCGCGTCGGTCAGCAGCTCGCGCAGGAACGACTTGCGCCGCGGCCGGTCGTACACCGCGAGCGAGCGAATCGCGGCGAGGCGCGCGTCGTTCATGGCATCGCTCTTCGATTTCTCGTAGGCCGCTTCGAGCGCCGGCACCCACACGCCCGCGGAGTCGGTCGAGACCAATGCGTAGCGATCGATGGCGTTGGCGCGCACGACCACATCGGGATCGTTGAGCGCGTTGAAAATCAGATCGCGTTCCGCGTTCACCGCGGGATCGGGGATGGTCTGGAACACGGCAGCGCGCACGAGCGGGTCTGGATGCGTGGCGTATTGCGCGCGGACCTTCGGTCCCCACTCTTTGTCCACCGAATTTTCGATCACGCGCACGATCGCCCACGGCGAGAGGCCCTGCTCGATCTCTCGATATTGCTCGTGCGCCGGATGGAACTGCTTGGCGACCGCGCCCGCGGCGAGCTCGCGTTCCCACAGCGTGCCGTTCTTCAGGGTATTCATGAGACGTTGCACCGCGGACGGGTCGGCGCCGGCGTAGAAGCCGAGGACTTCGATCATGGCGGCGCGCACGCCGGGATCGGGATCATCTGCCGTCGCGAGAATGCGCGGCATGTGACCGGTCGATCGGAACTGTGGATGGTTCAGAACCACGCGCGGGATTGCGATCGCGGCGTTCGTGCGGACCCACGGATGCACGTCGCCGAGCGCCTCGACGAGCACCTTCAGCGATTCGCCCTGTCCGATCCGTCCGAGGGCCGTGGCCGCGTACGCGCGCGTCAGCACGTTCGTGTCATTGAGGAGCAGCTCGAGCGGACCACGCGCCGGCGCGTACGCGCGTCGCGACAGCGTGTACGCCGCCTCCTGCCGCACGGCTTCCGACGCCGCACCGAGTGCCGGCACCGCTGCGGCGCTGGCGACGTCGTCGTTGAAGCGGAACAGGAAGCGCAGCGCCCGCGCGCGCACGCCTTCGGGAAACTTTTCGTCGGTCAGCCAGAGATAACGCGTGAGCACGGTCTTCGGCAGCTCGGGATTGGCCGCGAGCTTCGACAGTGCCTCCGCCGCTTCCGCCGCCACACCGTAGTCGCTGCCGCCCGTCAACTGCAGCAGCGCCTCGGCGCCGCCGCGATCACCGATCTCACCGAGCGCGAACGCCGCCATCTCGCGCACCGAGCGGTCGCTGTCGCTGGTCAGCTTCACGAGCTCTTCGACGCCGGCGCGTCTTTCATTCGGATCGAGTGCGTTGTTGCCATCGACGTCGATGAACGCATGCGGACCGATGCGGCCGAGCGCGAGCGCAATGCGCACGCGATGCAGAGGATTCGGATGATTGACCCATTCGGCGACGAGCTCGCGGTCATACATCCGCCGGTCTTCCAGCATCAGGATGCGCGCTTCTTCGGCCACCGTCAGGCCGTGCGGCTTCGCGGCCTGCGTCGCGGATTCAGTGGAAGCAGGAGGCGGCGTCGCGCTGGTGCAGGCGAGGCCGAGGAGGAGGGCGATCGGGGCGAGCTTACGCATGGCGCGGAATCATAGCGAGATTCCGGCTAGACTCCGGACGCATGAGTGAGGTCGCCATCGATGCGCAACAGCTCGCGCGGCGCTACGGCCGCCGCTGGGCGTTGGCAGGCGTCACCTTTCGGTTGCCGGCGGGGACGGCGACGATGCTCGTCGGCAGTAACGGCGCGGGAAAAACGACGCTGCTGCGCGTGCTGGCCACGGCCATTCATCCCGACCGCGGCTCCGTGACGGTGGGCGGATTCGACGTCGTTCGTCATCGCGAGGATGTGCGCAAACTGACGGCGCTGCTCGCGCATCAGAACTACCTCTACGAATCGCTGACCGCGCGCGAGAACCTCGAAGTCGTCGCCGATCACCTGCGTATTTCGCGCGAGCGCGTGATGCCGCTGCTCCAGAAAGTGGGACTGGCCGCGCGGGCGAACGATGCGATGTCGACGTTCTCCGCGGGCATGCGCAAGCGCTTGTCGTTCGCGCGTGTGTTGTTGCAGCAGCCGGGTGTGGTATTGCTCGACGAGCCGTACGGCGCGCTCGATCCACCCGGCTTCGACCTCGTCGATGGCGTGGTCGCGGAGCTGAAAGCGAGCGGCGCGACGATCGTCATGGCCACGCATCAATGGGAGCGTTCGGCGGCGATGTGCGATCGCGCCATCGTGTTGGAGGGCGGAGCGGTGATTTTTGAAGGAAGCGCCGCCGAGTGGAACGCCGGCGTCCCGCCGGCTGGACCGGCGGCGTCCCGCGCCGCCGCCCCCCGCGGCGAGACGCCGCCCAGCCAGCCGGCGGGACGCCGGCGTTCCGGAGAACCATGATCGCCGCGTTGCGCAAAGAGCTCCTCCTCCAGTGGCGCACGCGTGGCCAGCTCATGGCCGTGTTCGTCTTCGGCGCCGCGGCGTTGCTCCTCTTCAGCTTCGCCATCGGCCCGAACGCCTCCGCGTTGCGCACGTTCTCCGGCGGCTTTCTCTGGCTGGGCCTGCTGCTGTCGTCGACACTGACACTCGCCGAGAGCTTTCACGCCGAGATGGAAAATCGCGCGCTCGAGGGACTCCTGCTCCTGCCCGCCGAGCCGCGCACGCTCTACTACGCGAAGGCGATTGCCAACTGGCTGCAACTGATGGTTCTCGGCATCGCTCTAATCCCGGTCATGGTCGTCCTTTACGATGCGGGCACGACCCGACTGCCGACTCTGCTGCTCGTGGTTGCACTCGGGACAGCGGGACTCTCCGCGCCGGGTACCCTGTACGCGGCCATGACCGCGCAGCTCAAGGCGAAACAGACTCTGCTCCCTTTGTTGTTGTTCCCGCTGATCGTCCCGGCCCTGCTCGCGTCCGTCAAGGCGACATCGCTCGTCATCCTCGGCGATCCGATGGGACAGGCCAGGCCATGGATCGTGTTGCTGCTGGCGTTCGACCTCATCTACTGGTCGCTGTGCGGATTGTTGTACGGTCGTGTGATCGAGGACTGATCTCTATGCGCAAGGGATACGCATTCATCTTGAGCGGCGTGGCGCTGCTGCTGTTCGGTTCGTGGACGGGACTCTTCGTCGCGCCGCCGGAGAAGTTCATGGGCGACGTGCAGCGCATCATGTACGTGCACGTTCCCACGGCGTGGAACTGGATGCTGGCGATTCTCTTCTCGTTCTCCTGCGCGATCGCCTTTCTCTTCCGCAACAACATGAAGTGGGATTCACGCCTCGAAGCGGGGCTCGAAGTGGCCACGCTGTTCGGCTTCCTGCTCTGCTGCCAGGGGGCGATCTGGGCGAAACCGACGTGGGGGGTGTGGTGGGACTGGGATCCTCGACTGACCACGACCGCGGTGCTGCTGCTGGCGACGCTGGGCATCCTCGCGTTGCGCAGTTTCGTCGAAGATCCGATGAAGCGCGCCGTCTGGTCCTCGGTCGCGACCATCATCGCGGCCGTCGATCTGCCGATCGTCTACTTCTCCGTGAAATGGTGGAACTCGCTGCACCAGGAGCAGTCCACCCCTCAGACCGTCTCGTCGCCGTTCCATCTGCCGTTGCGCGTGAACGCGTTCGGCGTGCTCTTTCTGATGATTGGATTCATCATGGTGCGCACACGCATCGCGGCGAATCGGCTCGAACGCGAACTGGCGGAACCGGAGCTCGCATGACCGAAGGTGTGATCAGTGGCGGATGGCAGTTCGTCTGGGGCGCATATGGAATCACCGCCGCCGTATTCGTGCTCTATGGAATCTCACTCGTAATTCGTCTCCGGGAGGCGAAGGGAAGATGACCGAAGCGGACAAGATGCGTCGCAGGACGCGGTGGTTCATGGTGGGCGCGTTCGCCGTCGCCGGAGTCGCGTTTGCCGTGATCGCCGCCAGCGGGATCAACAAGAACCTCGTCTATTACTGGACGCCGGCTGACCTGCACGCCAACGGCGAGAAGGCATACGGCGCCACGATCCGCCTCGGCGGCATGGTCGCCAAAGGCTCCATTCGCAAGGTCGGCGGATCGGCCGTCGAGTTCGACGTCAAAGATGCGACGAGGGTGGTGCACGTGAAGACGAAGACCGTGCCGCCGCAGATGTTCCGCGAGAACATCGGCGTCGTCGTCGAAGGCACGATGGTCAAAGGCGGCTACTTCGAGTCGGACCGCCTCATGGTCTCGCACAACAACGAATACAAAGCTCCGGAGCAGGGACATCCGGTCGACCGCAAAGAGCTCGAGCGGATGATGAAAAGCGTGGCGGAGAATGAGTAAAGGGAGCGCCGGCGTCCCGCGCCGGCTGGAGTGGCAGCGTCCCGCGCTGCCACTCCACAGACCGAACAGAGCGGCGGCGCGGGACGCCGCCGGCATCAGCCGGCGCGGGACGCCCGCGCTCCAAAGACAAAACACATGATCGCCACCCTCGGACGCATTCTGATTCTCGCGTCGCTGCTCGCCGCGGCCGCGGGCGCGCTGCTCGGCTTCGCGGCCGGCCGTTCGCGCTCGGTCGACGGTTTGAAGTGGGCGCGCCGTTTCGCCTGGCTGTATGCCGCATTCATCATCGCCGCGACGCTGCTGATGGAGTACGCGCTGCTCGCGCACGACTTCACGGTCGGCTACGTCGCGCAGGTCGGCTCGCGCGCCGTCCCGACCTGGGTCACGATCGTCAGCCTCTGGTCTTCGCTCGAAGGCTCGATCCTCTTCTGGGGCCTCGTCCTCGGCGTGTACATCGCCGCTGCGACCTGGCTCACGCGCGCGTACGCCGAATATCAGCCGGACGCCATCGGCGTGTGGCTCAGTTGCGCCGCGTTCTTCAGCTTCCTCATCGCCGGTCCCGCCAATCCGTTTCTCACGGTCGCGAATCCGCCGGTCGATGGACCCGGTCCCAATCCGCTGCTGCAGAACCACGTGCTGATGGCGATCCATCCGCCGTTCCTCTACCTCGGCTACGTCGGCATGACCATCCCGTTCGGCCTCGCGTGCGCCGCGCTGATCAAAGGCCGTCTCGGCCACGGCGTGCTCAAACCGCTGCGCGAATCGCTGATGCTGCCGTGGATCTTTCAGACCATCGCCATCATGCTCGGCGGCTGGTGGGCCTACGAGGTCCTCGGCTGGGGCGGTTACTGGGCGTGGGATCCGGTCGAGAACGCGTCGCTGCTGCCGTGGCTGACCGCGACTGCGGCGCTGCACTCGATCATGGTGGTCGAGCGTCGCGGCATCCTGAAAGGCTGGACCATCACGCTGATCCAGTCGACGTTCCTGCTGGTCATCCTCGGAACCTTCATGACGCGCTCCGGCGTGTTCAACTCCGTCCACTCGTTCACGCAGAGCGCAATCGGCCCGACCATCCTCGGATTCCTGGGCGTGTCGCTGCTTTTCTCCATCGCACTGCTCGCATTTCGCATCGACAAGCTCGAAAGCGACGGACGCATCGAAGGCGCCGCCAGCCGCGAGGCGATGTTCCTCATCAACAACCTGCTCTTCGTGCTGCTGACGTTCACGGTGCTGATCGGCACTGTCTTCCCGCTGATCGTCGAAGCGTTGAACGGCAAGCAGATGAGCGTCGGACGGCCGTACTTCGACTCGATGGTCGTGCCGATCGGCGCGGTGTTGCTGTTCATCCTCGGCGTCGGCCCCGCGTTGCCGTGGGGCCGCGCCACCGGCGATGAAGTGAAAAAAGCGCTGCTGCCACCGATCGCGGGGGCGGTCCTCTTCGCGGTCATCGGCTTCATCGCAAACGTGCGCAGTCCATGGACGCTGATCACGCTCGCATTCGGCGGCTATGCCGCGTGGGTCACGCTCGGCCAGATGTTCCTGCCGGTGCTGCAGCGCATGAAGCGCGGCGAATCGGCGACGACGTCGTTCATCGACGCGAACCTGCGCCGCGGACGGCGGCGCTTCGCGTCATACATCGTGCACGCCGCCGTGGTGGTGACGTTCATCTGCATCGCGGTGAGCAGCTCGATGCGCCAAGTGACGGAGCTGCACTTCACGAAAGGTCAGACGTTGCAGGCATCCGGATTCAACGTCACGTTCCTCGGCGTCGAAGAACGGCACGAGCCGCATCGCACGTCGATCATCGGCAACTTCGACGTAACGCGCGACGGCAAACCGGTGGCGCGCCTCGCGCCGCGCATGAATCAGTATCAGATGATGCGCGAGCCGATCGGCACGCCCGACGTGCACACCACCGCCGGCGGCGATTTCTACATCGCGCTCAGCAACATCGATCCGGTGGCGCAAACCGCGAGCATCACCGTGTTCGCTACGCCGCTGGTGATGTGGATCTGGGTCGCGGTCATCCTCATGGGCGTCGGCGCGCTGTTCGGACTCGTGCCCGCGCGGCGCAGAGCTGTCGCGGCGACGGCGGCGGTCGATGAACAGCCGATCATCGCGGAGACCGCATGAACCGCACCGTCCTCCTCGTCGGCGTGATCATCGCCGCGGTGCTGCTCGGCGTCCTGTTCATGGGCCTCGGCAAGAATCCGAACGAGATCCGCTCGCCGCTGATCGGCAAACAGGCACCTGCGTTTGCGCTGCGCGAGGCCGGCACTGGCCGCACGGTCGATCTCGCGACGCTGAAAGGCTCGCCGGTGATCATCAACTTCTGGGCGACCTGGTGCGGTCCGTGTTGGGAAGAACATCCGGTGCTCGTGGCGAACGCGAAGATGCTGCCGAACGTGAAGTTTCTGGGCGTGGTGTTCCAGGACGAGGAATCGAAGATCCTGAGCTTCCTGCAGCAGCGCGGCTCGAGCTACCCGACTGTCGTCGATGACAAAGGGAAGACCGCGATCGCGTACGGCGTCGGCGGGGTGCCGGAGACATTCTTCCTCGACGCGAACGGTGTGATCCGCGCGAAATACAGCGGGCCGATGTCGAGCGACATCCTCCAGGAAAATCTTCAGAAGGCGCTGCGCTGATGGCGGCGATCGTCCTGCTGCTGATGCTGCAACTGAAAGTGCCGGACGCCGCGAACTTCGTCGGCGCACCGCAAGGGACTCCCATCACAGGCCAGCAGCTCACGCAACGCACGAATGAAGTGTCGGCGTTGCTGCGCTGCCCCGTGTGCCAGGGCATGGCCGTCGCGGATTCGCCCGCGGAGATGGCGGTGAACATGAAGGCGCAGGTGCACGAGCTCCTCGCGCGTGGCTATACCGAAGAACAGATCCTCAAATACTTCGAGCTGTCGTACGGACAGTTCGTGCTGCTGCGGCCGAAGTTCGAAGG
>Ga0196977_1000720_pt1 | contig 15587 bp, 12 predicted proteins | sample S3v_1013CmetaG_FD_148634 | JGI IMG/M metagenome (GOLD analysis project Ga0196977, IMG submission 148634) | Soil microbial communities from Anza Borrego desert, Southern California, United States - S3+v_10-13C | ecosystem: Environmental > Terrestrial > Soil > Desert | place: USA: California...
GTGGCCATCGAGGAAAGCGCATCCATCGCCTGCGCACGTGTGATTCGTGGAATGAGTTCGACTGAAAAGGTCGTGATGCCGCGATCGACTGCAAGGAGTAGTGCGGCTGGTTCGTCGAGTGGACGCAAAAACCCGATTACGACGGCGCCATTTTTCAAACGAGCGAAGTCTTCGGCTGACGGTCGATTCACGGCCGCGAGTACATCAGCCGCTGCTAAGAGAGCATCACGATCAGTAGAGACTTCAGCGCCTGCTGCGCGATAGTCGTCGTCGATACGAGCGGCTGCGAGACCCGCGCCGTGTTCGACCATCACGGTGCATTTCAAGTCGATCAGTTTCTTGACGGATTCCGGCATGAGCGCCGCGCGTGCCTCGCCTGGTTGTGTTTCGCGCAACACAACGACGTTCATGGCAAGCTCCGTTTGCTATTGAATTTGGGGGGAGTAAATGCGCGCCTGGGTGAATTGAATAAAAACGATATCGGCAGTTCTCGCGGGGCTTGGTGGCGAACAACTCCGGAAGTCGGCATAGACTACAGTCGAATCATCGCAGTCGCTGGAATAGGTGTCTCGAGCGGGTGCAGTATAGCAAATTCACGCGGGAATTCCGGCTGTTTGAGGATATCTTTCGGTGTTCGCGGCGGTGTTCACTTTTCACCACGTCGTATGATCCGCGCTAGCTTGCCACTGCGGCACCGGGCACCTATAATCCGAGACCGCTGCGGCGCATTGGTGTAGTTGGTTAACACGCTGCCCTCTCAAGGCAGAGATCACGGGTTCGAGTCCCGTATGCGCTACCACGATATACCGAAGGTCGCTTGAATCAAACCAGCGGCCTTTCTTTTTTGCCAGGCTATGTTCGTAATTACGTGAAGGCGACACAATGGCAAACGCTAATTCTCGCGTAACGATTCACATGGCGGCGAGCCTCGACGGCTTCATTGCTCGAAAGGACGGGAGCGTCGATTGGCTCGAAACCTCAGATGAATTCGTAGACGGCGACACGATGGATCCAACGTTCGTCGAGACGTTTCTCAAGACGATCGACTGCTACGTCATGGGATCGCGAACCTATGAAACCGCACTTCGTTTTGATGCTCAAGGATTGGGGTGGCCGTATGGCGACAAGCCCACCTTCGTCCTCACTAGTCGGGAGTTGCCGCGGACCCGGGATACCGTCGAGTTCTACTCGGGCGATCTCGCGCAATTCGTGAATGGTCGCCTGCGGCCCACGTTCAGCAACATCTGGTTTGTTGGCGGCGGCGTAGTCTCCGCCGAATGCCTGCGTCGCGGGCTTGCGGACGACGTCCGTTATTCGATTCTGCCGATCTTGATCGGTGATGGGATCCCATTCTTCGGGAAGCTTGACAGAGACGTCGCCCTCCATCTCGCGGAGGTCAAAGCGTACAAGAGCGGCATGGTTGAGTTGCGTTACGAGATGGCATGAGCTTCATATTTGAGTGGGATGATGAGAAGGCTCTCCGATGTTATTCAAAAGTCTCAGGAACGGTTCTGTGCGACTTGGCCGAGGGACGCCCGTGGACATTGTTGAATACAAATGCCGTCATTTCGCATTCAATGACGGGCAACACCGCCACCTGTATTGCCAAGTACTTGCACGGATGGTCTATTGATTCTTGAGCAAACGGCGGAATTTTGAGGCAGGGCTTAGCTCATGAGTGGAGGAAGGTTGCTTGACCCGCTTTGAATTCGCGCAACTCACCATCCAGGGTGTCGGTGTGGTTGCTGTCATCCTCACTCTTTACGTCTACTATCGCCAGTTGCGGACTATGAACGCACAGCGGCAGGCACTTGAACGCGAAATGGCTGCGCGGATGCGCCCTTGGGTGGGGCTTTTCGGGTTCGGGTTTGAGGCGGCAGCACATCCCAAGCATCAGAGTACCCTTCGCCTCTTACTCCGAAACTGCGGCGCGCTCCCAGCACAGAGAGCTCAGCTATCTCTTAGCCTTCAGTGCGTAAAGTCTGAGTACGACGATTCAGACAATCCAATCCACTGGCAAGAGGTGGGCGTCAAAGCACTCGTTCCCGGTGAAGACGGAAACTACGGGATCGATGTCTCCAAATATTCTCAGTTCTCGCGATGGCGAGAAGCCCGCTACGACGTGCTGATTCAAGGCAGCATGACCTATTCGCTTGAGCAGGGGAGTTTCCGCACTAAGTTCGAGGCGGCTCTCCGATTCAGCGAGGACCCTGATCCGGAAGGGCGTGTCAAGACGCGATGGCGCAACGTTGAGGTCATCTGAGTGGCTTTGATGTAGCGGGTCGATCACCCGACCTAAGAAACTGAGCATTTCTGCCGACGGTGACAGGAAAAAGTTACACGCTGTCTGCGACTGGAAATAAGGTTATTCTTACTCCAAAAGCCAAACTCTAGTCCGTGGATTTTAAGGCGGTTGGATCAACTAAAAACCGTGGGCTCCTCGTTTTCAACTGCGTGGAGAAGACTTCTCGTTGGTTTATCGATGGTTCGGTCGAAAAATGAAATGCCGGCTTGTTTAAGTAAAGAAAACTCCGGCACCGAGTCTGCGTGATTTGGTTTTTCCACCGGCGGCCGAAGTGGCCGTGCTGAATTCCAGCGGCGGTTTACTGTTGAACCGGACGCCGCTGTGGTATTACGTCCTTCGCGAGGCTGCAGTCCTCGGCGGCGGGAATCAGCTCGGGCCGGTGGGCGGAAGGATCGTGGCGGAGACGTTTGTCCGAATGCTGAAGCGCGATGCGTCATCGTACCTAAACGTTTCCGGCGGGTTCACACCGATACTTCCCTCGGCTGTTCCTGGAAACTTCACGGTGCCCGATCTGGTGACCTTCGCCGGTGTTACCTAACCCTAACAAAGAGGGGCGTGCCGGCTATGTGTTCGGCGATGCGCTCCGATAGTGCACTGATCGTTGCAGAAGGATTGACGCTTAAGGCCGTCGGTATGATCGCGCCGTCGGATACGTACAGCCGCGGATAATTCCAGACCTCGCCGAACTCATTGACCACACCGTGATCGGGATTATCTGACATCGGGCAGCCACCCAAAGGATGTGCCGTCAGCAGCTTCCTGAATGGCCAACCCCACAACACACTGGGTTTGTATCTTCCTCCGATTGCTCGACTGAGCTGTTTCAGCGTCGCCTCCATTTCGTTGAACATCTCGCGGCTGCGCCGGTTGTTCCAGTGGATGTCGATGTTGCCGTCGCTGAGACTCATGCGACCATCGGCGGCGTCAGTTCCCATGCCCAGGTAGGGTAGAAAACGCGGCGTAACGCCGCCTTGAAATAACTTGTCGGCACCATCCGTAAACGCTGAAGCATTGGTAAGACCTACGGTTCGCATGAAGTACTTCTTGATAAACAGCTTTAGATTTCTCAACCGGTTCGGCACGGGCAAAGAGCTCTCCAGATACCAAAGAAATGGATCGGGAAAACCGAGATCTTCGATATAGATTCTGTTCTTGCTGGTGGAGAAGTCTGCACCGGCGGTGATGCTTGGCCCGGAGCTGGGATCTATTTCGCGATTGCATTCGAACGTTCCCGCCAACAGGAAATCTCCGTTACCGGAAAATCTCTGGCCCAACATGCGACCCAGCGCCGGCAGACTCTTCACGACATCACGACAACGCAAAAGTATTTCAGTTGAGCCGAGCGATCCTGCCGAGACAATTACTCTTCGGCCAGTCACCGTGCCTCGTTCAAACTCGTTCTGCTGGGCCGGATTGAAACGCTTGAAATGAACTCTGTACCCGTTACTTTCAACCGGCTCGATCGGCTCGATGTACTCAACCATGTGCAGCGGGTAAACTTCAGCACCGTTTTTCTCGGCCACGGGAAGATAGTTCAGATCGAGGGTGTTTTTTGCATTAACGTGACAACCCAGCATGCAATTGCCGCAATAGACACAACCATCCTGGACCAGGCCATGACGATTTGGTTGTTCCTGACCAGTGTAAACAGCTATATCGATCAGCTCACCACGCGGGTTCATGCTTTCGGTCGCTGCGAGGAAGGCCTTGGTGCGATTCGGAAGTTCGAAGTCAGTCGGAGGCTTTAAGGCCTTCGCTTCGAGCATGTCTTTGGCTTTATCGTAATATGGATTCAGCACGTCGCGCTTGATACCCACGGGCCACCGAGGATCTTCGAAGATCTCCTTCGGTGTTCTTATGTGTACGTTGAAGTAGACGAGCGAACCGCCACCCACCCCACTGGCCTGAATAACGTCGATCTTGTTGAACGTCCGGTAATCAAGCAAACCAAAATCCTTGTAGTTCCAAAAAGCACGGGCGACCTGTCCCGTGGTGCGGGGAAAATCTTTTTTGCCCCAACGTTTCCCGCGTTCAAGCACGCAGACCGAGCGGCCGGCTTGAGAGAGACGGCACGCGTTGATGGCTCCGCCAAAACCGGAACCGATCACCACAACGTCGTAAACTTCTTTCATCGCTTAACCTCCTCGTCGCAAAGACGCGATTCAGACGTCCACGCCGCGTGCACGCATGATCTTTTTGTAGGCCCAAATCAAAAACAAGCCGAAGGCGAGATTTCCGGGTGGGGCAATGAAAAGTCCTAACCTACCCAGGGTAGTCATGGATTCGGCCACATACATGTAGGTCCAATCAGAAAAGAGTTCGGTGAGTCGAACGCCTGCTATAAGCACGAGCCACCACGGTGCTTTTTCCCAACGGATGAACGCAATCAGCTGGAGAAGAGTGAAGGCCACCCAAACAGCACCCGTTCGTTTGAGCAGGCCCATCGGATCACGGTCGTCATAGGGAACGCCGTGAAAGGTCATATACCAGGTATCCGGAAAGAGCAGGCACGTGGTGCTCAGGACGAGGTCCAGGATCACCAGAAATGCCATCAGTACGTAAATAAAGGTTCGTAGTTTCGGACTGATCATCGCCTCTCCTTTGAGGTCCAAGGCGGCTGGAGGTCGCTGCCTTGAGGTAGGGTCAAAGCGTTTTCATGAACTCGACCAACGCGCGTTTTTCTTCAGCAGTGAGAGTGGTTCCCCATAAGTGCCCCTCGTTGCTATTACCAGTGACACTCACGTCGTAGCGCCAGCCTTCGCGTTCCGCTTCTCGTCCCCTCGAGATGAAGCCCACTCGCTCCTGGTCGTAAACATCGTAGGCGCGGTAAAAAACTTTCGGGCGATTCTCGGGAGGCTCGAGTAAATCGAGCAAGGTTGGCACCGAGCCGTTGTGCAAGTAAGGAGCCCGAGCCCAAACCCCATCCAGCGAAAGCGCAACGTAACCTTTCGAGCTGCGAAAGGCGCGAAACGCCCACGGGTAACCGTCGGCATACTTGTTGAAGGAGTCAGCTGCTGACTGCGGCCAGTGATTCATCCGGTGGGGATCAGTCTTCACTTCTTCAATCGGAACAATCTTTCCGGTAGTTGCACCTCCAAATGCATGACACGAGGCACACTGGTTGTTGTAGATCTCGCTGCCACGGGCCGCGAGCGTCTGATCGATCGCAAATGGATACTTGGCGGACGGCAGATCCAAAAGCCATTGATTGACGCGATTCAAACCGTCAATGTCGAGTGACTTTTTGGTTGCGCCGGCAGCGAGAGCAGCGCTGAGCACAGGCTCGATCAACGTGGAGTTCAAGCCGTCGGAGTGCCGCAGGAATCCTTCGTGTGCTTTTTGGTTCCAGATGGCCATCATGTCGGTGCTTCCGATGGTGCCATTGTCGGGAAGTCTCATGACGATCAGCTGAAAGGGATTCATATCGGTGCGGCCCGGTCCCCAGTCCGGCCGCGAGTTCATCCATTTGTAGTCTTCCTGCGCCTGCTTAACGAGAGTTTTCTTGGTTTGGGGAATTATCAAATGGCGATAGAGCACACGATCGATAAACGATAACTTCTGGACGCGTTCTATCTCGTTCAGAATGTTGTCCGGGTTGAATCTCGGATCGCTGGCGCAGGCGAATAGAAAACGCAGATAGGCTTGCGGCATGAAACGACTGCTTGGACCACCAGGGAACATCAGCGGCTTATCTTTTGCCGTCATCCGAACCGTGGTTGTATGGCAGGCGGCACAGTTCACCGCCACGCGAGGAAAGCCGATCGTCATCTTTGTAAAACCGACCGGTAGCTCACGGCCCTCTTCCCACACGGCGCCGAGTGCGGTATAGCCGCCTGGACCAGGTAACTTTTCCGGAAACATGCGCGGCAGGACCAGCCAAATCAAGTACGGCACACCGGAAGGCTCTTCTGCGCCCACTGACCCGTATTTGAAGTGCTCGTCAGCAGAAGCGTAATGGAGCGGAACCCGCCGGAAGAGTTTGTACCAACCGAGTGCTCCCAGGATGCCGGCTATTACAAGGATCACAATGACAGTAATCGCGATTCGTTTGCGCTTTGATTTCCTCATCAACTAAGACTCCTACAGTCGCTTCATGTACTCGACCAGCGCGTCTTTTTCTTCGGCCGAAAGATTGGTCCCGTAAGTGTGTCCGGAGTTGCTGTTGCCCGGCAGGGAAGTATCGAAGCGGAAGAACTGCTGGTTGCCCTCCGAGGGCACGTTTGACACAAAGCCGACGTTCTTTTGATCGAAAACGTTGTAACCGCGATAGAAGTCTTTTGGCCGTTTATCCGTTGGTTCCAGCAGATCTCTCAACGTCGGCACCGAGCCGTTATGCAGATAGGGAGCACGCAGCCAGATGCCGTCGAGCGGCATGTTGGCGTAACCGTTCGTCTTGCGAAAATGCGAGAAGCGCCACGGGTAGCCTGCATACAACGTATTCTGGTTGGACGAGAGTGTGTACGTGTAAGAGTCCAGGCGGTGTGGGTCAGTCCCGATCTCGTCGAGCGGCGTCACTTTTCCCACCAGCGCGCTCGCGAAATCATGGCAACTGGAACAATGTTGCCGGTAGATTGCCTCGCCCTTGGTCGCCAGATTCGCATCGATGGCGTAAGGGTACGCTGGCGCTTTGAAGTCGAGCAGCCAGTCCTCAATCCGTTTCAGCCGATCGAGATCGATAGTGGCTGGTGTCACTCCGGCGCCGAGTGCAGCGCTTTTGTTTCGTTCCTCAACGGAAGTGTTGTTGCCGTCCCAGTGCAGTTGCATTCCTTCGCGCGGCCGTTGGTTCCAGATGGCTGGATAGTCGGAAGTGCCAATACTTTCATCCTGGTCCATGGGCCAGTGAAATTGGATGGCCTTGTAAGGATTGAACGTGTCGACGCGGCCTGGTCCCCAATCAGGTCTCTTATTGATGAATTCCAGTCGTGTGCCCTGTTCGATCAGCGCGTCTCGAGTCAGGGGGATCGACATTCGATAGATGACCTTTTCAATTGGCCCGAGTTTGGTGCGAGCGTCGATGAACGCCATCACGTTGTCGGTCGTGAAGCGCGGATCGAGTGCGGCAGCCGTAAGGAAGCGAATATAGTTCTCGAGCTCAAGCTGGTGTGCCGGCATTCCGAGGAACACGACTGGTTGGCTGTTGGGTGTCTCTCTGACCGTTCCGGTGTGACAGACACCGCAGTTCAACCCGACGCGGTCGACGATCACGCGGCGTTTGGAAAAACCGATCGGGAGATCATGTCCGGGTTCCTGAATCAGGCCGAGTGAGGCATAACCACCCGGCAGTTTTTCCGGGAACATGTCGGGCATAACCTTGAAGATCCAGTAAGGAATGCCGTTCGCGGGTTCACTGCCGATCGATCCATATTTGAAGTGTTCGTTAATCTCGGCATAGTCGACTGGCCGATTCGGATGAAAGCTCCAGTAGAAATACGCGGCCAGTCCGACGATAGCCACAGCGACGATAATGAGCGCGATTCTGATCCGTCTTCGTTCTTGAATCTCGACGGAAGTCGGCGGCTCGTGAGTCTTCATGAGGCCTCCTGTTTGCGGAAACCGCTGCTACGGTCAAACTCAAGCCGGTGTGAATACGGTCATGATTTCTTTGACCATGCGTTCGTAGTCGCCGTCGTAGCGTGTTAGGTCGTAACAGCCCAGTGGGTCGGCGAGCGCGTGGACCAGGCACTTGTTGCAATACGTGCATGGTTTATCTGGTAAGTCTTTGCCGGAAGCGTAGATCTTTACGAGATCGTTATTTGCCACCAGTGGGCGGGCAATCGCCACGGCGTCGCACGCGCCTTCGGAGATCGATTTGCGAATGAAGGAAGCGGTTTGAAATCCTCCCGTCACGAGAACGGGGACGTTTACGTGTTGCTTGATCTGCCCTGCTTCGTCGACGTTGATGCCTTCTATTTGGTCGGGCTGAGTGCGGTGCCAGAGAAACTTGAAAATCGGTCGCAGCACGCGATAACGAAACAGAACGAAGTTGCGGAAAGCGTAGATGCCACTCGAAACCATTCCTCCGTAAGATCTCGCTGCATGCTCAATCGGGAAGGCGCCCGGTGGGTTCCAGGGATGCGGAAAAGTGCTGCCATACGACACGTGAATAGCATCTGCTCCGGCTGCCTCAACCCACTTGCAAACCTGAATCGACTCTTCGAGTGTGTTTCCCTTTTTCTCCCAGGGGATGATGGCGTTGTTATGATCTACAGCGCTGATCTTTACCTGGAAATGGAAGTCGTTGCCGACCTCCGCGCGCACTGCTTTCATGATGTCGAGCAAAAAGCGCGCGCGGTTTTCGAGTGAGCCTCCGTACTCGTCCTTTCGATCGTTTATTCCCGAACTGAGAAACTGGTTGATGAGATAGCCGTTACAAGCGTGCAGCTCGACGCCGTCAAGTCCCGCTTCGCGAGCGCGGCGGGCGCCGTCGGCAAACTGCTGGACGACCATCTTGATTTCAGCGCCAGTCATGGCCTGACAAAGCAGTCCATGAAACGAATCAGTGGCGCACGTTGAGCTCAACGACTTGTTAAAGGCGTTCTCGATGCCGCCCATGTCCCGCTGCCGGCCGCCGTGACTGAGCTGCATGATGTATTTGCAGTCGTACTCGTGTACCTTTTCGCCGACCCGGCGCCAGAAAGGAATCTTGTCGTCGTTGTCGATGATGGCGTAGTTCGGAAGAATACGGCCGCGAATTGAAATGGGAACATGGGAGGAAATAATTGCACCTACGCCACCGCGGGCAAACTTCTCCTCCCAATTTATTCGCGCTTGAGTGCCGACACCGTTGTAGTAGTCGAATCGTCCGGAGATGTTTGAACGAAATATCCGGTTCTTGACGGTGAGGTTGCGAAACTTGAGCGGGTCAAAAATGATGTCGTTGGCCATCTGTAAAAACTCCTAATCAAAACGGCCCGGACGTAAGTACATTGCGCGCGTAAACGTCCCACAGCTTGCCCATAAACAATTTCCCGAAGCGGGACATCGCCGAAGTGCGATCCGAGAGTGTTGGTCCTTCTGCACGGAACGTTGTGAGCTGTTTCAGGCAGTCAAAGAAGTGAATGATGATGATGCCCGACGCCTGCACCATCTGTTTGAGCTTTTCAGAATCCCTGGCTGCGGCTTGTTCCTCTTCCTCGCTGACATGTCCATTTAACACGCGGGTGAATAACGTGGTTGTGTCGTGCCAGAGATCGAAACCGGGATCGTCCTTGATGTATTTGAACCCGCTTAGAGTCAACGGATTCCCCTGGCTGTCTCTAAAGAACAGGCGATAAAACATTCGTTTGATCGACGGATCCTGATCGTCGACGAAGAGATTAAACTTCGCTTTTTCGACGGGCAGTTGTCCGCCCAGTGCTTCGCAACGGATATAACCCTGGACGTCGTCAGTGTCGTGCTCCGGATCGGTGACAAAACGATTCACTCCGTTGACGGTGATCGTCAGATGGAACATGATCGCAGTGTCATTACTTTTTCCTGTGCGCGCGCCGCGGTCGTAATCCAGCTCTCCGAAAGTTATGTGACCTTTCATCTCTTCGGTGAAGCTGACTTTGGTTTCCGCAGTGTGGACGTCGGTTGGGAACTCTCCCGGATGTGGTTTTAGCTCGATGCCGTTTTGTTTACACCACTCACGTGCGCGCAGGACGCCAAGATTGACGGCTTCAGCAAGACGATCCTGGCTGAAGTCGATGAGGTAGTGCAGGGCCACATCGGCTTTCAACTCTTTTACTTCAATGTGCCGGCCAAACTCGCCCACCTTGCCTGCCGCAATCGCCTCGTTGTTATCGAAGACGCGTTTCAGAATGGCTTTGTAGTGGCCGTCGGCGGTGGTCTCGATTATCTGAAAATAGGTGGCCACGAAACCGTGTTGCCACTCGTCTTTCTCGCTGACGGTCCAAATAATCCAGAGTTCATCAGCGCCCCGCCGAATTGCTTCCTCGATGTTGGCGTCAGTCAGATAAACGGCGTCGATGTACGTCTTGCCGTCAATGTGAACAGGCGGAAACCACATCGGCAGCGACACACAAGCACAGAACAGGTCTTCGCTCATGTCTTTGGGCTCGATGACTTCCAACGTCTTTTCGCTGAAGTTGATTACGTTGAAGGTGGCGTTGAGATTGCTGGCACGAATCTTATCCCAGTCCAACCCCCATCCCGGGAAGACGTGCTTGCGGTAGTTGTCCAACGTGAATAACGACTCGGCATAAAGCAGGTTGAGGAAGGTAGCCGGATTGAAACTTATACCCGCCTTCGGATTGAGGTTGCGCCAGTTATTGGCGATCTGCATTCCGCTCATGCCCTGGCACATCATCGCGAGATTGAAGACGCCGCCGCTGGCCGCATCGACGTGATCGAACGTGAGTCCCGCTTCGTCGAGCCAAACCTGTAGAACTCCGGCTTGAAAAGAGACCTTGATGCCACCGCCCGCGAGAATCAACGAACGCTTCTTGTTACTCCCATTTGTCATCTCATTACTCCTTTGCACTGCTCGATGATGTGGTCGGCCGCGCGGTCTGAGATCGCGGCGATAGTTAGCGACGGATTCGGTCCCACCGGTCCGGGCATTATTGAACCGTCAACCACATAAAGACCGGGATAGCCAAAGACTTGGCCATGCGAATCAACGACACCGTCGTCCGGGCTGAAACCCATCGGACAACCTCCCAGCGGATGAGCAGTAAGCACCTGATGCAAGTACTGATAGGAAGGGTTATCCACGTATTCCGCGTTCAAGGTCCGGGCAATGGCCCGGCCCACGCGTCTGACTCGATTGAAATACTCCTGAGATTTCCTCTGGTGCCAGTCGCAGTCGAGCAGGTCCTTTTTGAGAAACAATCGTCCGTTGGCAAAGTCACGGCCCATTGAGAGCACTGGAAACGAGCTCATCGAGGAGCTGGCGTCGCCAAGCAGATCTGCGATTTCCGTGCTGAGGTTGGCGTCGTTGTTGAAACCAAGCCGGTATTTGGCGGCCATTTTCAAAAACTTCAAAGACCGTCGAAGGAAGCTCGGGAGTCCGGATATTTCTGAGAACCAGCTCAACAGATATGGGTTTGCTCCATCTTCGGTGTAGAAACCACGGCCCTGCGGGCCATCGCCGTCGAGCGTGTCTCCGATACGAATGGCACTCGTGATCACTGGGCCAAAACTCGGATCCAAACGTCGGGGCACGCTCTTGCCGTGTTTTCGTTCTGTGCTTCTAACGATGAAGGAAAGCAGATCGCCGTTCACGCAAAAACGTGAGCCGAGTGTTTCATCGTTGAGAAGCGGAAAGTTGGCCTTGTTTTTCAAGAGCAGATAAGGCGACCCGAAAGTCCCCGCCGCGATGATCAGGCGATCGGCCGTAATGGTGTATTCATTCGGTGTCTTACATTGTCCGGTCGCGGGATCGATGTCGTCAGGAGTGTGCCGGACAAACTTAACCTCGTACCCCTCGCTGCCGAGCGGCGCAATTTTTTTTACCTCACACAGTGTCTCGATTTGCGCTGGATACGGCTGCTGGTGAATCGCCGCAGTGATGTAGGTGTAGTCGAGCGTATTCTTGCTGCCGTAATTACAGCCGATGTCGCACTCGCCACAGAGCCGGCAAGTGGATCGTGGCATGTCTCGCTTCAACGTAACGCTGTGATAGTTCGGATAATCTTCCTGAATCGGAGCACCCACAAGCGGAGGATTCGCAGGATCGTCATCGTCAGGAGAGCAGACCTTTTTCGATCGAAAGCTGACGGCCAAATTCAGCGGTAACCATTTGTGAGTTGAATTATCGTCGAGCTGAAGATTGCGATCCGCCTCCTGCATGGCCAGTGTTTTCGGCGTGTTGCTGTAAGGTGGATGTTTGAGCGGGTATTTCTGCACATTCATCATCTTCTCGACAGATTCGTAGTGAGGCTCGAGGTCGGCATAGGTTATCGGCCAGGGATCGTAACCACCATCCGGCCGATCTTCCTTAAACCACTTTTCGTCTTTGCGAAGATGAATGTTGGCGTAGATCAGCGACCCGCCGCCTAACCCGCTGGAGACAAGCGCGCCCGATCTTTTGAAGGACCAGATGTCGAACATGCCGTACAGACCGGCGCTCGGGTCCCAAAAGTTCTTTCCCAGGTCGTAAGGCGCACGCGCAAACGAATTGGGTGGATAAGGCTTCCCGCGCTCGAGCAGGCAGACGCGTAATCCCGCGTGCGCCAGCCGATAGGCCATTACAGAGCCGCCAAATCCCGAACCTATTATGACTGCATGAAACTCGGCCATTTGAATATCCTCGTGAGCTTCTCGTGCCTAAGTGACCGTGTTAGAAGTTTGGACCGATGCAGGCGCATAGCTCGTCTCCAAACTACGGAATATGCAGCACCCAGTCTGGAGAGCAAGGGGACTTGGAGACGGATTAGTCATTATGAGGCTCTCTGTCTGTTGGGCCAATCAGTTCAATCGGCGCAAAAAGCACCGCGATGAGAAATGACCTGTTAGCTATGCACTCGCGTTCTGTTACTACTGCCCTGGTGTGTTCTTCAGCGACGCGGAATTAGAGCTGAATGAGAAATAACATCATGCGTGAAAAGGTGGACGTCGTTGATGAGCCATCGTGAGAACTCCTTCTGAGGACTGCTCTTTGGGTGATGTTATAAGCGACAACTCGCGGCGCGTCAATAGTAAGAACTGAGTTCTGGCTGTTATTCCTGAGCTATAATGGTCCGCGGCACTTGAGTTACTCAAACTCGTCTGCCACGGGCCTGATTCAACCTCAAACGGGAGCACATCAACATGGCAACCACCCGCCGTAATCTATGGTTCTCACTCGTGGTTTTGTTACTGGTCGCCAGTTCGGTTTGTGCACAGCGGCGAGCAATTCTGGATTCCAAATCCCCTTCCGCAACAATGCGGAATCTGGTGAAGAATATTCGTAATCCGCGCCGCTCGCAGATACCTTTGGATCAGTTACCGGCAGCAAGCCGGTATTTTGTGCGGATCGCACCCCGCCAATATGTTTTGACGGAGCGTAACAAGATTAAGCCGACGGCTACCCTGGCTGGACCGGCGAAACCTTTTGTTTTCCTTACGACGCCCGAGAGTGTTTTCGGCAGATCATTGTTGGAAATTTACGAGGACATTGGGTACGAAGCGGAAGGAATAATCCGTGACCAGCGGAACCAGGACATGGTGGCGATCATCTTCCGCTATCCGCACAACATCGCGGTCTCGCCCGTACAGGACGGCATTCTCGACAATGATTGGTCAAACAGGATCTACAAAACAACCTGGGATAACATATTGTCTCTGTTCGCTCGGTTGGTGAACGACGCTCAGGACGACGTGTGTAAGCCAGCCGATGGGCCCGCGACACGAATTTGTCTTTTGGGTTCACAGGCACAGTTCGTCGTAAGCTTCCCGCAGATGGGAAGCAGCGAATAAAAGCAACGGAATATCGGGTCCTACAAGGCGCCGGCGGTCCCGACTGGGACTTTCGCAAGTTGCTGGAAGATAAGTTAAGCGTTTTTGAACATTTCCGGGGAGACGGTCGCACTGAGAACGAGACTCTCGAGCAGCGGGATAACCCTGATACTCCACCAGCGGCCCTGATAGAAGTAGTCGGTCCGAACGTGAAGCTGAACCTTCTGCCGGAAGTGACGGTCATTCACTTGGGCCGGCTCACAATTGACGACTGTTATTCAAGTCGCTCGACGAACTGGCGGAAGTGTGCCAATCAATGAACCCTTACGACAGCGCGTACAAGAGATTTATCGAAATTAGCGACTGAACCCGAAACTAGTGGACCACCGCAAACTTCAGCCGGCTGTAGGAATAATCGTAGTTTTCGTTTTGATGGCGTTTCTTTTGGCCGCGGAAGGGCGGATGTTCTTCTGTGCTTGCGGTGAGTTCAAAATTTGGGTTGGCGATACGTGTAGCTCCAGTAACTCACAACAACTCTTCGATCCTTACAGCTTCACTCACATACTGCACGGCTTTCTGCTGTTCTGGCTGCTCCTGCTGCTGCCGCGCAAGCTTTCCTCGAGCTCGCGGTTGTTAACGGCACTCGCGCTCGAAGCGGCGTGGGAACTTTTCGAGAATACGAAGTTCGTGATCGATCACTATCGCACCGAAACTGCGGCGCTCGGTTACGAAGGCGATACGATCGTGAACTCGTTTGGCGATCTCGCGTGCGCGCTCGTTGGTTTTCTAGTCGCGCGAAAGCTCGGACTGCGGCGCTCGTTACTGGTTTTTCTGCTGGTGGAAGTTGTTTTACTGGTCTGGATAAAAGACAGTCTATTGCTGCAACTGCTGATGCTGCTGCGACCGGTAGGTTCGATAAAGATGTGGCAGATGTGCCGCTAGTTGATCACGCGACTGTCTAGATCGCGCAAGGCGAGCCGGTTCTTTTCACGCAACTCAAACAAGCTCGCACCAACCTGCATTTGCACCGACTGCGAAAGTGCAATCTTCTTGAAAGTGGCATAAGGAATCGTCGCTTCGAGAGTTTCGACCTTTGTATCCCAGGAGCCGGGCCTGGCCGTGTCCGCGGGCTGCATGCGGCCGAGCCGCAATGTTCCGCTGTCGATCACGACCGACAGGTCGCGCTGATCGGGCGAATGCAGGTGCACCCAGTCTTTGTTCTCGAAAAAGATCTGCAACTTCACTTGTTTCACATAGTTCAGTTGCGTGCCGGGGCAATGCAGGCTGATTTCGACGCTGACGCACGCGTCTTTGAACTTGTCTTTGAAACCGTCGCAAGTGACCTTCATCTTCTTCAGCCGCAGCACGGTTTCATAGTTAAAACCGTCGTACTTCGTCTCGATTTTGCCGCCGTGACTGACGGGTTTCACGCCGTTGGCAACAGGTGATTGGACCTGCGATAGTATTGCAGTAGGATGAGTCAGCACGAGGCTACAGGCTACAGCGATAATAAGTTTCCTCATGAGATGGTTCTCCAGGCGCCGGGAATAATGGGTTGAACTACAGAGGTGAGAACTCGGGACAGAACCCGCGGAAAGGTTCCTGAAGAAACATAGCGAAGCTCGGCGCGCGGTGTCAATAAACTTTTCCGGCGCAACTGATGCAGTTTTGAGTTTTGGGGCAAATACGCCGAAGGCGTTCGCTAATTTCAGCCCCGGGTTCGAGCATTTGCGAGAACCCTGGGAGTCGAAGAGAAAGAAACGATAGCCCTTCAGAGCCTGTCGGAAAAAAGCATCGACAGCGATCAAAGAATAAGTAAACTGCCAGCATGAGCAAAACCTTTCGTGCCTACGACATGAACCAGCAATTGCTGTTGCCGCCGGATCTGCGCCAGTGGCTG
>Ga0196977_1000723_pt1 | contig 15486 bp, 13 predicted proteins | sample S3v_1013CmetaG_FD_148634 | JGI IMG/M metagenome (GOLD analysis project Ga0196977, IMG submission 148634) | Soil microbial communities from Anza Borrego desert, Southern California, United States - S3+v_10-13C | ecosystem: Environmental > Terrestrial > Soil > Desert | place: USA: California...
TGATTCGCAATATTGTTAAGTTTACGCAAGCCCTTCAGGTGGAACGGAAAGCATGGCCCGGATCTCTCTCATTCCGAACCGCCTCGATCGCAACACCTCGGAGCACGAGCTCGAGCTCGGCGCCGCAAGCGTGCTGCAGCGCGTGTCTCTCTCGCGCCAGGTGGGGCGAGTGATTCGTGGTTTCGGGATGATCCCCAGCCAGCACACGCCCACGACGTCGACGTTCTTTGGTGAGACCTTTCGCACACCCGAGGGAAATTACGCGGTCATTGGATCCGCTAACGGGTCCATCCAGGTCACGCGGCCCGACACGTTGCTCGGGACGGGCCCGGCCGGGATCCTGCCGCTCTTTCCAGACCGATCCCAGGCGGGCGGCCGTGGCGGCGGCGGTGACGACTGCGACGAGCGCGGATGTTGCGGCGGCCATTGCGTGGACTGCAACTGTGCTCCGGCCGGCTTCGATATCGACCTTACGTTAAATACCGCGCCTGTGTGCAGCGGGGCCGTGCAGAACATCGCGGGCAATAAGACTGTCAAGCCCTGCATCAAAGCCTGTCCCGATTGCAACGATAAGACGGACGGCGGGGCGAAGGTGTCTTTCCGCGTCGTGAACAACACCGGGAAATGCATCCGGGTTCAGTTCCTTTTCACCGTGGGCGGCCTGCCGGCGAATTGCCGAGTGCGCGGCCGCTATGGCTGCGAAGCCGGCGGCGCTGCTTACAACAACGGCGCGCAAGTCTGGTTCTATGTCTGCGTTGGCGTGGGCGGCACTGTGACAGGCTGCATGGATCACGTGATACGCACACTCAACGGCGGCTGTTGCGATGCTCAATCGGCCGAGTGTTGTGATCCAGCGGTCGCCGTGACGCTGAGCGCGTTTCAATACCAACTGTTTTGCCATGACGGTACGGGCTGCATTGATGCGTTCTGTAACGATGGCGTGTTTGGCGGAGGGTGCCCGTCATGCTGAGCGGCGGATCCGGAGGCGGAGTCGGAGGCGCCGGCGCGTTCCTGCAGGGGGCAGCGGCCGCGGCCGCGTCGCTCCTGGGCCCGCAGGCCTCGGACGAAGTCCAGGCGCAGCGGCGCGCTATCTGCGAAGGGTGCGAGCTGTACACACTGGGCGCCCTGGGGGCGACGTGTGGCAGCTTTGGAGCTCGCCAGGGGCCGGAGTCTGCCGAGCACGGCTGCGGTTGTGTCCTGGCGGTAAAGATCCGGGGTTCGTTCAACGCCTGTCCGCGGGGCAAATGGACTTGAGTAAAGCCGATCGCGGTTTGCTTTACGCAATCAGGCTAGAGGAAAGCCGGCTTTATGGCGTCGATCGCACCTGTCACGATCAAGAGCGGCCGCCGCGCTGAGCATCGCGAGTGCTTCGCGCAGCTCGGGCCTTACGTCGTCATCACCAACGGGCACGGCCCCAATCAGATCTACGACACGCGCCGCAACGTTTGCCAGGACATGGGAATGGATGCGCCGTCCGGCGCTCCCACTGACGGGGGCACGATCGCGGGCGCCTTGACCGGCAATTATCGCTGGCGCATCCGCTGGCGCGATCAGTACACCGGCGTGATGAGCCTGGCATCCGCTGAGCTCTCCGTCACGCTCACGGCTGCCGGCCGGAAGATCACGCTCGGCGCTTTAACTCCGCCCTCGCGCGCGACGCATTGGGTGCTTGAGCGCACCGTGGCCGATGGGAAGTACTTCTATCCGGTGAACCTCACCAGCTCGGCGCCGCACGGTACCGTAGTGGGGACGACTGAGGTCGACGACACCACCAGCGACGATACGCTCTCCGCGCGGCAGTCGATCGAGAACGTCCAAGGCCGCTTCCGGCCGTACAAATGGTGTTTCGCCAACGGCCCGCGGATCATCTTCGGCGGCGGCATTGTCCATCGTCCGACGGTGACACTCACGAACGGATCCAAGAACGTCAGCAGCGCCGACGGCGGCTTTACTGCGGACATGGCGAGTATCGGTACCGGCCTGCCCGGCTGGGAGCTCAGCGTCATTGGCGAGAGCCGAAACTACCGCATCAATACGGTCGCCGATGGCGATAACCTGGCGCTCCTGGAAAACTACGCCGGCACCACGGGGACAAAGCAGGTCGCGATCGCGGGCCAGCTTAACAAGGTCGGATGGTGCGAAGCCAACGAGCCCGAGTATGGCGGCTCAGCCGAGATCGGCGTGGTCGAGTACTCCAATGAGCAGCTCATCGGCGATTCCGCGCGACTGACCGGAGGTTGCGGCCTCGGTCCCACCGGCGCGCTCTACGCCAAAGAGTCACAGCTTCACCTGCACAGCTATTTCCTCAATCCGAAGGTCGAGATTGGAGACGGCCGCGTGCAACAGCTCCAGACGTTGCGCGGCGCCCTTGGGCAGAAGTGCATGCGCTTTATCGACGGCGTTGTCTACGGGATGGATTATCGCGGCATCTGGCGTTGGGTGCCAGGCGCGGGCCTTCCAGAGGAGCTCGGCGGATCCCTGTCGTACGATTGGGCGGCCGCGGACCTGAATTTCTCAGCCGCTGAAAACTGGCACATCGGCCACGATCCATATCATCGCCTCGTTTTGTTCTTCGTCTGCACTGGATCTGACACCTACCCCGATAAGGCGTATGTCTTCGATCTCACGCGCCAGGACTGGGTCGACGCCAAGACGTTTCCCGCCGGCATTACGTGCTCTTATGAAATGCCCGACACAACGGGCGCGCTCCGGCCTGTCGTGGTGCAGGAAGCCGTGGGCGCGGCGCCGTCGCGGCACTTCTTCGACAACATGGGGATCTCGAACGGCGCGCATCCTTCGACGGTTCTAAATGGCACCGTGACGGGTGGCGGTGCGAACACTCTGAGCGCCGCCGGCGGGAGCTTTTACAACTCGGATCAGAAGCTCAAGGCCGTAGCCGTGACGCTCATCCGCGCGGCCGACAGCTCCGAAGAGACGCGCATCGTTTCGGACAACTCGGATAGCGAGCTCACGACGGAGGTCAATTGGATCGGGGACGAACCCGTCAACGGAGACAGCTATCGCGTAGCACCTATTGAGTCACGCTGGCGCTCCGGCCGGATCTCGCTCGATTACTCCGATCGCAAAAAGGAATTCTTCGAACTCTGGCTGTGGGTCGCGCAAAAGACCTGCGTTCCGTTCTATGTGAATTTATATTTCAACGGCAGCGCCACACCTGAGAGCGATTGGACCGCGCGCAATGAGGACGGCGTTCGCTTCATCGCCAGCAACCCTGATATTCGCGTCGATCCGACCACGACGGGACAACACCGCTACCGTATTCCGCTGATGAAGCGTGTCGCGAACGACGTCGCGATCGAGATCTTTTCAAGCGAGGCTGGCGAGCCCTGGGAGATCCTCGACGCGGTGCTCGTGGGCTTCCCTGACCCCAGCGAACAAGCGAGGGAGGAGTAACGCATGCCAAAGCGCGAACTCACTCCCCAGGAGCGCCAGGCCAAACGCATGAAGATGTTGAGCGGCGGCGGCCGCATCGCGCCGGCGCCAGCGTCCGGTGGGGAGCTCGCGTTGCCGAGTGCGGCGCCGCGCGGCCAGGCCGGCGTCAGTGTGGCCGATCAATCGACCATGCGCCAGGCTGTGCTCTTCGCGCGCAGCAAGCAGACGAAGAAGCTTGTCCCGCTCGTGTTTGATGAAGACCTCGGCGGCCTACTCCTCACGTCAGCATCTAATGCGACACTGATTGCGGCGCTCCAGGCAATCAACTCAAAGCTTCTTCTCGACTCTCACAACCGGTTGAAGATGGCGGACGCGGTTCATTACACGCCTGTTGCCGGCGTCGCCCTGGGGACCGGTGACACCCTGATTTACACGGCCGCGGCGAAGGTGAAGGCGAGAGTCGTCATCGCGAATGTGAGCGCCGCGGCGCGGACCTTCCAGCTCTGTCACGGAACAATCAGCGATGCGAACAGCCTCTTTAAAAACACACCGCTTGTCATTGGTGAAACGCTGCTCTGGGAGGTCGACCTGGCGAACGGGGACGTATTGCGCGGCCTCTGCGACTCTGCCAGCGGTGTGACGGTGCGGTTGTACGTGTACACGATTTCGTGAGGAGTCCGGCGTGGACGTTGGCTGGGTGGTGCGACGATTCTTGCAGCTCTTCGGGACGAACCCCGCCGCCAAAAAGGCGATGATGGGGAACGGCTCGGGCGCGCTGCCGTCGTTCCAGGATATCGACGACGTCGATATTGTTCTGGCCGACGAGACCACGCAGGACTCGTCAGCAGCCCGGCACGGCTTTTTGAAGAAGCTGAGCGGCAATGCCACCGACTACATGGACGGCAGCGGCAACTGGTCGGTTCCCCCCACGAATGCACACGCCGCGGAACATCTTTCCGATGGCGCCGATCCGATCGACTTCTCACTCATCATCGGCAAAGGCGCGGATGGAAGTGAGCCGGCTGCAACTCCGGAGAACGAAGGGTACCTTTACGTCATCGACAATCTCAGTTCGGGTAACCAGCTCATTCGCTCGAACGGCACTTCATGGGATCCAATCACCGCGCCAGCCGGCGAGCTCGCGGACTTCATCTCGACGACGTTTGCCGCGGCGATCCTGCTGCTTCAGCCACTTTCGGAGAAGGATCAACCGGACGGCTACGCAGGATTGGATAGCAGTGGCGTTCTGAATGGAGCGCAGCAGAAGTACGGTACTACAGCCAACACAGCCTGCGAGGGCGACGATGCACGACTGAGCGATGATCGCGACCCGAACGCGCACGCGACCAGTCACCAAAGCGGGGGCGGCGATGCGATCAAGCTCGACGATCTCGCCGCGCCTGACGACAACACGGACCTGAACGCGACCACATCCGCACACGGTCTTTTGCCGAAGCTGAGTAACGTTTCGACGGAGTTTTTAAACGGAGTTGGCGCGTGGGCTACGCCAGCGGCCGCACTGGACATTAACGGCCTGACGGGCGAAACGTCGATCAGCGACGCTGATTATCTGGCGCTCTATGACGCCAGCGCCGCGGCGAACCGCAAGATGCTGCGCAGTGATCTCTTTAAGCAGCCGTCGTTCAGCGTGCACCGCAATGGCACAGATCAAACGGGCGTTACGTCGGGTGTGCTCACTAAGATTCAATTCACCACAGAAGAATTCGATACCAATGGCTTCTTCGATAACGCCACGAACTATAGGTTTCAGCCAACCCTTGCCGGCAAATACCTCATCACTTTGACCGCGCAGTTCAATAGCGTAGTCGATGGGCAGTTTGGTTCGATTACCGCGATCTATAAGAACGGCTCGCCCCACAAGCTTGGAAGCACTGTCCCTAACGGTAATTCATCGGACACGCGCTCTGTCTGTACGGCAATCGTCGAATTGAATGGGAGCACCGACTACATAGAAGGATTCGCACTGCACACACACGGCACCAATCGCGATCTAGAAGGCGCAGCCAACTGTACGTACATGATGGGCGTGAGGGTCTCACCATGAGCCCGATACGTGCGATGGAGCGGCTCCACCCGACGGCAATCTTTCTCGTCGACTACGCTTTTAAGGATGATGGGGCTGGGCCTTATATCTCGAAGTGGAACACGCAGAAGCTCGGGCCACAGCCGGTGTCATTTGCAAAGCTCATCCAGGATGGTGATGCGGCGGCGCCCACGGAGGAGGAAGCCGAGCGCGACGCCGCCAAACGGCTCCCTCTGAGAGACACAGATCCGGACCTTACGCCGGCGCAAATGCAACGCGCGGTCAAGTTTTTGCTCCGTCAGGCGCTGAAAGGGCGGTGATCCATGCTGAGTCCAACGTTCCGCGCTACGGCTGTCGATCGATATGGCAATGTCGTTGGCGGCACTACCGGTAACACTCCGCTCTCGAGCCTCGGCTCCATGCTCGCGCAGTGGGACTCGCAGCAGAACATGGCCCTTGGCGGCGCCGGCGGCGGCCCGAGCTCTTACGACCCGTTCGCCTTCAGCGGCAACGCCCCGACCGCATCCGGAGTCTACGGCTGGAACTTCAATCCCGCGCCGTACAACGCCGGGCCCGCGTCGCCAGCATATCGGCCACCGGCGCCGACGGAGGGCGCAGCCGGCCAGGCCGGGTACAGCTTTACGCAGATGCTCCAGAACAACGGCGCCATGCCGAGCGGATCCGGACGCAGCTCCGGCACGACTGCCGGCGGCTTCGCTGCAAATCAAGATCTCTGGAATGCCTGGAAGTCGAAGCTCATGGGCGCCCTTGCCAATCCTGGCATGGACGCACAGACGGTGCAGGGCCTGGTCAATCGCGCCAGCGAAGGGATCACGGAACGGGAGAAGGATTCCGGCCGCGCGTTACGCGAACGCGTGGCGGCGCTCGGTGGATCCAACTCGGGCGCAAGCGCCCAGGCACAGCGCCAGCTCATGGAAGGGTTTTCCGGCCAGATGGCAAACGCTCGCCGCGACGTTCGCACCGCGGCGGAGACCGATCGCCTGGATCGACTCGATCGCAATCTCTCGACGGCGGGATCGTTCCTGTCCCGTATGCAGGACCGCGACGCCGAACAGGCGCGATGGCAGGCAGACCAGGACCGCGCAGACGAGCGCGCCAGGCTGAACGCCGCGGCGATCGCGGGCGCGGCCTCCGCGCCGAGTCCATTCCGCGCCGGCGGCTTCAGTTTCGATTTCGGTACCGGTGAAGGCGGCGGCGCCAACTTCTCCGATCGGTACGGCGATCGCCTGGGCCAACAGGGCGGAATGTTCGGCGGAAGCGGTTTGATCGGCGATCAGTACGGCGGAGGCCTCGGCGATCCGGATTACTCTGGCGTGAACACAGTGAGTGGCTTCTGGGGCGGCAACACGCAAGGGACCTGGCTCGACAATTCGAGCGGATCCACGTACAGCCGCGGCGCTGCAGCGGCGCCGTACGCGATCGGCGGCGCAAAGCCGGTCGCCTCACTCGGATCTGAGCGGCCGAAAGGCCCCGTCGCCTACAGCAACCTGCAGAAGAATCCTTTCGGCAAAAAAAATCCGTGGCTCGCGGCGTGAGGTGAGGCAATGAATCCGATCTACGATCGTATGTTGATGCCCTGGGCGCAGGCCCAGGAGCAGAAGGTCGCGGCAATGGATCGCTTCAATCGCTCGCGCCGCTTCATCCCTGGCGCCGAGCTCGAGCCTGGCATCGGCGAAGGTGCGAACGCTCCGCTCCTGGCTGACTCTTTTGGCGAAATGGCGCCGACGGGGCCCAAGTTCGAAGGCGCGATGCCTCCGCCGGCTCCGATGCCCTCGGCCGCACCGGCTGCGCCTGCAGCTCCGGCCGGTCCGGCCGCTCCGCCGGCATTTAATGCCCGGAAGTTCGCCGATACGATGCGGATGCTCCGCGGCGGACAGGGCGGCCCTCCTCCCAATCTGATTATGAACGATCCCGGCCGCGGCGATTACATGCGGCCGATCATTCCGCAGCGCGGCGGCTTTGTCCGCGGCCGCGGGCAGCCGCCAACGCGGCCGTTCTGGGGCGCTCCTGATGATCTTCACAGCCCATTCGCGGGAATTCGCATCCCCGGCTCTAATGCCATGCGCTACCGGGGGGCAATGGCCCCTGGCGCGCCTGCAGGAGCGGAGGGCGGCGGCCGCGGCGCTGGCGACGGCAAGCTCGAGGCGCTGGTCGCCCTGGCTGAATCCGGCGCGATCCCCCAGGAGGCGCTCCCTGGCCTCTTGATCCAGAGCCTCGGCCTGAATTTCGAGGATCCGGCGGAGAAGGCGTACAAGCTCAGCCGCCGGAGCGTCGAGGACGCTAAGAAGGACGAGCTCGCCAACCTGACGATCGCGGAAGCGAAACGGAAGGCCGAGCTCGAATCGAAGAAAGACGAGTACGAGCTCGATCCATCGAAGCGGCCGCTCTCTGAGCGCGAGAAGGTTGAGCTCGAGATCCTAAAGACGAAAGCTGGAAACGAGCAAACGCTCTTCAATAAACAGATCGAAGGCATCGACCTCGAGAATGAGGGAAAGCGCAACAAACTGGCAGGTAAGCTGAGCCCGACTGAGCAGATCGAAATCGATCTTAAGAAGGAAAACCTTCGTAAAGTGAAGGCGGAAACCGATCTCCTGGTGACAGGCGACCTCACGCCGCAAGAAAAGCGCACTCAGCAGGCTAAGGCGCTCGAAATGGCCGAGAACGAATACCAGGCTGCCTTTGCTGAAACTCTCGACCATGTGAAGTCGAAGGCGATCGCAATCGACCGGGTGAACGATCGACTCTCAAAGCAGGGTCTACCGCTGATTACAGACTTCACGCCTCGCGGAGATCCAGCGGCCGCAAAAGCTCGAGTCATGAGCGGTGCGCTGAGCGGCCGCGACCCTCGTGAAGTATTCAAAGGTGCTCTAAGTAGCGTTGTTCGCAACGATCCGAAGCAAATGTCTATGATCGGCCGTCGGAAGCTGCGAGACGCCGACGACAAATGGGTCTTTGGGACCAAGCCCAGCGAAGACGCCGAGTATCAGACGACGATGATGGATCAGATCGTTAACGAGCTCGTCAACGAGGGCCTGAACCCGGCCCTCGCGCAGCATCTCTACCAGCAGTTCCGGTTCCGCTAACAGGCCCACGGCGTGCGATAAGCGGCCAGCATGGCAAAGCGCATGCGGCCGCCGGCGCCGATAACCCCGGCTCCCCCTCCCTTCGATCCGTTCTTCGGCGCCGCGGACCCGATGGGGCCCGTTGCTTCACTTGATCCGGATCCCTTTGCGGCGCTACTCCCGCCGATGCCCGACGGCAGCGACTTCGATCCCTTCGCACCGCCGCCGATGGTTGCGCCTGAGCCTGAGCTCCTGGACCCGGAGCCCGAGGAGGACGGGCTGCTCTCGAAAATCGGTTACGCACTCGATACTCCTGGAGCTCTGTTCCGCGGCGCCATGGCTGGCCGCCCGGGGACGCGCGCGAGTACTCAGGATCTCTTCAAGGAATACGGCCTCACGGAAACGGCAGACGCTCCGCTGCTATCCTGGCAGGGTGGCGCGGGACTGATCGGCGATATCGTCCTGGATCCGGCGAACCTGCTCCCCGGTTTCTTTGGTTTGAAAGCCGCCACAAAGGCCGGCCGCTCGGCGCAGCTCGTCGGCAAGCACCTGGCGGAGGCAGGGACAAAGGTTGACGACGCGCTCCGGACTGCCAAGATCGGCGCCGGGCGATCGCGCCGAGCTGCTCAGGAGGCCTTCGATGCCGGCAACGAATTCGAAGAGATTCCCACGCCGTCACTCCCGACGGTCAAAGACGACGTCCTCGGCGTTTTGCATCGTGGGTCTGACGCTGTGGATCCGTCCACCGGCGAGGTTCTCGCGGAAGCAGGACGAGTTGGCGATCGCGCGATTGTTGAAGGACTTGCGCAACGACAAGATGATCTCGGTAGAGCAGCTCAAGACCTTATTTCCAATCAGCAGGCACGAGGTATTTCTGACGATGTCGCCTTCCGCCCTCTCGACAACGCCGCGGACCGCGTCCGCGCCGGCCAAGAAGCGTTCCTGAGCGCCGGCGGCGACGTCGACCCGTTCGCTCTCTTCAGGCTCGGCGGAAATCTGAATCCGATCAATTATCTGCCGGAGATCCCAGGCTTCACCGCGCCGCTGAAATTGCCGGAGGTCACGATCGCGGAGGCGCCGCAAGCTGCGCAGCTCGTGCAAGACGCCTGGCGCGGCCTGGGCAATCTGCCGGGAATCAAACAGGCAGGCGAGCTCTTTAGCCAGGTCCCCGGAAAAATCTCACCCGAAACGCGCAAGATCATCAATGAATTGCTCCAGACCTCACGCCGCGAGGTCGCCGAAGGCGAGGCCGTTGCAGCGCGGGAGGCACAGGAACTCACAGCCGAAATAGACAGTACTATCCCGGGTCCGATTCCAAAACCCCCGCCGGCGCCCGAGGTCCTTCTCCCAGGACAGGCAACGTCCGAAGAAATCGACGATTTACTCCGCCAAGCTGAGGAAATTAGTCCACCCCCGCGGCCACAGGTAAAGGCGCCGCCAGTGGACGACATCCCGGTGGAAAGTCCGCCAATTAGTCCACCTGACGATCTCGTGCCAAGCGTGAAGCCACAGCCCGACCGCGTCTATAGAGAAATAGGGCCCGACCAGATGCGTGAGTATCTACCGGACTCGAAGGGGGACTCTCTCGTCGATCGAAAGGTTTACTTCTCCTCGTCACCCGATTTCGCACTTGGCCAAGGCAACAACAAAGGGATCATGCTGGAGTTCGATCGCACAAATCTGCAGCTCACAGCCGAGACTTCCAAACCGGGCGCCGGCCTTGTTCCGGGCTTCGATGAGCTAGTCGGAGTGCATTCCCTTCCTGAGTACCGTCAGGCGCTGCGGAAGATCACTCTGCCGAAGAATCTCGTAGCGCCGGAGGGCGCTCTCTCACTTTTGGACAAGCGCGCCGCATGGGCCGAGCGCATGCAGCCATTCGTCGAGCGCGGCGAATGGAAGAAGACAGTCACAGACGACGGAGTCGTTTACGAGAAAGTCTCGGCGCCGCCGGATACTGCCCAAATGGGCAGTATCCCACCCCGATCGGCGTCGCGTCCGGATTACATCAAGCGTGGATCCGAAGGCGACACGCTTCTTAAAGCAGCGGACGGCGCGGCACCGGCGAAGAACGCGGACGCGATCGCCGCGCGGACTCCTGACACGGATCCGGACGAGCTGCTCAAGAAACATCCGGACTGGTCACGCCAGAAGGCTCAGGACGTCGCCAGCTCGAACTATCAGCGCAACTTGCGTACGATCGGAACGCAGCGCGACGCGCGGACAACGGCGCCGTACCTCGACGACGCCGGCCAGGGAACCGCCGCGGCCGCGGTCGACGCTGCAAAGCTTGACCAGGACGTGATGGACGTCGAGCTCACTCCTGCAGGAAATCAGGTCTCGGACGCCGGCGGCCTGGCTCCGAGCGTTCGGGCGCGCGTGACACGCGTGATCGAGCGCGGCGGAGAGGATGCGCCAGAGGTGAAGGCGATCGCCGACAAGATCACAAAACAATACGAGACGATGCTGCAGGCCGAGCAGAAAACTGGACTCGATACCTCCGAGCTGCAGAGTAAAGACGGGAAACTCGGCTACACGACGCACGTTACTACGGAGCAGGGGCGCAAGTTCTTCAATGGAGTTGCCCGAAACAAGAAAAAGGCCGCGGCGCTCTTCATGGAACTCGAGAAGGTGCGCGAGGTCCGCGGGATCGCGCGAAATCCAGATGCGCTGAACGTCCCGCAGACCAAGACGCCAGGTAAAAAATCAAAGGAACCTGCCAAGCCGATCAATCCCAGGCTGCAGGCAGAGAGCCTTAAAGAACTCGATGGCCTCGACGCAGCAACGAAGGACTTCATCATCCGAAACAACCTGCAGAAGGAATTTAACGACTTCTCGCGTGATATCTCGAACACTCACCCGTCACAGATCGCGCGCTTGCCAGCGTATCGGGATCTGAGTGTTGAGGAGCTGAACCGCGCGTTTCGTAAATTCGGCGCGAAGGTCAATGTCTTCGAAGAAAACCCGGCGGTGCAGCTATTCACCCGCCGGGCACGCCACGTAAAGGCGATGGCCGGCCAGGCGTTCGCCGATCGTGCCGCGGAAGCCATCGGCCAGGAGATGAAAGATGCTCCTCGGACGCCCCAGACCAACGGCCTCGAGAAGATTGGAGACAAGGTCGGGATTACGAAGCTGAATGAGCAGCGTATCCACCGTGGGCTCGCGCCGATCGGGTTTGATCCAGAGACGGCGGAGGCTTTAGCCAGTGTTCTCAACCGCATGGAGAACCCGGAAGAAGTTCACGAGCTGGTGAAGTGGTACGATTCCGCAACACGTGTCATGAAATCGTATCTGACGCGAATGTTCCCGGCCTACCATGTCGGAAACCACATCAGCAACCATGTCCAGAGCTGGCTGGGCGGCGTCCCGCTGAACGCTCCGGAAGGCGCTGAAGCGATGCGGATCCTCGCCGGCAAGGACGTGACGATCACGCTGCCCGAAGGAACCTTCACGCGAGACCAGATTCTGCAGCGCTACAAGGAGAGCGGCTCATCGAGCGGCGGATTCTATGAGAACCTGGTCGAAGAGAGCGCGCGCAACGTCGGACAAGATGCGAAGGCTCGCACATTTAACCCACTCGATCCGGAGAACTTTTTCGTCAGAGGCGCGGAGAAGGTCTCTTCCGCGATCGCGGCCGGCCCTGGCATGATCGCTGCCGGCGCCTCCAGTGGCCTGAAGGAATCCAGCGGAAAGATGCTCGAAGAGTCCGACCGTCTGAGGCATTGGCTGTTCAAGAAGCGCCAAGGCTTCAGCGACCAAGCCGCCGCGGCCGACGTCGACAAATACCTCTTCGATTATTCGAGAGAGTCTCTGTCGCCAGTCGAGCAAAAGTACCTGTCGCGAGCGGCGTTCTTCTACAATTACACGCGGAACGTGATCCCGCTCATCCTGGACACCGCCGGCCAGGATCTGCGCAAGGTCGCCGCGGTGACGAAGCTCGGCCAGCAGCCCGGCAAACCGGAGTATTTGCCAGGCTACGCGAACGAAGGCCTCAACGTTCCAATGAGCGTCGACTCTGAGGGCAACAAAGTTGTCGCCGCAACGCTGCGCACGCCCGTCGAGGCGGCCGTCGAGCCCTTCGCTAAGAATCCCCTCACGCTTTTAAACCCGCTACTCAAGGCGCCTCTCGAGCTCGCGAGTGGCCTGGACTTCTTCCTCGATCGCCCAATTGCGGACGCGCGAAAAGCGCCGCACTTTGTCGACGAGCTGCCCCAGGAGCTGCAGGACATTCTCGGCGTGGAAGCGATCGCTAAGACCGATCGTAAAGGCCAGGTGATGACAGGCCTCGACGGCGCGCCGATCATCAATTACGAGGCGGATCCTTACGCGCTCTGGGCGGTGCGCAATTCGCCGGCGTCGCGCCTGGTCAATACCGGGAGCCGCATGTTCGACGAGCGCAAAGGGATACTCGAGAACCTGCTCAACCTCACGACAGGCGCGCGCCTGGTCAGTGTCGATGAGGAAGACGAGATCGAACGGCTCAGGAAGAAGCGGAAGACGGAGGAGTCTGCGGAACGGAGCCGGGCGCGGAAGAAGGCTGCGGCGCAGGCGGCGCTCTCAGAGAATTGAGGGCCGTCTCTCCGGCCTGTCACGCTTGCCTCGGCCGCGTTCCCTACCCAGAGTTTCAGCGACAGCCCGGCCAACTGGGTACCGGTCGAACCTCACTTTTGCCCGTGCATCAACTGGCGAATTAACCAGGTCTGGAACGGATCCTCGCGCTTGTGAGATCTCGGCAGCCGGCGGCCGTTCTCGTGGATCCATCGAAGGAATTGTTTAAAGTCACAGTTCGCCGACCAGCAACCGATCGGGCCGCCCGTCGATAGCTCGGCAAATCCGAACAAGACAAACAGCCAGGCTTTCAGGCTCTCAGCTCCACGCGGGTCATGCACTCAAACGTCGAAGTCGCTCTGTACCATCGCTCCGCCAACTGCTCACGGCCGCGGTCGACCTCTGACCGCAATATTTCACCTCGGACCATTTCGTACGCTATCGTCAGGACGTCCAAGCTAAATGGCGTAGCCGGCCGCGGCGCCCATTCGACAAGGCCGCGTTTGAAGTCGACAGCGCTTTCGTCTTGCAGCCAGAGGCGAAGATCGTTCAAGGTTTCGCGGATTGCCGCCTCATGCTCGAAACGCGGCAGCGTCGCGAGTTTGTCCTGCAGCCTTGCAAGGTCGTAGTAGATCACGCGCGATCTGCGTCTCTCGCGGAACTCTTCGTCGACCATCCGCATCACGCGCGTGCCTCCTGCGGTTGTGCTGTGCGGCGCCGTCCGACTTCAGCGATCGCCATATCGATGGCCTGCTTTGCTTCGTCGTCCTGCTCTGGAGTCGGATCTCCGCGGCACTTGCGGAAATAGCCGATCTTTGTCCGCTTCGCGTACCTGGCCGCGGCGATGCCCCAAGTCACGATTTTGTGCAGGCGGTACCCGTCCGGATCCGTGCCGATATCCGGGCGGCCGCGGCAGTGGCTGATGGCGGCGGAGGCTTCGTCGTCGGTCCAACGCCAGCGCTTCAATACGACGCGGAACACGTCCCAGAGCTCCCAGTCTCGCGAGACTGCGGCCGGGTTCGGTCTGCGCGGCTTCAGATCGTTCAGAAGCGCCGGCATCACGTCGCGCATCTGCGCCGTTGTACCGTCGTTCCCCGCCATTTTTTTCCAGACCGGTACGGTTGTAAAACCGGTGTTACCGTTGGTTGGTTGGTTGGTTGGGGCATGCGCATGCGGAACGCATGCCTGAGTCTGTGGTTTTGTTTCCGTAGGTGACGTTGCACGGCGTGAGGGAGACTGCGGTTTTTCGGTTTGGCGGTTGAGCTGGTCTGTCTGGTCGGTCGGTTGATCGGTTGAGCGTTCTTTATTCCAGCGGCACGCGGCCGCATAGCTGGCGAGCTGCGATCGCTGCTCGCGTCCAACGATAAACGGCTGCCGGCGCTTCCAATTGTGGACGCCGTAGCCGTAGAGGTCTTCGTCCAGGAGGCGGAGCTTAAGCATCGCCTTCACGAATGCGCCAGGCTCGCCGCGCCAGCCGGCGTGCAGCTCGATCCACGTCGCGCTGTTGCCGAGTACTCCATCGGGCTTATGGTCTGCCACGTAACCAAGTAAACGCATCCAGCAGCGGAACGCGTCGCGGCCGCTCTGGTAACTCGGATCGAGCTCCTTACAGAGCGAGTCAATCTTACTGTGATCCGCGACGTGCGGATCGGTGCGCATGTCGTCAGCCAAGACGTTGAGCTCCGATGTTCACGATGGAAGAAGACTGCGGACGTTGTCGCTTGTGAATCTGGCAGCCGAGCCGCGCGATAATCTCGAGGCCGTGCTCTTCGTCGATTCTTGCCGGCATCCAGGTCTCGGCGCCGAGCGCGTCGGTTGCGATCAGGATCTCCAGCCAGGCGTCGGAGCCGTCGGAGATCAGCCGGAACACATGCGCGCCGATCGAGCCACGCCACACCAGGCGCCGCGGCTTAGCGGATTTGGTCCCGATGTTCATCGCTGCACCGCCTGGGGCGCGGCGCCCTGGAGTTCGGCGTAACATTTCGCGCAGACGAGCTCGTTGCGTTTGTACGCGTCTGCAGCGTTAGCATCGAGACGTCCCATGCCGCTGAAGCCGCAACGGTGGCACGTGCAGATCGCGTACAGCCAATTTTCTCGAGGGCGGCCGCGGCGCTTCATCGCTGCACCGCCTTTTCGATCAGCTCTTTCGCGGCAACAAGTACGCGAAATTGTCCGGGGTTTCCTCCGCCGGGCGCGTCCGGATGAAACTTCTTTGCGAGTTGGCGATACGCCTGCTGTATCCGGTCGCCCACGTTGGGAATGTGGTCCGGCACGTAGCGGTCCTGCTGCCAATTGATGTGGAACATCTCGCGGCCGGCGCGCGACGTAATTCCAAACGGCGTGACGCCGTCGCGCGAATTCCAGAGGATCTCGACATTGCCTAATTTATCGGCGTACTGCATGAGCTTGAACGCTTCGACG
>Ga0196977_1000725_pt1 | contig 15464 bp, 16 predicted proteins | sample S3v_1013CmetaG_FD_148634 | JGI IMG/M metagenome (GOLD analysis project Ga0196977, IMG submission 148634) | Soil microbial communities from Anza Borrego desert, Southern California, United States - S3+v_10-13C | ecosystem: Environmental > Terrestrial > Soil > Desert | place: USA: California...
ACAACGTGGAGATCGGCGAGAACACGGTCATCGCCGCGCAAAGCGGCGTAGCCGGCTCCACGAAGATCGGCCGCGACTGCCTCATCGGCGGGCAGGTCGGCATCATCGGCCATCTCACGATCGGCAACCGCGTGAAGATCGCCGCGCAATCCGGCATCGGCCATTCCGTCAAGGACGACGAGATCATCCAGGGCTCGCCCGCTTTCGCCATCGGCGATTACAAGCGCTCGTACGTGCTGTTCCGCGGGTTGCCCGGCCTGAACGACAAGATCAAAGAGCTCGAGAAGCTGCTGAACGAACTGAAACAATCCGCCTCGCAATAGATGAGCACCAAGCAACGCACCATTCAAACTCCCGTTTCCGTCACCGGCGTCGGTTTGCACACCGGGCAGCGGGCTACGCTCACGTTCAAGCCCGCCCCCGAAAATCACGGCTACAAGTTCAAGCGCATCGACCTGCCCTCGCAACCCGTGATCGATGCCGACGTGGACAACGTGGTGGATACGGCGCGCGGCACCACGCTCGAGCAGAACGGCGGGCGCGTGAGCACCACCGAGCACGTGCTGGCCGCGCTGATGGGCATGAACCTCGACAACGTGCTGATGGAGATCGACGGCCCTGAGGTGCCCATCCTCGACGGCAGTTCCTGGCAGTTCATCGCCGCGCTGGACAACGCCGGCAACGTGGAGCAGAACGCGGAGCGCGAATATTTCGAGCTGACGGAAAATCTCACGTACGAAGATCCCGTCAAGAAAGTGGAGATGCTCGCCGTGCCGCAGGATGAGTTCCGCGTGACGGTGATGGTGGATTACAACTCTGAAATTCTCGGCACGCAGCACGCCTCGATGTACAAGCTGGAAGAGTTCCGCGAGAACATCGCGCGCTGCCGCACCTTCGTTTTCCTGCACGAGCTCGAAGCCCTGCTCGCGCACAACCTCATCAAGGGCGGCGATCTCGACAACGCGATCGTGATGGTGGACAAGCCCATTCCCGACGAGAAGCTCGATCACCTGCGCAAAGTGTTCAACAAGCCGAACGTGGAAGTGAAAGGCCGCGGCGTGCTCAACAACACGCAGCTGCAATACTACAACGAGCCCGCCCGCCACAAGCTGCTCGACATCGTCGGCGACCTCGCGCTCGTGGGCGTGCCGATGAAGATCCACGTGCTCGCCGCACGTCCCGGCCACGCGGGCAACGTGGAATTCGCGCGCAAGCTGAAAGCGCTGGTCAAACGCGAGCGCGCGAAGAAATCCGTCGAGACCTTCAACCCCGAAGCGCCCGCGGTCATCGGCGTGATGGACATCATGAAAATCCTCCCGCACCGCCCGCCCTTCCTCTTCCTCGACAAGATCATCAAGCTGGAAGCCGAGTGCGTGATCGGCGTGAAGAACGTGACGATGAACGAGTACTGGTTCACCGGCCACTTCCCCGACGAGCCCGTGATGCCCGGCGTGCTGCTGGTGGAAGCCATGGCGCAGACCGGCGGCATCCTCTGCCTGAAAACGGTGCCCGACCCGGAAAATTACCAGACGTATTTCCTGAAGATCGACAGCGTGAAATTCAAGAAGAAAGTGGTTCCCGGCGATACGCTCGTCTTCAAGCTCGACCTGCTCACGCCCATCCGCCGCGGCCTCTGCCACATGAAAGGCACCACGTACGTCAACAACCAGGTCGTCGCCGAAGCCGACATGCTCGCGCTGATCGAAAAAGTGCGCAACATCGATACTCCGAAAAAGGAACAACCGAAACCGGTCAATGTATGATCTCCAAAGCGGCGCACATTCATCCCGATGCTAAGCTTGGGAACAACGTTACCGTAGAACCATTCGCCTTCGTCGACGCCGACGTCACCATCGGTGACGGGAGCTGGATCGGGCCGCATGCCGTGATCATGAGCGGCGCGCGCCTCGGGAAGAACTGCCGCATTTTTCCCGGCGCCGTCATCAGCGCGATCCCGCAGGATCTGAAATTCGAAGGCGAGTACACCACCACCGAGATCGGCGACAACACCATCATCCGCGAATGCGTCACCGTGAACCGCGGCACGAAAGACCGCACGACGACACGCGTGGGCGCCGACTGTTTGCTCATGGCTTACGTTCACGTCGCGCACGACTGTGCCGTCGGCGATCACGTCATTCTTGCGAACTCGGTGAACCTGGCCGGGCACGTGACGATCGAAGACTGGGTGATCCTGGAAGGCTACGTGGGCGTTTCGCAGTTCGTGCACATCGGCGCGCATGCGTTCATCGCGGGGCAAAGCGGCGTTCGGAAAAACGTTCCGCCTTTCGTCAAAGCCGCCCGCGAGCCGCTCTCTTACGCCGGCGTGAACAGCGTAGGCCTGCGCCGCCGCGGCTTCAGCAACGAAGCTATTCTTGCGATCGAAGACATCTACCGCACGCTGTACGTGAAAGGCCTCAACGTGAGCAACGCCCTCGCCGTGATCGAGCAGGAAGCCCCCGCCTCGAAAGAAAAAGGCCAGATCATCCAGTTCATCCGCGAATCGACGAACGGCATCATTCGCGGCATTTCCTAAGATTTCACTCTTGATCGTACCGAATTACGGATCCGAGCCACAGTATTCGTATCCGATGGTTATCGGATTCGTAAATTCGTGTGATTCGTAATTCGATGCGATCTCCCCTCGTACTTTTTCGATGCCAATTACTTTAAAAAATATCGGCAAGCGCTACAACCGCGAATGGATCTTTCGCGGCGTCGAATTTGCGTTCGCGGAGAATGAGCCTTGCGTGCTGCTCGGGGCGAACGGCTCGGGGAAAAGCACCTTGCTGCAGGTGATCGCGGGCGCGTACCTGCCTTCGGAAGGAACGGTGGAATATATTTTGCGCGGGCAGAACGTCGCTGCCGAAGAAGCGTACCGCGGCGTAAGCATTGCGGCGCCTTACCTGGAGCTGATGGAGGAATTCACGCTGGCGGAATCGGTGCGTTTTCACGGGCGTTTCAAAAACTGGCGCGGCGGATTGAACGATGCGAACGTGATCGATCGCTCCGGCCTCGCGCACGCGAAAGACAAATCCCTGAAGCATTTTTCCTCCGGCATGAAGCAGCGCGTGCGCCTGCTGCTCGCCATCCTCAGCGATACGCCGATGCTCCTGCTCGACGAACCCTGTTCCAACCTGGATGCGAACGGCATGCGCTGGTACCAGGAGTTGGTTGAGGAGCACAAGCCCGATCGCATCGTCATCGTCTGCTCGAATAAGCAGGAGCAGGAATATGCGTTCTGCAGGCAGCAATTGCTCGTGGAAAACTACAAGCGCTGAAATTTGGAGAACGCCGGCGCGCGAACCTATCTTCATTTTCCCAACGATGAAAGACCAGGGAAGCAGAGACGTCGAATCATCGCGCAGCGTAGCGAACGAAGTAGGATCAGGCCGGTTCGCCACGCAGCGTTTCCCTGCCGTTGCGCAATTCGTGAAGGGCGGGAACAGCACATTACCCATTCTCGCCCCGGCGCAAACGCAAACGAACTGGTGCTGGGCCGCCGTGTGCAGCGTGATCGTCGGGCAAACCCAGCAGGCCCTGGCCAACCAGTTCGTCGGCGGCGCGAACAATCAATTCGATGCGCTGAATGTGCTGCAGGCTTACAATAAGCACGGCGCCACCAAGCTGGGCAAGGTGCCCTGGGACACGCTGGTCGACGAGGTGAACGCGGGGCGCCCGATCGTGATGCTGTTCGGGCCGACCAACAACGCGCATTACGTGCTGATGATCGGCTACAACGGGAAAAGCAGGGCGGACAAAAACAGGAAATACGTGATCTCCGATCCCGAGCAGCTGGGCGGCGCGGCGCAGGCGCTGACATCGGATGAGCTCGGATCGTATCGCGGCAATTTCATCGGTTATTATCTTGTCACATAACTTCCTTCCAGCATGAGCGACCATCTTTTCTCCCTCGCCGAATCCTGGCTCGTCAACAGCCGTATCAACCTTATGCTGCTCCGCGCGATCGGGGAAGAGCACCTGGCCGTCACGCACAATACCCGCGCCCGCAATGTCGGCGAGCAGTTTGCGCATATGCATAACGTACGCGCGATGTGGCTGGAGAACATGTCAGCCGCCCTGGCGAAACAAGTGCGGCGCATCGAAAAAGGCACGGCGACGAAAGAGCTGCTGCTGGAGCACCTCGAGCTTTCCGGCGAAGCCATGGCCGCGCTCTTCGAAAAAATGGAAATGGACGGCAAGCCCAAAGGAGGCAAACGCGGGCCGGTGAATTTTTTCGCCTACGTCATCGCGCACGAAGCGCATCACCGCGGGCAGATCATTTTGCATTTGAAATATGCGAAAGTCACGCTGCCGAAAGAGACCGGGTACGGGATCTGGGAATGGGATAAAATTTAATCCGATATGCAGATTTCAGATATGCAGATGAATTTTCATAATGCCCGCCCATCTGCATATCTGAAATCTGCACATCCCTCTAAAACCGCTCTATTTAAGACTTTTCTTATCTTTGCCATCCTGAAATTTCAATAAGTAAACTTCTTAAAACGAATCAAAATGGCCGATACCGGAGATGTTAGCATCGGGATGTTCATCCGCTACAACGGGGAGCTTTGCCAGGTGCTCGAGTGGCAACACCGCACGCCCGGCAACCTGCGCGCTTTCTACCAGGGAAAAATGCGCGTCGTCCGCACCGGGAAGCTGGTGGAAAACCGCTTCCGCTCGGGTGAGGCGATCGAGATGACCTCGGTGGAATACAAGATGCTGCAGTTCATCTACCAGGAGAACGAAAGCATCGTGGTGATGGACAAAGAAACCTACGAACAGCTTTACATCCAGGCCGACCTGCTCGGCGACTCGATCAAGTTCCTCAAGGAAGGCATGGACGTAAAAGTTTCTTTCGAGAACGAAGTGCCCATCCTCGCCGAGCTGCCGAATTTCGTCGAACTCCAGGTGACCTACACCGAGCCCGGCCTCAAAGGCGATACCGCCACCAACACGCTGAAGCCCGCCAAGCTCGAAACCGGCGCCGAAGTGCGCGTGCCGCTCTTCATCAACGAAGGCGATATGATCCGCCTCGACAGCCGCACGGGCGAGTATATGGATCGCGTGAAATAACCGGGTACTGAACGGAACACAGAGCCGGGATTTTTTCCCGGCTTTTTTATTTGAACAAAAATGGACTTGACGATCCGCGGTTTTTCGACGGCGCTCTTTTCGACTTGGTACTTCGTCGAAGAGCTGGGATTGCTTTTCGACGCGGGCGACGGCGTGAGCGCGCTGCTGGCCTCGAAATCACGGAAAGTGAAGCACGTGTTCATCTCGCACGCCGACCGCGATCACCTCACGGGACTGATCCAGTTCATCCAGCTCAACGGGCAGGCGAACAGCCCGGTCGTTCATTATCCTGCCGACTGCGGCTCCTTCCCTTCGCTCGAGCAGTTCTCCCGCAACTTCGATCCGCACGTGCCGCGCCCGGCCTGGGTGGCGATACGTCCCGGCGATGAAATTCGCATCGGCAAGGACATCGTCGTGCAGGTGATCCGCAACGGGCACGTGCAGGCGCCGGAAGACAAAAGCAAAAGCTTAAGCTTTCTCGTGCAGCGCCTGAAACGCAAGCTGCGCGCGGAGTTCAGCGGGCTGAGCGGGAAGCAGATCGCCGAACTGCGAAAAGAAAAAACCGAAGCGGAGATCAGCGAGGAAGTGCGCGAAAATATTCTCGGCTACTCGGGCGATACGCCGGTGGAGAACGACGCGCGCTGGAACAAGGTGCCCACGCTCATCCACGAAGCCACCTTCCTCGATCACGCGGACTGCAGCAACGATCCCGAAGCCAAACGCAACAAGCACAGCACCCTGCCCGAAGTGATGGACATGGTGGCCGGCACGGAAATTCAACGGCTTATTCTCGGTCATTTCTCCTCGCGCTATTCCGACGAGCAGATCAGCGCGGCCCTGCAAGCCCAGCTGCGCGAGAAGAACATCAGTATTCCCGTCCGCACCGTCCTGCCCGGCCGCTGGGAAAAGATCATGATCCGGAACGGAAATTTTTCGGATGTTTAAAATGGAATAAGAAAACTTTTTCCGCGCCCGTTCGTACTTTTAAGTGCACCGATCTCCGCGCTTATGAAATACGCTTACGTTTTTCTTTCGCTGCTTTTTTCCCCCGCGCTTTCCGCCCAGCAAGGCAGTCCCGCCCAGCACGAAGCCGCCCGCGAAAAGCTGGTCGCGCTCTACAACCGGCAGGCTTTCGATTCCATCCACACGCTGCTCTCGCCCGACTTCAAAAAAGCCATGCCTTCGCGCACGCTCGTCGTGTTTTTCCGCGACAATATTTACGCAACGAGAGGCATGTGGCTTTCGGCGGAAAAATTGCGCGACGATCCGGGCATGACGATCTACCTCGCGCAATTCGAGAAAGGCTCGCTGGAAATGTCGCTGGCTGTCAATCCCAAAGGAGAAATTTACGGCCTGCAATTCCTGCCGCCGAAAAAGAAAGCCGTCGCGATCCCTTCCGAGGTGCGCAACGACAACCCGCTGAGAACTTCGATCGACAGCATCGTCGACACCGAAACGAAAAATTTCCTGGCGCGCAACTTCAACCGCGGGCTGCGCATCGCCGTCGTGCACAAAGGGAAAACGTACACCTACGGCTACGGCGAAACGGTGAAAGGCAATGACATCATTCCGCACGACAGCACGATCTTCGAGATCGGCTCGCTGACGAAAACATTTACGGCCCTGCTGCTCGCGCAAGCTCTCGAAGAAAAACGCGTTTCCGAAGACGACGACGTGCGCAAGCACCTCGAAGGAAAATTCCCGAACCTGGAATACAAAGGACAGCCTATCCGCCTGAAGCACCTCGCCAACCACACCTCCGGCCTGCCGCGCCTGCCCGCCGACCTGGAGAAGCAGCCGAAATTCGACGCGCTCGATCCGTACCGCAACTATTCGGAGAAAATGCTGCTCAGCTATTTGCAAACCGCGAAGCCCGACACCACGCCCGGCGCGCGGCAGGAATATTCCAACCTCGGCGTGGCCGTGCTCGGTCTCGCGCTGGAAAAAATTTACGGGAAATCGTACGAACAGCTAGTAAAAGAAAAGATCACCGCGCCTTTCGCTCTGTCCAGCACAACTTTCGAAGACAATGAAAAACGAATGGCCGCCGGCTACGACGAGCACGACAACAAAGTGCCGTACTGGCGCTTCAGCGCCTTCGCCCCCGCCGGCGCCCTGCGTTCCGACATGCACGACATGCGCCGCTATCTCGATGTTCAAATGAAAGCGGACGATCCCGCCGTGCGCCGCGCGCAAAAGGAAACCACGCGCGAAGGCCCGCAGGCCGTGGGACTGGGCTGGATGATCACGCAAGGCGCCTCGGGAAAAAACCTCATCTGGCATAACGGCGGCACCTTCGGCTTCTCCAGCTTCCTGGGTTTCATGGAAGATCGCTCAACGGGCATCATTATTTTATCGAACAGCGGGAAACCGGTAGATATGCTGGCGATGCAGCTGCTGAGAAGAATGCAGAAATTGAATTAGAAACGATCTGCACCTTCATCTTTTTTTCTTCTTCCCGCGCGTGTAAAACTCCGGCGGCTTATTCTTCAGCCATTCCACGAACTTTTTGATCTCCTCGTGCGCCAGCAACTTTTCGATCGTGAAATAATGCTGCTGCAACTGCCGCTCGGTAAACACGTCGTGAATTTTGCTGTGGCAGATCTGGTGCAGCTCCACCGTATCGGTGTATTTCCCGCCTTTTGATTTCGGGATGAGGTGATGCAGGCTCGTGCGGCCGCCGAGCGGGCGTTTGCAAAGCGGGCAGAGTTTTTGAATGGTCATTATTTAAAAATAATAATGAACATCGAAAGCGGGATACCCCGTCATGAGGTTTAATGCCATGCGAAACCGGCGCCCGTGCTGCTGTCCTTCGTTATTCGATGTTCCGTGTTCGATATTCTTCTGTTCAATTTCGTACTTTCACTCTCCCATGACACCAGCCGCGCTCCGCCTTCCTTTTCATTTCGACGAAGCATCGCTCCTGCGCGATCTTTCGCTATGCCTGGAAGCTTCCTGGCCGCAGCATTTCAATCAAAAAGATTACGAAGGCGATTGGAGCAGCATCGCGCTGCGTTCGATTTCCGGGAACGCGCAGGATATTTCCTCGCACCCCGGCGCACGATACCGCGACACGCCCCTGCTCGACAGCTGCACGTATTTCCGCGCGCTGGTGGATCAATTCAAATGTCCGCTCGAAACGGTGCGCCTGCTCCGCCTCGCGCCCGGCAGCGTGATCAAAGAGCATCGCGACCAGGGAACTTCTTACGCCGACGGCGTGCTGCGCATCCACGTGCCGGTGACGACCAATGAAAAAGTCACCTTCCTCGTCGGCGGCGAAAACCTGCGCATGCAGCCCGGCGAATGCTGGTACGCCAATTTCGATCTCCCGCACAGCGTGCGCAACGAAGGCGGCAGCAGCCGCATCCACCTCGTGATCGACGCGCTGCGCAATGAATGGACGGACGATCTCTTCGCCGAAGCCGGCTACGATTTCGAAGCGGAACGCAAAGCGAATGAGCCTTCGCAGGAAACCAAACGCCGCATGATCGAAGAGCTCGCGCGCCAGGATACGCCTGCGGCGAAAGAATTGCTGGCGAAACTGCTTGCCGAAGATGGAAGCCGCAGCTGAGCCCGCGCTGTCCTCCTGGATACCGGCGATGATCCGCAAACGCGGCGGGCAAGCGCTGGTCGAATGGCTGTTCACCGGGCAGGAAGCATACTCCGAACCTTTTTTCGACGAGACGATCGCGCACTGCCGGAAGCACGAACGCAACAACCGCATCCGCATTCCTTCCAGCACGCTCGATTTTATTTCCTCCGCGGCGGAAAGCACCGACGGCATTTCACCTTCCGCATTCATCTTTCACGTCTCGCGCTGCGGCTCCACGATGCTTACGCAGCTGCTGGCGCAAAGCGAACGGCACATCGTGCTTTCCGAAGTTCCTTTCTTCGAGCAGATCTTGCGCGAGCCCGGCCTGAACGAAACGCAGCGCGCGCAATTGCTCCGCAGCGCGATCGCGCTTTACGGCCAGCGGCGCAGCGGGAAAGAAGAACGGCTCTTCATCAAGCTCGACGCCTGGCACGTGTACGAAGCGGAGCTCTTCCGGAAATTATTTCCGCGAACGCCTTTTATCTTTTTGTACCGCGAGCCGGCCGCCGTCATCCGTTCGCACGGCAGGCAGCGCGGCATGCACATGATCCCCGGGCTCGTGCAGCACCCGCTTCCCGAAGAAACGCTGAGCGCCACCGACCTCGACGCCTACGCGGCGCAGGTGCTGCGCTGCTATTACGAAGCGGGCCTCTCGCTCTGCAATGCCGGGGCGCACGCGGTGAATTACAGCGAAGGATTGATGGAAGGTTTGCTGCGCGTGTGCGCACGCATCGGCATCCGCTTTGATGAGAAGCTGCTGCAGCGCATGCAGGAGCGCGGGCGTTCGCATTCCAAGCACCCGGGACAGGTTTTCAGCGAAGCACCGGTGGAGATGCTGCCGCAAAATGAATTTTTTCCCGCCGCGCAAAACGCCTGCGCGCAGCTGGAAGCCCTGCGCAACAGGCAGATCGCCGTGCCCGCCTGAGAAACGCGCTCGATTTTCGCTACTTTTGCGCCATGAAGATCACGCCGCATAAGCTTTCCGACATCGCCGCGATCCTCGGCGCCGAATTCGACGGCGATCCGGCGCACGTGGTCACCGGCCTCAACGAAGTGCACTGCGTGGAGCACGGCGACCTGATGTTCGTCGACCACCCGAAATATTACGACAAGGCCTTGGCCTCGGCAGCCACGACCGTGCTCATCAATAAAAAAGTAGAGCGTCCCGAAGGCAAAGCGCTCATCTTCCACGAGGAGCCGTTCACCGCGTACAACCGGCTCGTGCGCCACTTCAAGCCGCTCGCATTTTCCCTCAAGCCCGTCAGCGATACGGCGCTCGTGGGCGAAGGCACGGTGCTGCATCCGAACGTGTACCTCGGCAACCGCGTCACCGTCGGGCGCAACTGCATCCTTTATCCCGGCGTAGTGATCTACGACGATTGCCACATCGGCGATAACGTGACCATCCACGCGAACACCGTGATCGGCAGCGAAGCATTTTATTACAAGCGCCGTCCCACGCATTTCGAAAAGCTCATCACCTGCGGCCGCGTGATCATCCACGACGACGTGGAGATCGGCGCCTGCTGCACGATCGACCGCGGAGTTTCCGGCGACACCGTCATCGGCAAAGGCACGCGCTTCGACAACCAGGTGCACCTCGGGCACGATACGCGCGTGGGCGAGATGTGCCTCTTCGCTGCGCAGGTCGGCATCGCGGGCGTGGTCACCGTAGAGGACAACGTGACGATGTGGGGCACCGTCGCCGTCACCAGCGACGTGGTCATCGGCAAAGGCGCGGTGATCCTGGGCGCATCGGCCGTTTCCAAATCGCTCGAAGGCGGAAAAACGTATTTCGGCGCGCCGGCGATCGAAGCGAGGGAAAAATGGCGCGAGCTGGCCGCCCTGCGGCAACTGGGTCGCCAAGGAAAATAGCAGCCGTCTTTTCACACGAGGCTGCGCACCTGTTTTTTAGCGCGCAAGGCAGCAGCGCCCGGGTCTCAAAGCCTGTTTCCCTTTAACTGTTCCTTTTTCCCGGGAGGCCGCACGCGGCCTTTTTATCGTCTTCATCCGGCAATTCATCTAATTTAGTTTCCCCCGCAGAGGTGAAGGCTTACCTTTGCCCGGTCAATTTTCATGAAAAACGGAGAGGACAGAAGATCCAGGCCGAGGCTGAAAGATTTCAAGCTGAACGCGCTGCTCGAGGTAACGAAAGCGATCAACAACAACTTTCCCACCTCCGAGCTGCTGACGATCTATGAGCAGATCGTGCGCGACAAGCTGAACATCGGCAAGCTGGTGCTGTTCAGCAACCAAGACCCGGGCTGGGTCTGCCTGCTCAAGTACGGCGTGACCGATCCGTTCATCGACAGCATCAATGTCGAGCAGGAGTTCGGCGGCATCTCCGAGATCCGCACCATGGATTTTACCAAGCGCGCGCTGCAGAAATCGTTCGAGATCATCGTGCCCGTTTTTCACAAGCAGCGCCCCCTGGCCTACGTGCTCATCGGCGACCTGAACGAAGACCAGCTCGAGCTCAGCCCCACCATCAAGCATTTGCCGTTCATCCAGACGCTGACGAACATCATCATCGTCGCGATCGAGAATAAAAAATTAGCGAAGGAGAACATCCGCCAGGCGGCCATGCGCAAGGAGCTGGAGCTGGCCTGGGAAATGCAGCGCATGCTCTTCCCTTCCGCCCTGCCTGTCAATGAGCGTTTTGAGGTCGATGCCGTTTACCTCCCGCACCTGCAGGTCGGCGGCGACTATTACGATTTCATGCAGCTGAACGAAAATGAATTCGCGTTCTGCGTGGCCGACGTGTCGGGCAAGGGCGTACCGGCGGCGCTGCTGATGTCGAACTTCCAAGCCAACCTGCGCATTCTCCTCGGCCTCATCCCTTCGCTCACCGACCTGGTCAAGGAACTGAACAGCAAAGTGAACAGCAGCGCGAAAGGCGAAAAGTTCATCACGCTCTTCGTAGCGAAATACAACACCGTCACACGTACGCTTACGTACATTAATGCCGGCCACAACCCGCCCCTGCTCGTGAGCAACGGCAGCGTGAACCTGCTGAAGATCGGCTGCACCGGCCTGGGCATGTTCGACGAATTGCAGCGTGTGAAAGAAGGCATCATCAACATCACGCATCCGTCCACGATCACCTGTTACACCGACGGGCTCGTCGAATTGGAAAACGAAAAGAACGAGGAATTCGGCGTCAAGCGCCTGCAGGATCTCTGCGTCGTCAACCAGCACCTGCCTCCCAAGGAGCTGCACTCTCTGATCATCGACGCGGTAGAAGCGTACAAAGGCGACATGCCGTACGTGGATGACATTGCGTTGTTTTCCTGCAGGGTTTTTTAATTCCCTGGGCCTTTTCGTAACTTCCATTACATGAAACGCCTTGCCGTCTTCCTCGCCGTCGTATTTTTTTTCAGCGGCTGCACTTATACCTGGCTCCATTCCCCGCTGGGCATTCTCGGCGCGGGCAGCTACCCGCACGTGGAGATTTACAAGCTGGACACCGAAAAGCAGCACGCTATCCGTCTCGTAGACGATTTCAAAAAACAGCACGCGGAGCATGCGCCGCCGCCCTGGGTGAACGAAAAAGGCGAGGTCACGATTTACCAGGATCACCACGATCGCAGTTGGTATTTTTTCTGCCTGTACGATCCGGAAGAAAGCATGCTCTATTATAGCTTCCTGAGCGATGCCACCTGGAAAAAAGAAGGGTCGACCGAGCTGGCTTTTAACGGCATTCAGCCTTACGACCGCGAGACGCGCCGCCGGGGCGCTTTCCGAAGGATCAACATGGAGCTCGAATTCGGGGAGAACATGCACCGCCTGAAACGCTTCAAAAAATTATTCGTGGAGCCGCTGAGAAAGAAGCTTAAAAAGAGACCGTGAAAAAGATCTGCTGCCTGGATCGTTAGTCCCGCCGGCTGCCCTCAGGCATCGCCGGCAAGGCGTTTCGTTCGCAATGGCTATTCCAGGTTGGGAATGAGGAATGGAGAAGTATGAAGGCCTGCGAAAGCCTACTCCGAAATCCGCTTCACTTCCATCTTCGTCTCCGGCGCGAGGTAGAGATCGCACGCGACGAGCATCGCGGCGAAGCCCCAGAAGGGAATGGCGGCTTTGTCGGTGTCGAGGAAATTATTCAGCGAGCCGTGCACGAAATACGTGAAGATGCCCAAATAGATCGCCAGCATCATCGAGCGCATTTCTCCTTTCGGCAAACGGTGATACAAGCGCCAGCCCGTCCAGAAGATCGCGATCACGACGGCGAGAAAGCTCAGCGTGCCCAGCACTCCTGATTCCGTCAGCGGGCCGATGTATTCGCTGTGCGCGTTGCCCATGTCGCCGGCATTGGTGCTGATGATCGTTTTTTCGCTCGAGAGCTGGTACGGCGCATACAGGAAGCTGTACGTGCCCGGGCCCCAGCCGAAGAAAGGCCGTTCCTGGAACATGCGCCAGGCCGAGCTCCAGCGGTTCATGCGCTCGAGGTTCGAAGCGTCGGTAGTGATGTTGGAGATCGATTGCACGTGCTTGGCTAAATCATCGGAAGTATCCTGCCGATTCTGCTCCAGGTTCATCATGATGTCCGTCCACGACGACCAAAGGAACAGCATGCCGATCACCCCGGCGAAAGCCAGCCATTTGAAACGGATGCGCAGCACCAGCACCAGCATCAGCGCCAGCGCCGCCACCAGGCTGATCCACGCCGCGCGCGTATAGGAGAAAATGAGCGCGGTGGTGTAAAGCAGCAGCAGCAGGAAAGCGAGGATGCGGATGTTGTTCGAATACGATTTGTTCCAGGCGAACATGATGATCACCGGGTAGAACATCGCCAGCAGCGCGCCGTACGCCGTGTGGTCGTTGTAGAACGGCGACATCACCCAGTGCGCGGAATCTTCGTCGAAGTTGAACTGCGCGTGCCAGTAGAGCGTGTAGAAAATAACGATCGCCAGCGGCACCAGGTACAGCCAGGCGAAACGTTTCGTGTTGCCGTACTCGCGGAAGAGGTGCACGCCGAGGAAGTAGAACGGGATGACGAACCAGAGGCGCGAGATGAAAAATTTGATCGAGACCAAAGGCATCTCGCTCGTCACGCTGGTAATGGCGATCCACACGAGGTTGATGATGATGGTGATCGTCACCGGGTGGCGCAGCAGGCGGCTGTCGATGGTAGGATCGTGCAGGCTGCGCAGGAACCAGAGGCAGAGAATGCCGGCAAGCACGGGCTCGACGGGCAGGCTCAGGCCCAGCATCATGTCGCCGTCGCGCAGGTTGATGGAAAGCGGGGTGAGAAAAACGCAGGCGAGCAGCAGCTTGTCCAGCGCGAACACCGCCAGCAGGAACACGAGCAGCACGCCGGGCACCAGGTTCAGCCAGTAGAATTCGCAGAGCATGGCAATGCAATTCACCAGCAGGAAAAGGCCGGTCAGGCCGTACACCCACCAAAGCGTGCGCTTATCCGACGCCGCCTGAACCTTATCATTCAAAAACTCAGGCAACGTTGCGTTCCTCTTTTTTCGATTCCGCTTCGGCGGGGAGACGCCGTTCAAGAAGGATGAAGACGATGTAAGCGAGCAGCAGCGCCGCAGCCGCGAAGGTCGCCATGATGATCCAGCGCACCGGGTACGATTTGGTGTCGGCGGGGAAAGGCTTGGTCACCACGTTGGAATAGGTGAGCTCTTTTTTGAGATCGCTGATGGCTTTGTCGTACTCGGCCTTCGCGCTGGAATAATCGCTGCGCACCCGGTCGAGCAGCTCGGTGGTGCTCACCAGCTCGCCGCCTTTTTCCTGCAGGTTGCGGAGCAGCGAATCCACTTCGCGCATGCGCTCGCGGGGCGTGCCGCCGCCTACCATTTTAAAATAGCTCTTGGTGGCTTCTTTCGACTGCGCGGAATAGTCGAGCAGGCCGTAGCGCACGCGCAATTGGCGCAGCACGGCTTCCAGCGAATCCATCTGGATTTTCTTGCGGGCCATCTGGTCGCGGTAGATCACCACCACCTCTTTCGTTTTCGCCCGCTGCAGGCTGCGCGCCTTCTGGTCTACGAAGCTGATGAGGGAATCGACCATGCGCGAGGCCATGTAGGGATCTTCATCCAGCACCTCGATCTTCACCGATTCGAATTCTGTTTTGCGCACGCGTACGTTCTCTTCGTACGCCAGGTTCAGGCGCGTGCGCGAAGCCTTGGTCGCGGTATCGATGCCGTAATGCTTATCGAGCTGGAATCCCTTCACCATCATCGTGCGCACGTCGGCCGACTGGAACAACTGCAGGAGCTGCTCGGTGGGCGTTTCCATGCTGTACGGGATGAGGTTGGAGGGGTAAAGGATCGCGGTGGATTTGAATTTCGGCTTGATGAACCATTCGCCCGAGAACGTGAAGCCCAGCGCCAGCGCAGCCACGCAGATGATGGCCAGGTGAAGACGGCGCTTCATGGCGATCTGCAGGAGCTCGGAATTGCTGAAGGGAGATGATTTCATGGTCGGCAATTTCAGCTTAAAAGCGGGCCAGCTCAGGCTGCGGCTCTCTCGTTGTCCCGGTTTTTTTTTTGTCCCTGGCGTTCGCTGCCCCGGAGGCGGCGGATGTTATCGAAAAGAATGATGCCGATAACGCCCATCACTAAAGCGCCCAACGTACATACGGTAACGATGAGCCAGCGGACTGGATAGGATTTTTTTTCTGCGGGGAAGGCGTGGTTCACGATGAATTTCGAGGACAGCGACTGGTCGACGTCGAGCTTGGCCTCGTCGTATTTCGTTTTCAGCTTGTTGAGCTGCTCGCGCTGGATGTAAAGGTTCTCGCGCACGGCCATGTAGGCGCTGCCGTATTTGGCGATGA
>Ga0196977_1000727_pt1 | contig 15405 bp, 15 predicted proteins | sample S3v_1013CmetaG_FD_148634 | JGI IMG/M metagenome (GOLD analysis project Ga0196977, IMG submission 148634) | Soil microbial communities from Anza Borrego desert, Southern California, United States - S3+v_10-13C | ecosystem: Environmental > Terrestrial > Soil > Desert | place: USA: California...
GGCCGGGGGCAAGCGCTATCCCGACCGGATCGTGCTCCCGGCACGAGCGCCGCCGCCTACCGCGTCCGCGCCAAGCGCGCCGCTTCGGCGAGCGCGGGGAGTCCGACTATCATCGTGCGGCTGGGCGTCGAGCCGGTCGGCGCCGGGACGCTCGCCGCGGCGGCGTAGGTGGCGCTCGTCCGCTTGCATGGGCAAGGCTTCTCTGCGCTCTGCCTGTCCGGCGCGCATGATCGCCGCCGTCACTCCCACTCGTTTACAAGCCATCAAGTATCCTTCAGTCATGGGTGACCGCCGATACACACCCCCTGACTTCATCGACAACGCCGACGATCCCTTCGGCACTTCGCAACCATGGGAGTACGCACTGGAGTATTGGCCAACGATCGTCAGGAACGCCCGGGCGCTGGCCGCCGCTCGCGCCCTTAGCCACGCCATGATTGTCTGGCGCGACGGCGGGCCAGCCGCGCCCCTGGACATTGTCCGGGACGCACTCGACGCGTCCGATCCGGAGGTCCGCATCACCGCCACATGCACGCTGCACCGGGTCGTCCACGCTCAGGACCAGCCGTTCCACGCCCTGATCGACCTCTGGAACTCCGTCCGAGCCCCCGGCCGCGCTGCCATGGCGTGGCTCGCGGGTCTGCACTGCCGCGACCTCTCCGAAGCCGAGGAACTCGACTTCCGTGCCCGTGGCCTTCGCGACCGCTCCAAGGTCGTCCGCCTCCGCGCCGCCGACGATGCGGGGCTGTGTCGGTTCGCGCCGATCCTCCCCCTCCTGCGAGACGTCGCCGCGAACGATCCGGTAGAGACCGTGCGGATCGAAGCAGAGGTCGCCCGCGACCTGATCGAGCACGGATACCACGTCTTTGACGCCGACCACCCGGAGTGCATCAGTCTGGTGGTGATCGATACCGCGGGCGGCGGCTGGAGTAAGTGCTACACGGGCGTGCTGCGGAGCGAGGTCGCCCGCGTCGGAATAGACGCGGCCGTCGCACACGTACGTCGCGAACTCGAGGAAGAGGCCCTTGAGATCGCCGAGTTGATCGATGACACGCACGGGGAACGCTGAAGCGGCTGGGCGCCCTTGTCCTTACCCGGCTTTCCGCTACTCTGGGCGCACGGAGGGACTCCCATGCCGACGCCCGACCCCCGCCCGCTCGACGACGTGCTGACCGATCTCCGCTCCTTCCTGGACACGCTGGTGGCGGCGGGGTTCTCGCCGCCGGACGAGATGCTCCAGAGCGCCATCGAGTGTTACGAGGACGAACTCGCGCCCGACGCGCTGCGCCCGCACGCCGAGCGCATGCTCCGCGAGTCGCTCGACGCCCACGCCGCGGCCCAGGCGTCGTGGCCTCAGACCACAGACTGCGACCGCCTCGACGCCGCACTCGCCGAGCTGGAGTCCCGCGGCATCTTCGCCCGCCAGAACTACTGGTGCTGCGGCACCTGCGGGTGCGCCGCCATCGACGACGAGATGCAGCAGGCCGCCGCACGCGGCGCCCAGGTCCGCGGCTACACCTTCTATCACGAGCAGGACACCGACTCGGCGGTCGAGGACGGCTCCCTGTATCTGAATTACGGCTCGGCGGACCACCCGGCCGGCCCGCAAGCCGCCGTCGCCATCGGCGAAGAGGTCCGCGACACGCTCGAGCGCCACGGCCTTTCGGTCCATTGGGACGGAACCATCGAGCGGCGGATCGGCGTCGTCCTCGATTGGAAACGCAGAAGCCTTGCCTAGGCATCGACTCCACGGACGCGCCATGTCGAGATCCACGCCTGCCCGCGACCACACATACTGGTCGCTCGCCTGCGCCGCCGGCTCGCTCAAGTCCGGGCTGTGGCAGCTCGAGGCCGGCGACTGGGAGTGGGAGCGGCGGATTGCCCTGCGCACGCGCGAGGGCCGCCCGCTCGCGCCCGGCGAGTGGCCCGAAGCCCCGCCCTCGTTCATCTACGACGAGGTCGGCTCGCGGCCCGACGTGCGCTGGAACGCCGGGGACGACCTCTGGATCGTCTCCGACGCTCTGCGCGCCTGGCTCGAAGCCCACGCGCCGGGGTGCGCGGAGTTCCGCGCCGTGCGCATCGCCGGGCCGCGCCGAAGCTCGCTGCACCGCGACTACTGGGCCGTGAACTGGCTGCACGCATGGGAGTGCCACCACGAGGGTGGGCCCGAGATCGACACCGGACGCATACCCGCCGGTGAGTTGATCGGGGTGGTCCGCGATGGGGGCTGCCATCAGGGCAGCGTGCTCGCGCGCCGAGCGCTCAAAGCGCCCCTCGAGTCGCGGGCGTTCGTCGGCCTGCGCTTCGAGCGCGTGAGGCACGCTGGGCGGCGGACCGCCACCGTCCGCCGCAAGAGCCCGCTCACGGGCAAAATGGAGACCATCGAGAGGCGGCTGCTTCCTGGGGAGCCAGAGTTTGACGTCGATGCGTACTTCGCCGCTGGAGGGGGAGCCAACGACCCGACCGAGATCTCCGGCTCGACCGCGTTCCACGGCTACGTGCAGTGGCACAGCATCATGGACCGGGTTGACCCCGCCGTGGTGCTCCGGTTCCTGGCCGAGGGCGGAGATCCCAACGCCGGGCACGACCAGCCGAACGTGAGCGCCCTGCTCGTCGCGCTCGAGCCCAAGACGCCGGAGCTTCTGCGCGCCCTCGACGCGCACGGGGCGGACTGGAACGTCTTCAACGGCCTGAACGGATTCACCCCGCTCATGGCCGCCGCGACCGACGGCAATGTCGAGGCGGTGGAGCTGCTGCTCGAGCTCGGCGCCGATCCTCGCCAGCCCGACCGCGCCGGCATGACCGCCGTGGACCACGTGAACGAGACGATCAAGGGAGCGCAGGACGGGGAGCGAGTGCGGCTATTACGGCGTGTTCGAGAGCTGCTCAAATAAGGAACGCTCGCCGTAAAGTCGCTCCCGCCACGGGAAGGGAGCTGTTGCAGCGGGCCCGTCGCGCCGAACACGGCTCGCTGACCGAGCGGCCCAAACCGCTTATCTTGATCCTTGACCATGCCCGCCCCACCCCTCAAGCCCATGCAGCCCGCCAGCTGGCGCCGCCAGCGCGTCGACTGGTCCGAGCGCCTCCGCTCGCCCAAAGCCCGCGACATCGGCCTCGCCCTCTGCGACGCCATGGTCGGCTGGGACGGCGGCAAGGGCCCGCCGCCGAGCCTCGACCTCATGACCGCCGCCCTCGACTCGGGGGCCATGTGGGTGAGCCACTCCGCAGCACATGAGCTCGGCCTCGTGCTCCCGCTCCACGGCGAGCCGTTCGATCTCGCTACCGGCATCTGGCGGAGCGTGCGCGCCCTTGGCCGCTCCCGAATGGCGTGGGAGGCCGGGCGCATCTGCGCCGCCATGACGCGCGAGCAGGCCGTCGCCTTCCGCACACTCGGCCTGCGGGATCGCTCGAAGCTCGTACGGGGCGATGCGACCTACGTGGCCGCCAAGAGCGGGCTCCCGGAACTCCTCCCCGTGCTTCTCGGCTTGTCGCGGAACGAGCCCGAACCCAGTATTCGCCGCCACGCCGAGATCTCCTCCCACCTCCTCGACCGCGGCTACCTGATCGAGCCATCCGCCTTTGACGGCTCCGCGTGGGACATCACCGTGCTCTGCGAGGAGACCCACCCCGGCGAGGGCAAGAGCCGCCTGAGCACAATGATCAAGCGCTCCGTCGTCGAGCGGCTCGGCCCCGACCGCGTGGCAGCGGAACTCCGGCGTCACGCTGCGGACTTCTCGCCGTGCTCGTGGGAGGTGGACGGGGTGGACATGACGAACCCGAACAAATGAACTCCGGCACACATTCGTTCGCCCCGAGGACGGCTCATGCGGCGGTTCCGATGGCTTGGGGGTGCGTGGGCTCCCCCCTGCATCAGTAGTACTGCACGTCCCAATGCAGCTCAACCCCCTCCCCTCGCTCCTCAACCCACAGATACAAGCTCCCATTATCCACCAGCATCAGGAAGTCCCCCTCCAGAAACACCGAACCGGGAGCGTTCGCCGGGACATTGAGCAGCGGGTACCGCGGACCGGCTGGGTTCAGCGAGCCCAGCGTGCACAGGTACACCCCAGGACGCTGGGTCTCGCTGTCTTGCGCGAAGTGCGGCACACCGCCGATCTTCCCGCCCTCGAGCACGCAGAGCCTCTCGCCGTCGGGATACCCCCGCAGCGGGTGGGCCTCCGGGACCTCGGGATAGTCGTGCGTGCGGTGCAGCTCCGCGTAGCACGGCTCCAGCCGCCCGCCCCTATTCAACTTCCAACGCTGCTCCGGCACGCCGCCGGGCCCCACGAGATTGTCGAGCCCCAGCGGCCACCACTCGTGCTGCACCCCGATGTCGTAGAACTCGTCGCCCATGGGGCCCTCCTCCGTCGGCGAGAAGAGCAGGAGCACATCGGCTGGCAGCCGCGGCTTGGCCCCGTGCCACGCGCCCAGCACGTCGAGCGAATCCGCAAAGCAGAACTGCCCCATGAAGACGCTCGGCCGCCCCCCTTGGCCTCGCGGCCACGGCGCATCCGCCGGGCGATACGGCAGGCCGCCGATCTTCGTCGCCGCCCTGTTCGCCGGCTCGCCGCGACCCCACACGAGCATGTCCACGGGCACAGCCCGCCCGAGGCGCTCCGCTTCGCCCGCCTCGCGTCGCGCGAGCTCCGTGATCGCCATCGATCCCGGACCGTCGATGTACTCTCCTCGCGGCCCCATGTTGCGAGCGATCTGCGCGACCGAGGGTCTACTGCCTAAGCCCAACCTGCGCCACCAGCGGCGGCGCCGCCACGCGGCCGCGTGCTCCCGCGCCCGCACGGCCGCCTCGGCGCGCGCCCGCTCCAGCGTGAACTCGCGCGTCCAGCGCGCCTGGTCGAAGCGGGCGTGGATGGGCATTGGGGCAAGATACTGGAAGGCGTGGCAACGTGCGGCTCGCGAATTACCGGCTAGGCTGAACCCGCACCACCCCGCCTCACAGCACCGCGACAAGCCGAGAGCCCACCATGACCTACCCCCCCTCCCCCCGCCGCATCACCGACCCCGCCGCCGCGCTCGAGCTCATGGCCGCCCACCCCTTCGCGCATCTCTTCACCTCCCACAACGGCCTCCGCTCCACCCGCATCCCCTTCGTCACCGACGCCGAGGGCGGCCGCCCGACTCAGCTCCGCGCCCACCTCAACCGCCAGAACCCCCAAGCCCAGGGGCTCGACGGCGCCCCCGTGCTCGTCGCCTTCTCCGGGCACGCGACATACGTCTCGCCCCACTGGCGCATCGACAAGACCCGCGGCGGCACGTACGACTCCGAAGAAGTCATCGTCCGCGGCACCGCCCGCACCGCTCCCACTGCCCCCACGGCCCTGGCCCTCGACCACTTCCGCCGCCTGATCGACGACCTCTCCGCGCTCATCGAGCCGCAGTACGCCGAGGCCGGCGACTACCCCATCTGGCAGACCTCGATGGCCGCCCCCGGCTACATCGAGCGCCTCGTCGAGCACGTCACCCAGTTCGTGATCGAGATCGAGGACTTCGAGGTCGTCTCCAAGCTGCACCAGCACTTCCCGAAGGAGGACCGCCAATCCGTCGCAGCCCACCTCGCCCGGTGCAGCCGCGACGCCTCCCGCGCGATCGCCGAGAAGATGCGGCGGTTGCCGTAGGCGAGCATTGCTGCCCGTCCGCGCAGGCTCCCGCGGCTCAGCGCGTCCGCAACGCCGCCGCCCGCTCCCGCCGCCGCCGAAGATACCGGCTCACGGCGCTCGGCAGCGCCAGGCGCAGCGCGAAGGGCAGATACGTCGACTGCATCACGGCGAACAGCTCGGGGGCGCCGGGCGCCGCGTCCAGCTTTCCCGCCGCCCTGGCCGCCATCAGCAGCAGCCCGATACCCGCCCCGAGCACCCCCGCCGAGCCAAGCAGCACCACCGCGATCCATTTCGCCGCCGGCGAGCCTCGCCACAGCCACCACATCAGCCCGCACGTGAGCACGAACCGCACGCACTGGCTGACGACCTTCGCCGGAGGCAGGTCGGCCCAGATGTTGGTCATCACGATCGTCGCACCCGACGCGCCGATGACCAACGCCGTGTAGACACCGAGCTTCCACCGCGCCCGCGATTCCTCGCGGCGCCGGCGGGCGTCGTTCCTGACGACTTCACTGGGCCGGAATACATCCGTCATCGCCGCAGAATACCGGAGAGACGTCTGACGCCGTGCGTCGCCCGGCTTCGAACGCCCCCCGAGGGGCGCCGCCCGGGCCGGGCGCTCGGAGCCCGGCCCGGGCGGGAGCCACGGTGCCCGGAAGGTGAGAGACAGCCCCTCATCCGCCCGGCGTCACGTTGAACTCGCAATCGACCCTCACCTCGATCGTGTCCGAGGCTGCATCGAACTCCTCCGGCTCGGCGCCGATGCTGAATGGCCCCTCCAGCGTCGCCGTGAACGTGAGCGACGACGGGATGTTGTTGCCGAAGACGTCCTGCAGGTTCAGCCGCGCCGAGCCCTCCCACTCGTCCTCGCCGCACCGGTCCAGCCCCTCGGGGAACCACGGCTGCTCGAACTCGCTGAAGATCTGCTCGCCGTTCGCGCTGACGCTCACGCACGACTCGCCGTCGCCCTTCACCTTCCAGCTGATCTCGACCAGCGGCAGCCCGATGTTCGCGCAGACCACGTCGGGGGTCACCGCGAACGCCTCGAAGCTCGGCGTCTCCCGCTTCGGCTGCGACGGCGTGGTCTGGCTCGCGACCAGGCCCGCCAGCCCCGCCCCGATCAGCAGCGACGCGCCCGCACATCTCCACACGCTCGGCTTCATAGCACGCTCCCTCCGGCATCCCTGTGCAACCGTGCTGCGCCCGCCCGGATGCCCGGGGCGAGCACCGCGACCGTTCCCAGACCCAGCACCGCCGCCAGCGCGTCGAACACGTCGCCGGTTGCGTGCCACGACTCGCCCGCGCCCGCCGCGAACGCCGCCCGCGCCACAGCTCGCGCCGCGAGCGTGCCCTCCGATGCGATCGCTTCCCAGACGAGATTGATGCACGCCCAGAATGCCGCCCATCCCACCGCGCCGGCCCGCCCCCGCCCGAGCACGGCGGCGCTCAGGAAGCTCATCGCCACCACGTGCGCAAACGACGGATACGAGCCCCACACGCGCGCCGCGAGCGCCGCACTTGCAGGATCTCCCCCACCCCCAAGCCGCGGCACGAGCACCGGCGGCGACGATCGTGCGAACGCGTACACCAGCACGCACGAGCCCAGCGCCGCCGCCGCGATCGTCAGAAACGCCCATCGCTCGAGCGCCGCAGCGCTCCCGATCCGCCGAGCCCCGAGAGCATGACTGCCGACGTCCATAATTGCGGCCGGACCGAGGCGCTCCGAACGGACCCTGCCGCCAAAGTAACCTTGATTCTCCCGGTGTCAAGGCGCGCGCGTCGGTCGGCGCAACTCCTGCGCGGGCCGAACCAACGTGAACGCGGCTTCATGTCTGAATCGCTCCACCTCATCGTGACGCGAGCGATCTCGGCCGCTTGTCACGCGGACCGCGCTTCCGATCCGCGGCTGCGCTCCGGATCGCCGTGCCGGCGCGTCGCCGCCGTCTGGCGCACGCGCCCATGCACGAACCGCCGGGCGCCGCGCGCTTCCCGCCGTCGATCCGCCGTCCACTACCATTGCCCATGCCCGCATGGCTCGCCGTCCTCGCGCTCGTCCTCGCCGCGCTGGCCATGCACTGGGGCTCGCGCCGGCTCGCGCACCCGCTCCGCAAGCTGCGCGACGGGTGGGGATTCTCTCCCGCCGCCGGCGGCACGCTCGTCGGCATCGCCGCCGCGAGCCCGGAGATCCTCATCAACTGCGCCGGCGCCGCCCGCGGCGTGACGAACATCGGCCTCGGCGCGATGCTCGGCTCCAACATCTATGCGATGCCGCTCATCGTCACCGTGACGTATCTCGCCGCCCGCACGCTCACGCGCGCGAACGGCTCCGAGCCCGCGCCGACGCCGGGCTCACCCGCCCATGCGTCAGCGACCGACGCCGACAGCCCCGAGCCCGGCGCGCCGCCGCCGAGCCCCGGGCGCGTGCCCGTCGTGGCCGAGACGCTGAGCCTCCAGGTCCTGCCCTACCTCGCGATCATCGCCCTCGTCGCCGTGCTCACGATCCCGCCGCGCTGGCGCGGCGTGCAGCCCATGGACGGCTGGATCCTCGCCGGCGCATACCTGGCCTACTTCGTCCAGGCGATCGCGCGCAAGCGCCGCGCGCGGCGCCCGCAGCCGTGGCGCAGGCGCGAGGTGCTCCTGGCCTTCGGAGGCGTGCTCGCGATGGGCGCCGGCGCCTTCGCGGCGATCCGCGCCACCGAGTCGCTCGCCGGCGCGCTCGGCCTCTCCCAGGGCGCGGCCGGCCTCTTCCTCACCGCCCCGGTCGCCGCGCTCCCCGAGCTCTTCGCCGCGTGGAAGGTCGGCCGCGCCGGCCAGGTGACCGCCGCGGTCACCAGCGTCGTCGGCGACAACGCCGTCACGCTCACCCTCGCCTTCGTGCCCCTCGCGATCGTCGGCACCGAGATCGAGGACTTCGGCCTCTACTGCGTCAACCTCGGCGTCATCGCGGCGGTGGCCGGCATGTACGCCGTATTCATGAAAGCCGACGGCAAGGAGCCGGGCTTCGGCCGGCTCTCGGTGATCGCGCTGGACTCGGTGCTCGCGGCGTATCTCGTCGGCGCGATCGGTTGGGTCGTGCTTCGGTCGTGATCGCGCCGGCCGCCGCCCATGCGCGCACGGCATGCCCCGCGCGGGCGGCGCGCGGCCCGGTGAGCGTCCGCCCGGGCGGATCGCACCGGCTCAGCAGGCCGCGACCCACGCGTTGAGGAACGCGATGAAGTCCCGCGTGTCGATCGCCCCGTCGCCGTTCCAGTCGGCGCGGGCGTCGCCGGAGGTCCAGAGATTGAGAAAAAGGATGACGTCCTGGGTGTTCACGGCGCCGTCGCCGTTGATGTCCACCGCGCACCCGGCTGCGGCGAGCCAGAGGGCGCCCGCGTTCCACTCCGCCGGCGAATCGTAGATCCGCTCGGCGCCCGAGCCGTCGAGCGCCGCCCTCCACACGCCGCGCTCCGAATCGGTGATCTCGTCGATCCAGTAGATTTCGCCCGCGTCGGGGTCGATGCGGATGTCCTCCAGCCCCGACGAGGCGAGGGGGAAATCGACGAGGATCTCCACGTCCGTTCCGTCGAGGTCGGCCCGCGCGACGTAGTTGGTGACCGTCTGCGCATCGGTCCAGTAGATCTTGCCCGCGGCGAGGTCGAGGGCGATGCCCGTCGGGTCATCGCCGCCGCCGACGACGCGCGAATCGCCGTTGCCGTCGTAGTCGCAGACCCGGATGGCCCCGCTGGTGAAGTTGCCGTAGTACACGCGCTGCGCCGCGGTATCCAGCGTCGGCCGGCCGTACTGCGAGCCGGTGTCCACGATCGCGGTGAGGTCCTCCCCCTCGATCGTGGCGCGGTAGATGACCTCGTCCTGCGTGTCGGACCAGAACATCACGCCCGCGCCCGTGTCCACCGCGAGGCCCCGCGGGTTGGTCAGGCCCGAGAGCAGCACCTCCCGCCCGGAGCCGTCGAGGTTGGCGCGGGAGATGCGCCCCTCCTCGAAGCCGCCGTGCGTCCAATAGATCTTGCCGGCGTCGGCGTCGACGTACAGCCCGACCACGAGCCAGTCCTGCGCCGGGAACACGCCCTCGACCTCCATCACGCCGCTCCCGTCGGGCGACATCGTCGTGAGCATCGGGTCGTTGAACTTGTACTCCGCGAGGTACAGCGTCTGCTGGGCCAGAGCGGCGCTCGCCTGGACCAGGGCGGCGATCATCACGATGCGCTTCATCTGTTCTCTCCTCCATGCCGGCCGCGTGGAGCTCCGCCCGGGCGGGCCCCCGCGCGCCGTTCCGGGGCAAGTCTACCGCCTCGCGCCCCGGGGGCTCCACCAACCCGGCCGGGCGGCAAGAACCGCCCTCACGCGGCGTCGGCGAACGGCACGCTCGCCAGCTCCACGCCCGGATTCCGCTGCTCGAACCGGCGCATCGTCCACTCCTCGTCGAACAGGATGATCGGCCGGCCCTCGGAGTCTGTGGCGAGCGTCGCCTCGCCGGGGAGCTCGGGCGCCCACCCCGGGGGCGCGTCCGGCTTGCGCCACCAGCGGGCGATCGCCCATCGCGCGCTCTCCAGGTGAGCCTCCGCCCCGTACTCGGCCTCCATGCGGTACCGGAGCACCTCGAACTGCAGCGGCCCGACCGCCGCCAGCAGCGGCGTCCTGAGCTGCCCCGTGCCGATCTCGAGCATCTGCACCACGCCCTCCTGGAGCAACTGATCCAGGCCGAGACGGAACTTCTTGAAGTTCGCCGGGTGCGGGTTGCGCACGTACGCGAAGCACTCCGGCGCGAAGCGGGGCACCTCGTCGAACACGATCGAGCGATCCTCCGTGAGCGTGTCGCCGATGCGCAGCACGTCGTGCCCCACGATGCCGACCACGTCTCCCGCGCGCCCCTCCTCGACCGTGGTGCGCTGCTGGCCGAAGAGCTTCTGCGCGTTCGAGAGCCGGATGCGCTTGCCGCTCTGGGCGTGGATCACCGTCATCTCGCGCGTGAAGGCGCCGGAGACGATCCGCACGAACGCGATGCGGTCGCGGTGCCTCGGGTCCATGTTGGCCTGGATCTTGAAGACGAAGCCGCTGAACGCCGGATCGTCGGGCCCGACCAGGCGCGGCCCGGCCCGGCGGGCCCCCGGCGGCGGGGCGTGCTCCAGGAAGCCGTCGAGCAGCAGCTGCACGCCGAAGTTGTTCATGGCGCTGCCGAAGTAGACCGGCGTGATGGCCCCCGCGAGCACGCGAGCCTCGTCGAACGTCTCGCCCGCGCCGTGCAGCATCTCGACCTCGTCCCTCGCCTGCGCGTACAGCCCCTCGTCCAGCCGCGCCCGCACCGCCGGATCGTCGATCCCCATCACCTGCACCGGCGCGGCGTAGGCGCCGCCCGGAGTCCGCTCGAAGAGGTGCACGCGGTGCGTGAGGCGGTCGTACACGCCGCGAAAGTCCGGGCCCGAGCCCAGCGGCCAGTTCACCGGGAACGCGCCGATCCCGAGCACGCGCTCGAGCTCGTCGAGCAGCTCCAGCGGGTCGCGGGTCGGACGGTCGCACTTGTTCATGAACGTGAAGATCGGCACGCCCCGGAGCCGGCAGATCTCGAACAGCTTCCGGGTCTGCGGCTCGATGCCCTTGCCGGCGTCGACGACCATGACCGCCGCGTCGACGGCCGTCAGCACCCGGTAGGTGTCCTCGGAGAAATCCTTGTGGCCCGGCGTGTCGAGCAGGTTCACCCGGTAGCCGCGGTAATCGAACTGGAGCACGGTCGAGGAGATCGAGATGCCGCGCTGCTTCTCGAGCTCCATCCAGTCGCTCGTCGTGGCCCGCTGGTCCTTGCGCGCCGTCACCGTGCCGGCCAGCTCCACGGCGCCGCCGTAGAGCAGCAGCTTCTCGGTCAGCGTGGTCTTGCCCGCGTCGGGGTGGGAGATGATGGCGAAGGTGCGCCTGGAAGGCGCGACGCTGCGGGAGGACATGGCTTGCTCGCTGGCTTGTGGGCTGGGATCCCGGCCGTCCGGGCGTCGCGTGCTCGGCGATCGGGCCCGGGCGTGTGCACGACTGCATGGGTTCGAGGCCGCGGGGCGGCGGGGAAGGGACCTCGCCGCCGCCTCAGGGCGGCGTGCCGCCCCGGCGGTTCGCGGCAGCGGGAGTGGGCGGGCGGGGGATCACGGGCCCAGTGTATGCCCCGATCCTCACGCGCGCGGATGCCCGCCTACCGCCCTCCATAGACTTCGCCGTGTTCGCCGAGCACGGTCCCGTCGAAATCCTCCAGATCATCGCCTGGGCCGCCGCGCTCGCCGCGGCGGTGCGCGGGGTATGGCGGCGGGCCCCGGTCCGCGAACGGGTGTTCGCCGCGTGGCTGTGCGCCGTCGCGCTCGGTGCGGTGCTTCGCGAGCTGGACGCCCACGTCCTGCTGAACCCGACCGACGCGGCCGGTTTCGGCGTGCGCTACCGCATCGATTGGTGGCTCGATCCCCAGACGCCCATGCTGCCGAGGCTGCTCTGGCTCGTGGCGGCGATCGCGCTGGTCGCGGCGATCCTCGCCCCCTTCGTCTGGGTCGCGCCCAAGTTCGTGAAGCTGCTCGCCGCACTCGACGGCGCGTGGATGCTCTTCGCGCTCGGGGCCGCCGCCGTCGCGGGAGGCTACGCGTGCGACGACCTCCTCGGGCGCGGGCGGTTCACGGCGCCGGAGAACACCAGGATCATCGAGGAGCTGCTCGAGCTCGGCGGGGCGGCCGCGTTCGCGGCGGGCGCGGTCGCGCTGCTCCGCACCCCGCTCGGGCGGCGCGAGGCCCGCGCCGATCGCCTGCTCGAATCCACCCCCCTGGCCCGCCTCGGCCGGCGTCCGCGGCGCGGATCGGCATATCCCCCCGGCTCGGCTCCGCCCCCGGCGGAGGAGTGATCGCCGGCTGGCGCCCCCGCTCAGGGCCGGACGCCCAGGGGCCAAGGAGCCGGCCGGCGCTCGTGGACGAAGATGTCGAACGCCGCGTTGGTGTCGCCCCCCACGAGGTTGCGGGCGCTGCTCTGGAACGCCACGTGGGCGCCGCTCGCCGAGATCGTCGTGAAGTTGCTCACGCCGTTGCCCTGCATCCCGCCCAGGGCGCGGCTCACGAGCTCCGTGGCGCCGGTGTGCAGGTCGTGGACGAAGGCGTCGGGCAGCCCGTTCGTGTCGTCGGGCGCGAGCGAGCCCGACGCGCTCGCGAACACGACGTAGCGGCCGTCGCGCGAGATCGCCGGCGTGTAGCAATCCTGGTCGGCCTCGGTCCCGTCCGACGAGACGCTGACGCGCAGCGTCGCGGACGAGTCGAGGTCGCGCACGAAGATGTCGCGCACCCCGTTGTCGTCGCCCGCGACGAGGTTGCTCGCCTCGCTCTCGAAGACCACGAACCTCCCGCCCGCCGCCGCGTTGGGGAACACGCACAGGCCGTTCGCCTGCTCTCCCGCCGAGCTCACGCTGATGCGGGACGTGACTCCCGTCGCGCGGTCGTAGACGAACACGTCCTCGACCCGATTGGTGTCGGCGTCGACGAGATTGTCGGCGTCGCTGTGGTAGGCGACCAGCCGACCGTCCCCCGAGATCGACGCGTGCTCGCTCCAGTCGTTGCCCCACCCGCCGTCGGTGCGCAGGCTCGCGAGCGCCGTGATCCCCGTCGAGAGCTCGTGCAAGAAAACGTCCCACTGCGGATTGCCGTCGGGCGCGAGGTTCGTCGCCTCGCTGTGGAAGACGACGGCGCCCCCGTCGGCCGAGATGAAGGGATGGATGCTGCGCCCGTTGCCCTCACCGCCGCCGGAGCTCACGCTCACCCGGAGCGTGGCTCGCGTCGCCAGGTCGTGCACGAAGACGTCGATGACGCCGTTGGTGTCTCCGGCCACGAGGTTCGTCGCGGCGCTCGCAAACGCCACGTAGCGCCCGTCGTGGGAGATGCTCGGACGAGCGCTCTCGCCGTTGCCCCCGGCGCCGTCCGCGGCGATGCTCGCCCGAAGGGTCGAGCCGGTCCAACGGTCGTGGACGAACACGTCCTGCACCCCGTTGGTGTCGTCGGGCACCAGGTTCGAGGCGAGGCTCTCGAACGCGATGCAGCGCCCGTTCCCCGAGACGGACGCCTGCCAGCTGTGCCCATTGCTCTGCGTGCGCCCGGGCCCGACGCTCACGCGCTGCGTGCCCTGCGCCAGCCCGGACGGAGCGAGGCAGCCCGCCGCGACCAGGCCCGCCGCGCACCGGAATCCCGCACAGCCACGGAGCGCCCGCGACCTCATCTCCACGCCTCCATCATCCCGGGCGATGCACCGCCCAACGTCCAGGAGCAAGATACCACCGGCGGCGCCCGGGGCGAAGCCTGGAGATCGATTCCTGACCGTGCGTCCGCCGGGCGAAGGCTCCCCGTCCGCCGCCGCCCGCACACCAGCGGCCCGCGGCGCCACCTATCGGACCCGGCCTCAGCCGAAGCTCACCTTGAGCGTGATCCGCGCGCCGGCCAGCGCCTTCGACACCGGGCATCCGGCTTTGGCCGTCTCGGCGTGACCCCGGAATCCCTCCGCGTCGAGCCCGGGAACCCGCCCGTGCGTCTCCAGCTCGATGAGCGGGATCGCGAAGCCCTCACCCTGCTTCTCCAGGTGCACCTTCGCCGTGGTGTGAAGACGCTCCGGCGTGAAGCCGGCCTTTCCGAGCAGCGCCGAAAGCTGCATGGTGAAGCACCCCGCGTGGGCCGCGCCGATCAGCTCCTCCGGGTTGGTGCCCTGGCCGTCGCCGGTGCGCCCCCGGAAGTCGTACGGCGCGTCAAGCGTGCCGCTCTGGACCTTCACCCTGCCCTTCCCCTCGGTCAGATTGCCCTTCCACTCGGCCTCTGCGCTGCGATGCGGCATGGTGTTCTCCACGTACGAGGTCGCGCCCGGACGAACGCCCGTTGCGTCCGTCCCGGACTCTACCGCCCTCGCGCGCCCCGCGCATGAAAGGCCCGCCCCGACGGGGGGCGGGCCTCGCTGTTCGCATCCCGTCAGAGCGGCTCAGCAGCCCGACGTCCAGGCGTTGAGGAAGCCGATGACATCGAGCGTGTTCACGACGCCGTCGCCATTCACGTCCGCCTCCGGGTCGCTCGCCGCCCAGTCGTTGAGGAAGCCGAGCACGTCGATGGTGTTGACGACCCCGTCGCCGTTCCAGTCCGCCAGGCAGGGCTCGCACAACGCGTTGAAGCAGTGCGCCTCGTTCTTCGTCGGGATGTCCGTGAAGGTCAGCGGCCACTCGATCGCCGGGGGCAGCGGCGAGGCGTCCGGGTTCAGGGGGTAGCGATCGATCGGGTACTCGCGGGGCGAGAAGTCGGGCTTGCTCTCGCGGCAGCCGCTCACGCCCGCCTTGTTGGTCTTCACGAGATAGCCGTCGTTGGCGCCGAATCCCGGGGGCGGCGACGCGGGATCGGCGACGCCCGCCAGTGTCTGCCCGCAAACGTTCTCCATCGCCACGATGGCGCGCCCGCCGGTGTCGCGGTCGTACGCGTAGAGGAAGTCCACCGCCAGCGGCGCCGAGACGGAGACCTGCATGGCCCGCCGCGCGCCGTTGCCGTTGAGAACGTCCCCGGCCGCGTAGAGCGGTCCGCCCCCCGAGCGGAAGTCGGCGGCCCGGTAGGCCGGGATGATCGAATCCGCGCCGGGCGTGTCGATCAGGAAGTTGCTGATCAGCCCCCCGAAGAGATCGAGCGTGATGATATTCAGCGCCGGATCCGCGGAGCCCATCGGGATCTCCAGCCTCCCGGTCATAAAGGCCGAGGCGCCGTTGGTGGTGATCGCCGCGCCGTCGCCGGCCCAGGGCTGCATCGCGGCCGGGTTCAGCTGATAGCCG
>Ga0196977_1000728_pt1 | contig 15385 bp, 12 predicted proteins | sample S3v_1013CmetaG_FD_148634 | JGI IMG/M metagenome (GOLD analysis project Ga0196977, IMG submission 148634) | Soil microbial communities from Anza Borrego desert, Southern California, United States - S3+v_10-13C | ecosystem: Environmental > Terrestrial > Soil > Desert | place: USA: California...
CTGCGCACGCAGAGCCGTAGTTATTACGGCATGCAGGTGGCGCATCTGGGTGTCGCGGTGTTCGTCGTCGGCGTCACGATGGTTACGGGTTACCAATCCGAACAAGACGTGCGCATGGGAACCGGCGACGTGATTCATGCCGGTGGTTACGAGTTTCAGTTCAACGGCGTGCGCGACGTCACGGGTCCAAATTACGTGGGTGGGCGCGCGGAGATCATCGTCAGCCGCAATGGTGTCGAAAAAGAGCGGATGTATCCGGAGAAACGAAACTACACCGCCAGCGGCAATGTCATGACCGAGACCGCGATCGACAGTGGACTGTTTCGCGATCTTTACGTTTCGCTTGGCGAACCGGTCGGTTCGGGCGCGTGGAGCGTGCGTGTTTATTACAAACCTTTTGTCGGCTGGATCTGGGGCGGCGCTGTTTTCATGGCGCTTGGTGGCGGACTCGCGCTGAGCGATAGACGTTATGCCCTGGCCGCGCGAAAGGAACGTGAAGCACGCGAGGCTGTGAAGAAGACGGCGGAAATGCCCGCCACGGTCGCTGCACGCACTGAATCTGTGTAATCTGTGGGTTTGAAATGCGTTACCTGATACCTCTCGGTGTATTCCTCGTAGTCGTAATCTTTCTGGCGATCGGCCTCGGCCGCGATCCGCGCGAAGTCCCTTCCCCGCTCATCAACAAAGCCGCGCCGACATTTCTTTTAGCGCAACTGAAAGAACCCGGCAAGACGTTCTCCGCCGAAGATATGCGCGGGAAGGTTTGGGTGCTGAATGTGTGGGCGTCGTGGTGCGTCAGTTGTCGCGACGAGCATCCGCTCTTGATCGAGTACGCGAAGTCAGGAGCGGTACCGATTTACGGTCTCAACTGGAAAGACAAACGTGAGGATGCACTCGACTGGCTTGGTGAGCTGGGAGATCCGTACGTCTTGAGTGCCGTCGATCTCGATGGGCGCGTGGCGATCGATTACGGCGTCTACGGCGCGCCCGAGACCTATGTCATCGATCAGGCCGGAGTAATTCGCCACAAACATATCGGCCCGGTCACGCCAGACGTTTGGAAGGAAAAGTTTCTGCCGCTGGTCCAACAACTGAATCGCGAGGGAGCATCGAGATGAAACGCTCGCGCTTCAGGCTAAGCGTGCCGTTGGCGCTGTTACTACTCTCCGCGATCGCCTCTTTTACGGTCGCACAGGTACGACGGCCTGAGCCTGTTAAAGGCGACGCCGCGCTCGAACAACGACTCCACAAACTGTCGCAGGAGCTGCGTTGCCTCGTCTGTCAGAACGAAACGCTCGCGGATTCACGCGCGGACCTCGCGGAAGACCTACGCGATGAAATTCGCGAGCAGATGAAAGCCGGCAAGAGCGACAAAGAGATTATTGCGTTTCTCACCGAACGTTACGGCCAGTTCATTCTCTACCGGCCGCAAGTCACGCCAACCACTTACCTGCTCTGGTTTGGCCCATTCGTGCTATTGCTGGCCGGACTCGCCGTGCTTTTTTACTACATCAAACAACGGCGCAATCTGATCGAGGAGCAGCCACTTACGTTAGACGAACGTAAACGCGCGGAAGAGATGCTGCGCTCCGGGTCGAGAAAGGAGACGGCGTGATTCTCTTCTGGGTCATTTGCATCGCGATGCTGCTCTTCGCTTTGCTATACGTCTTGCCGCCGGCGTTGCGTGCGGCGGCGTCGCAGGCAACGGAAGAAACTGCCAGGCGCAACGCCAACATCGCGATCTATCGCGATCAACTTGCCGAGCTCGAAGACGATCTGCGCAACGGCATCGTTAGTCGCGAACAGTACGCGCAGGATCGCGACGACATCGAACGCCGTTTACTCGAAGACACGACCACTGAAAAGGGCTCCAAGAAGCCGGTTTCGATCTCTGCCGACGCGCGCAAGCATGCTTACATGCTCGGCATCGGGCTCGCGCTGGTCGCCGTCATCTTTTACTTGCGGGTCGGCACTCCTGACAGCATCACCAACGCAGCCACGCAGTCGGCCGCGAACACGCCGTCGGCGCCCGCAACCGCGCCCGGCGGAGAACGCACACCGGCACAGATCGAGGCGAACGTCGCGGCGCTCGCCAAACGTCTCCAGTCGAATCCTTCGGACGTGCAGGGTTGGACCATGCTGGCGCGTTCATACGGTTCGATGGAACGATACGGTGAAGCCGCCGGCGCGTATGCCAGGGTCACTGAGTTGACTCCGAACGATGCCGACCTGTGGGCCGAGTACGCATTCGCCGTCGCGATGGCCAGCGGCCGCAAACTCGAAGGCAAGCCGATGGAACTGATCGATCGCGCTCTGAAGATCGATCCGAATAACGCTCGAGCTCTGGGACTCGCCGCCAATGCAGCCTTTGAAGCGAAGAACTATCAAAAGGCGATCGATTACTGGGAACGAATAAAGAAGCAAGTGCCGCCAGACTCTGAGATCGCAAAAACGATCCAGGAGCGGATCGACGAAGCCAAGGCTCAACAAAACAGATGAACAGAGAAAACTTACTTTTTGCGGTTATCGGTGTGCTCCTGGGTTTTATCGTGGGCTTCATGTTCGCCAGTTCAATGAGCCAGAAGGTGGCGCAAACGCAGACGGCTGCGCAGAACCTCCCGGCAGACCATCCGCCGCTCGGCGCGCAGAACGCGGGCGATCCCGCCGCGCAGCGCGAACAGGTCATGGCCCAAATCGAGAAGGCGCGCAACGAACCGAAGAACTTCGAAGCGCAGATGACGGCCGCGCAGCTCTACTACCAAATTCAACGTTTCGATCAGGCGATCGAGTATCTTTTGAAAGCGAATCAACTGAAACCAACGGATTACGATGCAGTCGCGGCGCTCGGTGTCGTCAATCTCGACGCCGGTCACTACGATCAGGCGGAGCGCTGGTATCGCGCAGCGCTGAAGATGAAATCAGGTGACGAGCGCGCGCTGGCTGGATTGGCTGCCGCGACTTTGGAAAAGGGCGATGCGAAGGCCGCGCAAGATGCGGTGGCGCAACTTGAGAAGGCGTATCCGGGTAATCAGGACCTGCCGCAGTTCAAACAGAAGTTAGAGAGTTTGAAGAAGTAGGCCACGGAATTTCACGGAGCGATCGACACGCGCACGACGTTTGCCAAAAGAAATCGATCGATCTTCCCGTCAGTGCCGACCACCACGACCTGACCTCTTTCGACAGTCATACGTTTGACGCCGCTCATGGGCCGGTTGATCAGCGTTCCATCGTTGGTCTCGATCAAGAGCCGTGGGCCGGTTTCGACTGGCGGTTCGGGCTTCGGCTCCGCTGCTGTCTCCGGTCTCGTTTCTGATCGAGATGGCTCTGCCGGGGTGGGTGCGGTTTCCGTGTTGCGCGGCGTTGTCCGGCGCGGCGGTGGTCTTCGTCCACGAGTGTTGCGCCGTGACGGCCGGACGCTTTCGGCAGGTTTCTCTTCCGTAGGCGTTTCTGCAGGTTTTGCCTCAGGCGTTGGCTCTGGAGTTGGTTCAGGTGTCGGCGTCGCAGCGACTTCTGTCGGCGGTGGTTCAGGTTCGTTGATCCGTGCGCCCACCGACGAAACCCTTTTCGTTTTGCGTCCGCCTGCCGTTGTTTCCGTCGGCTCCGCCGGTGTTTCTGTTTCGGCGATATCCGGTCCACCAATTACCGGCTCAAACGAACCGCCAAACAACAAACGATAGGTTCCCTCGTCGTCGTTTGGGCTACGTGCTTCGACACGCAGGATCAGATCTTCACGCCGGCGCAGATAGATGCCCTTCGTAACGGGCGCAGAACTTTCGGCATAAAGCGTGAGTTTGAGTAGCGGCCGCAGCGTACCCGCGGTGAACACATCGACGTCGCCGTTGAGATTCTGTCCCTGCACCGTGATCAGCAGATCGCCGGGCGTGCCGGTGAACGCGTAATAGTGATCGGTCAAGCGTGCGTCGCCAAGATCGCGCGCCGCGATGCGTCCGGTAACATTGTTGCTGCGCACGGGCGCGGGCGTGTTCGGATCGAGCGACTGCGCCGACAGCGATAGCGCCGGCAGAAGCAGCGCAGTGAGCAACACACATAACCGGATTAGCTTATTGTTCAGTCGCTGAGGACAACTCATTTGCACGGCAGAGCATATCAGATTTGGGTTATCCTAGTCGCATGAAGTCACGTCGCGCATCACTGCTTTCACCGTTACTTCTTTTCGGTTTCTCCGTGGCCGTTTGCGCCCAGTCGTGGACTGCAAGGCTGGACAAGGACGTTCGCTTTTACCAACACACCGACCTCGGCATTCTCGTTGTCGGCACTGAAAAGTCGCTTTACGCGCTCGACGGTTCAACCGGTGAAGAGCTCTGGCGGCGCAAAGACGTCGAACTCGACGAAACGGACATCGCTCCGGTGCCCGGCACAGACCTCCTGTTGATCAGTTTTGAGAAAGGAGATAAAGCGCGGATTGAAGCCACGGATTTATTGACCGGCAAACCGATCTGGCGCAGCGACAAGATCAAAGGCGCCGTGATGCAGATGGCCGTCGACCCGGCGGCGAACCTACTGGCCCTCGTGCTGGCGAAGGATGCGAAGAGTCGCGCACGTGAAGACTTCAAACGGCGCCCGCTCGTGCACGTACTCGATCTCGCTTCCGGCCACGAACTTTGGGATTACGAAGTCAGCGAAGTGGAAATGATGCCGTCGCGCTGGCCTGATGATTCCGGCAAGGACGTTGAATACACGCTGGACAATTATTATCCGCCTGCCTTTGTCGATGGCCGGCTCTATCTGTTCTATGATGGTCTTACCTCTTTCGCCGCGCGCAACGGCGAGGCGCGTCTCCGCGAGAAGTATCGCGTCAACGAAGACGGGCTCGCGCTTTCCGAAGCCGAACCGATCTTTGACGACAGGTTTATCTACGTCTCGGGTCACGGCCGCGTGCGCGCGATCTCGCGCGAATCCGGCGACACCGAGTGGGAAGCAACAGATCTCGGACGCACACCGGAGATGCTGTTGATCGGCGGCATGCTCTACGTTCGTACTGGCGGACAATTCACCAGAATCAAAGACGGTGAAACTGTCGAACGTGGCTCGTACGGCCTCAGCGCTATCGACGCACGTTCGGGCAAAGTGCTGTGGCGCTACAAAGGCGCCGACAGGGGGATCACGAACATGCTCGTGCCTGGTCCAAACGTTCTTGCTATCGCGGATCGCGACGATCTGATCTTCGTCGACGCACAAACGGGCAAACGGACGGCGCGCGTCTCGCACGAGATCGAACGCCCTTCCTTTGGACTATTGAATGAACGCGGCGACATCGTCATCGGCGGGCAGTCAGAGATCGCGGCTTTCGATCGCACAAGCGGGCGGCAACTCTGGCGCGCCCGGCACACACCGCCGGGACGCGGAATCTTTCGCACCGTTGCAGCAATCGCCGCACGTGCCGCATCGCTCTACTTTCGTTTTGGCGGAACAGCGGTAACGGCTTTTCGCGGCGTCCAGATCGCGCGTGCAGTCAGCGGTTTGAGTTGGTCCGGCTTGACAGTGCGCTCTTCGATTTCGAACCTACAGACACTCGCGACCGCTACGCGCCGCCCGAACTACGACGCAAGACAACTCAAGAAGTACGGCATACTCGATCGCGTCGATCCGTCGCGTCAACTCGATCGTTTGTCGAGTTATCTCTGGCATCGTGAGCGGTTGGCGTCGCTCCGTGGACAGTGGATGTACTTCTACACCGATCTGGAGTCACGCGACGGCAACGGTCTTGCCGGTGTGAACGTGAACACCGGCCGCACTGATCGCGAAGTCCGACTCCCGGATCTCGATGAAAGGTTTGTCGCGGATGAAGCGCTCGGCTTGATGTTTTCGGCGTCAGGCAATCGTGTATTCGGACACAGACTAAGCGGATCTTAGTTCGAATTTGTGTACGCTGTGTCCACTGCCTTCAAGCGCAAGCGCCGCTGCGTAATCCGGCGCAACATCCAGAGCGAACAGTGACCATCCTTCAACTCGCGATAACGCCGGCGGTTCACCCGGCGCGAGCGTGACGTCAAAACTGTCGAGTGGATGCGACAAACCACTCCCGATAGCTTTGATGTAAGCTTCTTTGCGTGTCCAGCATCTGAAGAACGCCGCGGGTTTCTCTATCTCCGGCAACGCGTTCAGTGTTTGCACCTCGCGCGCCGAAAAGAAACGCTCTGCGATGCCCTCGGTCTCGAAGTCTTTCTTGACGTGTTCGACGTCAACCCCGACCTCTTGGTCCTGCACAAACGCATAAACGGCCCAGTCGCCTGAATGTGAAGCATTGAAACGCAGCGAACCTTCGCGGTGTTCGCCATCCAACATCGGCTTGCCGTATGGTCCGTAAGCAAAACGCACGGCTTCGGGCGTTGTGTCGAGATACCGCGCGAGGAGCGCGCGCAAGAAACCACGAGCTACTACGAAATGTCGTCGATGAAGGTCGAAATGAAAACGATTGGCTCGTGCGCGTTCGTCCTCAGCGAGCGTGCGCAGGTAATTTTCCTGCAGTTCCGGCGGCTGCTCGAGGCGCATGCGCCACACGTGTACTTCGCCGGTTGATAAGGATAACGATGGCGGCGCTGGAAACCACATGGACCGCCACATCTTAACTCCCCCTTTACTGGTAGTCACAAAAAGAACACCGATATGTGTACAGCCCACAGAAAACTTTTCGCGTATACTTGGCGCGTACGCATTGGTACAAATCGTCTCCCCCGTCTTTTAGCAGCAGTCCAGTTCTGAGTTCAGCCTTCAGGCTGTTGCCCGGCGCAGCAAGCTAAAGCTTGAACTCCAAGCAACGTACGGAGGGTCTTGCAATGACGCGAACCAGCTTCAGTTTGGCCCGCACGATTCTGTGCGGCCTTTTTATTTTGTGTGCAATGATTACGGCCCAGGCTCAGTTCAGGGCCGGCATTCAAGGGACGGTTTCCGATGCGAACGGCGCACTCGTTCCCGGTGCACGGGTGATTCTGAAAGACCTCGAAACTGGAAAGACTCAGGAAGTCACCAGCAGCCAAGAAGGTTTCTACCGCATCACCGGTTTGGCGCCCGGCAGATATGAACTGACAGTCGAAAAGGAAGGCTACAAGAAGAGCCTTGCCGAAAACGTGAATATCGCCGCCGAGACGATTCAAGGCGCCGATATAATCCTTGAAACAGGAGACGTTACGGCCGTCGTCACCGTTACGGGAGAGGCTACAGAGGAACTCCAAACCGAGAACGCGAACGTTGCCAAGGCGCTCACAACGGCTGAAGTTAAGCGCCTGCCGCAAGTGGGAAGGGATCCATACGAACTGGCGCGACTGACACCCGGAGTTTTTGGCGACGCTGCACGCAGCGCGAACGGCAACTCGGCTGGCCTGCCGAATGCCGGCTCCGATACTGGACCGGGCGCATCGAGCAACTCGATCTTCGCGGCCGAGAATCAACCTCAGATCAGCTCCAACGGTCAACGCGTCACAGCGAACACGTTTCAGATAGACGGCGTCAGCGTAAACAGCTTGTCGCACGGCGGCGCAGCCGTGATCACTCCTAACCAGGAATCCGTCAAAGAGGTCCAGATCTCTTCGACAACGTATTCCGCCGAGGACGGTCGTAGTTCCGGCGCGCAGATCAAAGTAGTTTCACAGAACGGCACGAACGATTTTCACGGCAGCGCTTTTTTCAAGTACGACAGCCCCAAGCTCAACGCCTTTAACAAGTATCCAAATGACTTTGGCCGCGGCTTCACGGAAAGAGTCGAGCGCTTGTTCCGCCAGTTCGGCGGCAGTATTGGTGGGCCACTTTACCTCCCGCGTTTCGGCGAGGGTGGACCAGCAGTTTACAGTGGCAAAAATCGCGCTTTCTTCTTTTTTTCGTACGAGACCCTGCGCGACAACTCAACGATTCCGTCGACGCAGTACGTCGAGACGCCGCAGTTCCGGCAGGCGGTGATCGCTAGCCGTCCCGGTGGCATAACCGCGGCGATCCTCGGAAACAGTGGTATTCAACCACGCATTAGTGCAGTCATAACCCCAACTTGCGACGACCTCATCTCGGGACCAGACCGCCGCTGCGCGGTGGTTCCCGGCGGACTCGACATCGGCTCGCCCAGTTTGGGTTTGGGCCAATACGTACCGGATATCTTCGGCGGCGGACTCGACGGCATACCCGACATTCAAAAAGTTGTGGTCTCCGCCCCACGGGTCAATAAACCGAAGCAATACAATGCCCGTTTTGATTTCACACCCGGATCGAAAGATCAGTTTGTGTTCAGCACGTATCTGACACGTATTTTGTTCGAAGGCAGCGACACTGGCGCTGCCGCTCGCCCGCAGGCTGACGTCACTACTGCGCCACACAACTCGACGTTTACGCTTCTCTATACCCGCACGTTTTCGCCCACGTGGTTGAATGAGGCGCGCGTCAATTTTACGCAGTTCAAGTTCAACGAAGTGGAATCCTCGCGAGAAACGAATTTCGGTATTCCGCGCGTTGAAATCGAGAATCTGTTCAGAGACGGCAGCCGAATTCGTTTTGGCGCAAACCAGGCCGAAACGACGCCGGGCATCTTTTCCGAAAAGACCTTCGAGGTCCGCGACATCATCAGCAACGTGCGCGGCAATCATGGTTTGAGGTTTGGCGGAGAGCTTCGTAAAGAACGTAACGACGACAATCTGAACGGCGCTTCCCGGCCGCTGTATACGTTCGGCGGACTGTTCAACTTCGCTAACGACGCACCACTCTTCTATCAAATCAACGCCGATCCACGAACGGGCGGCATCGCCGACGCGCAACGCCATTTTCGCAGCGGCGGTTACGGTTTCTTTTTCCAGGACGATTGGAAAGTCCGGCCAAACCTGACGTTGAACCTCGGACTGCGCTACGAGTATTTCGAAGTGCTCAAAGAGCGTGACAATCGCGTGTCGAACTTCGTGTTTGGACCAGGCGGTGGTCTCGCGGGTGCGCGCGTCGAACCGACCGATCGTCTTTACAACCCCGATCGAAACAACTTTGCACCGCGCATCGGATTCGCGTGGAGTCCCGGGCGCTTTCGCGACAAGCTGGTTGTTCGTGGCGGCGCAGGCATCTACTACAATCGAATCGAACAAGTGGTCTTCGCTAACACACGCGGCAATCCACCGTTCTTTGCGCGCTTTGCGATTTGCTGCGGCACGGCGGGCGATCCATTTGCTGGTGACCAGATACTTTATGAGCTGGGCGCAAGCAATTCGCCGTTTAGTTTTGCGCCAAATCCCGCACTGGCTGTGGGTATCGATCCGGCAACCGGCACGCCGCGAAACCGCACGGTTGAGGTTTACGGCGCGCTGGCTGATACACCGATACCTTACGTCTACGGCTACTCGTTCGACATACAGTACGAGTTGCCTTTTCAACTCGCTGCCACCGTCGGCTACCAGGGCAGCTCGAGTCATAAATTGATCCGTATCGTTAACCAGCGATTCCTTCAAACCTCGATCCCCGCGAATTTCTTTGCGTTCGCCGTGTTCATTCCGACCCCGGACGTAAATGCGAACTACAACGCGATGAACGCGCGCCTAACGCGACGCTTCACGCGCGGTTTTCAGTTCGACGTGCTGTATCGCTGGGCCAAGAGTATCGACACGTTGTCAAACGAAGGTCCCGGCGCGGTGACGAATCAAACGTTCCCGCAGGACCTGCGACAGGAACGTGGTCCATCCGATTACGACGTGCGCCACAACCTCGCGATCTCGGGTTTGTGGGATCTGCCGCTGTTCCGCAATCGCCGCGACTTCATTGGCAAAGCGTTCGGTGGCTGGCAGATCGACGGTATACTTTCCGCTCACACCGGTTTTCCATGGACGCCGCACACCGGTCAGTGCGTGCGCGCACCCGGTTCGGAAGACTTCATCTGTCCGTCGCGGCCGACGGAGTATTTCGGCGGCGCGCTGGAAGATACAGACAATGAAGCATTCATTCGTCCGGGCGGAAATTTTCCCGGCGGCGGTTTGATTTTCTTCAATCCAAACAATCCCGAGGGCAGATTGTTGCCGGGCATTGGCCGTAATTCCTTCCGTGGTCCAAGATACTTTGCGGTCGATATGAGTCTGGCCAAGCGAACCGGTTTGCCGAATTTTCTGGGCGAGTCGAGTTTTCTCGAGGTCAAGGCAAACTTCTTCAATGTCTTTAACAACCTGAACCTGGCGCCGTTTGGTTTCTTTGCGCCGAATGTCGACAGTCCGGACTTTGGCCGTGCGCAACGCGCGCTCGCCGGGCGCGTGGTTGAACTGCAGGCACGGTTCAACTTCTAAAGACAGATGAGACGGAGCAACTTAATCCTTTTCACGCTCGCTTGCGTTTTGCTGGCGGCTATCGCGCCGGTGCATTCGCAGCGGCCGCGCGATGTCGAGCGAGAGGTCAACGCGCTGCTCGCGAAGATGACGCTGGCTGAGAAGTTGGGCCAACTGCAACAACTCGACGGAGAAGCGAATGGAAACTTTCGTCCCGAACAGGTCGAGCTTGTTCGCAAAGGTCTGCTTGGATCGACGTTGAACGTTCGCGGCGCGCAGCGGACCAACCAACTGCAGCGCGTCGCGATGACGGAGTCGCGATTGAAGATTCCGTTGTTGTTTGGCTTCGATGTGATTCACGGGTACCGGACCATCTTTCCGATTCCGGTTGGTGAAGCGGCGAGTTGGGATCCGATGCTGGCTGAGCGTTCGGCTGCGGTGGCCGCGCAGGAGGCAAACAACGCAGGCGTGCGTTGGACGTTTGCGCCGATGCTCGACATCGCGCGCGATCCTCGTTGGGGTCGAATAACGGAAGGCGCCGGTGAAGACCCGTTTCTCGGCGCCGCTTTTGCCGCGGCTCGTGTGCGCGGTTTTCAGGGCGCTGACTACAGCGCTCCCGACAAGGTGCTCGCTTGTGCGAAACACTGGGTTGCTTACGGCGCTGCCGAAGGCGGGCGCGATTACAACACGACCGACCTGTCGGAAAACGTGTTGCGCGAGATCTACTTTCCACCGTTCAAAGCCGCGGTTGATGCCGGCGTTGGGACGCTGATGAGTTCGTTCAATGCGATCAATGGTGTGCCCGCTTCGGCGAATGCTTTCACGTTGACGAAGGTGCTGCGACAGGAGTGGAAGTTTGACGGGTTTGTTGTCAGCGATTACACGTCTGTGCGCGAATTGATCAATCACGGCGTGGCGGCGAATGAAGAACAGGCTGCGGCCGCGGCGTTGAATGCGGGCGTTGACATGGAGATGGTCAGCCGCAGTTATAACCAGTTTGGGCCGCAACTGCTCGAACAGCGCAAGCTTTCTTCGGCCACGATCGATGAGGCGGTGAGGCGCATTCTGCGGATCAAATACCGGCTCGGATTGTTCGAAAAACCTTACAGCGACGAAGCCCGTGAGCCGCAGTCGTTGTTGCGACCGGATAGTTTGACGCTGGCGCGTCAGATCGCGGCGCGTTCGATGGTTTTGTTGAAGAACGATCGCAACGTGCTGCCGCTCGACAAAAACGTGAGGTCGATCGCGGTAATTGGACCACTAGCGGACGATCGGCGCGCTCCGCTCGGCTGGTGGGCCGGCGATGGACGTGAAGAAAACACGATCACTCCGCTGGCGGGGATCAGGGCGAAGGTTGGTACGAATGCAAAGATCAATTACGCGAAAGGCTCTGAAATCACAGGCGAGTCGACCGCCGGGTTTGCGGAGGCGGTTGCTTTAGCACGGGAGTCTGACGTGGCACTTGTGTTCGTCGGCGAGAGTGCGGACATGGTCGGCGAAGCGGCGTCGCGTAGTTCGCTCGATCTGCCTGGACGTCAGATGGACCTCGTTAAAGCGATTCAGGCGACCGGCAAACCGACAGTTGTCGTTTTGGTCAATGGACGGCCACTGACGATCGGTTGGATTGTCGATAATGCGCCGGCGATTCTCGAGTCGTGGATGGGTGGAACGCAGTCGGGTCACGCGATTGCGGATGTTTTGTTTGGGGATGTGAATCCCGGCGGGAAGTTGCCGGTGACGTTTCCGCGCACAGTCGGGCAGGTGCCGATTTACTATAACCACATGAACACGGGCCGTCCGCCTGAAGCCGAAAATCGTTACACGTCGAAATATTACGACGTGCCGTGGACGCCGCAGTTCCCTTTTGGTTACGGCCTTAGTTACACGACTTTCAAACTCAGCAACCTGCAACTGAGCGCGCCGCGAATTCGAGCGGCGGACAAGTTGGTGGTGAGTGTTGACGTCGAGAACGCAGGACAGCGCGCGGGTGATGAAGTGGTCCAACTTTACGTTCGCGATCCGGTCGCGTCGATAGCGCGTCCTGTGAAAGAGTTGAAGGGCTTTCAGCGCGTGACACTGCAACCGGGTGAGAAGCGTCGTATGGAGTTTACCCTCTCGCACGACCAGCTTGCGTTTTGGAATCGCGAGATGCGTTTCGTGGCGGAAACGGGCGAGTTCAGAGTGATGGTTGGATCGAATTCACGCGACGTAATCGAGGCGAAGTTTGAAGTCGCTGAGAGGTAGAGCGTATCTGGAAATTCCGCTTTACTGTCCTGGTTTTTATCCTCTTCTCCGCTGCTTCGGCACGCGCCACCGACGCTTTTATAAACGACCTTCAAGAACGCTCTTTTCGTTACTTCTGGGAACAGGCGGATCCAAACACAGGATTAATACCGGATCGCGCACGAATGGATGGCTCGCCGCTGCCGGAGAGTCATCGCGACGTCGCGAGCAGCGCGGCCACTGGTTTTGGTCTCACCGGGCTTTGTATTGCAGCCGAGCGCAACTGGGTCCCGCGCAATCAGGCGATCGAACGAGTACGTACTACGTTGCGGTTTTTCGATTCCCGCGCCTTTCATCAACGCGGTTGGTTCTATCACTGGCTCGACGCGAAGACGGGCGACCGGCGTTGGAACAGCGAAGTCTCATCCATCGACACAGCGCTGCTGCTGGCCGGAGTCCTCACAGTAAAGCAATGCTTCGCCGGCGATGCTGAGATCGCGCGACTCGCCACGAATATCTACCACCGCGTGGACTTTCGCTGGATGCTCAACGGCCATCAGCTCCTGCTTTCACACGGCTGGAAACCCGAAACAGGCTTCCTAAAACCGCGTTGGGACACTTACAGCGAAGACACGATCCTCTACGTTCTGGCGATCGCTTCTCCCACGCATCCGATCCCCGCCGCTTCATGGTACGCGTTGTGGCGCGACCGTTATCGTTACGAAGGTCACAGTTACTTCACCACGATCGGCGTGCCGCTGTTTATGCACCAGTACTCGCACGCTTGGATCGACTACCGCGACCGGCGCGAAAATCGCGGCGATCGCATCGACTACTTTCAAAACTCCGTCGCCGCTACGCTCGCGCATCGCGCCTTTTGCATGAATCTCGCACACGAGTTTCCCGCCTATGGACCAAACGTCTGGGGCATCACGGCTTCCGACAGTGCTAAAGGTTATCTCGCGTGGGGTGGTCCACCACGCGATCCTGACATCGACGGAACGATCGTTCCTTCCGCCGCGGGTGGTTCGTTGATGTTCACCCCGGAACTCGCGACCACGGCGCTGCGCTCGATGCACGAGCGTTGGGGAACACGGATCTACGGCAAATACGGTTTCGTCGACGCATTCAATCCGAAGACCGGTTGGACCGACACCGACGTGATCGGCATCAACGCCGGCATCATTCTCTTGAGCGGCGAAAACATGCGCAGCGGCAACGTCTGGCGCTGGTTCATGCGGAACCCGGAGATACCGCGCGCGCTCGATCGAGTCGGGTTGCGATCTCGCGCTCCACGACGTCGAAATGAATCGCTTCCAGCAACGGAAAAAGATAAGGCAATCCGTCACAAGCGGCGTGCAGGTGGCGATACCACATCAGCACTGCCAAATACAGATCCTCATTCAGTCGCGACATCAATATTTCGTTCTCGGTGATGTCTTCGCGATGGGTGAACGCGCCATCGCGATACCAAAAGCGGTCCGGTTTCAAAGCGTGAAAGTGGATGATCCCGGCGTGCGTGGTCCATGCCGCATCGTGTTTAAGATAGTAGTGAAGAAAGTTGAGATGGTAGTCCGAGATAACGGCCACTCTCTCGCGTTCGCGGATGGCGAGCGCGTTCATGATGATTTCGTCGGTAAAATGATGGATGCCGTCGTCGATCACGCGATCCAGGCTTTCGAGATAGCGGGTGACTTCGTCAGCCAGAAGCTGGAATCCGCCGCGTTGGACTGAGAACACTCCGGAGTTGAGCCAATTCCACGAGGGCTGCTCCATTTGTGACAGCCGAAAAAACTCTGCTTCGCGTTCGCTTGGCTGCCAGCGTTGTTCCCGTTCCATGAACTGATTCGCGTCTACCAGTCCGACCTCGGAAGCGAGCAACGGGGTTAGATCGATCTTCGACGCGAAGATGGTGTCGAAGTCGACGTGTACGATCGCTTCGGCTTGCCGTTTTATGATGGGGTAGAACTTTGAAAAGATCGTTCTGTTGGACGGTATGTCGGCGAGGTGGTAAAGATCGGTGTTGAATGCGGAGAGCAGGTCCTCTTGCGTCACGAATTCCAGCCAGAAGCCAAAGCCGGTTTTCTTTTTGTAGGCCGAGATGATTTCGAGCGCGCGGCGATCGTTGGTGGTCACGAGCAGGGCGTAGGTGTTTTCGTGCGCGAAGTAACTTTCGAGACACGCGAGATGTTGCTGGACCATTATGCGCATGGCGTAGTCGGGCGCGTTGGGCCAACAATAGATTGGAATGTGGATCAATGGCTCGGGTTGTAATAGCATCGTCGTCGGAGAGGAGTTTGTCACAAAAGTAATGAAGCTGCTGGTTATTGGTGGAACAAAGTTCGTCGGCCGGCATTTGGTCGCGGCGGCACTCGAGCGCGGTCATGAGGTGACGCTGTTCAACCGCGGCACGCAATCGTCTCCGTTCGCAGATGTGGAAACGATTCGGGGCGATCGAAACAAAGATCTCGATAAACTTCAAGGCCGCCGCTGGGACGCGGTTATCGATACCTGTGGACACCTGCCGCGGGCCGTGAAAGCCGCGGCGGAGATGCTGGCCGGGTCAGTGGAGCGCTTCGTTTTCATTTCGAGTCAGTCGGCGTATGCGGACGTGAGCGTGCCCTGTGTGACTGAAACTGCTCCGCTCCGTAGTCTGACGAGTGAGCAGTTAGACCGTGCTTACGCGATCGACACATCTGGCCAGCCGTCGTATGGCGACCTGTATGGCGGTTTAAAAGCTCTTTGTGAGCAGGCAGCGAAAGACGCGATGCCGAACCGCGTTCTGATCGTTCGTCCGGGTTTGATTGTTGGTCCATACGACTACACGGACAGGTTTACTTACTGGGTCTTGCGTGTAGCTCGTGGTGGCGAAGTGTTGACGCCCGGTCGTCCCGCACGTCCGGTTCAGTTTATCGATGCTCGCGACCTGG
>Ga0196977_1000730_pt1 | contig 15361 bp, 10 predicted proteins | sample S3v_1013CmetaG_FD_148634 | JGI IMG/M metagenome (GOLD analysis project Ga0196977, IMG submission 148634) | Soil microbial communities from Anza Borrego desert, Southern California, United States - S3+v_10-13C | ecosystem: Environmental > Terrestrial > Soil > Desert | place: USA: California...
GCGAGTGCGTGTCTCTGGTCGGGCCGTAGTGCGGGCTGGCGCTGTTGGCGTTGACGGCGACGATGGGCGGCGCGCCGTCGCTCGTCATCCCCTCCTCCTCGAAGCGGCGCATGATGAACTGCTGGATGTCGTACTCGGTCAGCGGCTCGCCGGCCCTGACGCGGCGCCCGATCTCGCCGAAGGCTTCGAGGATGATGTTGTGGATGTTGTCGGCGGCGCGGTCGTGCGTCTCCTTCTGCTCGGGCGTCCAGACGGCCTCGAAGCGCTGGACGAGTTCGGCGCTCGTCGCGGGTTCGACGCCCATCGAGCGGACGAGTTCGAGCGTGCCGGCGTCCACGCGCGAGACGTAAGGGATGTCGCCCATCGGCGAATACTGCATGGCGACCTCGGGGCGCGCGCCGGACGCGCCGCCCGCCGAGGAGAGCGCGTCGCGCAGGTGCGCGTGCAGCTGCTGCCAGCGGAGGTAGACGAGGCGGCGGCCGGGGAGCGAGTCGAGCTTCTCCGGCTCGATGCGGTGGACGACCTTCGTCGGCTCGCCCTCGACGGGGACGAAGTAGAACCAGCGGCGCGAGGCGAACTTGTTCTGGTCGAGGAGGAGGATGCGGTACGAGAGCGGGTCGCTGCGGCGGAAGTCGTAGAAGAGCCAGCCGGCCAGCCCGGCCTCGCGCAAAGCCTTCTGGATGTCGGCGACGCGCCGCGCGTGCGCGTCGCCGTTCTGTGCGTGAGCCATTTCAACACTCCCCTTCTTTCGGGTTCAGGGTTTCGAGTCCAGAAGTTGAAGACGGCTTCCCGATTTAACTCGAAACCTCGAACCCGTTTACAGATTTTCGATGATGAAGTCGGCCATCGTCTGCCGCATGTGCTTGAGCAGGAGCGGGTCGGTGACGCCGTGGCGCGACTTCGGGTAGAGCATCAACTGGAAGGGCTTGCCGGCCTTCTGCAACTCGTAGGCGAACTGGATGGTGTTCGCCACGTGGACGTTGTCGTCGATGCTGCCGTGGAGGAGCAGGAGCTTGCCGTGCAGGTTCTTGGCGGCGGCGAGCACCGAGGTCTGGCGGTAGCCTTCCGGGTTGTTCTGCGGCGTGCGCATGATGCGCTCGGTGTAGACCGAGTCGTAGTTGGCCCAGTCGGTCACCGAGCCGCCCGCGATGCCTACGCGGAAGCTCTTGCTGTGCGTCAGCGCGTAGCTCGTGATGAACCCGCCGTAGCTCCAGCCCCAGAGGCCGATGCGCGAGGCGTCCACGTAAGGCAGGCCGCGCAGGTAGCCGACGCCGTCCTCCAAGTCCTGCAACTCCAGCACGCCCATCTTCTGGTAGCCGAGCCACGCGGATTCGGCCCCCTTGCCGCTCGCCGTGCGGTTGTCGAGCACCCAGATGATGTAGCCCTTCTGCGCGAGCATCTGGTGCCAGAGGTAGGTGGGGCCGCCCCAGCTGTTCTTCACCTGCGGCGCGTGCGGCCCGCCGTAGACGAAGCTGAGCACCGGGTACTTCTTCGACGCGTCGAAGCCGGGCGGGCGGATCATCATCGCCTCCAGCGGGAAGCCGTCGCGCGTCTTGACCTGAAGGAACTCGGCCGCGCCGAGCCGGAACGGCCTGAGCGCCTCGGCGCGGTTCTCGTCGATGGCGCGCACCACCGAGCCGTCGGCGTTGTGCAGGCGAACCTGCGGTGGCGTGTTGAGGTCGCTCCACACGTCCACGAAGAGCGTGTGCTGCGGGTTGAAGCTGGGGCGGTGCGTGCCTTCCGTCTTGGTCAGCCGGGCGAGGCCCGTGCCGTCGAGCTTCACGCGGTAGACCTGCTCGGCGATGTGGTTGTCGGCCGACGTGCCGCGGAAGTAGACCCAGCCGCCGCGCTCGTCGGCGCCTTCGAGCGTGCGCGCCTCCCACCTGCCGTCGGTCAACTGGCGGATGAGGCGGCCGTCGGCGGCGTAGTGGTAGATGTGCATCCAGCCGGTGCGCTCCGAGCGCCAGAGGAACGAGCCGTCGCGGAGCCAGACGGGGTTGTCCACGACCTCGACCCACGCGGGCGTCTTCTCGCGGAAGAGCCGCGTCGCGCGGCCCGTCGCCGCGTCGGCGGCGTTCAGGTCGAGGAAGGTCTGCTCGCGGTTCTGCGCCTGATAGAGCACGCGCTTCGAGTCGGGCGACCACGCGACGCGCGAGACGAGCAGGTCGGTCGGCTCGTAGCCGGCGAGGTCGGCCCACGCGGTCTCGCCCCCGGCCGCCGCGACGACGCCGACCCTCACCAGCGGGTTCGGCTCGCCGGCCAGAGGGTACGGCCCGTTCTCCAGAACCTGCTCGCGCGGGATGTGGTCGACGACGGGGAACGTCCTGACGCGCGCCTCGTCGAGCCGGAGGTAGGCGAGCCGCGTCGAGTCGGGCGACCACCAGTAGCCGCGCCGCTGGCCGCGCCCGTACAACTCCTCCTCGTAGACCCAGTCGAGGATGCCGTTGAGGATCAGCGGGCCGCCGTCGGAGGTGAGCGCGCGCTCGCGCTGCGTGGCGAGGTCGACGACGTAGAGGTTGTGGCCGCGCACGAAGCTGACCATGCGGCCGTCGGGGCTGAAGTCGGCCTCAAGCTCCTCCTCCGGCCCGGAGGTCAGGCGGACGGCCGCCGCCGGCTCGGTCTCGTAGAAGAAGAGGTCTGTGCCGGAGTCGAGCAGGAAGCCCCGCTCGAACGGGTGGAGCGCGTACGACTCGGTGCGCGAAAGCTCGCGCGCGGCCTCGGCGCTCATGCCGGGGAGGCGGGCGAGCGCGGCCTCCATGCGCGCGGCGTCGAGGAAGGGCGCGGCGCGCCCCGTGCGCGCGTTGACGCGCGTGAGCTGGGCCGCGCCCTCGCCCCTCCTGCTGACGAGGTAGTGCTCGCCGTCCCTCAGCCACTTGTACTCGGTCGTCGGGGTCGTGGGGAAGTCGAGCTTCCTGACGGGGTCGTAGATGTCGTCGACCGTCAGCAGCCTGTCCTGCGCCCGCGCGACGAGGGCCGGGCAGATGAGCAGCAGCGAGACGAAGAGCGCGCAACGGCGAATGATGAATGTCAGGCGGCCCGTCCCGAGTCCGCCGCTCACCGTCCCGCGCTCCACGTTCCTCTCCGTCGTGTGTTGGTTTCGCATGTGGGTCGTCATCGTCCTGTCAGCTCTTTGACCAGCTCCGCGGCGTCGTACATCTTGGCGAGCGCCTCCAAGACGGCCGCGCTGTGGACGCCGACGGCGCGGCCGCCCTCCGCCTCGTCCACGTACCAGTAGCGGTTCGGCAGCTTCTGGATGTTGCTGTCGAAGTTGAGGCCGACGACCTCGCCCGCGCGGTTGACGACGGGGCTGCCGGAGTTGCCGCCGATGGTGTCGGCCGTGTAGACGAAGTTGAAGGGCGTCGAAAGCTCAAGCGCCGCCCGGCGCTCGCGGAAGCGCGGCGGCAGCTCGTAGGGCGGGCGCTCGCCGAAGCCGGCGGCGCGGTCGTAGAGGCCGTGGAAGGTCGTGCGGAAGGGGACGAGCGTCGTGTCCTCCTCGTAGCCTTTGACCGTCCCGAAGCCGAGCCGCAGCGTCCCCGTCGCGTCCGGGTAGACGGTCTTGCCGTAGACGGCGAAGCGCGCCTCGGCGATGCGCTGGCCGGCGCTCGCCTCGACGCTCTTGACGTTCGCCTCCTCCCACGCGCGCAGCTCGCGGTAGACGGGCTCGACCTTGCGCGCGAGCGCGATCAGGGCGTCGTCGGACTTGGCGACCGCGCCGGCCCCGCCTTCGAGCAGCGCCCTGCGCGCGGCCGCGTCGGCCAGTTTCGTGCCGGCGACGAGCTTGCGCGCGGCCTCCGCGGGCGTCTGCCCGCCGAGCGCGGCGCGCACGAACGGGTCTTCGTCGCCGAGCGCGGCGCGCGCCTCGGCGAACCACGCGGCCAGCACCGCCTCTTCGAGGTCGGCGTAGACGGGGGCGGGCGAAAGTAAGCTGAGGCGGAAGGCGGCGAGGCGGTTGTCGCGGAACTCTTCGAGCCGCTGGTCGCTGGGCTTCGCCGTCTCCTCGGCGTGGCGGACGAGGTTCGAGGCGATGGCGCCGAGCCGCGAGGGCGTGAGCGTCGTGAAGGCCAGACGGCCCGCCATGCGCGGCAGCTCTTTGTAGGCCGCCTCGATCTCGGCCCACGCGCCGCCGTAAGCCCTCTGCCACTCGGGGCGGGCGGCCACCGCGTCGCGCAGCGCCTTCTCCTCGGCCGCCTTGCGCGCGAACGAGCGCGGGTTCTGCAAACCCTCCTGCTGCCCTACGAGGCGCTTGATCGAGTTCTCCAACGAGCGGCGGGCCGGCTGCGCGCGTCGCGCCTCCTCCGGCCCGCGCGCGGCGAAGCGCGCCAGCGCGTCGCGCCTCGAAGACCAGACCCGCATCTGGGCGGGGTTGCCCACCTCGCGCTGGTACCGGAGCTGCGCGAGCGTGAGCAGGCGGTTGGTCGAGCCGGGGAAGCCGGAGACGAAGACGAACTCGCCCTCGGCGGCGCCCGCCGGCGACCACCTGAGGAAGTTGTCGGTGCGCGCGGGCCGGTCGTTCTCGTAGACGCGGAAGAAGGTCACGTCGAGGTTGTAGCGCGGGTAGGTGAAGTTGTCGTAGTCGCCGCCGAAGAAGGCGGCCTGCTCCTCGGGCGCGAAGACGAGCCGCACGTCCGTGTACTTCTTGTAGCGGTAGAGCCAGTATTCGCCGCCGCTGTAGAGCGTCACGACCTGCGAGCGCAGGCCCGTCCGCTCGTCCGACTCGCGCTCGATGGCGGCCGACTCGGCGCGGCGCTGCGCGGCGGCCTCGGCGGCCGAAGCCCCGGCGCGCGCCGCGCCCTGCACGCGCCGCGTCACGTCCTCGTAGGAGACGAGCACGCTGGCCTCGTAGTCGGGGCACTTCAACTCCTCGCCGCGGGCGCGCGCGTAGAAGCCGTCGCGCACGAGGTCGCGCTCCTTGGTCGAGAGCTTGGCCAGCTGGCCCGACCCGACGTGCTGGTTGGTGGCGACGAGGCCGTCGGGCGAGACGAAGACGCCGCTGCCGCCGCCCGTCGCCGTCCCCACCTCGGCGAGCCGCACGGAGGCGAGGCGCGCGCGCTCCAGCCACGCCGCCGAAGGCTCGAAGTTGTAGCGCTCCTTCCAGATTTTCAGCGGCGGGTTGTCGAACGTCCACATCCCCTCGTCGGCGCGCGCGACGGGGGGAAGCAGGGCGAAGAGTAACGCGAGGGAAAGGAGTCTTCTCATAAGGCAGTAGGCGGCAGGCGGTAGACAGTAGTCGGTAGAAAACCTTCGCCGCGCAGTCGCCGGCGTGTCAGCGTCGGCGTCCGGCGTGCGGAGCCTACTGGCTACTGACTACTGTCTACCGCCTACCCGCTTTTCTTCACACCCCCGGCATGGCCTTCTTCAAAGGCCGCAGGAGGATGAGGAGCACGCCGGCCATGACCAGCGCGCAGACGCTCAGGAAAATCCAGAAGGTCGAGTGCAGCCAGTCGTCCCAGAGCTGGCCGATCTGCGTCAGCTTGTTGCCGATGGCCGTGGCGACGAACCACCCGCCCATCATCAGCCCGCGCATCCTCACGGGCGCGACCTTCGAGACGAGCGAGAGGCCCATCGGCGAGAGCATCAGTTCGCCCAGCGTGAGCACGCCGTAGGCCCCGAGCAGCCAGAGCGGCGACATCTTGTAGGCGTAAGGGTCCGCGCCCGGCGCGAGCGACGCCTCGCCCATCTTGGCCGCGATGAAGAAGACGAAGAAGGCGAGCGAGGTCATCACCATGCCGATGACCATCTTGGTCGGCGTCGAGGGCTCCAGCCCGCGCTTGTCGAGCCAGCCCCAGAACCAGACGAGCGGGAAGGTGAGCAGAAGCACCCAGCCGGGGTTGATCGAGTTCGAGATGATGCCCGAGACCTGCCAGTCCGTGTTCTCGTCGCCCCAGTAGGTGATGGTCGTCGAGTTCTGGTGGAAGACCATCCAGAAGACGATGACGATGAGGAAGATGACGACGAGGGCGCCGACCCGCTTCCAGTCGGGCACGGCGTCGATGGCGTTCTGCTGGCTGACCGAGGCCGGGGGCGCGTCGACGGTGACGGCCGCCGTGTTGGCCGCCGTCTTCGCCCCCGCCTTCGCCGCCGCCACCCCCTGATGGCGGGGCGTGTCGGCCGCCTCGACGTGCCGCTTCATCCGCCACAGGATGAACACCGAGATGAGCATGCCGCCGGCCGCGACGGCGAAGGCCGGGTGGTAGCCGAAGCGGCTCTGCACGAGCTCCATCACGACGGGCGCGAGGAAGGCGCCGACGTTGATGCCCATGTAGAAGATGCTGTAGGCGCGATCCTTGAGGTGGCTGCCCTCCGGGTAGAGGTTCCCGACCATCGCCGAGACGTTCGGCTTGAAGAAGCCGTTGCCGACGACGAGGCAGGAGAGCGCGAGGTAAACGATGCCGATGGAGCGGAAGGAGAGCAGGAGGTGGCCGGCCATGAAGAAGAGGCCGCCGAGCATGACCGACTTGCGGTAGCCGAGCTTCTTGTCAGCGATCCAGCCGCCGATGAGCGGGCTGGCGTAGACGAACATCAGGTAGTTCGAGACGAGCGCCTGCGTGTCGTCCACCGACCATGCGAAGCCCTGCCCCGTGGTGTCGCGCATGTAGAGCGCGAACATGGCGAGCATCGAGTAGAAGCTGAAGCGCTCCCACATCTCGGTGGCGAAGAGCACGTACAGCCCCTTCGGGTGGGTCTTCACGTCGTGGCCCGCGGCGGCGTCGGCGGCGGCGGCAGTTGCCATCACTCTCTCCTCCTTCTGAATCTTTGGCTCGGCGGCGCGGCAGTCCGGCGGGGGACAGCTCAATTCTTTGACGTGGACACCGGCGCTCTCGTTGGGTGCCGACATCATAGCAGAAGTAGACAGTAGACAATAGTCAGTAGTCGGCAGGGAGAGCTTCGGCGGCGAACTGTCCCGCCGGCCGCCGCGGCTTGCGCCGGGCGGAGCCTACCGTCTACCGACTACTGTCTGCTGTCTACTCTCCTGAAGTAGACGCGCCCCTGACGGGGGCGGCCGAACTGCGGGCGGAACTTGGCGAAGTGGGTGACGAGCCGGGCGCGGCGGCCCGCGCCGGCGCGGGCGAGCGTGAGCAGCAGGTCGCCCCTCCGGTAGTCGCCGCGGAGGAAGACGTTCTCGTCGGCGTGTCGCACGAAGAAGATTTTGAGGCGGCCGCGCTCGACGCGCGCGTCGCACTCGAAGGCGGCATAGGTCTGGTAGCCGTTGCTCTCCAGCCGCGCCTTGAGCGCGTCGCCCTCGCGGGTCACGGTGAGCTGGTGGACGACGAAGATCGCCGACCCGCCCGCCGTCTTCCCGCCGTCCTCGTCGAAGGCGTACTCGCCGACCCACGCGTCGAGCGCGTCGGCGGCCCCCGCCGCGCGCGGCACGGAGGCCGCCGCCTGCCACAGGCAAAGACAAACGAGCAGCGCCGCCGCCCGGCCCGCCCGCTCCCGTCCCTCGTTCCTCACGTTCGTTGTTCCTCCCGTCGCGTTCAATTCGTGAACACTTCAGTCCGGCGGCGCGCGAAGTCGTGCCCGGCGAGGAGGCCGGCGAGGGCGCGCGCGATCTTCTCGCCGCCGCGGACGGAGGGCTCGATGGGGTTGGCGTAGTCGTCGTCCGAGTCGCAGACGAGCCGGAGGTCTACGACCGGAAGCCCTCGGGCGAAGGCCGCGCGCAGGATGGCGTCGTTGAAGTGGGCGAGCGCGGTGACGGCGAGGCTTTGCAGCGAGGGGTCTGGGAAGCGCGGGTAGTAGACGGTGCAGACGGCCGCCGGCAGGCGCGCGCCCGAAACCTCGCCGAGCATCGCGCGGTAGTCGCGCTCGAACTGCCCCGCCGCGCGGGCGAGGCGGCCCAGCGCGCCGGCCATCGAACCGGCGCGCTCTTCGAGCAGCCCCGAGTGGCCGAGGGCGTCGTTGCCGCCGGCGCTGACGACGAGGTGCGTCGCGTCAGGGGGCAGCGCGCGCAGTTGGCGGGCCACGCCCGACGTGACGCTCCCGTCTACGGCCCGCAGCGTCGCCCGCCACCCTCCGGGCAGGAGCGCGCGCAGTTGCGCCAACACGTCGGGGCCGCCCGCGACGTAAGCCGCGTTGTCGAAGACCGAATCGCCCAGCAACACGACGTGCCCGCCCGCCATCCCCCCTCCAATCGGGTGCCGGGTCAAAGACGAAGGTCGTTTTTAACCCAGCACCCGCTCTACAGTTCCTCGAACGCGGTGGCGCGGACGACCAGCTTCTCCTGCCGGAAGCGGCGCTCCAGCTCGCCGCGGTAGGCGGCCCACCACGCGCGGTCGAGCGCGCCCGTCATCACCTCGAAGATCACTACCTCGTCGCGGCTGACCGCGCCGCCCTCGGCCCACACGCCCTCGCCCGGCGCGCGCCGGAAGGCCGTCACCCCGCCGAAGCGCGCCGCCAGCTCGTCGCGCACGCGGTTGAACTCCCCCGCCCCGAACGCCCGCCCCTCGTTGTCCGTCAGCGGCAGCAGTATCTCGATCAGGTGCATAGGAAGAAGTAGTCAGTAGTCAGTAGTCAGTAGAAAGACCTTCGGTATCGTATCGCCAGCGTGTCAGCGTCAACAGCAATAACGCGGAGCGCTACTGACTACTGACTACTGTCTACTGACTACTGCTTTTTATCTTCGTGGCCGGACGGTGATGAAGATGGTGCCGGCCTGCGGGCGGGTGACGAGGAGGAGGAGGGGGCGGTCGGCGGCGTCGTCGATGGCGGCGCGCAGCTCGTCGAGCGTGCGGACGGGGCGGCGGTCGGCCTGCTCGATGAGATCGCCCTGCCGCAGCCCCGCCTCCGAGGCCGGCCCGCCCGGCTCGACGCCCGTCACGACCAACCCCTGCGCGTTCTCCGGCAGGTTCAGGCGCGCGGCCGTCTCCGGCGTCAACGGCTGAGCCGTGATGCCGAGACGGCCGCCCCCTTCGCCGCCGTCGCCGCCGCCGCCCCCTTCGTTCTGGCCGCGCTCCTGCGCGCCGCCCGCCGCCAGCTCGCCGAGCGTCACGCGCGCCTGCCGCTCCTGCCCGCCGCGCAAGAGCGTGAGCGTCACCTCCGAGTTGGGCTGCGCGGCCGCGACGAGGTTGCGCAGCACGTTCGGCTCGTTGACCTCCTGCCCGTTGAAGGCCGTGATCACGTCGCCGCGCTCGATCTCGGCGCGCGCGGCGGCGCTGCCCGGCTGCACCGCGCTGACGATGACGCCGCGCGCCTCGCGCATGCCGATGCTCGCGGCGATGTCGGCCGTCACGGCCTGCACCACGACGCCCAACTGGCCGCGCCGCACGCGCCCCTGATTGATGAGCTGCTCGACGACCACCCGCGTCATGTTCGAGGGGATCGAGAAGCCGATGCCGATGTTGCCGCCCGAGGGCGAGAGGATTTGCGAGTTGATGCCGATCAGCTCGCCGCCCGTGTTGACGAGCGCGCCGCCGGAGTTGCCCTGATTGATGGCCGCGTCGGTCTGGAGGAAGTCCTCGAAGCTGCCGTCGGAGAGCCCGGTCTGCCGCCCCTTGGCCGAGATGATGCCGGAGGTCACGGTCTGGCCGACGCCGAGCGGGTTGCCGATGGCGAGCACGATGTCGCCGACGCGCACCTTGTCCGAGTCGCCGAGCGAGAGGAGGGGCAGGCTCGACTGCTCGACCTTGAGCACGGCGAGGTCGCTCGGCGGGTCGGAGCCGACGAGCTTGGCGTCGAAGCTGCGGCGGTCGGTCAGCTCGACCGTGATCTCCTCGGCCCCGTCGACGACGTGGTGGTTGGTGACGATGTAGCCGTCCTGACTGATGATGACGCCGGAGCCGAGCCCCTGCCGCACCTGCCCGCGCGGCGGCTCCTGCGGCGCGCCGCGCTGGCCGAAGAAGTCGCGGAAGAAGGGGTCGTCCATGAACGGGTGCTGGCGCGGCGCGCGCACGACCCGCGCCGAGCGGATGGTGACGACGGCCGGCGCGACGCGGGCCACGAGGTCGGCGTAAGAGTTGCGCTCGACATCCGGGGCCGGCCCCGTGCCCGAGGGCTGCGGCAGCGTCAACTGCGCGCGGTCGCGGCACGCGCCCGCGAGCGCGGCGGCGAGGAGGAGCAGAAGCAAACGGCTCGTGAGTTTCATCTTCAATGCCTCTCGACGGGTTCGAGCGCCCGGCCGACGGGCCGGGCGGTCGTCACCTTAGTACCACCCACGGATGGATATTTTGCTCTGAGAATCTAACAATTTACGCAAGCCTCGTCCAAGCCCGCGCGCCGCCGCCCCCGCCGGCCCTCGCAAAAAGGGCCCGCGGCCGCGGCCGCCTGTGCTATCCTCGCGCCCGCCCCGCCCCCGGAACCGGCGGCGCGGAAACGTTTTCGCCGCCCCGTCACTTATATCCGAAGGCCGCCCCGCGCGGCGGCCGTCCAACGTCCAAGCAGGTCGCCCCGTCGGCCGCCGGCCCGGCCTCCCCGCGCCGGCCCCACTTCACCCGTACCGCAACCCCGCGAAAGGAAGCAGGAGAGATGTCGCAGGAAAAAATCAGCCCCCAGCAAGCCGCCGAGATGATCTTCCCCATCGACACGGCCCTTATCCGCAAGGAGTTGGAGAGACTGCTCAGCAAGCCGAAGTGCGCCGAGTTCGTCAGGGAGCTCATCAAGCGGGCGGCCGAGAACGCCGCGCCCGACAACACAATCGTCGCCGAGGGCGACGTGCTGAAGATTTACGACCTCGTCCTGACGCAGAAGGGTCTCGTGCGCGCGGGCGCGGAAGGCTCGCTGCCGGGCGCGAACTTCGCCACCGGCAGCATCGCCACCAACAACGCCGGCATCCAGATCGGCAACGTGCGGCCCGGCGCGCCCCTCACGAAAGACGAGTTGGCGGCGCTCTACCTCAAGAGCGACGGCCGCGTCGCCATGCACGAGACGATCCACCACTCGGGCCGCCTCGTCTACTCGGATCAGGACTTGGCCATCGTCGTCAGCACGATGCCGGGCGACCGGCCGCCGCTGCCGACCTCGGGCAACAGGTTCGATTTCAGCGCGTACTGGGATCGCGAGCTGAGGAACAGTTTCAAGTAAGATGAAGCACTTCAAAACCACCCGGCTCGCCGCGACGTGCGCGGGCCTGCTGCTGCTGGCCGCGGCCGCGGCGGAGGCGAAGGCGTGGCGGCGCGTCGTGCCGCTGCGCACGACGCGCGCGCAGGTCGAGCGCCGCTTCGGCAAGCCCCGCCCGCGCGACCGCCGCTACCACTTCCGCGCCGAGAGCGCCCTCGTCAACTACGCCGGCGGCGGCGGGTGCGCCGGAGGCGCCGAGTGGGACGTGCCGCGCGACACGGTGCTCAGCATCTTCGTCACCCCCAAGCGGAGGCTCGACATCGGGTCGCTGCGGCTCGACATGACGAAGTTCAAAAAGACGACCGCCTCCGACACGCCGAGCCGCGCCCTCTACACGAACGAGGAGGAGGGCATCACCTACGACGTGTTCGACGCGCCCGGCGAGTATCAGGGGCGCGTCCAGTCCATCACCTACGGCCCGACCGCGGAAGACCAGCACCGCCGCTGCCCCGACCGGCGACAGCCGCCGGCGCGGTAAGAACGGCCGCAGAGAACGGGGCCGCGCGCGGCTCTGTCAGTAAACCTCGAAGGCGGCGCGCTGCGTGGCGCTGGCGTGGGCGAGGTTGTCGGTGACGATAACCTCCAGCTCGTAGAGGCCGGCCGGGAGCTGGCCGAGCGTGATGCCGCCGTTGAGGGGGATGCGGGCCGCGTCCGCCGCGGCGTCGGTCTGGAGCTTGCGCGCGGGGCCGGTGACGACGGCGCGGCCGTCGCGCCAGACCTTCACCTGCGCCGAGAGGTCGGGCGGCCCCGCGCCCGCGCGCTGCGCGTTGTAGATGAAGGCGATGAAGTCCACCTTCGACGAGCGCGCGAAGCGGTGGTCAACGCTGAACTGCACCTGCTCCTCGCCCGCCTTGCCGCCGCCCACGGCCCGCCCGCCCATGTGCAGGCTGCTCAGCGCCAACTGCTTCTTCGCGAGGTCGGGGATTTCGATCCACTGGACGGCGGCCCCGACCTGCCCCGTGCGGTCGTCGCGCGTGGCGACGCGCACTTGGTAGAGGCCGGGGGGGAGCGGCGCGCGGTGGTTGTAGATGACGTTCTCGCCGCCCGTCGCGCCTTCGGCCGGCGGCGCGACGTTGAGCCGCGTCTTGAAGCCGGCGGCCTGCTTGCCCTGATCGTTGAAGACCACGCCCGCGAGGTCGACGGCCGCCGGCTGCTTGCCGTCGGGGCCGTAGCCGAGGCCCGCCGCCGAGACCTGCACGCCGGTCGTCAACACCGGCCCCGTGCCCGGCACGTCCACGAAGCTCGTCGCCACGACGGTCGGCACGCGGCCGCCGGCGGCCCCGGCCCTGAGCGCTTCGCCGAGGTCGGCGTCGGCCCCCTTCTTCGCGGGCGTCGCGGGCGCGTCCGGCTTGGCCGCGGGCTGGGCGGCCTTCGCCTCGGCCGCCGGGCGCGGCGCGCCGCCCGCGAAGTAGCCGCGCGGCAGACGCACCTTCAGCTCGGGCCGCCCCGCGACGCTCACCTCGACGCGCCTGAAGCGCCCGCCCTTCTGCTCGTCGGCCTCGGGCCGCCACGCCAAAAGGTAATAGTTGGCCGTCTCGTCGAGCGCGCGCCCGAGAGCCGAGTCCATCGCCGCCGAGTTGAGCAGAGCGCGCCCGCCCGTGTCGCCGGCGAGCGCCGTCAGGGCGTCCTGCGAGGCCGACAGCTCGCCGACGTTGGCGCGCGAGAGCTGGCCCGTCGGGTCGGCGCGGTTGCTCGAAGCGTCGGTCGTCGAGACGAGGCCGCGCGCGTCGAGCGTGTAGATGCGGACGCCGGCGCGCAGCGCCGCGTCGGTGATCTGCTTCAACTGGTCGGGGAAGTCGGTGTTGCGGTCGTTGATGTAGAAGCCGTCGGAGAAGAAGAAGACGAGCTTGCGGCCGGGCAGCCGCGCCGCCGTGCGCATCAGCGACTCCAGCGCGCGCAGCGTGCCGAGCGAGACGTGCGACGACTCGCCGACGATGCGCGAGGCGCGCTCCTTGACGAGGCGCTCGGCGCCCGCGCGGTTCAGGCCCGCCGTCGACATCCCGCCGCGCAAGGGCTGGCCGGTCGGGCCGCCCGGCGGCGGGCCGATGCCGCCGCCGCCCGCGGGCAGGCGGAAGTTCGACGCCAACTGAATCTGCGTCACGAAGTGGTCGAGCGCGTCGCGGTCGCCCTGATCGATCCTGAGCGCCTGATACTCCGTCATCGGGATGTTCTCGTGGTCGCGCACGGTGTAGGGGCGGTAGGCGAGCCGCGCGAGGGCCGCGCGCGCCACCCCCTTGTGGCCGGTGAACTGCTGGAGGAAGCCGATGCGCCCGCTGGGCGTCGCGACGGCCACCACGTCTTCGGGCTGCATCTCCTGCTCGATGAAGCGCGAGACGGTGGCGCGCACGCGCTCGACGCTCTCGGCCGAGAGGTGCAGGTCGTCCATGAAGAAGGCGACGACGCGGCCGCGCGTGCGCCCGGCCGGCGGCGCGGCCCCCGCGGGCGCGGCCCCCGCGGGCGCGGCCCCGGCCGGGCCGGCCGCGCCGCCCGCGACGCGCTCGAAGAAGACGATGGGGACGGGTTTGCCGTCAACCTTCACCTCGAACTGCTCGGGCTTGAGCCCGTCCACGAAGCGGCCCTGCGCGTCGAAGACCGAAACGTCCGTCTGGACGATCTCCGTCTCGACGCGCACCACGTCCTCCTGCGGGGCGGGCTTCGCCGGGGGCGCCTGCGTCTGCGCGAGCGCGAACGTCGGCGCGAGCAGGCCGAGGGCGAAGACGAACGAGTGGATGCGGCTGGCGTGCGGGTGCGGCATGGCGGTTACCTCAAGGCGGATGCGGGAACGTCGGACGGGGAGACGGAAGCGGCGGCCGGCGCGGGCTTTGGGCCACTAACCGTTGACGAAGGCCGCCCGCCGCGCGCCGGACACTTTAACGCCTGCGCGCTAGTCTGTCCATGTTTTCGGACGCGCGCGGCCGCCGCCCCGCGCGGTCAGGGCCCGGCGGCGGGCGCGGGCGGCTTGACGATGACGGCGGGCACGTCCGACGAGCGCACGAGCTGGTTGAAGGCTTTGAGGTCGGCGGCCATCAACTGGTTGAAGAGGCGGAGCTGCGCGTCGATCTTCGCGGCCAGCTCTTCGTAGAGCGAGTAGGACTGCTCGGTCGGCCGCGCGTCGGCGCCGGCGACGATGCCGCCGAGCGCGGCCAGCTTGTTGTTGAGGCGGATCGGGTAGTTGAGCGGGTCTTGGCTGCTCTGGTTCTTCGTCTGGTAAAGCTCCTCCTCGACGGCCGTCAGGCGGGCGTTCAGGGCGCGGCCGGCGTCGGCCACGGGCTTCGAGTTCGGCTGGTCGGCGACGCGCTTGACGAGGTCGTCAACCTGCCTCTTGACCTCGCGCATCTGCGCGATGGCGTTGTGCGTCTCGGTCAGCTTGTCGCGAATCTTCGAGAGCAGCGCGAACTGTCGGTTGAACTCCTCGGGCGTCGTCCGCAGGCGCGGGTCTTTTTTGATCTCGAAAGATTGCGTGTGGCTGCGGCCTTCGACGGTGAGCCTGACCTGATACGTGCCGGGGACGGCGCGCGGGCCCCGCAGCTCGCCCGACCAAAGGATGAGGCCGGGGAAGCGCGCGGCCCCCTCGTGGCGCATGTCCCAGACGAAGCGGTTGAGGCCCGCGTCGGTCGTGACGCGCGGCGGCGGCTGGCCGGGGCCGAACTGCGAAGCCTCCTCGCCGGTGGGCGCGGCCGGCTGGTCGGGCGGCTGCTGCACCTGCGCGGCGCCGGGCGCGGTCGAAGTCCCCTGCTGGCCGCTCGCGCCGCCGGCCGGCGTCGGCGAGGGCGAAGGCGAGGGCGAAGGGGTCGGGCGCGGCGGGGCGGCCGACTTGAAGGTGCGGACGGTCTTGCCGGCCGGGTCGATGAATTCGAGCGTCACCTCCGAGGCCGGCCGCGACTTCAGGTGGTAGTAGACGACGACGCCCGCGGGCGGGTTCGCGCCGATGGTCGCCGTCGGCGGCAGCGGCACGCCGCCCCCGCCCGGCGTGCGGTAAACGTCTTCGGGCTTGAGCAGCGCGGTCTCGCCCCGGCCCGCGCGCTGCTCGTCGGTCAACTGATGGAGCACGGGCAGGTCGTCGAGAATCCAGAAGGAGCGCCCCTGCGTGGCGACGATCAGGTCGCGGTCGCGCCTGTGGACGGCGAGGTCGGTGATCGGCACGTGCGGGAGGTTGAGTTGCAGGGGCTGCCAGCGCGCGCCGTCATCGAAGGAGACGAACAGGCCGGTCTCGGTGCCGGCGTAGAGCAGGCCGCGCCGGTGCGGGTCGCAGCGCACGACGCGCGTGAAGGAGCCGTCGGGGATGCCGGAGTCGATCTTCGTCCACGTCCGG
>Ga0196977_1000731_pt1 | contig 15314 bp, 9 predicted proteins | sample S3v_1013CmetaG_FD_148634 | JGI IMG/M metagenome (GOLD analysis project Ga0196977, IMG submission 148634) | Soil microbial communities from Anza Borrego desert, Southern California, United States - S3+v_10-13C | ecosystem: Environmental > Terrestrial > Soil > Desert | place: USA: California...
GACGACGGCGGGCCGCGCCTCGCGACGCGCGGCCGCGCGTCGCAGCAACTCGTAAAGCCTCGCGCGCGAGCGGCGCGTCGAGCGCCACACGAGGAGCAGCGCGGAGGCGCACAGCAGCGCGAGCGACCAGCGGCGCGCGCGGCCGCCGCCGACCTCCCCGAACAGCGCCCAGCCCTTCACCAGCGCCGCCTCGGCCCGCCTGAGCTGGCCGCGCGCCCGCTCCGCGCGCGTCGGCTTCTTCGGCGCGGGCGGAGCGGGCCACGCCGCCCGCCCGCCGACCGTCCGCGTCGAAGGCTCCCACCTCCCCGCGGGCGGCGCGCCGTAGCGCGGGTACTCGCGCCGCACGTCTTCGTGGGTCACCAGCCGCGCGCCCGCGTGCAGGCCCAGCTCGTCGTAAGCGCGACGCCAGTAGGCGTTGAAGTCGGCGAGCCGCGCGTGGCAGAGGGCGGCGGTGTAGAGCGAGTCGCGCGCGGCGCGCGTGCCGGGGTAGCGGCGCGCCACCTCAAGGTAGATGTCGAGGGCGCGCGCCAGCGTCTCGTGCTCGCGCGCGTGACGCCAGACGGTCGCGGCCTCGCCCGGCGAGCGGTAGCGGCTCTCGTCGAGCGAGGCCAGCATCTCGGCGCGCATCCCGCGCCACGCCGCCGGGTTGTAGAACTTGAGGTTGCTGCCCTCGTAGAGGTAGCTCGCCAACTGGTAGAGCCCCTCGGCTCGCTCCTCCTGAGTCCAGCCCGCCTCGGCCCTGTCGGTGAGCGTCTGAAGCTCTTCGGCCGTCTTCAGGTCGCGCAGGAGCCAGTCGGCGTAGACGCCCGACTCGCGCCGGCCTGCCGCGACGCCGCCGTCCGTGAAGGCCGCGCCCTCTTCATAAAAGTGATGGCGGATGTTGCCCTTCGGGTCTTCCGGCCTGCGGTCATAGCTGTCGTCGCCGTCGTCGTCGTAGGAGTCGGGCGACTTCGGGGCCGTCGTCCGCACGCGCAGCAGGAACGCGCGCGCCTCGCGGTAGCGGTTGGCGCGCATGAGGCGGAGGCCGAGCGCGTAGAGCAGCTCGTCGCGGCGCGCGTGGTCGGGGCGCGACAGGACGAAGGAGGCGAGTTGGTCGGGCGTGAGCAGCACGTCGAGGAAGTAGGCCACGTCGGCGTCGTAGCCGAGCGCGAGGTACTGGTCGAGCGCGGCCCCGAGGTCTCCGGCCTCTTCGGACGCGATGGCGAGGAGCCGGCGCGCGGCCCGCTCCACGTCGCCGCCGGGGAACTCCGAGACGAGCCGGGCGAGCGTGCGGCGCGCGCCGTCGAGGTCGCCGCGGCGGTACTCGGCCACGGCCCCGACCCAGAGCGCGCCCGCGCGCTCCGCGCCCTTCGCGCCCGCGCCGAGCGCGCGGCGGGCGAGCGCGAAGGCCGCCTCGTTCTCGCCGAGTTCGAGGTTGGCCTGCGCGACGCGCACCGCGAAGGCCGCGCCCGCGCCGGCCTCGGGGTGGCGGCTCATCATCCGCGCCGCGAAGCGCGCGACGCGCGCGAGGTTGCGCGCCTCGGCGCGCTGACAGGGCAGTTCGTCCTGCTCCTCCCTCCAGCCCTCGGGCTGACAGCCGCCGTAGCTCTCGCCCTCGGGCGCGGGCGTCGTGAAGTAGTAGCCGAAAGTGTAGTTGTGTATGTCGTGGTAGGCGTAGGCGAGCGCGGCGCGCGGCTCGTCTTCGAGTTCCGCTTCGACGAGCGACATCTCGGCGTCGCCGGCGCGGCCGCGCGCGAGCCGCAGGGACATGAGCGCCTCGGCGTTGGCCCCGGCGTCCCGTTCGTCGGCCAGCATCCGGTAATACTCGGCGAGCGCGCCGGCCGTGTCGCCGACGCGCAGCGCGAGGTAGGCGAGCCAGCCGCGCGCCTCGCCCGCGAGCCGGCCGCGCGGGTACTCGCGCGCGACCCGCGCGAAGCCTTCGCGCGCCGCGCGCCACGCGTCGTCGCGGCAGCCGGGGCAAGCCTCTTCGGAGGTGGCGCTCGCGCCGGGGCCGAGGTAGGCGGCCGTCCGGGCCAGCTCGGCGCGCGCCGCCATGAAGAGCGCGGCCTCGCGCTTCTCGCTGCGCGGGAAGCGGGCGGCGAGGTCGCGGAAAGCGTCGGCCGCCTCGGCCGGCTTCGCCTCGCGGTAGAGGACGGCGGCGCGCAGGTAGGCGAAGTTGTCCGCGAGGCTCGCTTCGCGCGGCGGCTCGCCGAGCAGTTCGGATAAAGAGTCGGCCGCCGCCGGGGCCGCGCCGCTCTCCGCCGCCTGACACGCATCTTCCTGAGCGGGCCGGGCGTCGGGGGCCTGCGGGGCGTCGGCCGCGCCGGCCTCCGCTTCGACATCCGACAGCCAGAGGTCGTAGCGGCGTCGCGCGTCGAGGTAAGCGCGCACGCCCTCGGGCTTCGCGCCCGCGTCGAGCGCGCTGAGCGCGTCGAGTTGGTCGGCGGCCGAGTTGGCGCGCGCGTCCCCGGCGAAGCGCGCGGCGAACTCGCGGAGCAGCGCGGCGGCGCTCGTCAGCTCGCCGCCCTCGGCCGCCCCGGCGGCCCGCGCCCAAAGCTGATCGGCGGCCGCCTCGTCGTACTGCCGGACGTAATAATCTTCCCCGTCCCCCGGGGCCTCCGCCCCGCGCGCCTCTTTCGCGTCCAGTTTGAAGGGGAGCGGCGGCAGGCGCTGGCGCTCGCGGTCGGTCACGCCGAAGTTGAAGCGCACCGAGTTCTCGTAGCCGTTCCAGCCGCAGCCGAGCACGACGCCCGCGCCGGCCGCCAGCGCGGCAATCGCGCCGAGCGCCGACGCGCGCGCGCGGTTTCTTCCGGCCTTCGTTCGCGTGAGCCTCATCGCCCGCCCGCCTCCTTCGTCCGCAAAGTCAACTCGCGCTCCCACAGGCGGCCGTCGTCGGCGCGCACGGCGACGCGGGCCGAAAGCTCCGCGGGCGCGGCCCCCTCGAAGCTCAGGCCGACGCGCGCCCGCGCGCCGCCCGGCCAGCCGCGCGCGCGCAGGCGCACGTAGCCGGCCCGCGCCGGCGAACACGGCCGCAGGGCCGCGCCCGCGTCTTCGCCGAAGCGCCCCGCGGCCGGCGGCGCGCACAGCGTCTCGAAACCGTCGAAGCCTTCGAGTCGTGTGACGCCGCGCAAGCGCTCGCCGCGCAGCCGCAGCGTGACGGCGAGCGCGTCGTCGCCGAAGAGCGCGCCCGCCGCGCCGTCGTTCGTCGCCGTCAGCAGCAGTTGGTTCGTGAGGCCAGCCCGCGGCGCCGGCCCGCCGCCGGCGGCGACCTCGACGCGGGTCGAGACTTCGGCCTCGCGGTCGCCGAGCGCGGCGGCCACCTGCCCGAGCGTGAGCGTCGCCGCGTCGCCGCGCGTCGGCAGGCGGAAGAGGCAGATGCCGAGCAGCTTTTCACCCGCGTTCAGGCGCACCCCCCGTACGCCGGCGCGCAAGTGTTCGCCGCTCGGCACGTCGAGGACGAGCACGTCGCCGGGGCGCACCACGAGGCCGTCGAGCACGGCCTCGGCCCGCGCGCGGAAGACGTACCGCCACTCGCTCGCGAGCGGGGCGTCGGGCGCGGGGGCGTCATCCCCGACGCCGCGCCGCTCGAACGCCGCGCGCTCGACGAGTTCGAAATTGCGATCCGCCGCGACGCGCGCCGGGTCGAGGTCGCCGCGCAGCTCGACGAGCCGGCCCCGCGGCGAGTAGAGCAAGGCGTGGCCGTAGGCGGCCAGCCCCGCGTAGAAGGGCTTGCCCAGTTCGCGCGCCCGCGCCGCGCCCCGCGCCACACCCGCCGCCGACGAGATGGGCACGACGCGCCCGACCGTCTCCGGAACCTCCGCGCCGTAGAACTGCGGAACCCAGAAGTCGGCCCGCTCCAGCATCGCCTTCAGCTCGCGCCCCGACTCCATCCACGTCGGAAGCCCCGTCACCGACAGCCGCGTGCCGCGCGGCAGCCCCGCGCGCACCGCGCCGAGCACGCGCCCGTAGCGCGCGAGCAGCCGCGTCGGCACGTCGAGGTCGAGTTGCAGCCCCGAGACCTGCGCCCCGTCGCGCGCGGCCCGCGCCGCGTCGGCCGCGAAGGTCTCGACGGCCGCGCCCGCCAGCGCGCCCTCTTCGACCCTCTCGAACGCGGCGAGCAGCCCCGGCGTCGCGTTGTAAACGAGATGCAGTTCGACGCCGCGCGGGAACTTCCCCTCGACGGCGCGGACGCGCTCGACGCGCCCGCCCGCGAGGCCGAGTTGGCCGGCGCGCAGGAAGAGGGCGCGCGCGCCCGTCGCCTCGGCCGCGCGGTCAACGTCGCCTTGCGCGGGCGCGTGGTCGCGCCAAGCCCAGAAGGCGACGGGCACCTCGGTCGGCCCCCACGCGCGGGGCGCCGACGAGCGGCGCCACGCCGCCGCGCCCAAAGAGACGACGGCCGCCAGCGCCGCCGCCATCAGCAGTCGCGCCGCCAGCCGCTTCGTCTGCATCCTTCCGCGCATCTTTCGAGATTAACGCGGGGCGCGCCCTCCCCAGTGCGCGCCCCGCTCCGTGGGCACGAGGGAGGGGCGACGGGGCCGAACTGCGAAGCGCCCCGGCCCCCTCCGAGCGCGCATTATCGTCGCGCGACGTGGGGGCGGCGACGCGGACGCCAACACCCGCGCCCGCGGGCGCGCGCACCGACGACCCGTGTCTCTCCCAACACGCGCGTGTGTGGCTAACCACATTCCGCGGGCGCGGGCCGGGTGCTAGATGTTAGGGGTCGGAGGTTCTGTTAGAATCTGTCGCGCCGGCCGCGACCGTCCCGGGTTCGGGCTTCCGAATTCGAAGCCTCGAATCAGCAATCCGAAATCCGCATTCCGCCACCAACCATGTCCATCCTGATCGCCGAAGACAACGTGGCGCAGCGTCGTTACCTGCGCGAGCTTCTGGAGCGCGAGTTCGCCGCGCACGCGCCCGTGGTCGAGGCCGGCGACGGCGAGGAGGCTTTGCGGCTCGCCCTCAAAGAGCGGCCCGAGCTGTGCGTCTTCGACATCCAGATGCCGGGGCTGTCGGGCGTCAAGGCGGCGCGCGCCGTGTGGAGGGAGTTCCCCTCGGCGCGCATCATCTTCTGGACGCAGTTCCCGCACGAGATTTACATCAACGAGATTCGCAAGCTCGTCCGCGCCGTCGAGCCGCAGCCGGCCTACGGCTTCATCCACAAGAACAACCCCGAGTCGCGCTTCCTCCGCTTCGTCGCCGCGGTCTTGGAGGACGGGGCCGACATGATCGACCCGGCCTTCAAAGACTCCTTCAAGCGGCCGCTCCTCACCGAGTTCGAGGCCGAGGCGCTCTACTACCTCGCGCTCGGCCTCTCGAACTGGGCCATCGCGCGCAAGTGCGCCCTCTCCCTGCGCGGCGTCGAGAGCCGGCTCGCCACGCTCTACGAAAAACTCTTCGTCTCGACCTCCGAGGGCACGCCGCACGAAGCCTACGACAAGCTCGCTTACAACATGCGCACGCGCGCCTTCTTCGAGGCGCTGCGCCGCGGCCTCATCAACTCCGACGAGCTGGAGAAGTCCTCGGCCGACCTCGAAGCGTGGATCGAGCGCGACCGCAAGCGCTTCCTCGACGAGCCGCACAAGTGAAGGCCGAAGGCCGGTGAAGAAGGCGAAAGGCACAAGGCGAGGCGCGAGAGGCGGGGGCGCGCGGGCGACGGGCGGCCGCCCGCGGCTCGCCGTCTGCTCCGTCGCTTTCGCCCTCTGCCTGCTGCCTTTCGCCTTCGGCCTCCAGCAGCCGAGGTCGCAGAACGAGGCGGCCGAGGTTCACCGATGGGGCGCGGTGACTTTGTTCCACGGGCTGCCCTCGGAGCAGGTGCGCGCCGTGGCGCAGGACGCCGAGGGGCTGATGTGGTTCGGCACCGACGCGGGGCTCGCGCGCTACGACGGCCGGCGCATCCAGACCGTGGCGGGCGAGGGGCTCACCTCGCGGCGCGTGCGCGCGCTGCGCTCGGACGCGGGCGGCGCGCTCTGGGTCGGGACCGACGCCGGGGTCTTCGTCCGCGCGGCGCGCGCGCAGGCGTTCGCGCCCGTCGCGGCGACTTCGGGCAAGACCGTGACCGCCCTCGTCAGCCCGGCCGCGGGCCGCGCCTTCGCGGCCACGGCCGACGGCCTCGTCTTCGAGTGCGCGCTGGAGCCGGAGGCGCCGCCGCGCGCCCGCCAGCTCGGCGAGCAGTTGACGGCCGACGCCGGCCGCGCGCGGCCCGCCGAACTGACCGGCCTCGCGCTCGCCGGCGACGCGCTCGTCGTCGCGACCCGCGGCCGCGGCCTGATGACCGTCGGCCCCGACGGCGCGGCCCGCGAAGTCCTCAGCCGGCCGCGCCCGTTCTTCGTCGAGGCCGTCGAGATGGACGGCCGCGGCGCGCTCCACTTCGGCGCGCAGACCTCGCCGGCCGAGAGCGGGTTGTTCAAGGCCGAGGCGGGGCGCCTCGTCAGGCCGACGAAGCTGGCCGCCGGGGCGACCGGCACGGTGACGGCGCTCGCCTTCTCGGCCGCGGGCGACCTCTACGCGGGGACGGACGGGCGCGGCGTCTTCCGCTACCGCGAGGGGCACGCGGTCGAGCGCTTCACCTTCGAGGGCACGGCCGGCGGCCTGCGCTCCGACCGCGTCAACGCCGTCTTCGTCGACCGCGAAGGCGTCGTCTGGTTCGGCACCGACCGCGGGGCCTGCCGCTACGACCCGCAGGGCGTCCGCGTCGAGACGCTCTCGGCCGAAACCGAGGCCAACTTCGTCCGCTCGCTCCACCGCACGGGCGGGGGCCGACTGCTCGTCGGCACCAACCGCGGCCTCTTCGTCAGCGAAGGCGCGGGCCGCGCGTGGCGCTCGGTCGAAGAGGTCGCGGGCAAGACCGTCTACGCGATCACGGAAGACCGGCGGGGGCGCCTGCTCGTCGGCACGTCGTCGGGCCTCTTCGTCGGACTCGACACGGGCGCGCGCGCGCGCGGCCGCCCCGTCAAGCTCGCGCCCGAGGAGGAAGAAGAGGAGGGAGAGGAGGCGAAGCCCGACGGCAAGGCGAAGGAGGCCGAGGCGGCTGGCGGCGAGCGCCAGCCCGAAGACGTTAAGGAACAGGGCGTCGAACCGAAGCCCGCGGCCGGCGAGCAGGCCGCGCAGCCCCCGGCGGCCGGCGAGCCGGGCGCGGCCGAGAAGCCCGCGGCCGACGCCGAGAAGGCGAAGAAGGAGGCCGTCAGGAAGACGCCGGAGCCGGCCTTGAGCGGGAGCGTGCGCGCCATCGCAGGCTTCGGCGACGCCGTCTACGTCGCCACGTTCGGGCGCGGGCTCGAACGCTTCGACGGCCCCGGCCGCCGCACGCTCGTCTGGCCGCGCGAGGGCGACGACCCGCGCGGCCGCGAGGTCGTCAGCCTCTTCGCCGACGAGCGCGCGGGCCGGCTCTGGGTCGGCACGGCCAACGCCGGCCTCTTCTTCTTCGACGGGCGCGCGGTCGCGACGGAGCCGGCGCTCGCGCAGGTGGGCGACACGACCGTCTGGGATGTCTCGGTGGCCGACGACATCGTCTGGCTCGCCACCAGCCGCGGCCTCTACGTCTACCGCGGCGGCGCGGTCTGGGAGGCGGTCAGGGACGTGGACGCGCGCGGCGTCGCGGCCGTCGCCACCGAGGGCGGGCTGCCGCGCGCGTGGTGCGCGACGGCCGACTCGGGCGTCGTCAAAGTCCTGCTCGACCCGCGCTTCGGCCCCGTCGTCGCGGGCCTCGGCGTCGAGCAGGGGTTGCCGACGCAGAGCGCCTTCGCCGTGCTGCCCGGCGGGGTCGGGGCCTCGGGCGGCGAGGCCGTGCTCGTCGGCACGACGAAGGGGCTGGCGCGCTACGAGCCGGCGCGGCTCTCGCCGGCGCTCCAGCTCACCCGCGTCACGGCCTCGCGCACGCACCAGCCCGAAGAGTTCCGCGGCCGCGCGCTCCGGCTCGACTACCCGGAGGACAGCCTCGTCATAGACGTGGCGGCCAGCGCCAGCCGCACCTTCCCCGAGCAGTTCCAGTACGCCTTCGTCCTCGAAGACGCGGCCGGGCGCGTCGTCAAGCAGAAGCTCTCGCACGACTCGCAGTTTCAGGCCGAGGCGCTGCGGCCCGGCCTCTACCGCGTGACGGCGCGCGCCTACACGCTCGACCTCCTGCCCTCCGACCCGCTCCGCTTCGAGTTCGAGATCGCGCGCGCGCCCTTCCCGTGGACGATCCTCTCGCTCTCGGTGCTCCTCGCCCTCGCGCTCGTCGCGCTGCTCTGGGGCTACTTCCAGCACCGCCGCATCGTGCGCGGCGGCGAGGAGCTGCGCGAGGCCAACCGGCAGCTCGCGGCCGCGCGCCTCCAGCTCGCCAACGAGGCCGAGACCGAGCGCCGCCGCATCGCCCGCGACCTCCACGACCAGACGCTCGCAGACCTCCGCCGCCTGCTCCTGCTCACCGACGAGATGCAGCAGGCCGGCGCGGTCGCCCCGCACGGCGCGGCGGCGGCGACCGCGGCGGCGGCGACCACCACCGCGACGACTCCCGCCGCCGACCCCTCGGTGCTGCGCGCCGAGATCGAGGCCGTCTCGCAGGAGATACGGCGCATCTGCGAAGACCTGAGCCCTTCCGTTTTGGAGAACGTGGGGTTCGCGGCGGCGCTCGAATTCGCGCTCTCGACGGGGCTGGCGCACCTGCCGGGCGACTGCAAGCTCTCGTACGAGTTCGCGTGCGACGAAGGTCTCGACGAGCGTCTGTCGTTTCAGCCCGCCGTCCAGATGCAGGTCTACCGCATCGTGCAGGAGGCCGTCAGCAACGTCTGCCGCCACGCGCAGGCCACGCGCGTGCGGCTCGACGTGCGGCTCGACGCGGCCGGCGACTTCGTGCTCACCTTGGAGGACGACGGCCGCGGCTTCGACGCCGGCAACAAGAAGGCCCTGCGCGGCCGCGGCATCAGCGGCATCCGCGCCCGCGCCAACCTCATCGACGCCGACGCCACGTGGCGTCGCCGCCCCGACGCCGAGGGCGGCGGCACCGCCTTCACCCTCCGCAAAGCCGACGCCGTCAAAAGCCGCGAACCGTTAAAGGCCGCGACGCGCGAATCCTAAATCGTGAACCGAAAATATTGAGCGCCGTCGCGGCCCGGGTGACCCGAGCCGCGGCGGCGCTCAACGCGTGCCTTCACGGTTTACGATTTACGGTTCGCGCGTCGCGGCTTTTCTTTACTGCACGGCCGCGGGCAGGAGCGAGCCGCGGCGGTCGGTGGCGATGCCGTAGCCGTCTTCGGTGCGGCCGATCATGCCGTGGAAGTGGATGTCGCTGCCGGCGAGCACGAGCAGCACGTCGCCGGCGCTGACGTTGGCGTTCTCGATGCGGAAGCGGATGACCGTGGCGAGGCCGTTCTCCTGTTCGAGCGTCTCGAACGCGAAGGTGCCGGCGTCGACGACCACCGTCTGCGAGTTGTTCGTGTAGTTCGGTGTCTCGGGCATAAGGGCAAGTCTCGGGTCTCGGGAGTCCGAAGTCGGGAGTCTAAAGCGCCGCGGCCGGGAAGTCTAATCCGCGGCCGCCGGCTCCGGGCCCCCCGGGTTAAAAGTTGTCGGGGCGGAAGGGCCGCCCGTACAACTCCTGATAGGCCCAGCCGAGCACGCGCACCTCGGCGGTGCAGAGCGTTTCGAGCCAGCAGCACGTCAGGTAGATGTCGCGCTCGCGCCGGGCCGGAATCTTCTCGGCCTCGTGGACGACCGAGGACGACTCGTTGGGCCGCAGGCCGTAAGCCTCGGCCACGGCCTCGTTCGTCTTCGTCGCGTCGTCGAGCGCGCCGAGCAACGCCCCGATCCACGCGTGCAGGTCGCGCTCCGTGTCGTGCTCGACGAGCGCCTGCATGATGCCGACGGCGAGGCGGTCTTCGGCGCGGTTGAAGGCGACGGCCGCGCTGTCCCCGCGCAAGTCCTCCTGCTGCTTCCACTGGAAGAGCGCCTCGACGGCGGGGAAGCGGACGACCGCGACCCGCTCGTCGTAGTCGAGGAACCACTGGATGAGGCCGGCCAGCGAGCGCGGCTCGACGCGCCCGCCAGCGTCGCGCCCGAGTGGCGGCGGCCCCTGCCCCGCGCCCCGCGCCCCGTCGGTCTTCTCGTTCGACATCTCTTTAAAGTTTCGCGTCGGGGCCACCTCTTCAACTCGGAACCTGAAGCTCGGAGTTCGCGGCTTCCTTCTTCTTGAGATACTTGCCGAAGTAGCCGTTCCACGGCGGGATGACGACGGAGAGCGCGCCCGTGCCGCGCGCCTGACAGGAGAGGCGGATGACGGGGTGCGTTTCGTCCGTGTCGATGTAGCCGAGCAGCGGCATCAGCTTGCGCTCGCGCGGGGCGACGGCCGAGAGTTTCTCGGCGCCGCCGAGCACGCCGACCCAGCACGTCCCGCACGAGGCCGAGCGGCACTGGACGGGGATCGGCCCCTCGTTGACCGTGCAGCGCTCGTCCGCCTCGTGCCACGGCCGCTTGTCGGTGGCCGCGCCCGAGGCGACCTCCTGCTCGTTGACGATCCGGAAGCGGCGGTCGTCCGCGTTCTCGTCCCACACCACCGTCCAGCGCTTGTCGGCCGTGCGGAGGAAGCCGAAGAGGCCCTGACCGTCGTCGCGCGCCCGCTCGCGCAAAACCTCCTCGGGCGTGCGCCGCGCGTGGCGGCCGTCGATCTGGACCTCGCCCGGCGTCCGCCGGAACTCCTCCAGCCCCGCCTGCCGCAAGGTCATCAGCCCGACGGCCGCGATGCCGACCGTCAAAGACTCTTCGACCTTGCGCTCGCGCGCCGCCTCGGAGGCCACGGCGCGGGCGAGCCCGGCGAGCGTGCGCCCGCCCGCGCCGCCCGACTCGGCGAGGCGCACGACCGCGCGTTTGACCTCGGGCCAGAAGCGGTGGCCGTAGAGGAAGGTGTGCGACGAATCGACCTGATCTTTGAGGAGCCACTTGCCCTGCATGAGCAGGTCGCGCGCGAGCGCCGCGGGGTCTTCCGCCTCCTCGAAGGCGCGCAGGAGCGCGACCGGGAAGAAGTAGAACCAGATGCGCGTCGCCTCGCGGTCGACCTCGTGCGCGGAGGGCAGCAGCTCGCCGACGGCCGCGCGCCACGCCGCGTCGTCGTGCCCGTTCAGAAAAGTCTCCAATTCCGTCAACATCTTCAGACTCGTTAACTCCCTGCGGTGATTTCTTCGTCGGACCGAAACGGAGAGTTTAACCGGCTTCGCCCGCGGGCGCAAAAGGGGAGAAAAGCCGCGGGTCGTCGGCCGCGAACCGTCAAGCGAAAAAGCAGACCCTGACCGGACTGACGGCTTACCGCGCGCCGGGCCCGGCCCGGCCGCGATTCGCGGCCGGCGATTCGCGGCCCGCGTGTGCCTCCGTGTTATGCTGCTCCGACATGTCACGTTCGGACGACGAGAGGCTTTTGAGCGAGCTGACGGTGGGCGAGGCGAAGCGGGCGGCCGTCTACGCGGCGGCGACGCTTTTGGCGCTGGGGCTGTTCGTGGCGCTCGTGGGCGAGGTGCTGGTGGCGCTGCTGCTCGGCGTGGTGGCGGGCGCCTACCTCCTGCCCGTGCAGGAGTGGCTCGAAGCGCGCCTGCGGGCGAGGGCCGGGAGCGCCGTCATCACCATCCTGCTGATCGTCGTCCCGCTGCTCGCGCTCGGCGGCTACGGGTGGTACGAGCTGTCGGGCTACTCGGCCTCGGTGAGCGGGCGGCGCGAGGAGATCATCGCCTCGATCAGCCGCTCGCTGTCGCGCTACGTGGCGGTCGAGAACACGCGCGCCGGGCTGGAGGCGGCCTTCTCCGAGGCCGTCCTGCGCTCGGGCGCGGCCATCGAGGAGGCGCGCGAGAAGTCGGCGCTGCTGCTCGTCTCGGCCACCGTCTTCTTCTTCACCGTCTTCTACGTGCTGACGCAGCGCACCCGGCTCACGGCCTACCTCAAGCTGCGGGTGCCGGGCGAGTTCCTGCCGCTCTACGAGCGTCTGGGGACGAACGTCGGCGGCGCGCTGCGCGGGGCGCTTCTGGCCGTGATGATCGACCAGTCTTTGAAGGCGCTCGTCATCCTCGTCCTCAACCTCATCTTCGGCGTGCCGCTGGCGGTGGTGCTCGCGCTCCTCACCTTCGTCATCGGCTTCTTCCCGCTCCTCGGCGAGTGGGCCGTCTACATCCCCGTCAGCGTCTACCTGCTCGTCTTCCGCGACAGCCCGACGGCGGCCGGCGTCTACCTCCTCGTCGGCGTGCTGATGACGGCCTCGTCGTCCCTGCTGCTGCGGCCGCAACTGGCGGCGCGCGGGGCCGGCACTTTCAACTTCTACTGGATGCTGGTGGCGCTCGTCTCCGGCGTCTACGCCTTCGGCATCCCCGGCGTCGTCTTAGGCCCCGCCATCCTCGGCTTCGCCAAGGCCGTCATGGACACCCTCGTCGGCGACGTGAAGTACGAGACCTCACTCCTCAAGGAGGAGCGCGCGCAGCGCGACGAGGTGGCGCGCGGGGGCGACGCGGGCGGCCGCCCGTCGGCGGCGGGCGGCTAGGCGCGGGCGGGCCGACGCGCGGAAATTATTCTCCACGGGCGCCGCCGCCTCAGCCGGGCGGCCACTTCAGGGCGCGGCCGCCGAGGAGGTGGACGTGGATGTGGAAGACGCTCTGGCCCGCGCCCGCGCCGTTGTTGATGACGGTGCGGTAGCCCGACCGGGCGAGTCCGCCTTCGCGCGCCACGCGGGCCGCGGCGAGCAGGAGTCGCCCCAAGAGGTTCTCATGCGCGTCGTTGGCCTCGTCGAGCGAGGCGATGTGCTCGCGGGGGATGACGAGGACGTGGGTCGGGGCTTGCGGGTTGATGTCGCGGAAGGCCACGGCGCGCTCGTCCTCGTAGACGAGCTGCGCGGGGATTTCGCCCGCGACGATCTTGCAGAAGATGCAGTCCTGTTCGGCCATAAGTTCGTAGTCACCTCCGGCGGAATCTTCCGGCCACATTCTACCGCCACGCCGGCCCGAGGCCGCCGCGCACGAGCAGGCGCGCGCCCGTGCCGTCGGCGCGCACCACCCAGAGGTCAACGTCGCGGTAGTCGTCGGCCGCCTTCGACCGCTCGAAGACGACCCACTGCCCGTCGGGCGAAACGTCGAAGCGGCGCGCGAACTCGCCCTCCAGCCGCGTGACCTCGGTGGCGCGGCGCGTCTCGAAGTCGTAGCGGAAGATGTTCGAGGCGTCCTGCATCAGGTTCGTCTGCGAGTAGAGGAAGCCGGAGCCGTCGGGCAGCCAGCGCAGGTCGTGAAGCAGTTGGTAGTTGATGTCGCTGAAGACGTGCAGCTTCGCGCCGGGGTGCGTGCCGCCTTCCCTGATGCGGTAGACGGCCGAGCCGCCCGCAGAGTTTTCCGTGTAGAGGAGTTGGTCGGCGAGCGCGGGCGTCGGCCCCCAGTCCCACGCGCACGCGCCCGAAGGGTGGTCGCCCCGGAAGAGCGGGCGGAAGCTGTACTCGCCGGCGGCGGGGCGCGCGGGCGCGCTGTTGATGACGCAGACGCCGGAGCGGTAGCTGACGCGCGAGCCGTCGGCGCGCCACACGGGCCGGAACGCGCCGAGCAGCTCGATGCCGTCGCCACTGACGGCGAACGGCGGCGCCTCCACGTTGCGCCCCGCGCGCACGTCAACGCCCGGCATGAACCAGCGGTGCTGGCCGTAGATCGCGACGACGGGCTGCGCGTGGTCGCCGAAGTCGGCGACCGACTTGAAGACGAGCGTCTTCGACGAGCCGGGCGGCAGCGTGACCGCCTGCGGCTCGTCGGCCCCGGCCACGTAGACGAAGAAGACGCCGGCGCTCGCCTGCTGCCGACGGTAGGCGGGCTGCTCGTTGCTCAGCGTGACCGTGACCGTGCCCTTCGGGTGGCGCGCGAACTCGGCGTGGTCGGGCGGGTTGGTGATCTTGCGCAGGCCCGTGCCGTCCGGCCGCACGGCGTAGATGTCCGCGTGGTAGAGCGAGACGACGCCGTGGTGGCCGCTGGAGAAGGCGAGTTCCTCGCCGTCGGGCCGCCACGCGAGGTCGTAGAGGCCGGCGGCCTCCGTCGCCAGAGGGTGCGTCCACAGCCTCCGGTCGTTCGAGCCGTCGGCCTCGACGAGTCGTATCTCCGTGCCCCCCCGGATGTAGGCGATTGTCCCGCGGCCCGGCGACGAAGGAGTTTCGGCGCGGCCGGAGTTCGGCGACTGCGCGGTGGGCGGGGCCGGGGGCGCGGGAGTTCGGGGAGCCGGGGACGGACTCGCGTCGGGAGTCCGGCCCGGCGGGGTCGCGGGGCTTTGACGCGGCGGAGTCGAGAGCGTCTGGCCGGCCGGCGGCGCGCCCTGACCGGCCGGCGGCGGAGTCTCGCCGAAAAGCGCGGCGACCTCGTCGGCGACCTGCCTGACGGCTTCGGCGGCGGGCGGGCGCACGGCGCGGCCCTCGGCCCTGCGTCCGTAAACGAAGTTGTCGAGCAACAGGCCCGTCTGGCCCCGCGGCAGGCGGAAGCTGACGGAGACAATGGGCGTCTCCGAGATGAAGCCGACGAAGGAGCCGGCCGGGCGCGCGCGCGTGTTGACGAAGGCCGTCAGCGAGCGGCCTTCGGCCGTCGTCGCCGTCACCACGACCCTTGAGACCTGCGGCTGCTGCGTCCAGACCTCCGCGCCGACGGCCGTGACGCCCGCGGCGAACGTCACGTCGAGCGCGGCGCTGCCGGCCTGATTCGGCGCGGCCCAACTGAGCAGCGCGCCCGTGCCCGTGTGGTACAACGGGTTCAGGCCGGCGTAGTGTGTGCTCAGGACGTAGACGACGCCCGGCCCGAAGCGCGCCCCGCCCGAAGCGCGGAAGGCGACGCCGCCGGTCACGAGACCTTCGGGCGGGCGGTGCATCCTGAAGCCGCGGGCCGGGGCGTCGGCCTCGAAGTCGAGGGCCGAGAGGCGCGCGGCGGCGGCGTTGAAAGCCTCCCGGCTGTCGAAGGGTTCGATGTCCGTCTGCGCCGCGCCGGCCGGCGCGAGCGCGAACGAGGCCGCGAGGACGTACAGCACGAAGGCCACGCGGGGCGCGCGTCTCATCTTCCCTGACTCGCTTTCTTACGACGAATAATATTCCCTGCGGGCGGCCGGGTCGCCCCTTCGCTTACGCCTAAGCAGGAGAGTGGCGGGGCGCTCGACGCAAGCGAACTCACAACTGACGGCCGCGGTAAGTAATACCACAACTCGCGCGCGCTGTTACAGAGCGCCGCCGAATCCGGACTACGGTCGTTTCATCCTTCGGCCGGCGGCGTCCCGGCGCTACCACCCGATCAGGCCGAACCAACGGGCGGCGAAGACGGCGGCCACGACGACCACCAAGACCACGGAGACGCGCGGGAACTTCTTCATCGGGCATTCGCTCTGTG
>Ga0196977_1000732_pt1 | contig 15301 bp, 16 predicted proteins | sample S3v_1013CmetaG_FD_148634 | JGI IMG/M metagenome (GOLD analysis project Ga0196977, IMG submission 148634) | Soil microbial communities from Anza Borrego desert, Southern California, United States - S3+v_10-13C | ecosystem: Environmental > Terrestrial > Soil > Desert | place: USA: California...
GCGCCGATCACGCGCCTCTCGACGGTGCCGGGCGCGCTGACGGTCCACGCCTCGATGCCGGTGAAATCGGTGAGGCAGCTCCTTGCGCTTGCAAAAGCGCGTCCCGGTGAGGTGACCTACGGCTCGGCCGGCATCGGCAGCGGATCGCATTTCGCCGGGGAGCTCTTCAAGATCGCCTCGGGCGTGAACATCCTGCACGTGCCGTACAAAGGCAGCGCGCTCGTCACCAACGCGCTTTTGTCAGGCGAGGTGATGGTGGGCTTCGGCAATCCGATTTCGGCGCTGCCGCACGTGCAATCGGGACGGCTGCGCATACTGGGCGTCACGAGCGCGCGGCGCTGGCCGCTGCTGCCGCAGTTCGCGACGGTCGCGGAATCGGGCGTGCCCGGCTACGAGCAGCTCATCTGGAACGGCATCTCGGTGGTCGCGGGGACGCCGCAGCCGATCGTCGCGCGCATACACGCCGAGCTCGCGAGAGCCATCGCCGCACCGGACATCGTGTCGCAGCTATCGAAGAACGGATCGCAGCCGCGGATCGAGAAGCCGGAGGAATTCGCTGCGTTCCTACGCAACGAGATCGCACGCTGGCAGCGCGTCGTTCAGTCCTCGGATATCAGGCAAAACTGAATCGCCCACCCTACGAAGCCGTGCACATGTTCAACGTTTCAAGCCGCGCCGGCCGGTGCCGCGCGCGCGATACAACGCCCCGTCGGCCGCCGTGACGTACAGACTGCCCAGGTCCGCGTCGGCGAAGGCGCAGCGCATCGGCGCGTCCGCGGGCGCTGCGTGCGTCTCCAAAATCGTGCCGCCCGGCGAGATGACGACCACCGCGGGCGCGCAGCCGCTTTTCGCCCAGCCCATGCATGCGACGATGTTTCCTTCGCTGTCCAGGCACATGCCTTCGATGCCGCGCTCGTTCGGCGCGAGATTGAGCAGCTCCTTACCGTGCCCCGCGCTGCCGTGCTCGTTCAGCGCATATGCCCTGAGCCGGCAGATGTCGCCGCGCTCGACGTCGCCGTCGGCGACATAGAGCGTCTTCTCGTCGGCCGACAGCAGAACGGCACGCGGGCCGAGCGTATCGTGCGTCACACGCGACAGGCGCCACAGTCCGGGACCATATGGATCCATCCGCAGCACCGAAGCGTGCGGCAGGTACGGATAGGCCGGCGGGCCGTACGGCGGCGTCGCGTTGTAGGCGTCGGCGATCCACACGCGCCCGCGGCTGTCGATGGCGAGGTCGCAGGGCTGGTTGTGGTGCGCGCCCTCGAGCAGCTCCTGCGTGGGCGCGGTCGAGCCGTCGCTCAGGAAGTGGATCACGCGGCGTCCGCCTTCCTGCGCGCCGAACACGGTGCCGTCCTTCGCGACCGCGATTCCGTTGGTGCGCCCCGTCCAGCGGCGGAACACCTCGGTTTTCTCGGTCGACGGGTCATAGCGCAGGATGCGCTCCTCGGTCACCGCGCTGAACAGCACGCCTTTGCCATCCCACGCGAGCCCGCCGGTGCGGCCCTTGTACGGTCCCGCTACGCGTTCGAAATTCCAGGTCATTCGTTTCTCCCCGAGGTCAGCGCGAGGGCACGCCGGCGATGTTCACGCGCGTGCGCACCACCGAGCCGATCATCGTGATGTAGAGCGACTTCCAGTCGTCGTCGCCAAACGCGAGGTTCGTCGCGTGATGGCCTTCGGTCTTGATGCGCACGATCGGTTGCCCGGATGGATCGTGCACCCAGATCCCGCCCGGCGCCGTGCACCAGACATTGCCTTCGACGTCGCACTTGATGCCGTCGGGCACGCCGCGCTCGGGTCCGGTGTACTGATGGAAGAGCCGTGCTTTACCGACCGTGCCATCGCTCTTCACGTCGTAGGCGCGGATCACGCGTTCGCGGCTGTCGTTTACGTAGAGGATCTTCTCGTCGGGCGAGAAGCACAGGCCGTTGGGATAGGTATTGTCCTCGGTGACGACGGTCAGCTCTTTGCCGTCGGCCGAGATGCGGAACACCGGCTGCGTCTCGAGATAACGCTGCAGATCGGGGCCGACCATGCCGACGTTGAGCAGCCCCCCGGGCGGGTCGGTAAACCAGATCGAGCCGTCGGACTTCACCACGATGTCGTTCGGGCTGTTCAGCTTCTTCCCCTGCCAGCGATCGGCAAGCGTTTTCCAGGTGCCGTCCTTCTCCATGCGGAAAACGGTGCGTCCACCCCAGCCGGCGACGACGAGCCGGTTCTCCAGATCGAGACAGGTGCCGTTCGCCTTGACCGAGGGCGTGAGCACCACTTCCTGTCCGGTGTCGGGCCGCCATTTCCAGATCGTGTCGCCGATGATGTCGGTAAAGTAGAGCTGCTTCCCTCGCGCGTCCCACGTGGGCCCTTCGCCGAAGATGATGTCGCGCGCGATGACATCGACCGGCGGGCTCGGCTCGACGATGCGCTCCCAGCCGGACGCGCACAGGTCGACTTCTACTGACAGGTGTTCCAGTGATCCATGCATCGGGTCGCTCTCTTTCTGCTCGGGTCGGAGGCTCGTGAGCCGCAGGTATGATAGCGCCAGATGAAGACTGCGCTCGCACAGGCGCTCGCATCGCGCATCGTCGCGATGCGCTACGACGCGCTGCCGCCGGAGGCGATCCGCTGGTCCAAGGTCGCGTTCATGGACACGATCGGCGTCATGCTCGGCGGTGCGCGCGAGGACTGTGTGCGTATCGTGCGCGAGCTCGCGGGGGCGAGCGGCGGTCCGTGCTACGTGGCCGGGTCACCTCATCGTGGCGGTTGTCTCGATGCCGCGCTCGTCAACGGCACCGCCGCGCACGCGCTCGATTTCGATAACGGCAGCAACACGATGGGCGGCCACGTCTCCGCCACGATGGTGCCGGCGCTGCTGGCGGCTGCCGAAGCGTATGGCGGCACCGGGCGCGATCTATTGCTAGCGCACACCGTCGGCTTCGAGACCGGCACCCGCATCGGGCGCGCCGTCAATTTCCATCATTACGAAAAGGGCTGGCACCCGACTTCGACCTTGGGCACCTTCGCGGTCATCGCTGCGTGTGCGAGCCTGCTCAGACTGGACGCCGAGAAGACGGCCACTGCACTTGCGATCGGCGCCTCGCTGGCGTCGGGTATCAAGGCGAATTTCGGCACGATGACGAAGCCGCTGCACGTGGGGCACTGCGCGCGTAACGGGCTTTCTGCCGTGCTGCTCGCGCGCGGCGGCTTCAGCGCGAATCCTGCGGCTTTCGAGCACGAGCAAGGGTTCTTCAATGTCTACAACGGCAAAGGCAACTACGACGCGGCGCGGGTGCTCGAAGGCTGGGCCGATCCGCTCGACATCGTGAGCCCCGGCGCCGGCTACAAGGAGTATCCCTGCTGTGCGGCGACGCACGCGGCGCTCGATGCGACCTTTGCGCTGCTGCGCGAGCAGGGGCCGATCACTGCTTCCGCGATCGAGAAGGTGGAGACGTGGACGCCGGCGCGCCGGCTCGCGCATACGAACAGACCGGATCCGCAGAGTAACCTCGACGCGAAATTCAGCGTGCAGTACTGCGTCGCACGTGCATTGCTCGACCGCAGGATCGTGATCGAGCAGTTCGAAGGGGACGCCTACCGCGACGCGGCGACGCGGGCGCTGATGCGGCGCGTTCATTCGGAAACGCACCGGCCGGGCCAGTTCGCGCCCGACAATCACTTCGGGGCGGAGGTGGCGGTCACGCTGAGCGACGGGCGGCGCCTGTCCGCGCGCGTCGATATCCAGCGCGGACGCACGGCAGATCATCCGATTCCGCCCGAGCTCCTGCGAGCGAAGTTTCAGAATTGTGCGGCGCGTCTGCTGCCGGCCGACTGCGTCGAGCGGCTGCTTGCCAAGCTCGATGCGCTGGAAGGGCTCGATTCGGCGCGCGAGCTTACGCGCGCGATGGGCTGACGCTCAGTCCACGCGCACGCCGGTGTCCTTGACCCACTTCGCCCACGTCCTCACGTCGTTCGCGAGCTGCTTGTTGAGCGCCTGCGGCGAGCTGCCGACGAATTCCGCGCCCATATCGGTGAGCCGCGTCTGGACGTCGGGCCGCTTGAATACCTTCACCATCTCGGCATTCAACTTGTTCACGATCGGCGCCGGAACGCCCGCCGGTGCGATGACGCCGTACCATTCCCGGATGTCGAGGCCGGGCGGCGGCGGCACGCCGGCTTCGGTCATCGTCGGCGTGCTGGGCAGCGCCGGCATGCGCTTCTGACTGGTCACCGCGAGCGCCCGCAGCCGATTCGATTTCACGAACGGCACCGCCGACGGCATGGAGGTGAAGCCGAACGTGACCTCGCTTCCGGCGAGCGCGGCCATGGCCGGACCGGCGCCCTTGAAGGGTACGTGGATCATGTCGGTGCCCGTCAGGCGCTTGAGCACTTCGCCGGAGAGGTGATGCAGCGATCCGGCTCCCGATGACGAGAACGTCACCGTGCCGGGCTTCTCCTTCGCCATGCGGATCAGGTCCTGGAGCGTCTTCGCCGGTGAGGCCTGCGGCACGACGACGACGTTCGTCACCCACACCAGCAGCGAGATCCCGGTGAAATCCCGCACTGCGTCGTACGGGAGCTTGCTGTACGTGCTGGGACTGATCGTGTAGGGACCGCTCGGCACCATCATGACCGTGTAGCCGTCCGGCGCCGCCTTCGCCACCATGGCCGCCGCGATCGTGCCCGTCGCGCCGCCGCGGTTATCGACCACGACGGATTGGCCGATCCCGTCGGGCATGTACTGGGAGAGGATGCGCGCGAGGATATCGGTCGCCCCGCCGGGCGGAAATCCGACGACGAGCCGGATCGGCCGGTTCGGGTAATCGGCCGCGCCCTGCGCGTGCGTGGCGCCGCTCACGACGGCGGCGCAGGCCGCCACTGCAACGATCGCTTTTCTCATCGCTTCTTCCCGTGTGAGGCGCGGGCCAATATAACAGGATTGTGCGATGCTTATGGCATTCACCAAGGGGAGGGGACCATGCTCGAGCGCTACTACATCACGCCGGAAAACACGTACAAGGTCGGCGGCAACAAGAAGGTGATCTACACCCCGGTGATCGTCGTGAAAGGGGAGGATCACCACGCGCACATCTACCTCGCAGGCCGCACGTCACGAACGCTCGATGGCGACGTCGCGTGCGTGGGCGACATGCGCGGGCAGATCCGGGAAGTATGCAAGGCGATCCAGATCGCGCTGGAGACGGTCGGCGCGACGATGGCGGACATCACGCGCACGATCACCTACACCACGAACATGAAGGCGTACTTCGAAGCGATCGACGAGCGCTTCAAGTACTTCAAGGACCCGCTGCCGACGAGCACGCTGATCGGCGTCGCATGTCTCGCGATGCCGGAGATGCTGGTCGAGATCGAGTGCGAAGCGGTGATCGAGCGCGAGCGTTTGCGCATCCCGGCGAACGCGGTCAGACGTTAGACGCGGAGGCCGCCATGCGTCGCCTGTGTCTTCGGCACCTGGCGAGCAGCATCGCGCTCGCCGCAGCGTTCGGCTTCGCGCCCGCCGCACCTGCGCAAGGCTATCCGGCGCGGCCGATACGGCTCATCATCGATTTTCCGGTCGGTGGTCCGTCAGACGTGCTCGCCCGGACCTTCGCGCAGAAGCTCACCGATGCGCTGGGCCAGCAGGTGGTCTCGGACAATCGCCCCGGCGCGAGCGGTGCGCTCGCTTACGGTCTCGCCGCGAAAGCGCCGGCGGACGGCTACACGCTCGTGTGGCTGAGCACGCCATTCCCATTGAATGCCGCGCTGCGCGGCAAGCTCCCGTACGACACCTTCGCGGACTTCACGCCGATCTCGCTCGTCGCCACCTACGACAACGTCCTGATCGTGCATGCGGGCGTGCCGGCGAAGAGCGTCCAGGAGTTCATCAGCTACGCGAAGTCGAAACCCGGGGGGCTCACGTACGCCTCGTCGGGCAGCGGCAGCGTGCAGCACCTGGCGATGGAATCGTTTCGCCGGCTTGCCGGGTTCCAGGCCGTGCACGTCCCGTACGCCGGCAGCGCGCCCGCGCTCCTCGACCTCGTCGCCGCGCGAGTGGACGGCTCGATCACCCTGCCGCCGGCAGCGATGCCGCACGTGAAGGCGGGGCGGCTGCGCGTGCTCGCGGCGGGCGGTGCGAAACGGTTGAGCGCGTTGCCGGACATCCCGACGCTTACCGAGTCCGGCTATCCGGTGATCGCCGACGGCTGGGGCGGGATCGCCGGCCCGCGCGGCGTGCCCACGCGGATCGTGCAGCGCATCGATGGCGAGATCGCACGCGCCGTGAAGATGCGCGACGTGCGCGATCGCATCGAAGCGTTCGGCGGGGAGCCCGTGCACGCGGGACCGGGCGAGTTCGCGAAGTTCATCCGCACGCAATACGATCGCTGGGGACCGGTCATCAAGCAGGCCGGTGTCAAGCTCGGCGACTGACACCCCGGGAGGTTCCGATGGCGTTCTACCGTTTGGCGAACCTGGAACGTGTCGGTGTCGTCATGGACGACGCGCCACGGCCTGCCGTTGTGGGCGAGCGCATGGAGCTCGGCTACTACCGGTATCCCCCCGGCACCCGGAAACCGCCGCACCGCCACCCCGAGGAGCAGATCGTCGCCGTCATCAGGGGCAAGCTCGCGTACCGCGTCGGTGACGAATCGAAAGTGCTCGGTCCCGGGGACGCCGTCCACATTCCCGCCGACGTCGATCACGAAAATTGGTCGCTCGACGAGGAAGTCGAATTCGTGAGCTGCAAGAACAGGTGACCCCATGACACACACGTTCAGGGTTGTTCTCGGTGTACTCCTTCTTACGTGCGGCGCTGCCGCGTTCGCGCAGGCCTATCCGGCGAAGCCGGTGCGGGTGATCGTGCCGTATACCCCCGGCGGCGGCGCGGATTTCGTGACGCGCATCTTCACGAAGGGCCTTTCCGACCAGCTCGGGCAGCAGTTCTTCGTGGACAACCGCGGCGGCGCGAACGGCAACATCGGCGCGGAGATTGCGGCGAAGTCGCAGCCGAACGGCTACACGCTGCTCAGCGCGGCGAACACGACGGTCACGATCAATCCGAGCCTCTACAAACAGATGCCGATCGACATGCTGAAGGACCTGGTGCCCGTCAGCATTCTGGCGAGCCAGCCGAACGTGCTGATCGCGCATCCATCGCTGCCCGCGAAGAGCGTGAAGGAGCTCGTTGCGATCGCGCGCAGCCGGCCGCGCCAGCTCGATTACGCGTCATCCGGCACCGGCTCGTCCTCGCACATCGCGGCGGAGCTTTTCCGCTCGATCGCCAAGGTCGACATCGTTCACGTGCCGTACAAGGGCAACGGACCGGCGATGGCGGACCTGATCAGCGGCCACGTTCAGCTCATGTTCAACAATCTCGCGCCGTCGGTGCCGCAGGTGAAGGCCGGTAAGCTGCGTGCATACGCAGTGACGAGCGAGAAGCGCTCGCCCGTGGCGCCCGAGCTGCCGACGATGGCCGAAGCGGGTTATCCGGGTGTGGTCTTCAACCTGTGGATCGGCATGCTCGCGCCCGCTGGAACGCCGGCGGACATCGTTTCCAAGTTGAATGCCGAAACCGCAAAGGCGGGCCAGGTGCGCGAGGTGCGGGACCACCTGCTGGCGCAGGGTGCCGAGCCCGTCGCGATGAGTCCGTCGCAAATGGCCGACGTCGTGAGGAAAGAGACGGCGCAGTGGGCGCAGGTCGTGAAAGCGGCGAAAATAACGCCACAGTAATCAACCGGAGAGCAAGCAATGGCAAAGCTGCGTCACATCGCGATGGCCGTGGACGACATGGAGAAGACCGCCACGTTTTACGAGAAGGCGTTCGAGATGAAGCGCGTGCGGCAGTCCGATGTCGCGATCATGCTCTCGGACGGCATCGTGAGCCTCGCGATCATCCACGCGCAGAACGTGAACGCCGAAGGCCGCAAAGGGTTGCACCACATCGGCTTCCTGATCGAGGACATGGAAAGCGGTGCCGCGAAGGTGGAGGAGAGCGGCGGCGCGTATCACGGGCAGATCAAGGGCATCGGCGCAGGACCGCAATCGGAGCGCAAGTACCGCGACCCGAACGGCCTCAATTTCGACATCGCGACGCCGGAGCACGCGCAGCGCGTGTGGTGTATTCCCGCGGAGTGATTCGTCGGTGGGCTACCCGCCCACCGACCCGACGCGGCTCACATCACGATGACGACTTTGCCCTGCGCGCGACGCTCCATGACGTCTTCGAGCGCCCGCGGCGCCTGCTCCAGCGGATAACGCGCGGTCACCGCGGGCTTGAGCCGCCCCTCGCGGATCCATGCGACCATCTCGTCCACGTTTTTGCGGCCGCCTTCCGGATCGCGGCGTGAATAGGTGTCCCACGCGACGCCCACGATCGAGCAGCCCTTGAGCAGCGCGAGATTGGTGGGAATGCGCGGAATCTCGCCGCTCGTGAAACCGACGGCGAGATAGCGTCCGCCCCACGCCATCGAGCGCACGCAAGTCTCAGCATATTCGCCGCCGACCGGATCGAGGCACATGTCCACGCCGTGCTCGCCGGTGAGCGTTTTGAGCGCGTCGCGCAGGTTCTGCTCGCGATAGTTGATGACCGCGTCGGCGCCTTCACGTTTGCACACCGCGAGCTTCTCGTCCGATGAGGCGCAGGCGATCACTCGCGCGCCCATGAGCTTGCCGAGCTGAACGGCGGCGAGGCCGACGCCGCCCGCCGCGCCGAGCACGAGCAGCGTCTCTCCGCGTTTCAACTGCCCGCGGTCCTTGAGCGCGTGGTAGCTCGTGCCGTAGGCGAGGGGAAAAGCCGCGGCGACGGCGAAATCGAGGTCCTGCGGGATGCGCCAGAAACGCGCTGCGGGCACGAGCACTTCTTCGGCAAACGCACCGGCGCGCAGCATCGCGACACCGGCGTGTCCGATCTCAACACCGGTCACGCCGGGTCCGAGTGCTTTCACGACGCCCGCGACCTCGTACCCCGGCGTGAACGGCGGCGTCTGCCGGTGCTGGTACTTGTTCTGAATCATCAGCACGTCGGGGAAATTCACGCCTGCCGCTTTGACGCTGACGAGGACTTCACCGGCAGCCGGGCGGGGCGAGGGCACCTCCTCGACGACGAGATCGCGCGGCGCGCCGTACGCCTTGCAGACGACCGCGCGCATCAGCGCTTCTTGCGGAAGTTCGGCTTGCGCCTTTCCAGGAACGCTTTGACGCCTTCCTTCGATTCCTCGGTTTGGTAGTAGAGGCTCAACGCCTGGAAGCCGAGGCTGCCGATGCCGCGCACGTTCTCGGTCGCCGCGTTGAACGAGGCCTTGGCGATCGCGATGGCCGTCGGGCTCTTTTCCAGGATCTCCGCGCACCATTTCTCGACTTCGGCGTCGAGTTGATCGTGCGGCACCACGACGTTGCACAGCCCCATGTCATACGCCTGCTGCGCGGTGTAGCGCCGGCAGAGGTACCAGATCTCGCGCGCTTTTTTTTCACCGACGATGCCGGCGAGGTACGCCGTGCCCCAGCCGGGATCGACCGAGCCGACCTTGGGACCAACCTGCCCGAAGATCGCTTTGTCGGAGGCGATCGTGAGATCGCACAGCGTCGCGAGCACGTTACCGCCGCCGATGGCGTAGCCTTGCACCCGCGCGATGACGGGCTTGGGCACTTCGCGCATGACCCCGTGGAGCTGCTCGACCGGCATGCCGACCGTACCGCGACCGTCGTACTGGCCGTTGTGCGCCGACTGGTCGCCGCCGGTGCAGAACGCGCGGTCGCCCGCGCCGGTGAGCACGATGACGCCGATGTCCTTGTCCCACCCTGCGTCGTTGAACGCGTCGATCAGCTCCTCGGTCGTTTGCCCGCGAAATGCGTTCATCACCTTCGGCCGGTCGATGGTGATGCGTGCGACGCCGTCTCTTTTCTCCAGCCTGATGTCTTCGTACGTCACGTCCGCTCCCGTTATCCGTGCATGGTGAGACCGCCGGAGACGCTGATCGTCTGGCCGGTGATGTAAGCCGCGTCGTCGCTCGCGAGGAACGCGACGATGCCGGGGTAATCCTCGGGCTGGGCGAGCCGCTTCATCGGGATCGCGCGCGTGAGCGCATCGATCAGCTTCTGGCCCGCTTCGCCTTCAGCGACGCCGCGCAGCAGCGGCGTGTCGGTCGGTCCCGGGCACACCGTGTTCAACTGAATATTGCTGCGCGCGAGCTCCCGCGCCACCGTCTTGGTGAACGCGATCACCCCGCCTTTGCACGCGGAGTACACCGATTCGCCCGACGAGCCGACTCTGCCCGCGTCCGACGCGATGCTGACGATGCGCCCGCGCTTGCGCTCGACCATGCCGGGCAGCACCGCGTAATGCATGTTGATCGGGCCATATAGATTGATGTCGATGATCTTTTTCCAGAGCTCCGGCGTGGACTTGAGAAACGGCATCGCCTTGTCCCAGCCGGCATTGTTGACGAGCACTTCGATCGCCCCCGCCTGGTGCTCGAACGCTTTCACCGCCGCCTGCACCTGCGCGAGGTCGGTGATGTCCACCGCGTGCGCGTGCGCCTTGCCGCCGGCTTTCACGATCGCCGCGGCAGTCGCTTCGGCGCCCGCCGCGTTCAGATCGAACACGCCGACGATGCAGCCCTCGGTGCCGAGGCGCTCGGCGATGGCTTTGCCGATGCCGCTCGCGGCACCGGTGACGATCGCCGGTTTTCCTGTGAGACCTCTCATGTCATACCTCTTTGTTCGTGAGCCTCAAACGAGCTCGGCCTCGCTGCAGCCGATCTCGCGCAGCACTTCCGCGGTGTGCTCGCCGAGCCGGGGCGGCAGCCGCCGCACACTCCCGGGTGTGTCGCTGAAGTGGACCGGGATCGCGGTCGTCACCATGGCGCCTTCCGACGGGTGCTCGTAATGCTGGAAAAATCCGGTGTCCGTCAGATAGGCGTTCGTCGCGAAGTCCTCGAGCTGGTTGACCTGCCCGTTCGGCAGATCGGCGGCATCGAGCAGCGCTTTCCACTCGGCGGTCGACTTCGTGCGTATCCGTTCCGCGAGGATTGCGTAGAGCGCGTCGATGTTGCGTGTGCGCGCCTTCAGCTCGGCGAAGCGCTCGTCGCGCGCAAGCTCGGGGCAGCCGATGACGCCGAAGAGCCGGCGCCACTGCTCGTCGCTCACCGCGAGCATGCAGATGTGGCCGTCGCGCGTGGCGTACGGGCGGCGATGCGTCGAAAAGATGCGCGTGTAACCGAGGTTGCCGGGATCTTCGTCGAAAAAATTCGTCCACAGATGCTCGACGAGATTGAACGAGAGCATCGTCTCCAGCATCGGCACCGCGACTTCCTGGCCTTTGCCGGTGCGCTCGCGCGCGAAAAGCGCCATCCCGATGGCCGAAGCGAGCGCGTGCCCGCAGAATTTGTCGGCGAGCACCATCGGCACGTAGCGCGGCTCGCCGGTGTAGCGGCCGATCATCGCGGCAACACCGCTTTCGCCCTGGATCACGTCGTCGAATGCGCCGCGGTCGCGGTTCGGTCCGTCCGGCCGGTAGCCCGGCCCATAGGCGTACACCAGCCGCGGATTGCGCGCGCTCAGCGCGCGGTAGGAAACGCCGAGGCGCTCGGCCGTGAACGGCCGCATGCTGTGAACGAGCACGTCCGCGCTGTCCAGAAGACGCATCAACGCGGCGAGGGCTGCGGGGCGCTTCAAATCGAGCACGACGCTGCGCTTGTTGCGGTTCGTGTTCATGAAGAGCTGCGCCATGCCGGCGTGTTTCGAGTGCCCGGAATGGCGCATCGGATCGCCCTCGGGTGCTTCGATCTTGATCACGTCGGCGCCCATGTCGCCGAGGATCTGCGTCGCCAGCGGGCCGAGGATGTTGATCGTGAGATCGACTACCCGGACACCGGCGAGCGGGCCGCTCATCCGTGAGTCTTCCGAGCTCAGGCTTGCTTCCTGCACTTGAGCATGCGCATCGGCGTGTAGGTGATCGCGACGGTGCCGTCGTGCTTCACCACGCGGTTGTTCGTGCGGACGAGCCCGCGCCCGGCCTTGCTCTGCGAAAGCCGCGCCTCGACGACCTCGCACTCGACGTGGATCGTGTCGCCCGCGAACACCGGGCTCTTGACGTCGAGCTGCATGCCGAGGAAGGCGTAGCCGGTGTGCTGCATCGTAGCCTGGCAGAGCAGACCTTCGGCCATCGAATACACCAATGCGCCGGGCGCAAGCCGCCCCTTGATGTCCGATTCGTTCTTCAGGAACTCGGTATTGGTGAACAGCACTTCCACCATGCCGGTGCAGTTCACGAAGTTCACGATGTCCGCTTCGGTGATCGTGCGGCCGATCGTCCTGAACTTGCGCCCGACGGGCAGATCCTCGAAAAAAAACCCCAGTCCTACTGTTTCCATTGCGTGTCCTCTACTACGCTCGATAGTTCGTCACCCCCGCGAAGGCGGGGGTCCAGGCAGACCGCGCTCTGGATTCCCGCTGCGCGGGAATGACGGAGTCTTGGTCACTTGCGATTCAGCACACTAGTTCTGCCGCGGCTTGCCCAGGATCGTCCCGGCGATGATGTTGCGCTGGATCTGATTGGTGCCCTCGATGATCTGGAGCACCTTGGCGTCCCTGAAATAGCGGTTGATCGGGTACTCGGCGGAGACGCCCGCCGCGCCGAAGAGCTGTACGGCATCGGTCGCCACTTTCATCGCGGCGTCGGTCGCGAAACACTTCGCCATCGCGGCAACCGGCGCGAGCTCGCGGCCGGTCACGCCCGCATCCACCAGCGATGCCGCGCGGTAGACGAGGTTGCGTGCAGCTTCGGTCTGCATCGCCATGTCGGCGACCATCCAGCGCACGCCCTGGAAGTCGCTCACGTGCTGGCCGAACGCCGAGCGATTCTGGATGAACTCGACCGCGTGATCGAGCGCGCCCTGCGCCAGTCCGACGCCGCGTGCGGCGATGATCGGCCGCGAATGATTAAACGCCTCCATCACGAGCTTGAAGCCGCGCGCGCCGCTCGACCCGAGGCGGTTCGCTTCCGGAATGAACACGTTGTCGAAGAAGAGCGGACACGAAGGCACGCCGCGCGCGCCGACCTTGTCTTCCTTGCGGCCGACTTCGAATCCGCGCATGCCTTTTTCGACGATGAAGAGGCTGACATCGGCGGCGCTGCCTTCGCCGGGTGTCTTGGCGGCAACGAGAATGAAATCCGCCACCGGCGAGTTGGTGCACCAGATCTTGGCGCCGTCGAGGCGGTAGCCGCCGTCGACCGGCGTTGCGCGTGTACGGATGCCTTGTACGTCCGAACCGCTCTGCGGCTCGGTCGTGGAGAATGCGGCACGCAGCTCGCCCGATGCGAGTCCCGGAAGAAAGCGGTCGCGCTGCGCTTTCGTGCCGCCGGCGAGGATCGCGCCGAACGGCAGCCACTGCACGACGAGGAGATACGCGGTGTTGTAGCAGACGCGCCCCAGCTCCTCGACGGCGATGCACGCGGAGAGCATGCTGCCGGCGCCACCGTACTCCTGGGGGAAGGGCAGCGTGAAGAGCCCCAGCTCTTTGAGGAGCAGGAACATGTCTTCCGGGTATTCGGCGGTGCGATCGATCTCGTCCGCGCGCGCGGCGACCTTGTCGCGCGCGACACGGCGAATCAGGTCCTGGACCTCGCGATGCTCCGCGCCGAGTGTGTATTGCATGCTGCTGGAGAGGGCGGCCGCGAATCGGGCTGACTGCCGGGCGGTCGCTATTTCTGAACGGTGTTCGATATAATGAACGCCGGGTGTTTGGATGTCAACGACGCACCCGCTGCTTCCCCCACACTCGTCATGGCACACGAAGAAGGCTCTCCGCGGTCGCTCACCCGCGTGCTCGGTTTGTTCGGCGCGATCGCTCGAACGGCCGACGGCATGACGCTCGCGCGCCTGTCCTCCGAGCTCGATTCGCCGAAGAGCAGCCTGCTCACGCTGCTGCGTCCGCTCGTCGCGCAGGGCTACCTCACGCACGAAGGCGGCGTCTATCGCCTCGGCCCGGCGATATTCCGGCTCGCGACGGACATACTCTCGACGCGCAGCTTCCCGAAGCTCATCAGGCCGTTCATGCAGCAGCTCGTCGAGCGCAGTCAGGAGTCGGTGTATCTCGCGGTGATCGATCGCAGCGCGCGCTGCGTGACGTACGTCGAAGGCATCGAGAGCCCGCAGCCGGTGCGCTACATGGCGCCGCTCGGGGCGCCGCGCCCGCTGTACTGCTCGGCGGCGGGACGGCTCCTGCTCGCATACTCGGACGACGCGTGGCGCGAGAGCTACGTCAAATCGGTGCAGATGAAAGCGATGACCGAGCGCACGCTCACCAACCGCGCGGCGCTGCGCAGGGAGCTCGAGAAGATCCGCGGCACCGGTCTCGCGATCAGCATCGGCGAGGCGGTGCCCGGCGCGGCGGGACTGGCGGCGCCGGTCTTCGACACCGGCGGCAAGGCCGTCGCTGCGCTGCTGATTGGTGCACCGGTCGATCGCTTCGAGCGCGAGTTGCCCGCGCTGCGCAAGCTCATGAAGGACGTCGCGCAGCAGGCGTCAGGCCTTTTCACCGGTGCTGCGTAGAGGAACTGCCATGGGTCCCCTGAAAGGCATACGCATCATCGAGCTCGCCGGCATCGGCCCGGGGCCGATGTGCGCGATGCTGCTCGCGGATCTGGGCGCGACCGTGCTGCGCATCGATCGCAAGCAGCCGGTCGATCTCGGAACGCCGCGACCGCTCGAATTCAATCTGCTCCTGCGCAATCGCAAGTCGATCGCGCTCGATCTCAAGCAGCGCGCTGCGGTCGATCTCGTGTTGAAGCTGGTGCACGACGCCGATGCGCTGATCGAAGGTTTTCGGCCCGGTGTGGCCGAGCGGCTGGGACTCGGCCCGAACGAATGTCTCACGCGCAATCCGCGGCTCGTCTACGGGCGCATGACCGGCTGGGGGCAGACGGGGCCGCTCGCCTCCGCAGCCGGGCACGATATCAATTACATCGCGCTCACGGGTGCGCTGCACGCGATCGGACGCAAAGGCGGCGCACCGACGCCGCCGCTCAATTTGCTGGGCGATTACGCGGGCGGCTCGCTTTATCTCGCGATGGGGATACTCGCCGCGCTGCTCGAAGCGCGGCAGTCGGGGCAGGGGCAGGTGGTCGATGCCGCGATCGTCGACGGCACGGTTTCGCTGATGACGTCGGTGTACGGGCTTTTCGCCGGCGGGCTCATGTCGCTGGAGCGCGGCACCAACGGTCTGGATTCGGGCGCGCATTACTACGACGTGTACGAGTGCAGCGACGGCAAGTGGATCTCGGTCGGCGCGATCGAAGGCCGCTTCT